>WNGI01008018.1_pt1 | contig 12626 bp, 14 predicted proteins | sample 5400621 | NCBI WGS metagenome assembly WNGI01 (sample SAMN13153374, study PRJNA577476) | soil metagenome | isolation source: 20 cm soil or saprolite under Garry oak tree replicate 1 | place: USA:California | collected 2016-06-15 | reverse complement strand
TAGAGTTCGTTATATATATATAATATAAAATACATTTCATTCTACTTTACGCTGCCCTCCTCCCCCTACGTTGCGGACGCTCCTCCCGTCCCAGACTCGCCAGCGCGTCTGCACTACTTTTTAGCATGTCCCTTGACTTTTCTACAAATCCCCCATCCACGCAGCACGCCCTCTATACCCAGCCAGATCTCGATCACTCCTTCTCCATACATAACTCTGAAAGCGTCAGTTTGACACTCACTTCTCCGTTCATTCCGTAGTTGATTCCCGCTTCTCTAGCAAGAATCCATGGACAATCCCGAACACTCTGGTTATGACATCTTCCCCAATTCCACCTCCGCCGGTTCCTTTTCGTCCTCTCGTTACCGCACAAACGCGTCTTCCTCTTCATCCCTTGGGCATTCCTATGGCGTCAACTCGGATAGCTTATACCCTCACCCTCCGTTCAATGACGCGGTGAACTCTTTCAATGGTCCCAATGTCAATCCCTACGACATGATGAACGGCATGTCTTCGTCTTATAGCAGTGGTAAAGTTTCGCCTCTCACTCCCAGCGACCCGGTAGGCGGATTGCACGGACCAACTGGGTTCCCCCCCTCGGTTGGGGGAAAAGATTTCCCGGGCTTTTCTGACGTAGGAGACCGCAGGCTGCCAAGTGTAGCTACGAACGGCTACCATTCTGACTTTCCCGAAGATTACGCCATGGGGAACATGAACAGCGGGTTGTCTTTCCATTCTCAATTACAACCTTTCCAAGAGCGCGTCGGACGATTCTCAGATGGCCGCTTCCCATCGACTGCCGCCAATGTACCGCCCCACCTTCAGCAAAGTCACTCTGCAGACATCATGCGAGGGGTCAATCCTCATGCAACTACTCACTCTTTTCGCGATGCACCAGTGCCTGGATACGACGAGATACCCTCGTATCTACATACCAACCACCATAATGATATGGGGATCCGTATCCCCACAGTGGACGACCCCTTGTCTCGTATGAAACTACAAGGGCATCCTATTATGGGCACATCGAATGATCTCCAAACATTCATACGGTGCGTCTGATTGGTCGAGTCAGGATCCAAATGTCTGAAATAGAATAGGCCTTATTTGGATCAGTATGTTCGTACTCACAATAGGTTGGCGTTCGGAGAACGTACCATCATTGTTATGTCGAGCAAAGTTGCACAAAAGTCATACGGGACAGAAAAACGGTTAGTCTGATCGGCTCGGAACAAAAGTGTATTGTGACATGCTTCCATAGCTTTCTCTGTCCGCCCCCAACCGCTATTCTGATCGGGAACAGTTGGTGGACTGATGTCGTCCGCAGGGGCGAGGACCCCAAACCATGTCCTCCGCGCGTGGTAATTTCCATCGCCGGAGAGCCGGTTCCGCAAGAGGGAACAATTGAATGGAGCAGTGCATCTGGCAAGTCGTTTGACGTAAGCGATCCGCCGACCGGAACCACCTATATTGGGCGCGGTGTTGGGAAACAACTTTATATCTCAGATGTGGACGAGAAAAAGAAAAAAGTCGAAGCTTTAGTCAAAGTGACCGCTCCTGCATCGGATGATGAACCGGAGCGAGTAATCGGACTCTTCCCAAGTCGCCCCATCAAAGTCATTAGCAAGCCGAGTAAGAAAAGGCAAAGCGCCAAGAATCTTGAACGTAAGTAACCCACCCTTGGTGAAAGGTGACATACTGAAGCTTGATCTGCTACAGTTTGCATCAACCACGGCTCCACGATCTCGCTCTTCCATCGCCTCCGGTCTCAGACCGTATCTACCAAGTATCTTTGCGTGTCGGGTTCAGGCTCATCGTTCAAAGGCTCAGATGGCGCGCCGCTTATGGGCATCGACCACAGGTCAAGGAATACTACACCTTCTTTCATTGCGCGTACAGCAAGTTGGGGTGAGTGGGCACGTGCAGCCTTGCTTTTACGCCCTGACGTACTATCCAGATCCCTTTGTCATGTACATTGTTGATGTCAACAAACCTGCCGGTGCCATCGATGCACCACCACCTCCCCCTCCACATCCGGATTACCCGTCGCCACCCCCGAATGCTATACCATTCATGAACAATGGTTCTCAGATACCCATTTACTACAATCAGACGGTTGTTTTGCAGTGCCTGACGTCTGGTGTCGTCAGTCCTGTGTTGATCATACGTAAGGTTGATCATCAGACAACAGTTGTCGGCGGCGGCCTGCAAGAAGGTGCTAAAGGCGTCGCGGACCACTACTGCACACCGGGCGAAGTGTGCGGTGATCCCGTGTCCCAGCTCCATAAAATTGCGTTTGAGGTGTATGATCACACCAAAGGAGCCCCCGAACCGGGGACCCCGGGCCTAACTGGCGCATTCCTATCCTGCATGGGTGAAAAGGTGAACACTTACCGTCCGATTGAGGGCCGCCAATGGAACACTGGGCATGGGAACGGCCTTGCTTCTCCAGGTTTGCCTGGTTCTCCTGTAGCATCAACCCCAGTCTCGGCCAACGGAGGTGAATATTTCGGTCAGCAAATGTCCGCTGACAGCGAACCGGCCTCCCCGACCTCAGTATCAGATCTTACGAACGATGGCGGTCGTGTTAGGAAAAAGCGTGCTACTTCGAGTGCAGGTGGAATAGCCAAACCTGGCAATACCAAAGGCCGTCGCCGGCCCAGCTCTGCAGGGTCTGTATCTTCTACCCGTCGTGGCTCTACGAGCGACACAGGGGCATCCTCTGGTGCTCTCTGGCAAGTGGATATTGGTGAGACTAGTGTTTGGACGATCGTCGGGACCGGTATGCGTCTACTTTTCGAAGTTGTCCATAAATGCTTACGAGTTGTTGCAGATCAAGTCCGTTATAATTTTTACGTGCCTCCGGTGCTATTCGACAATCAGCACAACCAGACCAATTCATTCCCCATCCCGTCTAAGCCCACCTCCCACCGGATCGTGCCGCAGAAGCGCCCAAGTCTAATTGCCCTACGTCGCGTGCGGTGTTGTCGAAGCCACATCCCCATGCAACCAAGATGCTGACCGTGTATGGAGAGAACTTCGCGAAGACAGACCCAGTTCATGTCTTCTTCGGTTCAGAACCCTCGCCATATGTCGAGATACGATGTACGGAGGTTCTCGGGTGTCTACCTCCCGACAACCAGGTCGCAAAACGTCGGCCCATTATTTTGATTCGTTCTGACGGTGTCGTCTTTCCATCTAATGTTCTGTATCCATAGGTTGTTTATTGCACATGCTGGCACATTGGGCGCATATTGATATCCGTTGTCGTGAACCTCTCTTCATCTTCTATGCTTATCTCCGCACCGGGAATATACCATTTAAAGTTGCTTCTATCATGGTTTTATGTAGCCCAAGTTTGCTTAAATGAACGCGTACTTAGTAGCTAGAATAGAGAATGTGACGGATGTTATCCGTAACGCTTCTTTCAGGGACTCCGAGTCGATGTGCACTTGCAAGACTTCCCAGTAACCATTCAGCACCAACACTACGCAATCAGTATTCCTATGGCTTCAGTTCCTCAGTTCCTCTGGAAATACTACGTCGACTACCTATGGTATTACGAGCCTGATTCCTGGGTCGCCCGAACGGCGAATGGCGCCCGCGTACTCGCCATTCTTGTCGCTTTGCCTATCGTTATTTTGGGGCTCTTGGTACGCATTGCTCCCACAAACAATATAACTCTGACGAACAGCTCGGGATGTGCAGGACATTGCCTCGTACGGCATAGCACGCACACTTGGTGTTATCGACGATGTTAAGGCATCCACAAGTGACATGACTTCTATTCATGGAATTCATGAAAACGGTGCCAATAGCATCAATGTCAGTACCGCTCTCGATTCATGAGGTTAGGCTTGAGCTTAACTTTGTTGGTATCACAACCAGCTGTCACATCCTGATATCATTACGGCACCAGACGACACTGATGCAGTTTCGCCTGAACGCTCCGAAGAGGAACTATACTCCGTAACGCCAGATACGGCAGCTCCAGACGTATCCACCGCGGAGTCCTCTGCATCGGAAGAACCCCTGGTCGATCACGCACTTCATAACCTCAAACTGAACGATTCGTCTCAGAGTCTGCTGTTGATCCCGTCCATCCCAATGCGGACTAGAAGCAATGCCTGGGAGTCCGCGTCAAACTCGGAGGGTGTTTTGCATCAACGTCAGGTCCAAAGGGCGGAATGCGACCCGTGATATGTACTCTATAAACAGATGTCGTCCCTATGTTCACGCCTGGAAAGTTCGGTAGAAAATATGTGCCAGATCACTGGTCTCGATGCAATTGACAGTATCCCGGCCTAAAAGGCCGAACGTCAACGGAAAAGGGTTATCATTGTGTTATGGTTTGCAAGTGATATGACTGACTCGGAACCCATTACATTACCTCTCATTTCTATATCAGAATTCTTCACTTGTTTGACATTTCTCGTTTGAGATGGTGGTGCCAACAAAGCATTCCAGGGGACCACTTTTCAATGGTTGACCGAATGTGATGTTCCTGACCGAAACGGAACGCAGGGAGATATAAATATGTTTGACAGCATTTTTATTATCGGGCTGTTAGGGAGATGATACATATACATACTGTTCTACACATGGCACCTGCAGCATGGGATTGTCCATCACAATTGATTAATACAAACGTTTTTACCAGCCGAAGCGCAATTGGTCGCGGGTAAAAACTGGCGGTTTCCATTTGAGAAACTCTGGGTGTATTCGACGCCTCCGCTTCGCCAGTTGTTTCTGGTGTCGTTCGAGTACAGCATTATTTAGGCAGATGATATGTTGACCCTTATAATGCTTGAAAAGCTGCAGTGCAATGCATCTAACAAGAAAGATAAAGTTATTGTTAGCGCAAGACCGCCGAGTGACGCATGATGACTGACGTATTCATGATATCTGCGTGAGTTATTGAAGTTTTCTGGGCTATCTCATCAATACTAAGTTCGCCCTCGGAGGTATTGAGCAACAGCTCGACAATGGTTTCGGTCCAATAGGCCCGATATCCGAGCAGACCCAAGTCACTCAAAGGTTTCTCAGGGCTTCCCAGTCTTCCTTCCTTTTTGCTTAGCTCATAGGAGAATTCTATGAGCAATTTGCCATAACCATGCCGTTGATGCTGCGGCAGCGTGAGGAGGCAAGCGACGTTATAATTCTCGGCTGATTCTTTTTCCTTTGAGAAATAACCGATTAAGTGACATCCCGTCGAATCACGTTGAGCCTGCAACGGTTTTCAGTCGAATGGAAGATAATTGTCTGACAGGGGGAAGGTTACCATAACATAATACATGAAGGGTGTAACATCATAATAAAGAGTTTTGCTATGCAACTTCACGTCAATACGCCGCGGCATGAGATAGATGTTTACGCACTGATCGAGGAAACATTTTGATAACAAGCTGAGATTCCTGCACCACGTTAATTGACGCTTTCCATCTATTTCAAAAAATGAGATATCTTCATGTCGATATATTTCATTCCCAGGAGGGTGCATGAGCGTACAACGCTGCCGGTGTCTTGACAACATCATTTGAGATGGGAAAAATGAAAGGCAGAACTCGCAAATGTACAGTACAGGAAGATGAGCATATTCCTTGGGATATGGACTGAAGTACCACGCATCCACTTCATGTCTGCCCATTTGCAATCGGTTCAGGTTTTTTACCCGAGCAATTTCCGATATGGACTGTGTCATAGATCCAGACGTTCTAAGTTTTTCTATCTCTTGCTCTTTGCTGAAGGTAGCAATTGGTGGAGCATCTGCAACAGATTCGCGTATTGAGAGGTCAAACGTCTCATCCTCTCCCTCTCCGTCAACGTCCATTTCTCCCTCCGCGTCTGCGTCTGCATCTGCATCGGCGTCTGCATCGGCGTCTGCGTCTGCGTCTGCGTCCGCGTCCGCATCGGCGTCCGCATCTGCATCCACATCATCACCTAGAGAGAAAGGCATTTCTTCTTCTTCTTCCTCCTCTTCATCAGTTGGTACCTTACGCTTCAATGAAGGTGGCGCTGGCGAGGGCGAGGACGGGATTGATGGCGGATAATCAATCCCAGGGACAGTCAAGGACGTAGCGGAGGAGATATGTTTTGGCGTAGATGGTCCAGGAGTGGGTGACGCGATGTGAGCAGCATTTGAAGTCGCTCTCTTCAAGAGGCTCTGCGCGCGAGGGGCTTTGCTTGGAAGCTTTGAGGACCCATTCTTTTTAGCTCCAGCGTTCTTTGGCCGGGGCCATTCAAGATCACGGGACAGTACGAGACGGGAACCAGGTACCCACTCGTCGAGCCGTTTGTTAAAGGAGTCCCAGTGAACGAAAAATTGTAATTGGTCCTCTGGCTTCTGAGGTTCTTCCTCTTTGACCTTTGTTCCCCTGGATTGGCGTGCATATATGTTATTAGGCTTGCTTCGAATAGACAGAATTTCTGCTAGCCGCTCTTCGTCCTCGCCATCTGGCCCCGGTCTCCGGATATATATCTTGCAACCAACGGTGACAGTCTACCCTTGTACAATGCGTGCTCAACTATCGGATAAGGTTCGTGATAGATAGTGCTCACTTGAATGAAATATGTGCCACCTGGAGAAATTGGAGGAGGCGTTCCATCGTTCGCCGGAGGCGTCGATGAGACCATGAAGGCAAGAATGAACTAGTTCGCTGCTGTTGTCTCCTTCTGACTCCAACCTCAAATATATGCTGACTAAGCCAAATTTAGCCGCTACATGGACGATGATCTTATTCTGAACATAGTACAGGACGATCAGCCTGTCACAAAACTAGGCGGCCTCAAAAAGGGTGGAAGATGGACCGAACGGTGCTTAGCCTATGGTGTAATGCTGCTTATCATTGAATAACTCTGTTCACAGACTCAAAGCAAAAAGATTGGCTAAAAGGAAGCCACGGCCTTCGACAGAAGCTCAACACCAGGCTGTCGTAGGGAAAGAAGGATCTTCCGAAGAAGATCAAAGACCACAAAAGCGTCGGCGAGTAGAGAAACCGCCAGCAAACGCCAAGCACATAATCTCTTCGCTCTTTACTAATAACCCTAAAATCGATGCGCCCGCGAAAAATACCTCTTCGTCGCAGCAACCCGCAAAACCTAGCAACGCACCCCTTGCAGATTCATCCACTTTTGAAGGTTTGGGATTAGATCCATTGCTTGTCGCTCACCTCACCAACAAGATGAGCATATCGAAACCAACATCAATTCAACGTTCCGCCCTCTCTCTCCTGCTGTCCTCCCGTTCAGATTATGCGGCCCGGGATGTTTTTATCCAGTCACAGACAGGCTCAGGAAAGACACTTTCGTTTCTCCTTCCCATCATACAAGACCTTCTCCCGCTTAGTTCACTTTCTTATATCGACCGTTCCGTCGGAACGCTTGCTGTGATCATCGCGCCAACAAAAGAACTTGCAAAGCAGATATCGGATGTTCTCGAAACATTGTTAAAGATGCGCCTACGTCCCGAGAATGAGTCTGCTGACGATGCTGAAGTTGGAGACGGTGCTCGAATGACGCGATGGCTTGTGTCAGGTTTGCTCACTGGCGGCGCTACGCGCTCACATGAAAAGGCAAGGCTTCGCAAAGGTGTACCCATTTTGGTATCTACGCCTGGGCGACTGCTTGATCATCTCCAAAACACGTCCTCATTCAACGTGGGCAAGTGTCGCTGGTTAGTGCTCGACGAGGCCGACCGACTCATGGAGCTCGGATTTGAGGAGACTATTACTGGGATCTTGGATGGACTTGATGGACGCAGACGCTTAGCGATGCAAGCGGCGGAACAAGGAAAAGGTATGGAGGTAAGAGATTGGGAGTGGAAGCGGAGGAGGACAATCCTATGTTCGGCGACAATCCGAGAGGATGTGCAAAAATTAGCAGGGAAGGCGTTATCAGACCCGCTCATGGTTAAAGCTACGGCACTCGATCTCAAATCAGACGCTTCTTCCCAGCCAGACGGACCAGCTCCAAAAGAAAACTTTACACCTCCTTCACAGTTGTCACAAAAATATGTCGTTGTCCCTCTTAAACTAAGGCTCGTTACTCTCGTGGCCCTGCTTCGTAGTCTGCTGGTCCCATCCGCCTCGGGGACAGGAACAAAAATAATTGTTTTTTTCAGCTGTACCGACTCGGTGGATTTTCATTGGGATATGTTTGGTAAAGCATCGATGGACAACAGTGAATCTTCTTCGGATGAAGATAGCAGCGGCGAAGAAGACAAGCGGGAGGAGCCTACAGAAGCAGGCGAAACGGTTGAGACTACTTGCCCTCTACTTCCAGGAGCCTGCATTTTTCGACTCCATGGATCACTGTCTACCCAGTCACGGCAAAGGTCGATACGCGGCTTTTCCAAGACTCAAAAAATGTCCAAAGCAACTACATCTATTCTCTTCTGTACCTCTGTAGCATCACGAGGTCTCGACCTTCCCCTTGTACGCGCGGTTATCCAGTACGACCTGCCAACGGAAGGCGGTGTGACAGAGTATATCCATCGCGTAGGGCGAACGGCGCGTGCAGGTAGAGGGGGTGAGGCATGGTGCTTTGTTGCTCCTAGTGAGAAGACGTGGGTAGATTGGGTAGAAACACAAATGCACAAAGACGAAGAGGAGCAGCGCGGGAATGAGAAGCGCAACTTGGTCTTGGTTGGCTCCGAACATGACAATGTGTTGAAGAGTGGGTTTGGTGGCAGGGGTCAACAACACGAAAGTCGGGCAACTCAAGTGCAATTAGCATTTGAACGGTGGGTGCTGAAGGACGACGAAGTGAGTAATAGATGAGTTCGAGTGGCAGCTTTCTAACGTCTTTGCAGAATGCAACACTAGCGCGACGCGCGTTCTTATCTCATATGCGCGCCTATGCTACACATCCATCCGACGAGAAACACATCTTTCACATCAAGCACCTCCATCTAGGACATCTTGCTAAAGCCTTTGCCTTACGAGACGCACCCACTTTAGTGGGGTCGGGCAAGGCCAAAACCAGTCAGAAGGTCCGGGAGGTGGAGAAAAAAATGGGCAAGAGGCCGCAGGATGACAATAGAAAGACAGAGAAACGGATGCAGGAGGTTGTACGCGCACAGGGAAGGCTAACAAAGCGGGGCGGGCAGCTAATTAGCAGTGGTGTATCCGAGTTTCAGATCGCTGGCCGGTAGACACGTTTCTATATAAGTCTATGCGAGCTTCCCACGTTTTTCGGCCACGTACAACCATGTTCTCTCGCATTTCTGTCGCATTTGTCTTCACTGTCCTTGTCGCCATCTTTGCTCAGGTCGCACAGGCTTCCAAGGGACCCAAAATTACCAACAAGGTATTCTTTGACATCGAGCATGGTGACAAGCCAGTGGGCCGCGGTAAGTATACGTGTACTTTCGTCGACTACTTGTGTCTAACCGGTCAACGATACAGTCGTCCTCGGGCTCTATGGGGGTGTATGTATCCATCAAGCCCCGTGATATGATCTCACTGTCCAGATAGACTGTTCCGAAGACCGTCGAAAACTTCCGTGCTCTGGCTACCGGCAAGAAGAAGGATAGCGAAGAACTAGGATTTGGATACAAGGGCTCCAAGTTCCACCGTGTCATTGAGAAATTTATGTAAGTTCGAGTCTTGGTTCCGCATCGTGCAATTGCCTGAACTATAACAGGATCCAAGGCGGTGACTTTAGTGAGTGTCTTGTACGACTAAGAATGAAACAACCTAAGTCCTTGGCGTAGCCCGCGGAGATGGCACTGGGGGAAAGGCATGTCCAATCAATGGCTTAGATGCTTCGGCTAACAGAGGGTCCTAGTCGATCTATGGTGACAGATTTGCCGACGAGAACTTGTGAGTAGAGGATTGCCGAGACACCCACTGTATCCTGACGTTGTGATACAGTAAGCTTCGCCACACCAAACCGGGTCTTCTCTCCATGGCGAATGCCGGCAAGGATACTAATGGTCAGTGCTGAGCTAGTAGTTGAACTTGTTTTGACTGGTGTCCCTATAGGTTCTCAATTCGTGAGTGGAAAGTTTTGTATCTTGATGGATGCCAATCTCAACTTGTTAGTTCATCACGACGGTCGTCACAAGTTGGCTTGACGGTAAACATGTGGGTCGCTCCGTTATTCTTCTCTATTCCATAAATGCTGAACATCTACATAGGTCGTATTTGGCGAAGTTCTCGAGGGCATGGATATTATCTACGGGATTGGTAATTATCAGTTTAAGCCTGTTAGCTGGGCGTAACAAATTTCCGTTCACAGAGAAAGTGAAAAAAGGGCCGAATGACAGGCCACAACAAGACGTCGTCATTAAAGACTGCGGCGAGGTATGCATTTTGTTCTATTTTACATCCAATGCTCACTGGATATATTAGCTTGTCGAGACGGCTACGGAGTCCGCAACCGAGGTACCAACTCACGCTGAGCTTTAAGCAGCGTATCTCCTTTTTTTGTTTTATATAAATGAATAAAATTGTTATTTTGTTGTGCAGGATGTGCCCTCTACTGTTGGTGCTGTCACTACGAAAGAGGACCAAACTTCGCCCCCGAAGGAGACCCTCCATGAAGCTAGCGTCGAACCTGTCCATGCTGCTGCTAGTTGGCCCACGCACGAAAACGCCTTTTTCATTTTCGTTTTTTTCTGTGCAAGTGCAGGAGGAGTTTATTACGTGAGGCGGAGGCTGATAGCGAGAGGAACCATACAAGGTGGTCGTTATACCAGAGTCGAGACAAGCCAAGTTTAGGAGCACAGGATGGGTATCAAAGCAATTACAATGTGAAATATATGATTATATATAACAGGACCAGCCCTATCCGCAGATCTAAATGTCGGGGTACAGCGGCATTAATTCCAGCCGTGATAGGCCTAAATCAACACGTTAGTAGGACGTTAGTTTGCTTTGACGAATACATACGGAATGCCGTTTTGTTCAGAGTAAGAAGGACAGGTATTGCTGCTATTCTGTGACAGGCAGCGCGTAAATACGAGTTTAGTGAGAGGGTCACAAAACTGACCGTTGGATCTATTGGACAACAAGCGTCTAATCCTAGAGATGGAACACTACCCAATGCTGACTGGCGTTGTCCTCCCTCCCAGTCGTCTGTGCACGACACCTGTTCGTAGGTGATATTCCAAATACCAAAGTCCTTTTGTCATATTAAGATGTAAAGTCGCGTTGAAATAGCGAGTGAGCATACCGAATATCCGTATAGTGACACGTTAGAGGGGAACCAGTTATCCGGGATGGATGAGGAGGGATAGGCTAGATCAAAGTTGAGGAAAGCGACAGCGCTGTACTTGGTATGAGACGAGAAACGAGGTCTACGTGGACCTACTTACGAATTCGGGGTTAGGGCTGTAGCGCCGCACAAGCCGCCCCTCGAGAAGGGACATAGGTCAGTAATTTTGACGACGATGGATTTTGTGACATCGGGTTTGAATGGAGGATTGGCGATGACTGGGTTTAGAAGGGTGAGTTGGAAGCATTTCCCGCATGCAGGACCTAAGGAAGGGGGGATGAAAAGCAGAAGAAGCGAGCCAGGAATAGAACATGCCATAGCTAGTGCTGCTTCCATATGCCATTTGGGAGAGTGCAGCGGTAGGGTAGTTTGTTGAACCTGGAACGCATCCGCATGCAGCGACATAACCTGATGGTAACTGATAATGAGTGAGTGAAGCTAGACCAGATGAAGGATATGAAATCCACTGAGAAAGAGCGGAATCGGCAAATGAGAAGAGAAGAATGGCCAAAGCCAAAGCCATGTGATGTGCCCGCGCTGATGATCCCGCCATGAAGTACCCCTATCCCGCCCCTTCCATCCCAGACCCTCCCCTCGCTCTCCGTATCGCCCGTCATTCTCCTTGTCATGCTTGCCGCTGTCGAGGCCTTCAACCTCCCTACGACGCTCACCTCGTTCTCGACACTGCCCGACCCCACCAGATACTCTCTCTCGGCCATTTGCGTCAATATGGCGACGACGACGACAAAATCACCCCAGACTACCTCGATGTCTGCGAATGCGGTCACAGTCTCATCCAACACAGCGCAGACGAGACCATCCTCGGGCGTTCAGAGTTCGAGAGGCGTGGCAGAGTGGCCACCAGGCTCGACCATCTACTCCAGGTCCGTAACTTTTCATTTTCTCTTCCGCTCCGCTAAAGCCGCTTCCCCTAGGATGTAGGCAAGCTCCTCGATTTCGAGTACACAGACGAGGATATTACCTCATTGCGGAAACAAATGCGAAAGCCGGTATCCTCAGTTAGTCCCCATCTGAGTACATACCCGCTCCCAGGTATGTCTGTTTGATAATTTTCTGTAAACGCTATTAATGATATTACTGTACAGATCAAGTATCGCTAAATCCTCCCCTCTCCCCTATATCCTCGGAACTGAGCGATCCACCCTCACGTCCGACGAAGAAACAACGGCTGTCTTCCTCTTCTCTCAGCGATGCGGAAGACCATGCTGGCGATGATGACGATGCCCCTAACGACGAAGATGACGAGGAATTCTCATTTACACACCGGCCCACCCACTCTGGAAAGAAATCAGTGCCAGGCTTATCATTGGCACCTATGGCAAGAACGCCGCATATAGCACGGGTACCCGCAATGGACGGAAAGTCCCCGAAATTGATAAACGGGGCCG
>WNGI01029164.1_pt1 | contig 12628 bp, 6 predicted proteins | sample 5400621 | NCBI WGS metagenome assembly WNGI01 (sample SAMN13153374, study PRJNA577476) | soil metagenome | isolation source: 20 cm soil or saprolite under Garry oak tree replicate 1 | place: USA:California | collected 2016-06-15 | reverse complement strand
AGCAATTGCCATTCATGTGGCGACTGAACACCGCGGCTGTCAGTTACGTTGCCTACATTTGGCAGATGTTCTGGCCCGCACGGCTGGGGGCTTTTTATCCGCACCCCAACGACCAGCTGCCTTTCTGGCAGGTTCTTTTGGCAATTGCGTTTCTGATCTCAGTCAGCCTGTCGGCAATCCTTTGGAGGAAAGAACGACCGTACATTTTCACCGGCTGGTTTTGGTATGTCGGGATGCTCGTGCCCGTGATCGGCTTGATACAAGCCGGCGAGCAAGCGCGCGCGGATCGATACACTTACCTGCCGCAGATCGGTTTGTATGTGCTGATTACGTGGGGCATCACGGATCTGATGGCGAGCATAATGACGCGCAAATCCGGCTCGCGATCTGTCGCGACCAGCCTGCAGCCGATCACTCGTGGATCGCGCGGAGTCCGAACAGACGGCCCACAGAGCCGTGGCTACAAGCCATTCTGCGCCGCGATCGCGGCGGCAATCATCATTGCGTTGAGCTGGCGCGCGTTTGTGCAGACGTCGTATTGGAAAAATAGCGAGATGCTCTGGAACCACACGCTGGCTATTACGACTAATAACGACATGGCACATAACAGTCTCGGCGATCTTTTCCTGCGACGGGGCGAATTGGATAGCGCGATTTCGCACTTCGAGGCGGCGTTGGAGATTCGATCGCGCAACGCTGCCGCCCACTACAACTTTGGCGGGGCGCTCATCGAGAATGCTCTTGCCAGCGCCCTCGCCCGAAAAGGTCGGCTAAGTGAAGCAATCGGCCATTACGAGAAAGCGGTGAAACTGCGACCTGATTACGGCGACCCGTATTTCAATCTTGGCAGCATTCTATTTCAGCAGGGCCGCACTGACGATGCGATTGCACAATGGCAGAAGGCGCTTGCGACCCAGCCGAACGACGCAGGCTTCCACACTGCTCTGGGCAACGCGTTTCTTCAAAGACGATTACAGAAAGATGCAATCGCCGAGTACGAGCATGCGGCACGGATCTCCCCGCACGACCCCGTGGCTCGCAACAACTTGGCGTGGCTCCTCGCGACTTCCTTCGATGCTTCAATTCGCGATGGCAACCGGGCAATCGAGGTCGCCAAACAAACCGTCCAACTTTCCCGCGGCAAAGATCCCAATTATCTCCGGACTCTCGCGGCTGCCTACGCGGAGGTCCGTGAGTTTTCTGAGGCTATCGGCACAGCAGAGCAAGCCATGCAAATAGCCATTGTGCAGGGCAAATCGGAGTTAACGACTATTCTTGAAAAAGAAGTCATCCTCTACCAGGCGCATACGCCGCTGCGAGAACCGGGAGCCGAAAATTAAGCGCATTGGCCGCAAGTTGTAGTCGCCTCGCTGTGTCGGGGCGCTCACGGCACGTTGCTCGTCTACCGACTAACGGATGTCGTTGTGAGACCCCTTTTCTGGGTCGAGGTGTTCCGGTCCCATTGCTCCCGAAACAGGGCGACAGAGCGCCGTGACTACGATTTCACTTGTGATATGGCAACCCGAGTTCGTAGAGCGCGATTTCGTCTTGGAGAGCATTGGCCAGAGTGGAATTGCCTTGGATCTCTGCCTCCTGCAATGCCTGTTGAGCAGTTTCCTTAGCCTCAGCAAACCGGCCAGATTCTGCGTATGCCGCAGCCAGGATGCGCAGAACAATCGGGTGATTTTCACTTCGAGAGCTTTCCGAGCCGACCTGTTCGGCCAGAAGGACAGCCTCTGATCCATTTCTGAGCGATGGGTCCGACGAAGTCGCTAACAGCCAGGCCAGGTTGCTTTGAGCGGCAACATTGTTCGGCGCGACACGGAGTGCGTCCCTATATTCCGCAATTGCGTTTCGGACACGCCCTTTCGCAAGAAACGCGCTGCCCAAGTTTGCATGGGCGTCCGCGTTCTCGGGAACCAGCTCCAGAGTTTTTTGGTAATGGGCAATCGCTTCGTCCGTCCGCCCTTTGCGAAGAAGAGCACTCGCGAGATTGTATTGAGCATCGGCCTGATCAGGCAAGACTGCCACGCACGCTAAGTAACGAGTGATCGCGCCATCTATGTCGCCCTTGGAAAGAAGCGCGTTCGCCAAATTGCACGACGGATCGGCGTAGTCCGGTCGAATCGCCAGTGCCTTCTGGTAATGAGCGATCGCATCATCAACGCGCCCGCTTTGAAATAGCGTGACGCCAAGATTGTTGTGCACTTCCGCGTCAAGAGGATTAATGGCCAGCGCTGCTTCGTAATGAGCGATCGCATCATTGACTTCGCCTTTCTCAGACAGCAGGCGTCCAAGGTTATAGTGGGCTTCCGCATAACTTGGCCGTAGTGCGATAGCCTGGCGATAATGAGCTATCGCCTGATCAGCTTCGCCTCTATCGCGAAGAACGATTCCCAAATTGTAATGAGCCATCCAGCAACGAGGATTTTTTGCAAGGGTCCTTGTGTACAAGGAAATGAGATCATGGTAAACAGCGGTTTGCTGCCACGTTAAAAAAACAAGTCCGAGCAAAAGTAATCCGCACAGCCCAAGGAAGGGCGGTTTCGTAAGCGCCCCGGGCGGTTGGGCCGCCTTCGCGCCGCTACGGTGTGCCAGGGAAACCGCCGCTCCATGCGTTGTCGCCTCGCGTCGAAACGGTTTCAACGGCAGTGAATCGATTCCGGTTACGACGGCAGCGCCAGCTAGAGTGAGCGGCGCCATGCTGGCAAGATACTGGAAATGATCGCTCACAAACGAGTAGCGAAAGAAAAAGACGCTGAAAAAGCCGAGCACAGGAAACAAGGAAACCACATAGTACGCGGCGGCAAAGAACACGGGGCGACTCCATTTCGCCCGGATCAACCACAAAGCGAGCAATCCAGCTAGTGCCGCAAGCAGCGGCAGATAGGCTGTGAGCCTCGACGGTTCAATCTCCCACCGTGGATAGATGAATATGAGCGGATGCGGCCAGACCAGTTTCGCCAGGTAAAACCATATCGCGCGCCCCGCGATGATAAGGCGTTCCGGCAAGGTCTGCGCCCACTCAGCGCCAATTGCACGAGCATGGAATTTCTGTTCCAAAATCGTCCAGGCGCTGGCAGCCGCTGATATTAGTGCAAACGGTGCGAGCGCCGCAATGTCGCGCCACTGGACTCGTCCGCTTCGCCACCAGAGACAAAGCGCGAGCACAACCGGCAACATCACCGTGGACGGCTTGCTCGCGATCGCCATGACGAAAAACAGAAATGCCAAACCAAAGCGCCACCAGCGTGCGCGATCGCTGGTTCGTTCGGCATCGAATCGCAGAAAACAGAAGATCGACAAAAGATAGAAAACGCACGACTGCGTGTTTTTCAATTCAGTCACCCAAGCGACTGATTGCACCATCACCGGGTGCAACGCCCAGAGCGTTGCTCCGAGCCAGGCGCCGCGAACATTGAGTTGCCGCAAGACCTGCCAGAGCAGGACCGCCGAGCCAGCGTGCAAAAGCACATTCAGAAGATGGTATGACCATGGAGTCAGGCCGACGACCTTGTGCAGCGCCCAGAAGGTCGTAAGCACCAGCGGGTAATAAACCGCCCGCGCGCTGGTCCAGATTTCTTTCAATCCCAGCGGCCCAATCACGCACGGATTTTGGGTCAAATGCGATTCATCATCCCAAACGAAACCCGCATTAAAGACGCGGGCGTAGGCGACGAAAACAAGAACGATTATCAATAGCGCACCGAGCCAGTTTCGCTGCCGGAAGGAGGATATTGGCTGGCCATTGTCGCTTAACTTCGGTAGCGCGGCGCTTGCAGACATATCTTGCGTGCCTCAATAAACATAAAAACGCAAAAGTGCCGAGGGTCGGCAATTAAGAACCACCGTTGCGACTTCGCGGCATTGCGCGGATATACGCTGCCTCACGCATGAACTTTGGATTGCGCATTATGCGTGTGGGTTTTTCCGTGGCCGAGTCACTACTCTGTGTTAACAACGAAAAACAATCGATCAAGCGCCGTCCGCGCCAATTGATTAGCTCTTGACTGATGCAATGCAGTCCGTGTTGGGTGCACAAGACGCGAAACAAATCAGCGCTCATGCTCGGGTTGCGATGATGTTCCCAATCGAGGACTTTCGCTTTGATGAGCGGTTTTGTTAGTGCTGTGGGAAGTCGCTCACGCGCCGAGTGAGCATAGTGGCCAAAATTGGAATGGTGGATGAAACCTTTGCCGCCAATTTTCAGTTTAGTTCCCAATTCGCGCAAGTACGCCTCTGTCACCTGGCGGTCTGTATGCACAAAAGAGTCGAAACTAAATACGAAATCGACCGAGCCGTCGGGAATCATTGGAAGTGAGAGGCCGTCATTAAGGTAGCACTTCACATGTGAATCGGTTTCGAAACGCCGGCGACACGCGTCGATGCAGGCGGGAGCGCGATCAACTACCCACAGCTCCTGGCAATAATCCTTGAGATAATGCGTCCAGCGCCCAAACCCAGGCGCGATTTCTAAGATTGTTTCCACCGGGAAGCAATCACGAATGCGCGGAAGGATGGCGCCAAACCATTGCGCCTCCGAACTATTGCGCCTCCGAACTTCCCCACGGGGCCGACCACTCCTCTCCCGCGTCTTTCCAATCGTACTTCATTACATCGCTCGCGCTCGCGCGCGTGGTAGGGCGACGATCAGGCTTTTTTAGCTTTTAAATGCGTACTATATATCGGGTTTTATGCGGAGGGCGATTAAGATTTGGAGTGCGGCGACATGTCGCCGCTTCTAAAAGCGCGGACATGTCCACGCAGTCCAAAAAGCAAACGGCCGGGCCCTGTGAAGAGCCCGGCCGCTGTGAATTTCGTTCGTCTTACTTTTAGAAGCGCTTCTTTAGTCCGACGTACCAGAACCGGCCTTTGATGGTAGCAAGGGACTCGTCGTAGCCGCTCTCGAAGGAACCAGCTACAAACGGTGGATCTTCATCCAACACATTCTGCATCCCAAGCGTGATCGTGGTGTTGTTCAGCCACCACCTCCAATCGCTACAGCCATACTCGGCCGTCGACACCGGCACCACGTTTTTCTCCTTGCCATCCTTCATCTTCACGTTCTTCCCGCCATCCTTGGCAAAGCCAGGTACCTCGGCCGGAGCAGGCGGCGGCAGGTTAAATGTGTAGTTCAGGATCAGATCGAGCGTAGTCAGCGCGGACACTTTCCGCGCCCGTACTTCACCACCGCCACCGAGCGGGCCACTTCTAGGCTCGTTTAGCTTCGTCGATCCTGTCAGAGTGGCATTGTCGTCCTCGTACTGTCCGGTCCAGTGGACTACCGCACCAACATCGAGACCAGCCATCCACGTGTCAGCTGGGCCATCGTAGAAGATACTGGCGTTGGCCCGATTCCATGGCGTCGAATTGGTCAGAGTAGCTCCCGGCGGCTGGAATGTACCCGCGATACCAAACCGTTTCGTATTGGAGAGAGCTTGAAACTCAAACCGCGACAGCCAGGTGCCGTTGACCGTGGTGGTTATTCTGCCAAAATCCCCGGCACCAAAGATCGAGGAATCCAGTATATAGATCGCTTCGTAATCGAGACCTTCTAAGATTGCGCCTGAAATGTTATTGCTGGGATCGATGACCAGCATGACGGGCCCAGCCTCGCTTGGAATTGAACTCACACCACGAAAAACAAAGGGCCCGTTCTCCTGAACGCCTGGGGTCGGCGGATTCTGCTCGATGAGGCTTTGCGCACCTTGGAATGCCACGATGTCGCGCATATCAATATGCCACCAATCGGCGCTCAGTGTCAGGCCCTTAACCCATTTCGGGCTGTAAACAGCGCCGTAGGTCCATTCGTACGCCACTTCAGGGTGCAGACCGGGGTTTCCTAGAACACGTTCCTCAATCTGAGGTTCGGTCTGAGTCGAAAACGGATCAGCCACGATTGGGAAGTTTTGCGAGGAAGCAGGGGTAATTTCTCCCAGCGTCGGCGCATGGAACGCCTCGGTATAGCTGCCGCGCAGGGTCACCGCGCCGATATACTTTGGATCAATCGGCTGCCAGCGCACTGACACCTTCGGCTTCTGCGCGTTGTACTTGCTGGTCTGCGACGGCAGTCCTGGAAACAGTCCAGAAGGCAGCACCCCTGAGGTGTTGTTGCTGTACCATTCCTCGCGCTCGGCAAAGTCAACTTCGAAGCTGTAGAACCCAGGGAAATTCCACGTGGGACTGGTGAATGGCACCCGCACTTCCTCGTAGATTCCCCAAACATCCCGGTTCACACGGAAGCTTTGGCCATCTACCGAGCCAATGGTATTAAAGGTGGCATTAAGCACGTCGCGATCGCGGGTGAACCTCGGCGCGTCGTACTCGCCCCCAATCGCAAAGGACACAGGCCCGGCGGGAAGATTGAACAGGTCGCCGTTGAACGTGCCATAGCCGATCGGTAACTCATATTCGCCTGAGTTATGCAGGGTGACATAAACGGCTTGTCTGGCTCGCGGGCTGTTTTGGCGGAAAAAGCCACCGAACGGATTAAACGCCGTGGCCGGATCTGTGTCGAACAGGGCATCGCGCAATCCAGGCTGGCTCACTTCGCCAACGGACAGGTCCTGCCCTTCGTTGCGAGAGTAACGGAAACCCATTTCCCAGTTCCAGGTCTTGAAATAATCCCCAAATTCTCCCATCTCACCACGCAGACCGACGTCGAAGAGTTGGTCCCAGTAAGTGAATTTTTCACTCCTTGTGCCGGTATCGTTAATGCCGCGGAACCGAATCCCGGTAGTAAGCGGAACCGGCGCTCCGTTAATAACCAGAGTCGTGTCCCCAACTGTGAACGGATTGAACGGATTCTGGATTGGCACACTGATGCCGAACGGGCCAGTAGGCCCTACGGCAGTAAACGGCGTACCGTCAATACCGTTAAATCCGTGGAATGGATCGGGCGTAAACGGCACAGCGGCCAGCGACGAATCGAAAAACGAGCGCGCATATTTGAAGTCGGCAAACACCGTCAGGTATTTGTCGCAAATATCCCGCGTGAACGAAGCGTAGTACACTTGGCGGTCTCCCGGCGGCAACGCTGGTGTGACGGAGGCGAAGTTATACGCGACGTAGTTCCCGTCTAAGCCCTGCAAGGTCCCATTGAAGAAACCGTTCCCGTGATTGAGGGTAGGGCTGAACACACTGACATAAAATGGTGAAGTCGACGCGTTCGGAGCCGAATGTGGCGGCGGGGTGTTTGCGCTGAAAAACAAACTGGGGAGCAAACGGCGACCAGTGAACCCTCCATAGTGGCCAGGGAAATTGCCGCTGCGCCCGTCCAATCCGCCCCATTTAGTGTAATTCCCGTTGGAAGAAAGGTCGCGGTCACGACTGAAAACGCCACCGCCGCGCTCCCAGAAATCGGCAACGACTACGATATCCGTCTTGTCATCTCCGGTGCCGGCTTTTAGCCATGAGCCGTACACCGCCGAGGCGCCATCCTTGAGGATATCCACGTGATCGATCATCGAAAACGGTATCAGGTTAATATCCGGGCCTCCGCTAAAACCAGCGACGCCCAGCGAGCCATAGGCGACGCGTTTGCCATCGATCAAAATCAAAGTCTCCTTCGGCAAGATGCCGCGCAGGTTGAACTGGATGGTGCCATCACCGCCGTTGCCAATGTTCAGGTTGACGGTTCCGCCCGCCTCCTGCGGGACGAATTCCTGCAGGTCAGTGGCATTCCGGATACCGAGTTTCTCGATGTCCTGCGGCCGGTACGTGTCCACTGGATTCGGCCCGGTCTCTTCCGCAGTGGGAATGTTCGAACCGGTCACAACCACGCGTTCAACCTCAGCAGGCGGGGCACCCGCAGGCGGCGGAGCTGGTGCAGCCGGAGCCGGCAACTGCGCGAATGCGTTCGATGCAAAAATTAAGGGAAATCCAACGGTCGCCACAAAAATGGCGCCAAGGAATCCAAGTTTATTTAGCACGTTTTTAGTCATTAGTTTCTCCATTGGTTTGGTTAGGTTTTTGCAGGATTATTCAAGTTGTACAAGGCTGACAAGCTTTTTTTTCACTTTTTTTTAAGTTTTTTTGAACGGCCAACCGGGCCTATTTGTCAGCGCACTTCCTCGTTTATGAAAGCCAAGGAGCGCTGACAAGCTTTTTTTTTCACTTTTTTTAAACTTTTTTGAACGCCCTGATCAGCCACAAATCGACCCGGATTGACGACTTCATCCTGCAATTTCAATAGCCGCTCGCTTGCCGAATTCTCGTCGGCTTAGTGTTGCGCGGCGTCGTTCAAGTGAAAGAAATTGTAGCGGCTCGAGAATGCCGGCCCGTCAACAACGGTTTGTGCGACCGCTATCAAGAGCACGATTCCTCCGAGTAGAATTATCCGCGGCCACGTCGAAGGAATTCTAGAAAACACACAGTCCAGCGCCTGGGAGTAAAGCAGGAAGAATGGAACCGCGGCAGCGGCGAGCAGCCTTCCGGAAGTGAAGTACGGATGCTCGCGGGATGGATACGGGCAAACTCCGAAGTCAAAGGCCATTGATAAAAGCACAACGAACAAGACCAGAACAGCGAAGCTTGAAAACGCCAGCCAAAGACTTTCTCGCTGAAGGTCGGTCAGTTTCGTCAAGCGCGGAAACAGACTGATTACGGCGATACCGATCGCGAGCGTGGAAGAGATCCAGTAGAATGCGTCGGTCGCTTGGGATGTGAGTCGTTTGCCATGCCAGATAAATTCGCCCCGCCAGAAACTTGCTATTAATTCTGGCCAGAATTCCTTAACTCCAGTCAATGTGAAAATTGGATGGGGCCACCAATCGCTCACCGGCTTGCGAGTCCATCCCAGGAACTCAATTTTCGAGCCTGTGGCAGCGAGATCACCGAACGTATAATAGTTCCACGCAAACCAAACAGCGATTGGCGTGGCCGTAGACAGTACCAGCGCAGCGAGCGACACCAAACGGCGCAATACTTTCCTTTCGGTGAGATTTCGAATCTTGAACATCAAAGCTATTCCGGCCACAACGAGAAGCGCGATGTTAGTTGTCTTCACTAGGCAGGTGGCGGCGAGCGCGAGCCCGGTCCAAATTGCGAGAGGCAGACTCGGTAGTTCGGCCTGCAATAATTTTACCAAACCGATAAAAGCGATTCCAAAGCAAAGCGGAGAGAGCACATCGCTTTGCACCGAATAGAAGGTCGTTTGCGGCCAAATGGTCAGGAGCACCGGAACGCTTAGATGCATGAACTGCTCATCGGGAAAGACGAGTCTTGCAGCAACGAAGCCTACCCAGACGAGAATCCCGGCGACGACCACATTCAAAAAGCGAATCCAATACAACAGCCAGCCACCCGTAATGCCAAAGCCGCGCCCAACATCTAGCCAAAAACCTGCGATAGCATAGTAAAGTGGCGGTTCCCCTGATTCGTGATTTTGATTGGATCGCCACCAAGTTGCAGTCTTGTTTACGACATCGTCGCGCAGCGCAGTTGACAACATCCAGTTTGGCGGGGGAAAATCGTTCGTCTCAAACTGCTGCGGACCCATAAAGTACTCCGGCGTGCCGTACAAAGAGATGTAATAGACAGATTCGGAAGAATAGTGACCCAAGTCGCGCGGCACCTCGCCCCGCCCGTATTTCATCACCAAATCTACGTGCGCCTGCTCATCGACGTTGTTGAAAAACGGAAACGCCGCGGAAAATAGCAAGACGCGGACTGCGGCGATGGCGCAAATCAGCAAGATCAACCTTCGCTCATGTGGCATCGCAAATCCGATCGCAGCCTTCACGGACTCTTCCCCTCGATTACGGCAAGCTTCCCATATTCACTGATCAAAGCCGGCGCGGCTGTTACTTGCAGAAATCGCGTCTCCAGCGGCGCGCGAAAAGGCGAATCGCTCTCAATTACAATGGCAGCATGTCCATCAGGGGCCGGCTCTCGCCACGGGATTGCTTCCGGATAAACCCGACGTCGATAACCGAAGATCGCATCCGAGACTGCGAATGTTTCACTGCATTCAAACAGTAAAGGATAGACAAACGACACAGTAGTAAAGACGCCCGTCACCTGGCGTTGGCGCAAATGTTGTTCAACGCCCGCGAGATCGGCACCGGGAATCCGTGTCATGCAATAGTTCTCTGGCGCGTCGCAAAGCGTTAACGTTTCGATTTGATTGCGGCGCGCCATGTCAATCATCACTGCGGTTCCGGTAATCACAGCAGCCGCTAAAATCCCGGCTCCGCTGAAACGAATCAGGGCTTTGGAAGAAGCAAAGCAACGCTCCAGCAGCCGGCCAGTGAGCGCTGCAAAAAAGAAGCAACCAGCTAGAAAATAACCGGGCACACGGAAGGGCGCGGTGACGTACGGAAAAAAGCACGCCAACGTTAGCAAAAGCAGAAGCAGGTCCCGTTCTTCGTCACGGCCTGCGAAACCGCCACGAATCGCGACGAGAATTTTCGATGGCGATCGAATGAATGGCCAAACCGCAACGCTTGCCGACAGCAAGGCGATCGCGTAAAAGACAAAACCCAAAGCAGACTTCTCTGGATAATACCAAAGGACGGTATCGACGCCGAAGAACTTCGGCATCTCAGTCAAAAAAATTGGCAAGAGCGCACTGGGATGAAACAGCAGAGCAAATCCGCCGCCACCGGTTTTCTCGAGCACGGCATTCCAGTTGGCGAAATGGTGCGTGAGGTTGAATGCAATTGCCGGCGCGTAGCCGATGATGAATCCGGCTAGCGCGATCAGCGCGTTTTTGAAGAACAAGTTTCGACGTACCAACAAGAGAATCCAAAGCGCGGCGTTAAATGCGATTCCTAGCTCTAAACTCCAGATGCTTAAACCCGAAACGATGCCGAACAAAAGAAACAGCGGCCATCTTCGATCCGCCGTCGATTGAATGGATAAGAAGAGAATCGTCAGCAGCAGAATGGAAAGGAAATACCACGAATAACCTCTCACTTGGAAGTGCCACTTGAGAAGTGAGGGCGTGAGTGCAAACACAATGGTTGCCAAAAGGGCTGCGCGTTTGTCATAAAGCGCCTGGCACATGCAATAAAATAGGAAAAGGCAGAGCAACGACAGCATGACGATGCAACTCTTCAACGAAATGACACTGACGCCGAAGAATGCGAACGGAATCGCGGCCAGATAAGCTTCCAAAGCCGCGCCTGCATTGTAGGGCTGCCCGTACATGTAGAAAGGGAAGAAGCGCCCTTCCAGGATGTGTTTACCCATCAGACCAATGATCGCTTCGTCACTATGCACATGAGTTTGCGACGCCAGCAGAATCGTAAACCGCGCTGTCCCGACAATGAGTAAAAAAGCAATAAACAATCCGTGCCGGCGCATTAAAGGTCGGTTCTCACTTCGCCAGCGCGATCATGGCCACAGGTTGCAGATCGAAAATTGGAACGACTTCCCTCTTACCCACTCAAGCCTGAATACATTTAACGCCGACAACCATACTTGAACATGGCGTGCGGCGCTCGAAAGCCATCGCGCCAGCCAATTTTTTGCCCGCTTCATAAGTGCGACCATAGTAGGAAATCCCCACTTCGAAAATCCTACAGCCCATTTTTGCCAGCTTCGCGACAATTATAGGCTCAACGGCAAAACCATCTTCTTTTATCTGAATCGATTTGATCACAGGAGCCTTGAAGGCCTTATAGCCGGTCAGCATGTCCGTTAAGTTAAGGTTAGTGAACATGTTGGAAAGCGGAGTCAAAAACTTGTTGCCGACTATATGCCAGAAGAAAAGGACGCGATGCGGTCGCCCGCCCATAAACCGGGAGCCGAAAACCGCGTCCGCCTTGTCTAAGATAAGAGGCTCCAGGAGCGCCGGGTAATCTACGGGGCTGTATTCGAGGTCCGCATCCTGCACGAGAATGATATCACCAGTCGCAGCCTCAAAACCGGTACTCAAAGCCGCTCCCTTGCCGCGATCTTAGAAACGTTCTCTTTCAGGACCGCTTGAGTCCTGTCTTGTGAACCATCGTCAACTACAATGATCTCCCTGCTACCGATTGCTGCCGAGCGAACTGCCTCGACAATTTTTTCGATTGCAGCCTTCTCGTTGTAACACGGAATAACGACTGAGACTTTCATCTCTTTCAGTGAGTTCAGTTCTCGTCAGATTGATCCTCGCCGAGTTGCGATTTCTGCGCATCCGCGACGTGGTTCACTTTAATTAGCGGGAGGATGAAACCCAAATTCAGCTTCCAACTTCTTCCACAGCCAATCGGCCGACGAATCTTTGTTGATCAATGCGGAATTTGCAACTGCAAGCGCTTCGGCTTTATCAACGTTGGCATTCAAGCAGTAGAGATATGTAAGCAGAAAGATTTCACGAACACCGAACGCGCCGCGATCTTTCTGACCTTCTAGCAGCCGAATCGCTTCGTTCAAATCGCGCCGCGCCAGCGCACTGGCAATGAGGTCCGGCACAGTCTCAAGTGGCGGCGATTCTGTCTCGCGCGCAACCCGCTGCGCGATAGCGAGTCGTAGTTCGTCGCTGCCTAGCGCTTCCAAGACCGGCATGCGCAGCCGCGTCCCGCGCAGAAAAAGGTCAAGCTCCGCCAGCTTGTTGCTTCCAACCGTTTCCGAAAGGAATCGCGTCTCACGAACGGCGAAAAGGGACTTCATTGATTTACTTAGCGCCTCCGGCCAGATA
>WNGI01004388.1_pt1 | contig 12628 bp, 13 predicted proteins | sample 5400621 | NCBI WGS metagenome assembly WNGI01 (sample SAMN13153374, study PRJNA577476) | soil metagenome | isolation source: 20 cm soil or saprolite under Garry oak tree replicate 1 | place: USA:California | collected 2016-06-15 | reverse complement strand
CCACGGCGGATGCTAAGCACCCCAATCAGCAGTGTCCCAGCGACGACGAGCGGGATGATCCATGCGATGTCGAGCACGAACTCGCGCAGAACGGAGTGTACGAATTCGTTGGCATCGGCTGCACGGGCGACGGTGACAGCGGCTGGGAGATCGCTGTCGTGCGGCACGGGCGGCTGGCCGGTGCCGCGGTGGCCAAGCGCGGCACGCCGCCGTGGCCCGTCATCGAGGCGCTGGTCGCGATGGCCGACGCCGTCGAGCCGGGGCCCGGTCCGCTGCGCCACGTCCTGGCCGAAGAGGCCGAATGCGTGCTGCGGTGGCTGGAGGCGCCCGGCGCCCGCCTCGTGCTTACGTCGCATCCGTGGGCACAGCCGGCGTTCGGCGCCGGCGGCCTGCGCGCGTTCCTCGGCGCCGACTCGCCATGGCTCGCGGCCGACCCGTTCGCCGACCGGCGGCGGCTGCGCATGACGAGCCGGCCCGCGCGCGCGTCCGTCTGACCAGTGTCCTGGCGCGGGACATTAGGATGTGCCGCATGATCACGGCGATCGTCATGGTGTCCGTCGAGGCCGACCGGATTCCCGAGGTGGCGGAAGAGATCGCTGAGCTCGACGGCGTGAGCGAGGTCTACTCCGTAGCCGGCGACGTCGACCTGATCGCCGTGGTGCGCGTGCGCGAGTTCGAGCAGATCGCCGACGTGATTGCCGGGCGGATGTCGAAGGTCGACGGCGTGCTGCACACCGACACGCACATCGCGTTTCGTGCGTACTCGCGGCACGACCTCGACGCCGCGTTCTCGATCGGCGTCGAGTCGGCGGACTAGCTCTCGCTTTCCCGAACCTGCATCCGGATCACGTCGTACATGACGCCGGCATCGGCTCCATCCAGTCATCGACCGTGTTGCCCCGGGTCAGCGGCGCGAGCGCCCGAACGGGCGACAAGGTGAGCACGTTCTCGCCGGACCGGATCAGCGACGCGGGGAACGTGACCGGCGCAAGCCGGCGATACATACCGCGACACGCGAGCCGGTAGGACGAGTTGTCACCCTGCGGACCGGGCAACGGGTCGAAGCTCGCGAGTTCGGTGCCGTTGAGCGTGATCCGCAGCGTGCCGAACACGTCGCCGGCGAGCGCGATGTCGAGGGTGCCGGTGCGCCTGACGTACGGGTGTGCGTCGAACCGGATGCGCCATGTCGTAAGGGAATGGTCCTGCGTGGTTCCGCGCAGTTGCAGCTGGAACGGCTTGCCCGGCGTCTTGTACGCGGGCTGGAAGTAGTTCCGCGAGTCTCCTTGTCAAGACTCACTCGCCTCAACGAAGCCGCTGGCTCGCCTCGACCCACCGCGCGAGCAGATCCGCCGCGGCTCCGGAGTCGATCGAACGACGCGCCTCGACAAGGCCTTTCGCAATCAGATCGTCCACAGTGGACGGTTCGCTGATGCCGTCGTGAACCGCAATCGCCGCGGCGGCGTTCAGCAGCACGGCGTCGCGGACGCGGCCTCCCCCACCGGCCAGGACGTCGTGCACGACGCCTGCGTTGTAGGCGCGATCGCCCCCACGCAGATCGTCCGGCTCGGCAGCGGCCATGCCGAACGCGGCCGGGTCGATCCGCGTCTCGTGCACTCGCAAGCCGGTCGCGAGCCACGCGCTGGACGTGGTGGTAGTGGTCAGCTCGTCCAGGCCGTCGTCACCGCGAAAGACCAGGGCGGTGTCGCCGCGGCGCGCGAACACCTCGGCCATCAAGGGGGCCATCCGGCGATCAGCGCAGCCGACGGCGGACGCGGCCGGGCGGGCCGGGTTGGTGAGCGGGCCGAGGACGTTGAACACGGTGGGCACGCCCAGTTCGCGGCGCGGCGGCCCGGCGTGCCGCATCCCGCGATGGAAGACCGGCGCGAAGCAGAACCCGATGCCGACCTCGCCGGCCGTCGTGGCGACGCCCTCCGGCCCGAGGTCGATGACCACGCCCAGCTCTTCGAGGACGTCGGCCGCGCCGCACTGCGACGACGCGCTCCGGTTGCCGTGCTTGACGACCGTCCGCCCGCTGCCGGCGACGACGATCGCCGCCATGGTCGTGATGTTGACCGTGTGCGCCAGGTCGCCGCCCGTGCCGACGACGTCGACGGCGGGCCCGGTGACGTGCACGGGTGTGGCCCGCTCGCGCATGGTGTGCACCAACCCGGCGAGCTCGTCGGACGTCTCACCCTTCGCGCGCAGCAGTACGACGAACGCGGCCAGCTGCGCCTGCGTCGCCTCGCCGGCCATGATCTCGTCCATCGCCCACGCGGTCGCCGTCGAGTCCAGCGGCTCGCCACGCATCAGCGTCGCCAGAACGCGGGGCCAGCTGTGCTCGGCCATGTCTCAGCGCACGACCGGGATGCCCGTGACCCGATTGCGGAGCTGGTCGGCCACGACCTCGGCCGCGGTCACCGGGTCGAGCGGCCGGCTGATCACCGCGTCGGCCAGCGACCAGCTGGCCAACCAGCCGTCATCCTTGCGCGCCACCAGGACGACGATCGGCGGGCAGTCGTCGATCTCGTACTTGAACTGGCGCGCCAGCCCCATCCCGCCCGTGGGCTGCGCCTCGCCGTCGACGATGACCAGGTCGACCTCGCCGAGGTCGATCTGCTCGACGACCTGGGCGCTGGCGTCGCACTCGATCCAGTCGATACGGGGCACGTCGGGGGCGGGGCGGCGCCCCACTGCGGTGCGGACCTGGGCCCGGACTGCGGCCAGGTTGCTGTAGACGACGACGGTGACCCGATCGGACGACGCGGTGGTCATGAGCCGGTCTCCGCTGTGAGCATCGCAGCGAGTACCGCAGCGCAGCGAGGAACGCAGCGAGGAGCGGAGCGGCGGAGGCCGGCGGGCGTCGTGGTCATGCGCGCATCGTATCGGCGAGGTTTCGGCGAGCCACCGGCCAGTCGCGACACGAGGCGCACCCCGGCGAACCACCACCAGTCCGTCACGACATAATGCGATCGTGACGTCGACCGCCAGCCCGCCGCGCTTCGAATCCAGCCGCGTGCACTCGCTGACCCGGCCGAACCTGGTCAGTGTCGGCACGATCATCTGGCTGTCCAGCGAGCTCATGTTCTTCGCCGGCCTGTTCGCCATGTACTTCACGATGCGCTCGGTACATTCTGACCACTGGCCGATGCAGCTACCAGACGGCAAGGAGATCAACCTTGCCCTCTGGCACGGCATCCCGGCCTACGCCCTGCCGTTCACGATCATCCTGGTTGCCTCGAGCTTCACCTGCCAGTGGGGCGTGTTCGCCGCCGAGCAGGGCGACGTCTTCAAGCTGCGCCGCTGGTTCACGTTCACGTTCGTGCTCGGGCTCATCTTCGTGCTCGGCCAGGCCAACGAGTACCGCATGCAGGTCGGCGAGGGGAACACGATCTCCGCCACCGGGTACGGCTCGGTCTTCTACCTGACCACCGGGTTCCACGGCCTGCACGTCATCGGCGGGCTGGTCGCGTTCGTCTTCTACCTCATCCGGACGACCCTGGGGCGGTTCACCCCGGCGCAGGCGACCGCTGCCATCGTCGTCTCGTACTACTGGCACTTCGTCGACGTCGTGTGGATCGGCCTGTTCGCGACCATCTACCTGATCCGATGAACGAGCCCAGCGAGCACGGACCGAGAAAGGACGTCATGGACGAAGACGTCGACGCGCTCGGCTTCGACCCGGCCGTGTCGGCCACCGGCGCGGACGTCGAAGCCGACGCCGAGCGCAAGCCCCGGCCGCGCAAGAAGCGCCCGGCGTGGCGGCGCCGCTTCTCGGGCGCTCTTGTGCTGATGGTCGCGCTGGGCGGAGTCGGCGGCGCGTACACGCTGTTCGCCACGCAGTCCGGGGCCAACGACACGACGACGAGCCAGGCCGACATCGACGCCGGCCGGCAGCTTTTCAACACCGCCTGCATCACCTGCCACGGCGCGAACCTGCAAGGCGTCCACGACCGCGGGCCGTCGCTGATCGGCGTCGGATCGGCCTCGGTTTACTTCCAGGTCAGCACCGGACGCATGCCGGCTGCCGGCCAGGCCGCGGGAGAGCCGCGCAAGGCTCCCAAGTTCAACGAGCAGCAGACCGACCAGCTCGGTGCCTACGTCGAATCGATCGGCGGCGGGCCCGCGTTGCCGCAGGGCAGCCTGAAGGTCGACGACAAGGAGCTTGCCGAGGGCGGCGAGCTGTTCCGGCTCAACTGCGCCGCCTGCCACGGCTCGACCGGCAAGGGCGCGCCGTTGTCGGCGGGCAAGAGCGCGCCGAGCCTGCGCGACGCCACCGACAAGCAGATCCTCGCGGCGATGCTGTCCGGCCCGGAGAACATGCCGGCCTTCAGCGATAACCAGCTCACGCCGGAGCAGAAGAAGGCTGTCCTCAACTACGTGCAGAAGCTCGAGGCGTCCAAGGATCCCGGCGGTAACGGTCTCGACCGCATCGGCCCGGTCTCCGAGGGGCTGGTGATCTGGATTCTCGGCATCGGCGCGATGATGGTCGTGATCTTGTGGATCGGAGCCAAGACGTGACCGGAACGAACCCTCCGCCGGACGAGGCCGAGCTCCGGCAGATGACCACCGAGCAGGCGATGATCGCCGGAGCCGAGGCCGACGGCGTCCACGTCGTGCATCGGCGTGACCAGTTCCCGGTGCCCGGCTCACGGGCCGAGAAGCGTGCCGAGCGTGCGGTCGCCAGCCTGTTCGTGCTCTCCGCCCTCGCCGGCGTCGCGTTCATCGTGGTGTTCGTCGCCGTGCCCTACGGCTACAAGACCCCCGGCCACAGCCAGAACTTCCGCTTCTACACCCCGCTGCTCGGAATCCTGATGGGACTGATGCTGACGTTGCTCGGCATCGGCGCCATCCTGTGGGCGAAGTCGCTCATGACCGAGGAGGAGCTGGTCCAGGACCGGCACGACGAGCCCGAAGACGGCCCCGAGCAGGTGATGACCGGTGCCACCCTCGTCTCCGGCGTCTACGACACCGGCCTGCCCCGCCGCTCCCTGATCGTCCGCTCGCTCGGCCTCGCGGGTGGCGCGGTGGCCACGGTCCCGCTGGTGATTCTCGTCGGCGGGTTGCTCAAGAAGCCCGGCAAGACGCTCGACCACACGCTGTTCCAGCCGAACCCGGACTTCCCGGACGGCATCCCCATCGTGTACTCGGACGGGCGGCGGGTCAGCCCCAACGACCTTCAGCCCGGCGGCATCGCCACGGTCTTCCCAGGGGTGCCGGGCGGCGTCCACGGCCCCAGGTCGGCGAGTTCGCCGACGCTGCTCATCCGGCTGCGTCCCGGGCAGGGCAAGCTGGTGAAGGCGCGCAAGGGGCAGGCCGACTGGAACTGGCAGGACTTCGTCGCCTTCTCGAAGATCTGCACGCACGCCGGCTGCCCCGCGTCGTTGTACGAGTCGCAGACCACGCGTCTGCTCTGCCCGTGCCATCAGTCGCAGTTCGAGGTGCTCGAAGACGCCAAGCCCGTATTCGGGCCTGCGACGCGCAGTTTGCCTAAACTGAAACTCGGCGTCGAGGTGGTCGACGGCGCGCAGTACTTCGTGGCGCCGCAGGATTACCAAGAGCCGATCGGTCCGGGCTTCTGGGAGCGTTCATGACCACGACACAAACCCCAACGCGGCGTAGCGGCAAACCCCGCACCATCGCCGGCAAGTCCGGGGTCTGGATCGAGGAACGCTTCCGCATCGCCAAGCCGACGCGCGGCCTGCTGAACAAGGTCTTCCCCGACCACTGGTCGTTCATGATGGGCGAGATCGCGCTCTACTCGTTCATCGTGCTGCTCCTGACCGGCACGTACCTCTCGTTCTTCTTCGACGCCTCGATGGGCGACGTGGTCTACAACGGCAGCTACGTGCCGCTGCGCGGCGTCGAGATGTCGCGGGCCTACGCCTCGACCCTGCACATCTCCTTCGACGTGCGCGGCGGGCTGATCATCCGCCAGATCCACCACTGGGCGGCGCTGCTGTTCGTCGCTGCGATGCTCATCCACATGCTCCGGATCTTCTTCACCGGAGCGTTCCGCAAGCCTCGCGAGGTCAACTGGCTGATCGGGCTCACCCTGCTCGTGCTCGGCGTGGTCGAGGGATTCGCGGGATACTCCCTGCCCGACGACCTGCTGTCCGGCACCGGGCTGCGCATCGCCGACGCGATCATCCTGTCCATCCCGTTGGTCGGAACCTGGACGTCGTTCCTGGTGTTCGGCGGCGAGTTCCCCGGCACCGAGATCGTCGGACGGCTCTACATCGTGCACGTGCTGCTGATCCCGGCCATCCTGGCGGCGCTGATCGGCTTGCACCTGGCGCTGATGATCCGGCAGAAGCACACGGACTTCCCGGGGCCCGGCAAGACCGAGTCGACGGTCACCGGCATCCGCTTCTACCCGACCTTCTCCGCCAAGGCAACCGGCTTCTTCTTCATCGTCTTCGGCCTGCTGGCCGCCCTGGGCGGCCTGGCACAGATCAACCCGATCTGGCTGTTCGGCCCGTACAACCCGGCGCAGGTCTCGTCCGGTTCGCAGCCGGACTGGTACATGGCAATGCTGGACGGGTCCACCCGTCTGTTCCCGTCCTGGGAGATCCGGCTGTGGGGGCACACCGTCCCGGCACTGTTCTGGCCCACGGTCGTGCTGCCCGGCGTGCTGATCGGTCTGGCCGCCGCCTACCCGTTCCTCGAGGCGAAGCTGACCAGGGACAGGGCGCGGCACAACCTGCTGCAGCGTCCACGCGACGTTCCCGTGCGTACCAGTCTCGGCGCGATGGCCCTCACATTCTGCTTCGTGCTGTTCGTCTCGGGCGGCAACGACCTGATCGCCAAGGCATTCGACATCTCGCTGAACGCCATGACCTGGGGTGGCCGCATCGCGACGTTGGTGCTGCCGCCGCTCGCCTATGTCGTCACGTATCGCATCTGCCTCGGCCTGCAGCGCCACGACCGCGAAGTGCTCGAACACGGCGTCGAGACGGGAATCATCAAGCGGCTGCCGACCGGGGAGTTCATCGAGGTGCACCAGCCGCTCGGGCCTGTCGACGAGCACGGCCACGGCGTGCTGCCCTATGCCGGCAGCGCGGTGCCGAAGCGGATGAACAAGCTCGGCACCGGCCAGCTGACGCACGTGCGCGGGTTCTTCTACCCGGTCAAGGAGAAGCCGGAGATCGCCGAGAAGATCGCCGCCCTGGAAGAGCGCGAGCGCGCCGAGTCCGAGCGTCACGCCGAGCTGACCGACTAGCCGCGGGCTGTCCCGCGCACGGCCGTGGCCGCGCACGGGCCGGCTGCCGCACCGCGTCCGGCTGCCGCACCGCGTCCGGCAGGCAGCCAGCTCCCCCGCCGAGATAACCGAGAGCCAAGCCGGATGTCTGAGACTTCAGCGGGGAAGCCGGCGCCAGAACGCCGAACTGGGCGGCGGGTCAGCGGCACCGCAGCCGGCCCGTGCCGTGCTGTCCGCCGAGGCTCCCCAGCCGCTGTGAGCGCGCCGTCGGTCGAGGCTCCCGGCGCCGCGACCAAGATCCGTGGCGGCGGATCGGATTACTGTGGCCGACTACCGAGCAGCGCGGCGGGCGCGCCTACGCCCGGCGCGTACGAATCAGGAGAGCGGCTTGCGCCCGCCGACGTAGTACTCGAAGAGCAGCCCGCCGACGCCGAGCAGGATGCCGAGCACGGCGACGAGCACCAGCCAGACCTGCATGAACGCCAGCCCTGCCCCGGCGAGGGTGGCTGCGAGCGCGATGCCGAACGGCCAGTAGCTGCCCGGGCTGAAGAACCCGAGATCGCCGGCGCCTTCGGCCATCTCTGCGTCCGGGCGATCCTCGGGGCGAGGATCGATGCGCCGCGAGACGAACCAGAAGAACGAGCCGCTGATGCCCGCCAAGCCGCCGGACAGGATCAGCGCGGCGAGCCCGGCGACCTCGACGTGACCGTCGGTCTTGTTGGACCAGTACCCGTACACACCGGCGATGATCCAGCAGAACACCGCGATCATCAGGAAGACACGTGCCTCGATCTTCATTGGCGGCTCCTAGTTCGACGCTTGCCGGGCGGAGCGGTCCGGATTGAAGGGATGTGTCGTCGTCGCGTACGGAGTCTCGCCGATCGCTCCCAGTGCCTGCGCCTGCCGCGCGGGGCTCGCCGGGCCGACCGCGGCCAGCGCATCGAGGTACTGCGCGAACTTCGGCGGGTCGACGACGCGGACCTCGAAGTTCATCTGCGAGTGGTAGGTGCCGCACAGCTCGGCGCAGCGGCCGACGAAGTGACCGTTGGACGTCGGCGTGATCTCGAACTGGTTGTCGCGGGCGGTGCTGTCGCTGCCGTACGGGATGACGTCCCGCTTGAACAGGAACTCGGGCACCCAGAACGAGTGGATGACGTCCTCGGAGTGCTCGACGAACCGAATCGTCTCGCCGCGCGGCAGCACAAGGATCGGGATCTCGCTGGACGAACCAACCGTCGACAGCGCCTGCGCCGGGCTGACGCCGGGGTACACGGTCGCCTTGCCGTGGTCCTGCTTGTACTCGAACTGCCAGTTCCACTTGAACGCGTCGACCTCGACGGTGACGTCCGGGTTCTTCGTGGTCTTGTTGACATAGTTCTCGGTGCGAACGGTGAAGTAGAAGAGCCCGGCGATGATCAGGAACGGCGTGATCGTGTAAGCCCACTCGAGCGGCAGGTTGTACTTGGTCTGCTTGGGGATCTCGTCGGCCTTGCGACGGTAACGGCCGCAGGCCCAGAAGATCAGTCCCCAGACGAGGACGCCGACCGTGAGGGCGGTGACCGACGACCAGGTCCACAGGACCCGCATCTTCTCGGCCTGCTTGGTGACGCCGGTGGGCCAGCCGAAGCGCAGCTTCTTCTCCACGTCGCTGGACGAGCAGCCGGCCAGCACGATCATGGCCGAGGCGACGAGCAGCGTGCGACGAGTGACGCGAGTCCATCGCCTGCGCTGCACCGGTCAACCGCCTTTCCAAGCCTGCCCTGGGACCGTTTCGGAGCGTACTGGACCGCCGCGATCCGGCCGGGCCGGGGGCCTACCGTGATGTCGTGCCCGGCTACCTCGACGCCGCCTCGGCGGCTCCGCTGCATCCCGTCACCCGCGAGGCGCTGCTCGCTGCCCTGGACGACGGCTGGGCCGACCCGGGACGCCTCTACGGCGCCGGACGCCGCGCGCGCATGCTGCTGGACGCAGCGCGCGCGACGGTCGCCGACGCGATGGGCGCGCGCCCGGACGAGGTGAGCTTCACCGCGGGCGGGACGCAGTCGCTGCACGCCGCCGCGCTCGGGACGCTCTTCGCCAACCGCCGGCGAGGCGACGCGTTCGTGCACTCCGCCGTGGAGCATTCGGCGCTGCTGCACGCGGCCGACCGGCACGTCGCCGCCGGCGGCAGCGCGGTGTCGGTCGGCGTCGACGAGCTCGGACGCGTCGACGTCGAGCGGTTCGTCGAAGCGGCGGCTCGCGACGGCGTCGCGGCGGCCGCACTGCAGGCAGCCAATCACGAGGTCGGCACGCTGCAACCGGTCACCGACGTCGCCGCCGCACTGCCCGGCGTGCCGCTGATCGTCGACGCCACGCAGACGCTGGGCCACGCCGACGTCCCTTCGGGATGGTCGGTACTGGCCGCCGATGCCCGCGCCTGGGGCGGGCCGGCCGGGGTCGGCGTGCTCGCGATCCGCACCGCAACACGCTGGACGTCGCCGTACCCGGCCGACGACCGTGAGGCGGGGCGCATCCCGGGCGTGCCGAATGTCGCCGCGATCGTCGCGGCGGCGGCGTCGCTTCGCGCGGCCCGCGCGTCGCAGCCGGCCGAGGCCACGCGCCTCTCGGCGCTCATCGACCGGATCCGCGCGACCGTGCCGGCAACCGTCCCCGACGTCGCGGTGCTCGGCGACGCCGCGCACCGCCTGCCGCACATCGTCACGTTCTCGTGCCTGTACGTCGACGGCGAGGCGCTGCTCACCGGGCTGGACAAGCGCGGGTTCGCCGTCTCGTCCGGCTCGTCGTGCACGTCCTCGACGCTGGAGCCATCGCACGTGCTGGTGGCGATGGGCGCGCTGACCTCGGGCAACATCCGGGTCTCGCTGCATCACGCGACGACCGAGAACGAGGTGGACGAGTTCCTGGCCGTGTTGCCGCGGGTCGTCGCCGAGGTCCGCGCCGAACTCGGGGCTGCAGGGTTGTGAAGCTCGACAGCCGAGGCCGGCGCTGCCCGCTGCCGATCCTGGATCTCGCCCGTCACATCGGCGACGTCGCCGTCGGCGAGACGATCACCGTCGAGGCCGACGACCCGGCCGCACGCCCGGATATCGCCGCATGGTGTCGAATGCGCGGCCACGAGAACGTGGGCGAATCGCTCGCCGCGGACGGAACGCCCGCCTACACCGTCCGCCGCCTGCACTGACGCGCCCACCTGCGGGATGTGGCTGACCGCCTCAGGGATACTGGGCCGCGTGTGTGGGCTGATCGGATTCCTGTCCGCTGGTGGCGACGCGACGAGCGTCAAGGCCGACGTCGAGGGCGCGCTGGTCAGCATGCGCCACCGCGGCCCGGACGAGGGCGGCGTCTGGTCCGATGACGACGTGGCGATCGGTTTTCGCCGACTGTCGATCATCGACATCGACCACTCGCATCAGCCGCTGCCGTACCTGAACGGCCGCTATCACCTGATCTTCAACGGCGAGATCTACAACTACATCGAGCTGCGCGAGCGGCTCGCCCGCGAGTTCGGCGCGCTGTTCGAGACCGACGGCGACGGCGAGGCGATCGTCGCGGGCTATCACCATCTCGGCGAGAAGGTGGTCCGCGAACTGCGCGGCATGTTCTCGTTCCTGATCTGGGACTCGCAGGAGCGGGTGCTGTTCGGCGCCCGGGACTGGTTCGGCATCAAGCCGCTGTACTCCTACCTGGACGAGCGCGGCGCGTTCTTCGCCAGCGAGAAGAAGTCGCTGCTCGACGTAGCCGAGCACGCCGAGATCGACAGGACCGCGCTGCAGCATTACCTGACCCTGCAGTACGTCCCCGAGCCGGCGTCGATGCACCGCTCGATCCGTCGCGTCGAGTCGGGAACGTACTTCACCATGCGCGCAGGCGAGCAGCCGAGGTATCGCCGCTACTTCCATCCCGACTTCGCGATCCGGCCCGTCGACGACGCGACGAAGCTCTACCGCGAGATCACCGACGTGCTCGAGGACTCCGTCGAGAAGCACATGCGCGCTGACGTCACGGTCGGCTCGTTCCTGTCCGGTGGCATCGACTCCACCGCCGTCGCCGCGCTGGCCAAGCGGCACAACCCGAAGCTGCTGACGTTCACCACCGGATTCGAGCGCGCGGGCTACTCCGAGATCGACGTCGCTGCCGAGTCGGCCGCGGCCATCGGCGTCGAGCACATCACCAAGGTCGTCAGCCCGCAGGAGATGATGGATACCCTGCCGCTGATCGTCTGGTACCTCGACGATCCGGTGGCCGACCCGGCGCTGGTGCCGCTCTACTTCATCGCCCGCGAAGCGCGCAAGCACGTCAAGGTCGTGCTCTCCGGCGAGGGCGCCGACGAGCTGTTCGGTGGCTACACGATCTACCGCGAGCCGATCAGCCTGCGCGGCTTCCGGCACGTCCCGGCGCCGGTCAAGCGCATGCTCGCCGCGGTGAGCAGCGGTCTGCCCGACGGCATGCGCGGCAAGGATCTGCTGCGACGCGGCGCAATCGGCATCGAGGAGCGCTACTACGGCAACGCGCGCATCTTCCGCCCCGACGAGATGCGCGGGCTCTTGCGTACCTACGACCCGAACGTCTCCTACATGGACGTGACCGCGCCGCTGTATCGCGACACGGCACATCTCGACGACTCGACGCGCATGCAGTACGTCGACCTGTTCACGTGGCTGCGTGGCGACATCCTCGTCAAGGCCGACAAGATGACGATGGCCAACTCGCTCGAACTGCGCGTGCCGTTCCTCGACGTGGAGGTGTTCGCCGTCGGGTCGTCCATCCCGACCAGCGAGAAGCTCACCGACGAGACGACGAAGTACGCACTGCGCCGCGCGCTGGCCGACATCGTGCCGCCGCACGTCCTCAACCGCGCCAAGCTCGGTTTCCCCGTGCCGATCCGGTTCTGGCTGCGCGACGAGATGTACGACTGGGCGCGGGCGATCATCACCGAGTCGCAGGCCGACGAGCTGATCGACCGCGACGCCGCGCTGCGCCTGCTCGACGCGCACCGCGCCGGCAAGGCCGACTACTCCCGCAAGGTGTGGACGCTGCTCGTCTTCCTGGTCTGGCACGGGATCTTTGTCGAGCAGCGCATCCACCCGCAGATCCCCGAGCCGGTGTACCCGGTTCGGCTATAGCTCAGTCGATCGACGCCAGGTGCGGCAGCACGTCCGCCGCGGCCTCGTCGCCGTATGACTCGGCGAGCCGATCGAGGAAGTCGGCCTTCTTGACCTGGTACTCCTGCCCGCCGTCGCTCTCGAGGACGAGCGTGGCGAGCAGGCTGCCGACCTGCGCCGAGCGCTCCCATGGCAGCCCCCACGTGCGCGCGGCGAGGAACCCTGCGCGAAAGCCGTCGCCGACGCCGGTGGGGTCGACCTTGGCCCGTTCGCGGGCCACCGGTACGTGCACGGTGGGCAGGTCGCGTCGGCGGATCTCGACGCCTTT
>WNGI01012982.1_pt1 | contig 12630 bp, 5 predicted proteins | sample 5400621 | NCBI WGS metagenome assembly WNGI01 (sample SAMN13153374, study PRJNA577476) | soil metagenome | isolation source: 20 cm soil or saprolite under Garry oak tree replicate 1 | place: USA:California | collected 2016-06-15 | reverse complement strand
GAGATGTTCACACGTCTCGGCGACGCCTATCGCCGCATCCGCAACACGCTCCGGATCTTATTGGGCAACCTTTTTGATTATCCCTCAGGAAAGCAGGAAATCAGGAAAGCAGATTTTAGTTTGGTTGACCGTTGGATCCTGGAACGCCTCGATCAAGTGATCCGCGATTGCCGATCGGCTTACGAGCTCTTCGAGTTTCACAAGGTTTATCACACCTTGAATCAATTTTGCGCGGTCGACTTGAGCAGTCTTTATATCGACATCACCAAAGACCGGATGTATTGCGACGCGCCGGATTCTCCTCGTCGGCGCGGTACCCAAACGGCGATGCACGAAATTTACGGCGCGCTTTGCCAATTACTCGCACCCGTTCTGGTCTTTACCGCCGAGGAAGCGTGGCGTCATTCGCAAGCCAGCTCGTCCGTTCACTTGGAGGAATTTCCGACGCCACAGAATCGAGGCGACAAAGCAAGCGAACAGATGGCGGATCTTTTGCGACTGCGTGGCGTAGTCGGTCAAGCGATCGAGAAAGCGCGTCAGGATAAACTGATTGGCAACGCGCTGGAGGCGGCGGTCGTTCTGCGTTCAAATTCCGATGTGACGACAAAGATCGACAAGGACGAGCTCGAGGAATTTTTTATCCTGAGCGATCTCACGATCGAACAAGCGAAGGAGGCGAGCGCTTCGGTCACGAAAACGCCTTATGCAAAATGCGCGCGGTGCTGGCGACATCGCGAGTACGTTGGCAAAAGCAAAACGCATCCGAATTTGTGTGACCGCTGTGAGAAGGTGGTGAGCGGCGGCTGATCATTTATTGTCATGTCGAGCCAAGCCAAGGGATCTCTAAATATTTTCGAAAACAGTAAGAGATTCCTCGACTCCGCTCGGAATGACAAAGCTGAAAGCGACCTGACATGAAATACATCTTCTTCGTTTCATTACCGCTCTATTTGCTCGACCGGATCACAAAATATTGGGTGTTGCACTCGATCGATCCGGACCAGCCGGTCGTCGTGGTGCCGGGTTTCTTTCATTTGGTCAACGTCACCAATACTGGTGCAGCGTTCGGTTCGTTCAAGAACAACAACGCCTTTTTTATCGCGATCTCGGGTGTCGCTTTATTGTTCGCCCTCGTGTTGCTCTTGGGGCGACACGAGCACGGCGCGGCAGATCGTCCGAAATCGCTGTGGTGGACACGGAATTTCTGGCGCGATCTGTCGCTGGCGCTGTTACTTGCCGGCGTGCTCGGAAATCTGACTGACCGTTTGCTTTACGGGCACGTGATCGATTTTCTGCTGTTCGACCTTCATGTGCCGTTCGCCCATCCGTGGCCGGCGTTCAACGTGGCCGATTCCTGCATCTGCATCGCCGTCGTTTTCTTCATCGTTCATTCTTTTCGACAGGAAAAGAAAGCGCCGACACCCGCATAGGTAGGGGCGATTGACCTCAATCGCCCGTGCCAGCAACGTATCCGCGGGCGGTTCGGTGAACCGCCCCTACCTAATGAAAATGTCGCCGATGGAGAAAACTGCGCGCGAAGTCGCGGCGCGTCTGCGTGCGCGTGGCCACATCGCCTATTTCGCGGGCGGGTGCGTGCGCGACATGGTCCGGGGTTTGGCGGCAAAAGATTTCGACATCGCGACCGATGCGACCCCTGACATTGTGCAGAAGATTTTTTCGCACACCTACGCTGTCGGCGCGCACTTCGGCGTCGTCGTTGTCGTCGAGAATGGATTCAATTTTGAAGTCGCGACATTTCGATCGGACGGCGCGTATCTGGACCACCGTCATCCCGTCGATGTTCGATTTTCGTCGCCGGAAGAAGATGCGAAGCGGCGCGATTTTACCATCAACGGGATGTTCTTCGATCCGGAGAAGAACGAAGTGATCGATTTCGTCGGTGGCCGGTCTGACTTGGAAGCAAGACTTGTTCGGGCAATCGGCGATCCCGCCGCGCGTTTTGCTGAAGATCGGCTGCGCATGCTACGCGCAGTTCGTTTCGCGACTGTGCTCGATTACAAGATCGACAATCAAACCTGGGATGCGCTGGTCGCGAGCGCGGCCTCGATCAACGAGATCAGCGCGGAACGGATCCGCGAGGAATTACTAAAGATTTTTCTTTCCCCGAACCGTGTTCGCGGCTGGGACCTGCTCGATCGGAGCGGATTGCTGCGCGCAATTTTGCCAGAGCTCGACGCGATGAAAGGTTGTTTACAGCCGGAGCAATTTCATCCCGAGGGCGATGTGTTTCAGCATACGCGACTGATGCTGGAATTGTTGCCGGAAGAAGTTTCGGCGCCTCTCATGTTTGCCGTTTTACTTCACGATGTGGCCAAGCCGGTGACCGCGACTGTCGACGAAACCGGCCGAATCCGTTTCAACGAGCACGACCGAATCGGCGCAGCAATGACCGAATCGATCATGGAACGGTTGCGATTTTCACGCGCAGAGATCGAGATGCGGGTGGCAAAACTGAAGCGCTTCATGGCGCGGCCGACGTTTGAAGAGGAGCTCGAGCTGCATCGAGTCGACTGTGCAAGCAGCCATCAGATGATGGACAATTACGAGTTCCTCTTGCGCAAACGCGAGGAGTTCGCGAATGAACCAATCATCCCGCCGCCACTCGTCCGCGGCGACGATTTGATCGCACTCGGAATGAAGCCCGGTCCGAAGTTCGGGGAGATCCTTGAAGCGGTCGAAACGCTACAACTTGAAGGCGTGTTGAAAGATCGGGAAGAAGCCCTCGATTGGGTAAAGCGCGAATACTCGCTAGGCCAAAAAGCTTAAAGAACATTCAGCGCCCAACGTTGGAAGTTGGACGCCGAATGAAACAGATCTGCCGGACGCGTGCGGTAGCGCGATTTTCGCCGACAAAACACCTTCGCCACTCCGACTCTTCGGGTACAAAAACATGCCGCGCGTTTGGCGCGGCATGTCTAGACGTAGAATTGGCTGTTGGAGACGCTTTTTACCTTGTCTGGTTGCCCTGAATGAAGATGGTGATCGTGTTGCTCGTGTTATTGTTTTCGATGCTTTCGGCGACTGCGTGACTCGAATCGGCAATCGCGAATATGTTATGATTACCTTTCTTCACGTTTGAGGTGTCCCAAGTCAACGTGACGGTGGTCGATTGATTAACGCTCAGCGCGCCAGTGCCAACTTGACCGATCAGTTTACCGTCGAGGTAGAATCCCGTGTTAGAGGCGGCTGCAGTCGCTTCGCCTTGGTTCTTAATCGTCACAGTCAAAGGAATCTTTTGTCCTTGTCTCGCTTGGTTGTTAGTAGATGTGAGATTCAGGGCGATCAGGTCCGGCAACGGCAGACAGGTCCTAACGACAGGATTGGTGAGCGCCAACGGGCCGCTAGCCTGCCGCGCGAATTCCGGATGCCTCGGCCCTGTTGTATCCTCGGCATAAACGACGTTCGCCAAACCGTCGGGCCCAATCGCGACTTGGAAAAAGTCGAGCAGGTTACGCGTGCCACTGGCGCACAGGAGGCCGAGGTTACAAATCGGTCCGACGTGGTTTACGTGATCACTGGCTTGACTGATCGTGAACACGGGCTCGCGAGCGGCTGCGTTAAGCGACTGCGCGAACATGACGTTCCACTGATCCGTCGTGCTCGTATTCGGATCCTGCGTGCCATTGGTTTGATAGAAGACAACGTCCAGCCGTCCGGCGTCACCGGCTGCGAGCCACGGCATGACGGCGTGACCGGGGCCGGAGCTGACTTGGAATGGTCCATAGAACGTTTTGCCTTGGTCGCGAGAGACCGCGTACCAGACGTTAAAGTGATTGATGCGCGCATCATTCATCGCCCACGCCACGTAAATATTGCCGGCCTTATCAATAGCTGCGGCCGGGAAATCGTTCGCTGTGTTGTTGCCATAAGTAGTAGCTCCCGGCGGCGGCGGAGTTGTACTAGATGAATCCTGCACGCCTTTAAACACTGGATTGTTAGTGAACGGGCCGGGCGGTGCGCCGGCGGTCGCTGGTGCCGCACCGATCGCGTCCCACACGTTCGGTAGTTTGCCGAAGGGCGGTTGGGCCCGGTTGGTGCGCACAGTGGAAGCGCAAAATACGCCGCCAATCTGATGGCTGTTGTCGGTCGGATCGACAAAGGTAAAGGCAGGACCGGGATTAGTATTCGGAACAGTGCTATCCGGAGGGAGGAGTAGCTCTGAATTGGTAATACCGCTTGTACTTGCCCATGCTCCGTCGTTGGTCGACGCCGAGAAGCGAATGACCTCGGTTGCGAGCTCATGATCCATTTCGTAGAGCGTCGTATCAGTCGCTGTTGGAATGCGATCAAAAGCCAGCCATTGTCGGTCAGAAGAAACCGACACCTCGCCTGCGACTCCACCTGTGCCCGGCGGAAACCACGTTGCGCCCCCGTCGGTCGATTTCCTAATATGCACCGAGCTGAGGCCTAGGTCAGCGAAATAGAGGATATCAGGACGCGCGCCGGAAAGTTGCGGGATGGGCAGAACGTCTTCATCACCACCGATGAGCCCAGTTTCATCCGCCACCGGGTTAACTGGAGCAAGGAAGCTCGCCCCGTTGTTAACCGATTTCCAGAAATCGGGGTCACCAGGTGCAGCCGAGAACATGCAGTTATGACTATCGACCTTTGAGTTTGGCTCGGCGCCACCGCCGCCGTTGGCGGCGACATTCACGTTAGGTCCGAAGCTAGCCGCAGCAGGTGGAGCCGGTGGAGCAAAGGCGCTCGGGCCGCTGCTCTGCTTGACGAACCAGGCGTTATTTATGCAAGTAGTCGCCGGGCAATCCACCGTTAGGCTGTCGGGGAAAGCGATGTTCGCGTTCCCAGTGGGATCGACTGTGACGGTGTAATATTCGAGCAGGTCTCTATTACCGCCGCCCACCGGTAGTCGAAAGGGCGTTACGCGTTTGGGCAAAGTAAACGAACCAAGCGCTCGGAAAGGTGCTAGGCGAATTGGGCGAGCCAAGCCAGGTGATGTCCACGACACCTGGGCTACCCGCCACCACCCACGGCATCACAGCAAAAGTAGTGTCGCCGGTCCCACTATCCACTTGCACCGGAGCGAGCCAGGTTGCTCCCTGGTCCGTTGAGCTCGTCAGGTAAACGTGGAAGCTGCCGTCCACATGACTTTCGCTAAAAACGAGATGGAGATTGCCGCCGCGATCTACTGCTAAAATCGTGAACTTATGGCCAGCATTCGAGGTCGAGGCTCCGCTGTAGGCTGTCGTCTCCGCCCAAGTCGCACCACCATTCGTCGACTTTAGCAGGTGGATTTCGTTATGAGCAGTGGTCGGAATCGTAGTCGTATAGAGATTCCCGTTATAGGGATCGACAACCAGATTGCCTTCGGTGCTGTTTCCAGTGCGCATCAGCACGGGCGTGCCGAAGGTCTTTCCTGCGTCAGTGGACTTGTTAAAGAACAGGTCACCTGTGCCCGGCGCCTGCCGATAAGTCATGTTTAACGTCTGCGGACCGTAGGCAGCGATCCACTGCCGATCATCGACAATCACACTCGCCGCTGTTGGATTAACCTGCCACGCTTGACCCGGCTCGGTCCCGCCCGTCCCGCCGTCCATCGAGGTGGACACGGTCACGTTACCGATCCACAGACTCGAGACATACAAGTAACCGCCCGGCGAAACATCAGTCGAATCGTCACCACCACCCAGCCCGGCACATTGCAATAACGTGTTGCAATGGTCTTGGGCACCATCTGGCTCGCCCAGATAGACAAAACTTGCTCCCTTGTCGGTGGATTTCCACAGATCAGTTCCACCAGGTACGCCATTGATCGCGGTAACGTATATATCGCCGTAATTGTCGACGTGAATTTCAGGCTCGCCGTCCTGCTGGAAAAAGATTGGGCTAATCGGCGTTTTGGTTAGTTCGACAGGCGTGCTAAAGCCAAAGCCACCATTGACGTAGCTCGCCGTCCTCGGGGTGGCAGCGACGCTAAATAGCGCCAGCCACACGCTGCCGGAGCAGAGCGCGAGCGCGGTCAAGATCCGCCAGTTAAGGAGGCCGGATACGGATACGTGATTCTTTTTCATGATAAGCTGAGAATCGAAAATCACGTGAAAGTGGCCGTATGTTGTGAGAGGTTTTGCCGGGCGTTCCGGTAAGTGAGAGTCTGAGAGTTGTATCGGAACAACCCTTAGATAGTCCGACCGCCCTAAAATAACTCGGCGTCCAACGCGCCTCGCGTTGAACGCCGAATGAAATTGCAAAGCCGGGAACTAGTAACCGTGTGGCGGATGAGTCGGATGAGGCTTTGGCGTCGGTGTCGGAGTTGCCGTTGGGGTGGGCGTGACACTTGGAGTGGGAGTGGGGGTCGGCTTTCTATGCGGCTTTGGAGTCGGAGTTGGCGTTGGTGTGGGAGGAGCGGCAACCGAGATCATGATCTGTGCAGTGTTTGTGCTCTGCGCACCACGCGAATCGGTGACGGTGAGTCGTGCTCCATAATTACCCGCCGCATTGTAGGTGTGGGAAATAGTCGGCGTAGATTGCGTCACCGCAGGTGAGCCATCACCGAAATTGAATGTGTAGGAAGCGATCGTATCCGGCGGCGGCGCAGTATCCGGATCATATGAGCCCGAGCCGTCGAAGTTCACGGTCAAGGGCGCAGTGCCCGAAGTGGGCGTTGCAGTTAAAACTGCTGTTGGCGCAGTATTCGGCCGGCAGACTTGGTTATCATTCACGGTGTAAATGCCAGTGAATGCCAGACTGTCGGGCATCTGATCGTATAACCCCGTGATTACACCGCCCGCGGTCTGCGACACGCCCGACACGAAGCCGCTGATCGTATCGCCGGGATTTAAGCCGAGATCGCTCGCCTTGACCACGATGACGACCTTATTGAATGGAGCCGTATAACCACTGCTTGGGTCAGCGGGTACCTGACTGCCAGCTTTCACAAAGCGGCCGTCAACGCCACCAGAACCGTTGGGACTTGGAGTATAGGATTCGAAGGTCGGCGTGGTGCCGTTCCATGTCATGTGTACACCACGATAATGGAAGGTCGTAGCTGGAGCGGGGTCAGGTATTTTCAACGCGACATACCAGGACGAGCCTATTGGCTGTGGCGACTCGCCGTTGTCGGTGTTGATGGTGAAGGCTAATCTGATGATCCCGTCTTCGGCATACGGTTGCGAGATCTGGAAAGAAAGCAGATCGGATCCAGGCGGAGCCGGAGTCGGGAAAATCCCCAAGATCGCACTAGTGTCGCCCGATGCGTCAGTGAGCTTGGTCAGGCCGGGCAGCGCGCAGACATTTTCTGGCGGCGGCGGTACGGCCACCGTCAAATCAATTTCGTTACTTGCGTTGCTCGTGCCGATCCCATTGGTCGCCTTGACGGTATAATAATAATGCGTCACTGCGGGATTGGCCGTCGTGTCGTCGAAGTTGGTTTTGTCGGTCTGGCCTACCGGCAGCGACGCCTCGCCACCGGGCGATGTTCCACGGAAGATCTGATAACTAACGATATTAGAGCCGCCGTTGTCGGGCGCCTTCCAACTCAAATGTGAAGCGGAGGGATCGCGCGTGCCAGACAGACATGGAGGTTTCGGCGCTGCGGGTTCATTTATGTTAACGTCGTTGCTGGCGAGCAAGCTCTTGCCTCCGGATTGCCGTGCGACGCGCATGAAGGCAACAAAGTCATTGGCTGCCGTGCCGGCAATGCAGCCTTCGGTCACGCAACCGTCACTGTAGCCATAGAGCACGCGGCCTTTGTCGTCGATTGTGATTTCGTTGAAGTCGAGAAGGTTGCGGTCCTGATGGCTGCCGCCCTGCTGCCAGACGCCCGTCATGCTTTGCACAGGATCATTCGGGGTGGCGTTGACCGTCGTCCAAGTCACGCCGCCGTCGTAGGTGGTGGCGATGAACGCGTACCATTTGCCAGGGAAGCTTATCGCTTGGTAATCGCCCGCGATATCGGTGCCCAGGAAGCCAACGGCGGCGCGGCCGGAGCTACCGCCGACCGCTTCGATTTCGGCGGCATTCTTGATGCCGTGAGTTGCGCCGATGTCGAAATCATTAGTCCACGTGACGCTATTATCGGGGTTGCGGTGACCGACCTTGACGCGCGCATGGCCTTCTGGCGGATTGCCAGCAGGCACGGGGTCATTGTTGACGTAGGCATAGTAAACGGTGCTATCGGAGTCGATCGCGACAGAAGGATCGGCGCCTTGGATCTGCGCGGTGCTGCCCGTGACGATGAACTCCTGCCAAGTTACGCCTCCATCTGTGCTCAGTGCGCCGCCTTGGTTGCCTCCGCAGTGACTGACTGGCAGCCAGACGGTACCGTCTGGCGCAACATGGACATGGCCATGCAAACCGTGACATTGCGTGATGCCGTTGCCTTCGTAGGCCAGGACCCCGGGGCCGTAACTTGCGCCGAGGGTGTCGCTGCGCTGGCAGGTAGCAGGACCGAGCGGCCATGATTGAGAGCAATAGTAGACTGCTTCACCCTGATTGACCCCGTTGCCCAATGCACTCAGTGCGGCTGGGTAGGGGCCTGAACCAATCGTTTCATGGTCGGTGCCGCCGCTAGCTGGAGAAGCAGCGAGCGGCACCCACAAATCGCCGTCGTTGTCACTGTAACCGTAGACAGCATTGGCGCCTGCTGTGGAATTGGAGGAAAACGTGCGACCGGTTTTTTGATCTGTCCACAGGATCGGATCCAGGCCAGTGATCGTCCCGAGATTCGTCTTATCTTCCCAGAGCGCTTCGCAACATTCCGGCTCGGCCGGGCTCAAAAGCTCCGGCGGGGTCAGCCGCCAGATCGGCCCGATATTCATGGTCATAATGCGGCCAGTGTGAGGATTGAAACCAATATTGAACTCGCCGTCACTCGACTCGGCAGATGTGCCCGCGGGCGCATAGAAATTCTGATAGCGCGGAACGCCCGGCGTTGTCGGATCTGGACCGCCGAAGCCGGTAGTGCCGCCACTGCCGGAACCCGGCAACAATTCGATCGTCACATGAACGCTTTCGCCAGTCGGCGTGTACGGGACAACTACCAGTGTGTACTTTTGTGTGCCATCGGCCAGCGGGCTGATCGTTGCGATCTCGGGGTTAGAGCTGCTCGCCGATTGGTAATCGGCCGCCTGGGAACCGTCTGTGCTGGTGCAATCCGTGGGGCTGCAATCGCTGCGTGGATTTTTGTAGATGTAAAGGTCGTAGTCCGAGGCGCCGCTGCCGTTATCGGTCCAGCTCATCGTGACTTTGATCGCGGCGTTTGGATGCGCGGCGGCGTAACCGGACGGCAGGGTCACCGTCAGCGCGTAATCATCGCACGGCTGTTCGGAGCCGAAGCATTCGGGGCCGCTGTCGACCTCGATTACCGGTGTCGGATTCGCTACAAAAAACGGCCCAGCTGTGTATGTCACAGGGCCAGAGGTGTCGGTCAGGGTTCCACTGGAAGGGGTTGCCGCAAAGCTAAGCATGGCCAGCATCACGCCGGCTGAACAAAGCAAAAAAGCGGCAAAGGCGCGCGGATTGAAGGCGCCAGACTGGAAAACAAGATTGCTTTTCATCATGTTCTTAGAATCGAAGCTCAGACAGAAAATGGCCGCATGCAGGAAGACGTTTTGCCGGGCGTTTCCGGTAAGTGAGAGTCTGAGAGTTGTATCGGACGAAGCCTCAGATAGTTCGACCGGCCCTAAAATAACTCGGCGTCCAACGCGCATCGCGTCGAACGCCGAATGAAATTGCAACGCCGGGAACTACTAACCGTGTGGCGGATGGGTTGGCTTGGGCTTTGGAGTAGGTCTCAGCATTGGAGTAATCATTTTTTGCCGTGAGGCTTTGGCGTCGGGGTCGGTGTAGGCGTTGCACACGCGACATTTCCGACCACGGTGTACGTGGCAGCCGGATGGCCATTGTCCCTCTGCGCTTTAACGAACGTATGGTCTACCAGCAAGGTGGAGCGCTCCAGGTTCTGCGTCTGGCTCGTGTCACCGGTGAATGTTCTTCCATTCACGGCTCCTAGCAAATCACCCGGCTGTGGATTTCCGACGGCGCCTTTCGGTACGGTGAGCGTAATCGTTCCATCAGCGTTAAAGCTGCTTCCAGGCAGCGCGCCGATTGGAGTCTCAGTCGGGACGCCAATAACCAAGCCAACGACTGCGGTAGCAACAGTCCCATACTCAAAGGTAACAGCTCCGTTCTGGTCAGTCCTCATGCCGGCATAAAATTGCTCGGCTGCTTGGTTGTACGTTTGTGCCGAATAGGAGTTCCACACGATCCTCCATCGGCTGCTGGTTGGCAGGGAACTCAGACTGGTTACTTTCATCGTGAACACCAGGTTGTTCGTGCCAGGAGGCTCACCAGCTGCAATGTAGTCGATGGCAAGCGAGGCAGGCGCTAGTCCTTGCGAGCTCTGTTCCGGATGGCCTGGCGGTGTCCGTTGCAGAATCAAGCCGGTGCATGTGTCACCGACATAAGGCGCGACAATTTCATTGTTTCCGCACGACGTCCCGACGCCATTCACGGCCACCACTTTGTAATAATATGTCTTGCTGGTGTCGGTGGCCGACAGGTCGTCGTATTTTGTCTGCGTTCCCGAAACGGTTGTCAGTAGAGTCTCAGCGTTACTGGCTGTGCCTCGCAATATCTGGTAACTCTTGATTGTAGAATTGCCGGTATCGGCCTCGGACCATGCGAGATGCACCACTGGACCGACTCGTCGCTGGGTGACTGATGGCATGCCAGGCGCCGACTTAGCACGGAGCGGGTTCGGCGGATCGAACTTCGCGATCAGCCGGCGTCCGCTTGACTGCCGCGCGATTACACCTCTGGCCGTGTAGGCATTGCCCTTTGCGGTGAGCGCTGCCTGAGCGCAGGTGCCATCGGTGCACCCGTCAACATATCCAACTTCGACCCGGCCCTGCTTGTCCACCGTCATGTCGAAAAAGTCGAGCAGGTTGCGGCAGATATCGGCGCCACCGTGCGCCCATATGCAACCGCGTTGCATCGGATCGTTTGGAGTTACATCGGTTGTTGTCCATGTCTGTCCTCCATCAAACGTATTTGCAACGTAGAGATGCCAGACACCATTGAAACTGTTTGCCGACCCATCTCCGCCTGTCGTCGAGCCGTAGAAGGCGACCGCGGCACGGCCTCCGTCAGCCGCCACTGCCGCAGGATAAAACACGTTTTGCAATTTATAAGCCGCGCCCACGTCATAGACATTGTTCCAAGTCGCGCCGTGGTCGTCCGATGTAGCGACAACTGCTTGAGAGCCAGTGCCAGTAGCACTGGACATTACAAAATAGACCCGGCCGTTATTATCAATGCCAACCTGCGGGTCTTGCAGCGCAGGGTTAGAGGTAGTGCCGGGGACCGTGCGTATGTTCCACGTGATCCCGTTATCTCCCGACACCAACACAGCTCCCTCGCCACTGCAGCTATTGTTCGGAATGAAGACCGTTCCGTCCGGCGCAACCTTGATGTGACCATGCAGGCCGCCGCAGGCCGACGTTGTCAGGACGGATGGCCCAAACGTCAGTCCACCATCATCACTCCTGGACGCTTGCGGGACATTGAGCACAACTAGCGACTGAGACGCATAATAGACGGCGTTAGGATAAATCGTGCCCGGCGGACGTGCAGGAATCGGCGCATGATAGGGGCCGCCGCCGATCGTTTCATGGTCGACGCTTGACGGGATGCCGCTTCCCTCGCTCGCCGTCCAACCGGCGTAGTTAGGTTGCCCCAATGCATCGAGGCCGTCTGTGTCTGTAAATGACACCTTGCACGTCGGCGACAACAGAGTCAGCTCTCCCGCAAATACTCGACCGGTTTGACGATCGGTGAAGCCGATGGGATCGGAATCGATGAGCTGCGATGTTGGTGCAGGACTGTTGTACCAGGTCGCGCTCTGGCCGTTCGATGGGCAGGAATCATCGAACTTGATGAACAGCGTTTGCAGGTCGGACTGAAAATTCGTCACACCAGTGTTCCAGTTATTTCCGACGGAAGGTTCGCCAGAGTCGTGTCCCATGTACTCTACCGTGTGCGCCGTTGGGCCCTGACTGCTATCAGTAACTGGGACCAAAATGCCCGGAGCCTCGAAGTTCTGGAACCCAATCTTCGGGCCTGTGTCCTGAGGCGCCGTGGGAACTAGCGCCGGCGCGGTCGATGAAGATATTGCGCTGGCGCTGCCGGAATATTGAAAGCCTGCACTGGCACTAAAATAAACCACGTGCACAGAAAACTGGCCGGTGCCGGTGTTCGGATCGGTTGGGTCAAGATCGACAACTTCCGGGGGCGTTCCGGCATTGGCCGACTGACCGCCTGGTACGATCGGGCCGGAGTTAGTGCCTTTGTGCACGTACAGATCGTAATCGGTAAGTTGGGTAGGATCGGGAGAGCTGATAACAATACGCGCCTTCAGACCGGTCCAATTAGTCGGAGTACCGGACAAGGTGAGAATGTAGGTATCGCAGTTTACCCCTTCCACGCAGGTGCTCTCGTCCAACGAACCGCCACCGGCCGCTGTCCCCGCCCAAGTCACAGTCGGGCCGGTTGGATTAAGCGTCCCGGCCGCAGGTGTCGCCGATCGCAAGCCGGTCGCGGAAAGCGCGAGCACAACCAAGGCAACGCCCATTATTAGAAAGAGTGCGCCGATGG
>WNGI01004384.1_pt1 | contig 12631 bp, 10 predicted proteins | sample 5400621 | NCBI WGS metagenome assembly WNGI01 (sample SAMN13153374, study PRJNA577476) | soil metagenome | isolation source: 20 cm soil or saprolite under Garry oak tree replicate 1 | place: USA:California | collected 2016-06-15 | reverse complement strand
CGACCGGCGGCGGCAAGCTCTCCCGCCAGCTCGACGTCCTCGACCAGGTCCTCGGAGCCGACCCGTGACCATCAACCCGTTCCTCGACCCGGCCGCGCGCGGCATCCTCTACGGCACCGCCGACCGGCTTGCCCGCCGCACCACCGCGCTGCTCACCGCCAAGATCGCCGGCGGCAACGCGGCAGACACGATAGCCGGCCTCGCGGCCACGGCGCTCGCCCCGCTGCCCGCCCGCTTCGCGGTGCTCGACGTCGGTTGCGGCCGCGGCAGCACCACCCGGCGGCTCGCCCACGCCCTGGCGCCGGCCCGCGTCGTCGCGCTCGACGCCGCTCCGGCCCTGCTCGCCAACGCCCGGCTGGAATGCTGCTCCAGCTCGCGGATCGCCCACGTCTGCGGGGACTTCCACCGCCTGCCCTTCGCCGACCACGAGTTCGGGCTCGCCGTCGCGGCCTTCTGCCTCTACCACTCGCCGACGCCGCATCATGCGGTCGCCGAGCTGGCCCGCTGCCTCACGGCCCAGGGCGTACTGGTGGCCGCCACGAAATCCGCCGGCAGCTACCGAGAACTCGATCACGTCGGCGCTCGCCGCCGCCGTCGACGACGGCCCGGTCGAGACCACCTCCACCGTCAGCTACGCCGTTGCCCGCAAGCGGTGACCGGAGGCGCCGTGGGCGGCGTGGCGCGGTCAGCCGCCCACCGGCCCGGTGGCATGCTGACCGGCCGGGACCGTCGACCCGCCAGAACGACCTGGACATCAGCACCAGGAGGAACCCGGCGTGACCGACACGTGGCAGGACGTCCTGCAGCAGCACTACGCCAAATCCCCGGCCGAGCCGTGGGACCACCGCACCCACCACAGCGAGCACTGGTTCCTCACCTACGCCGGCGACCGGTACGTCCTGTCCCGCTACGCCGACCAGGCCGGCCGCCCACCATTCGACCACCAGTTCACAGCCCTGGCAGCGCTGCGTCAGGCCGGATTCGACCGCGTCCACCTGCCCGTCCCCACCCTCGACCGCCGGCACCACGCCCGCGTCGGTGACCACCGGTGGGTGCTGCGGCACTACACCGACGCCGACCAGCACACCGACTGGACCGACCCCACTTTGGTCAGCCACACCGCCGCGACCCTGGCCGAACTGCACGAGGCCGGCCACGCAGCCCAACCACGGCCGCTGCCCGACCTCGACCCCGGGACGCTGCAGCCGTTCCACTGGTCGGTCGGCGAGTTCTGCGACCGGCTCGACCGTATCCTCACCGACTTCCCCTGGCGCCAGCTCGACCCCGCCCAAGAACGGCAGCTGCGAGCAACGCTCGACTGGCTGACCGCAACCGCCGCCGACGTGCTGGACACCGCCGCCGGCCGCGACCTCCTCGGGCTGACCCACCAGGACTACCGGCCCGCCAACCTCCGCGTACGCGCCGGACAGATCATCGACGTCCTCGACTGGGACCTCGCCCGCACCGACCACCAGCTCTACGACGCCGCCTTCGCCGCGCTCCAATACGGCGGGCGGGAATGCCTCTTCCCCGACATCGACCTCGGCCTGACCCGACTGTTCCTGGACAGCTACCTCCTCCACCGCGGGCTACCTGACCTGCCCGCGCAAGCACCCGACGTGCTGCCCTGGATGCTGCGCTTCACAGTCTGCAAACGGCTCCTGCTCGGCTGGCACATCCACGCCCGGCTCGACCTGCTCAACCGCCTCGACCGCCACCTCTCAACCCCTCAGCCAGCCTGACCCGCTCGTGCGCCGCTTCATCAAGCACTACCCCACCGTGGCCGCCTGCCAGGCCGCAGCCGATCACCACCGATGGCTCGCCAGCTGTCTACGCGTCCCGCAACTGCTTGGCGTCGGCGACCGCTGGCTGGATTTCGAGCACATCGATGGACACCCGCCGACGCCCGCCGAACTCTCCGGCGTTGCATGCCACCTCGGCACTGTCCACGGCACCATGTTCGGGCGAGAGCTGCACGCCGCGCGCCTCGACATCCCCTACGACACCGGCGACGGTAGCCGGATCGCGGACTTCCTCCGGCCGCGCCGTTCGGTCGTCGCTGACCGGCTGTCCCGCGGCACTGTCCCAGACCCCGCCTACACCGCGCCGGAGGCCGACCACATCCTCGCCTCCGCCGTTGACCTGCCGGCGGTCATCTACAAGGACACGAACATCCGCAACGTGCTACTCACCGATGACGGGCCGGTCCACCTCGACTTCGACGACCTCACCCTCGCCCCACCCGGCTACGACCTCGCCAAACTTCTCCTGTCCGCGGCAATGACTCACGGTCCACAAGCGACGTTCGTCTTCGATGCCGCACTACGGCAGTACGACGCCGCTCTCTCCAACATGGGCGCCGCACCCTGCGGCCCGGACCGGCTCGCCGGCTGGCTGGAGATCCACCACATCCTCACCGCCCCATACCTCGGCCGCCACGGCTACCGCCACTCCTGGCACCAGCTGCGCCAGCGCTCCATGGGGGCCGAGCCGCACGTCTCGACTGACCCGTGGTGAACGTCGGGCTCGCTGGGATCACAGGAGAAGAGCGCCGCATCGCACGGTAGCTCGCACCTGCCTGAGCTGGACGAGGTTGAACTTGACCCGTAGCCGCCCACTTTCGCGGACCCAACGTCGTGGATCGCTGCGGATGCCATCGGCGACTGTGCCGGACCGGGTCTGGCCAGACGAGGGCCGGCGCGGGTCGTGCTTACGCGCCGAGCACAGCGCGCAACACGGTCCCGGTGTCGGTGAGGTCGCTGAGCACCGCGGCGGCGCCAGCGGCGTGGAGATCGTCGGCTGTGCTGCTGCCGGTGGCGACGCCGACGGCGCGTACAGCGTTGGCGCGGGGCTCCGGCGATGTCGTGCGGTGTCTCGCCGATGACGGCCACGTTCTCGCGGTCGTACCGCACACCGTGGTGCTCCTCGGCACGTTCGATGGCCAGCCGGACAAGGACGGCGCGCTGGCCGTCGTCGGAGCCGTAACCGCCGATGTCCTGGTCGAAGTGGCGGGCCAGGTCGAAGGCGGAGGTTGGGCAGCCACAGGTCCTCGACGTACGTCCCGAACTTCTGCCGGCCTCGCCGTGAGTCGGTGTGCCGTCCCTCGGCGGCGTGGGTCTCCGCCTTCTGCCATGCCTGGTCGGCCAGCTTCCTTGCGAGCCGTGGTCACCGACGGTGGCATCGAGCGCAGCCCGCTGCCGCTGACCAAGCATCGCAACGCGCCCCGCGCGACGAGGCGCCCGCTGCGCATCCGTCCGGGCCGCTGGGCGTGAGTCGCGTCCGGCCGGGCCTGAGCCGCCCGGAGGGGCGAGGTCGCTGCCGACGGCGTGCCGTGCGGAACGGCAGCGCGCTCGTCGCCAGCCTGGCGCCGGCGCGGCGGTAGAGAGGGTGTCGGATGCTGTTCCGGCACGGGTTCTGGTCCTGCGGCCGGCGGATATCGACCGCCGTTCGGCGGGATGTGAATCCCTTTGCCGATTGCTCCCGTACACCCCCGTGATGCCCGCGGCCGGCGGCTCGAGAGGGGGGATCGCAGCGATGATCGTCTTTCCGCATCGCGGCGCGTTCTGGTGGGGGGTCTCCGCAGTGACGCTGGGCGTGCTGCTGCACCTGCCGATGTACGTGCAGGCCCGGGAGATGGACTACCAGATGGCCGGGATGCCGGTGGACGGCCCGATGAAAGCCGGGATGGCGCTCATCCTGGCCGGCCTGGCGCTGACCGCGTTCGGCCTGGTGCCGCGTGGCGGGGCGGATCCGGACTGGTTGGCCCGGGTCCGGGTGCGCGCGCTGGACGAGGCCCCGATCCGGCGCACCCACGTCATGTTGCTGCTCGTCATGGCGGCTGCGGTCACGATCGACGTGATGAAGCCGACCACGCTCGGGTTCGTGATGCCCGGCATGACGCGGGAGTACGGGCTGCGGTCGCCGCTCAACCCGGAGGGCGAGGTGCCGGTCGCCTGGCTGCCGCTGTGCGCGCTGACCGGCATGGTGCTCGGCTCGCTGCTGTGGGGCTGGCTGGGCGACCGGATCGGCCGGCGGGCGTCGATCCTGCTCGCCGGGGTGATGTTCATCGGCACCTCGATCTGCGGCGCGATGCCGGGGTTCGGCTGGAACCTGCTTATGTGCTTCCTGATGGGGGCGGCGGTCGGCGGGATGCTGCCGATCGCGTTCGCGCTGCTGGCCGAGACGATCCCGGCCCGGCACCGGAGTTGGCTGATGGTGCTGATCGGCGGCGACATTGCGGGCGCCTACATCGTGACGAGCTTCCTCGCCTCGACGCTCGAGCCGCGCTTCGGCTGGCGCATCATGTGGCTCATCGGGCTGCCCACCGGCATCCTGTTCATCCTGCTCAACCGGTGGATCCCGGAGTCGCCGCGGTTCCTGCTCAGCACCGGCCGGGTCGCCGAGGCGAAGTCGATCATGGAGCGGTTCGGTGCCCGGCTGGTCCGGGAGGACGACCAGCCGGGCGCCTCGGCCGAGGTCCAGGGTCGATTCGGTCAGCTGTTCCGCCGGCCGCTGGCTGGCCTCACGGTCGGCGTGGCGCTGTTCGGGATCGGCTGGGGGCTGGTGAACAACGGGTTCCTGCTGTGGCTGCCGACCAACCTGCGCAACCTGGGCCTGGACGTGGCAGCGGCCGACCGGTTGCTCGCCGACTCCGCCCTCATTGGCCTGCCTGCGGTGGTCGTGGTCGCGCTGCTGTACGGGTTCTGGAGCAGTCGCCGCACGATGATCATCTGCGCCGGGCTGAACGCGGCCACGCTGATCACGTTCGCGGCGCTCGGTGACCGGGTCGGCGACCACCCGATCCTGCTGCGCGGACTCGTCGTGCTGCTGCTGATCAGCACCGGCGCGATCCTCGCCACGCTCACCCCGTACAGCTCCGAGGTCTACCCCACCCGGATCCGGGCCCGGGGAACCGGCCTGGCCGGAATGTGCGCCAGAGGCGGGGGACTGCTCGGAGTCAGCGTCGTGGTGGCCGGGGTCGCGCCGCCGAGCCTGACCGGGGCGGCACTACTCGGCGTCGTCCCGGTCACGCTGGCGGCGCTCGCGATCGGTCGCTACGGCGTCGAGACCCGCCGGCGCCGGCTGGAGGAGATCACCGTCGCGGAACTGGCGTGCGGCCCCCTGGCCGCCAACCCGGCCACCGACGGGTGAATCTCGTCGGGGGCCGTCGCCGTACAACCGCTGCGGGTCTCCGTGATACTCCGACCCCCGGAGAGAGAGCCAATGGACTACCTGGTGATCGGCGCCGGACCGGCTGGACTCCAGCTCGGCTACTTCCTGGCGCGGGCCGGCCGCGACTACCTCGTTCTGGAGGCCGGGCCGACGCCCGGCACGTTCTTCCGTACGTTCCCGCGGCACCGGCGGCTTATCTCGATCAACAAGCCGCATACCGGCTGGGACGACCCTGAGCTCAACCTGCGGATGGACTGGAACTCGCTGCTGTCCGACAACCCGCGGCTGCGGTTCACCCGCTACTCCGAGCGCTACCTCCCCGACCCCGACGACCTGGTGGGCTACCTGGCCGATTTCGCCGCCGCCACCGGGTTGCGGGTCCGCTACGACACCCGGGCGCGCCGGGTGGCCAGGGCGGACGGCGTGTTCCAGGTGACCGACGAGCGCGGCACCGTGCACGAGGCGAGCCGCCTGATCGTGGCGACCGGCGTGTCGAAGCCGTACCTGCCGCCGATCCCGGGCATCGAGACGGCAGAGCAGTATGGCGCGGTCTCGGTGGACCCGCACGATTTCGTCGACCAGCGGGTGCTCGTCATCGGCAAGGGCAACTCCGGTTTCGAGACCGCGGACAACCTGATCGAGACGGCGGCCGTGATCCACGTCGCCGGCCCGGAGTCGATCCGGATGGCCTGGCGCACGCACTACGTCGGCCACCTGCGCGCGGTCAACAACAACCTGCTCGACACCTACCAACTCAAGTCGCAGAACGCGCTGCTGGACGGGACGGTCGACCGGATCGAGCGGCGGGCCGGCGGTTACCTGGTGACCATGCGGTTCGCTCGGGCCAACGAAGTCACCAAGGACGTCCCGTACGACCGGGTGATCGTGTGCACCGGGTTCCGGTTCGACGCCTCCGTCTTCGCCGAGTGCTGCCAGCCGGACCTGGTGATCGACGGTCGGTTCCCGGCGCAGACCTGCGAGTGGGAGTCGGTCAACGTGCCCGGTCTCTACTTCGCCGGGACGCTGATGCAGGTGCGCGACTTCAAGCGGTCGACCGGCGGGTTCATCCACGGCTTCCGGTACGGCATCCGGGCACTGCACCGGATGCTCGAGCGGAAGTACCACGAAGCGCCGTGGCCGCACCGCCGGCTGCCGTCGGATCCGGCTCCGCTCGCCGACGCCGTGCTCGCCCGGGTCAACCGGACCTCGGCGCTGTGGCAGCAGTTCGGCTTCCTCTGCGACCTCGTCGAGGCGGGGGAGCAGGCGCGCTACTACGAGGAGGTGCCGGTGGACTACGTGCACGCGGGCGACCCGCCGCTCGTCCCCGGTGACGGTGCTGCGTACTTCACGATCACCCTGGAGTACGGCCCGGACCACGACCAGTTCGACCCGTTCGACGTGTCGGTCGGCAGGATCGCGCAGTCCGACGCTGAGCACTCCGACCAGGGCCGCTACCTGCATCCGGTCGTCCGGCACTACCGGCACGGCGAGTTGATGGGCGAGCACCACGTCACGGAGAACCTCGAGAACGAGTGGAACGACCCCGTGGTCCACCGCGAGCCGCTGCGGGCGTTCCTGGCGGGCGCGATGGCCGCTCCGGCGCAGGTGTGACGCCGTGCCGATCGTGTCACCGAGCGACCTCGAGGCCGAGGCCCGGCAACGTCTCGATCCCGCCGTCTACGACTTCTACGCCGGCGGTGCGGACGGCGAGGTCACGCTGCGCGCGAACGAGGCCGCGTTCGCCCGGCTGAGCCTGCTCCCGCGCGTCCTGTGTGGACACACCACCCGGGAGCTGACGGTCGAGCTGCTCGGCCGCCGGCTGGACATTCCCGTGCTGGTCGCGCCGACCGCGTTCCACCGGCTCGCACATCCCGACGGCGAGCTGGCCACCGCGCAGGCGGTCGCGAAGGCAGGCACGATCATGATCGCCAGCATGGCGTCGACGGTGCGGATCGAGGAGATCGCCGCAGTCACCGCCGACCTGTGGTTCCAGCTCTATATCCAACCCGACCTGGACTTCACCGAGCTGATCGTGCGGCGCGCCGAGCAGGCCGGCTGCTCGGCGCTGGTGGTCAGCGTGGACTCGCCGGTGTTCGGGCGGCGGGAGCGGGACCTGCGTAACGGGTTCCTCGACCTGCCGGCCGGGCTGTGCTGCGAGAACCTGCGCGACCCGGAGGATGGCGGGCGCCCGCGCCGGATCGTCTTCTCCCCGGGCTTGTCCTGGCGGGACATCGCCTGGCTGCGCGGGCGGACCGCGCTGCCGATCGTGCTGAAGGGCATCGCGCACCCCGACGACGCCCGGCTGGCGATCGACCGCGGTGCTGACGCGATCATCGTGTCGAACCACGGCGGCCGCCAGCTCGACACCATGCCGGCCGCGATCGACCTGCTGCCACCGGTCGTGGACGCGGTCGGCGGCCGGATCCCGGTGCTGCTCGACGGCGGGATCCGGCGCGGCACCGACGTGGTCAAGGCTCTGGCGCTCGGCGCGGACGCCGTCGCGGTCGGGCGCCCGGTGCTCTGGGGCCTCGCGGTGGCCGGCGCCGACGGCGTACTCCAGATGCTGCAGACCATGCGGGCCGACCTGGACCGCGCCCTCGCCCTATGTGGCTGCCGCTCGCCGCGCGACCTGACCCGCGAGTTCGTCCGCCTACCCGGGACTGGGCCACCGTGTTAGGACCTGGGCTCCGGATCGCGATCGGGGGTGGGCTCGCCCTGATCAGCCTTCCCTACTGGCTGGCCCGGGTCGTGGTCGGGCTGCGCACCCGCATCTTCACCCGGATCAACGGCGCGGAGGGAATCGTGATCCCGGGTGAGCTGGTCGACGCGGCGCACTTCAAGGAGGTCTACGCACATCCGGCGGCGAACGGCCGCAGCCGGGGTGCGGCGCTGTCCGACCTTTTCTGGTACTGGCTGTCGCCCGGGGCGGAGATCCACCAGGAGCATCTGGAGCCCGGTCCACGGTACGAGGAGGTCGCCCGCACCACCCGGCGGATTCTCGCGTTGCCCCAGCAGGAGGCCGAGCGGCTCGCGGCCCGGTGCGTGTCCCGGGTGCTGGACGAGCGGGACATCCGACGGCCGACCACGGTCCGGCTGCGCGACCTGATGATGCCGGTCTGGGCCGACTTCTACTACGAGGTGGTGTTCGGCGAACGCTGCCCGCCGCAGGCCCGGGAGCTCATCGTCGGAAACGCGAACGATGTGGTCACCGCCCTCAAGTTCAGCAGCCTGCGGCACATGGACGCCAGGCTCCGGCTGACGGCGTTCCTGACCGAGCGGCTGCAGCACCGCCCCCCACCACACCGACTCCCCAGTGGACTGTCCATTCGGGAACAAGCGCTCTACCTGCAGGGCACGTTCTTCAACACCGCCGTGGTGCAGATGTCGGAGGCGATGGCCCATCTACTGCTGGTGCTCGCGCAGCAGCCGGACGCTCAGGGACGGGTCGCCGCGGACCCAGGCCAGGACCGGTACCTAGACCATGTGATCGCCGAGACGCAACGGCTCTACCCGCTGTTCGGGATAGCGCACCGCATCACGTCGGCGGACATCGAGGTCGATACGCGCACGGTCATTCCCGCCGGATCGGTGCTGTGCTTCAACTACCCGGCGTTCCACCGCGCCGGGTTCGACCATCCGGACCGGTTCGACCCGGACCGGTGGGAGACGCTGTCGGTCCGGACGGCCAACCACATCCCGTTCGGCGTCACGGCCAACCGGCCGTGCCCGGCCCGGGGTCTGGCGCCGGTCACCATGCGCGTCGCCACCCGGGAGATGCTGGCCCGTTTCGTGCTGCGTTCGTCGGCCGCGCACACCCGGTCGATCCCGAACCGCGGACCATGCCTGCTTCAGCCCCGCCCCCACCCCGCCGATCTTGACGTTGTGGCTGGCGACGCACCGGGAGGGGAGGCCACAACGATCATGGCTCGGCTCCTTGGCTCGCTCCGCTCCTCGCTGCGCTGCGATGCTCACTCGCCCGTCGCCTTCGCAACGTCAAGATCGGCGGGGATCCGGGGGGCGCTGTTCGCGATGCGGGTGCGGGACTGCTGGGAGGACGTCTGGCGCAGCGTGGTGCAACTCGTGCTCGGCAGCTACATGGTGTGGGACGCGCGCCGGCAGCGGCTGTGCGCGCGCCATTTCGAGCCGCCTGACGGGTTCGCCCAGGCGGAGCCGACGTCGGGTCGCCGGTGACGAAAAGTCGTCACCGGAGCGGTCAGAGCGGGCGGGCCATGAAGATCCCGACGCGGGCCGGGTCGGAGGCCATCGACCGGCGCTCGCCGGTCGGGACGAACCGGAGCCGCTGGTACAGCCCCGGGCCACCGCGTTGGCCTTCTTGACTCCCTTGACTCCTCGGCCCGGCAGACGGTTGCCGTGCGGACCGGCTGGACCGGCGCCGACGCACCAGACTACTCGGCACCGGTCCAGCGGCCGGTGTCCGGTGATACGGCCGCGACAGCCTGGTGGGTTCGGCCGGGCTGAACCGGGACGGCGCCGATATCGTGTACACCGCCGTGGTCTTGTCGGATGAGTCGCTTCTCGCCGGAATCGCGTCCGGCGATGCAACCGCGGCCACCGCCTTCGTTCGCCGCTACCAGGCCCGGGTCTTCGGGTTCGCGATGACCGTGGTGAACTCGCCGGCCGTCGCCGAGGAGATCGCGCAGGAGACCTTCGTGCGGGTCTGGCGGCACGCATCGACCTACGACGCGCGGCGCGGAAAGGTGGCGACCTGGATATTGACCATCACCCGTAACCTGGCCATCGATGCGCTTCGCCTCTCCGGCGAGCGTCCTGTCGACCCGCAGCTCCTCGTCGGGTCGCTGACCGCCGGTGAGCACGGCCAGGCTCCAGGCTCGGAGTACGAGGAGGTGGAACGGGTGCGGAGCGCATTGCGGGCGCTCCCGCCGGAGCAGAGCAAGCCGATCGTGTTGTCGGTGTTCTACGGCTTGACCGCGCAGGAGGTCGCCGACCTGGAAGGTATCCCGCTCGGTACGGCGAAGACCCGGATCCGCCGCGGCCTCGCCAAGCTCCGCGCGGTGCTGGAGATGACCGATGACTGAGGACCCGGACTGCGCCGTGACCCGGGCTCTCATCCCGGAGCTAGCCGCCGGAGTCGCCGCCGGCGACGAGCGCGCACATGCCCTCGGCCACCTGGCCGGCTGCCGGGACTGCCAGCGGAGACTCGCCGCCATGGCGGAGGTCGTCGACGACCTGCTGCTGCTCGCACCGCAGCGCGAGCCGCCCGCCGGCTTCGAGTCATCGGTCATGACCATGTTCGCCGCTGCCGGCGGCCGGCGCCGCTGGCGGGCGCCGCTGTTGTGGGCCGCGTCCGTCGCAGCCGCCGCCGGGCTGGTCGCCGGAACGCTGTGGTGGTGGACGGCCGACGAACGCGAGCTGGCCGCGAACTACCGGCACACCCTGGCGGTTGCGCGCGGCAGCGACCTGCGTGCGGCAGCCTTGACGCTTGCCGACGGCAGCGACTCGGGCGCGGTGTTCGCCTACCAGGGCTCGCCCTCGTGGCTCTATGTCACGTTCCGGCGCCCGCCACCGCCCGGAAACTATGACGTGCGGCTGTACACCGATGACGGTCGCCAGCTGCCGCTGCGCCCGTTCACGGCGCGGCCGAACGCCCAGGCCTGGGGTAGCACGATCAACGTGCCGGTCCGCGAGATCAGCAGCATCGAGTTCGTCCGAGCCGGCATTCCGATCATGACGGCGCGCTTCTCCGGCTAGGAGGACGGCCGGGATGGTTGTGCAAGCAACAGAAGGTATCGTCCGGCCAAGGAGGAACAGCCCTCAGACAGCACCCCGCCCCGGCCCGCGCCAGGCCGGACCGCCGAGCATCGCCGGCCATCGCCGAGCCGTGGTGACTGCTTCCCGGTGGACGAATCCATCCGGGGCGTTCGCCCGTACAACCTGCATGACACCCCTGGATCCAGCCTGCCCGTCGTAGGGAGAATCGGATCAGCGGGTCCGTGAAGCATGGTCTTTCGACAGAGGTGATGGGTGGCCGGGAAGAAGCTACTGGAAGGCCTCCACAGCTTGGATGTCGAGCAGACCGGAAGCGAGGGAAGGTATGCGCAGGATCGTGCTCGTTCCCATCTTTGCGTTGGCGCTGCTGGGGTTCGTGCCATCGGCCTCGGCCGGCGACAACTTCGTCGCCACACTCTCCGGCGGCGAGGAGGTTCCGGCGCGGGACACCCAGGCCACGGGCGTGGCGAAGGTCAAGCTCCGCGAGGACGGCACGGCGTTGCTGTTCAAGGTCAACGTCGGCAACATCGACAACCCCGTGGCGGCGCACATCCACTGCGGCGCCGTCGGAGTCAACGGGCCGGTTGGCGTCACCCTCTTCATGGGGTCGCCCGCAAGCGGCGCCGTGAACGGAACGCTGGCCGAGGGAACGATCACCGCCCCGGACGCGGGTAACGCGTGCGGTTGGACCGACCTGGCGGCGGTCCTCGCCGCGATGGCGAGCGGCAACACCTACGTCAACGTGCACACCAACGACGGGGTGGCGCCGATCAACACCGGGCCCGGGGACTTCCCCGGCGGGGAGATCCGCGGCCAGGTCCGCTAGGGCCAGGTCCGCTACGTATGGGTCCGCTAGGTATGGGTCGCCATCACCTGCGGTCCGCGGGACACGTCCGAGAGGGTCTACTCCGGGAGGAGCCCGATGCGGCAGACGTCGCGTAGGCGAGCGTGGAGCACCGTGAACCTCGGCGGTGCCTGGTCAGTCACCGTGCCGCGCACCATCAGCGTTGTGGCGCTCGCGGCGGCGGGCGTCCTCGTCCTCTCCGCCGCGGCCGCCGCCGAGCCCGCGCCGGGATTCACCGAACTCGTCAGTGTCAGCAGTGGCGGCGTGCAGGGCAACCAGGACAGCCAGCGGCCGTCGGTGAGCGCCGACGGCCGGTTCGTCGCCTTTGCTTCGCTGTCCGACAATCTCGTGCCAGCGGATACGAACGCGAACTCCGATATCTTCGTCCGCGACCGGCGGACGGGGACGACGCAGCGCGTCAGCGTGTCGAGCGCCGGCCGTCAGGCTGACCGGGACAGCGGGCTGCTCAACGGGATGGGTGGGCCGTCGATCAGCGCCGACGGCCGCTACGTGGCCTTCGACTCGGAGGCGACCAATCTCGTCAAGGGCGACACCAATGGCAACGCCGACGTGTTCGTTCACGACCGGCTGACCGGCACCACCGAACGGGTCAGCGTCGCGAGCGGGGGAACGCAGGCGAACGCCGGGGGAACCGAGCCCGACATCAGCGGCGACGGCAGGTTCGTTGCGTTCGTGTCGTTCTCCGACAACCTGGTGCCCGACACCAACTTCACCGGCGACGTCTTCGTGCACGACCGCCAGACCGGTGTCACGGAGCGGATCAGCCAGGCACCCGACGGCTCCGACGCGAACGGCCAGTCGCTGTTCGCGCCGCGCCTCAACGACGACGGCCGGTTCGTCTACTTC
>WNGI01009333.1_pt1 | contig 12633 bp, 12 predicted proteins | sample 5400621 | NCBI WGS metagenome assembly WNGI01 (sample SAMN13153374, study PRJNA577476) | soil metagenome | isolation source: 20 cm soil or saprolite under Garry oak tree replicate 1 | place: USA:California | collected 2016-06-15 | reverse complement strand
GGCCGCTACCGCGCGATGACCGCGCTGATCCTGCTGATGCCCGGAACGCCGATGCTCTTTCAGGGACAGGAATTCGGCGCGACCTCGCCGTTTCTCTTCTTCGCCGATCACAACCCCGAGCTCGCCAAGGCGGTGCAGAAGGGGCGGGCGGAATTCGTGAAGCAATTTCCAAGTCAGACCTCACCCGCCGCGCAGGCGCGCATTCCGGCGCCGCACGATCCGCAGACGTTCGAGCGCTGCAAGTTGAACTGGGACGAGCGCGCCGCGAACGATACGTTCGTGCGCCTGCATCGCGATCTTCTCGCGCTGCGACGCAGCAGTACGGCGTTTCGCGCGCAGGATGCCGGCGCGATCGACGGCGCTGTGCTTGGCGCGGAGCTGTTCGTGCTGCGCTACACGACGGCGAGCCCGGAGGACGAGCGCCTGCTGTTCGTGAATCTCGGTGCCGGTGTCGACGTGGGTTCGTTTCCCGAGCCGGCGGTCGCGCCCCCCGATAGCCACACGTGGACGGTCCAGTGGTCGAGCGACGAGCCGCAGTACGGCGGCTACGGAACGCCGCCGGTGCTGACGGATGCGGGGTGGCAGATTCCGGGACATGCCGCTATCGTGATGCGGCCGATTCCCGCAAAGAGGAACGCGTGATGCCGGCAACCACGACGACAGATCTCGTTCGCACCATTCGATGGGATCCCACGGAAGCAGGCCGGCGCCTGCTCGCCGAGAAGGAGTGGGTGGTCAGCAACGGCCTCGGCGGCTACGCGTCGGGCACGTTGTCCGGAGCGCTCACGCGCCGCTATCACGCCTACCTGGTCGCCGCGCTGCCGACGCCGTTCGGCCGCACGGTGATGCTGAATTACATCTGGGAGCGCATCCGCTACGCGGACGGACGCGTCGTCTCGCTGCACAACATGGTGGAGACGCCCGCCGGCAGGGAGTTCGACGCGGGGCGCTGGCTCAGCTCGTTCCGCCTCGAGGCGGGATTGCCCGTCTGGACCTTCGAGATCGAGAACGTCCGCATCGAGAAGCGCGTGCTGATGCCGCATCTGCAGAACACGACGCACATCACCTACACGCTGCTGTCGAACGAGCCGGTGCGGCTCGAGCTGCGGCCGCTCGTCGCGTTCCGCCTGCACGAAGCGCCCGTCAACCATCCGGTCGCCGCCCCGTACGGTCTCTACGCGCTCGGCGATCGATTCGAGCTCGCGCCCGGCGGCGATCTGCCGCCGCTACGCATGTTTCTCCACGGCGCGGAGAAGGCGTTTACCGTGACTCCGGAGCACATCGACAACGCGGTCTATACGCTGGAGCAGAATCGCGGCTACGAGTGCTGCGGTGATCTGTGGACGCCAGGCTACTTCCGCTGCCAGTTGATGCCCGATCAACCGGGAACGCTGATCGCGTCAACCGAAACGTGGGACACGATCGGCGCGCTCGACCCGACCGATCTGCCGAACGCTGAACAGCACCGGCGCTCTCGGTTGATTGCCAACGCGCGGCGCGCGGCGACCAGCAGCTTCGCGTCGGAAATGGTGCTGGCCGCGGATCAATTCGTCATCACACCGGCGGGCCGTGTCGAGGAGGCCGCCCGCGCGCGCGCGGCGGGCGACGAAGTGCGGACGGTGATCGCCGGCTATCACTGGTTCACCGACTGGGGCCGCGACACGATGATCAGCCTCGAGGGGCTGACGCTCTGCACCGGCCGCCAGCGCGAGGCGGGATACATCCTGCGCACGTTCGGACACTACGTGCGCGACGGCCTGATTCCGAACATGTTCCCCGAAGGGACCAAGGACGGCCTGTACCACACGGCGGACGCGACACTCTGGTTCTTCCACGCCATCCATCGGTACCTCCTGGCCACCGACGATCGGGCCACGCTGCGCCACCTGATGCCGAAGCTGAAGTCGATCTTCGAGCATCACATGAAGGGGACGCGGTTCGGCATCGGCGTCGATGCCACGGATGGCCTGCTGCGGCAGGGCGAGGAGGGATATCAGCTCACGTGGATGGACGCGAAGGTGGACGGCTGGGTAGTGACGCCGCGGCGCGGCAAGGCGGTCGAAATCAACGCGCTCTGGTACAACGCGCTGATGCTGTTCGCCGACTGGCTGCGCGAGGAAGGCGACCCGATGGCACCGCAGGTGGACGAGGCCGCTTCGCGTGCGCGCGAGTCGTTCAACGCGCGCTTCTGGTATGGCGAAGGGGGCTACCTCTATGACGTGATCGACGGCGAGCACGGGAACGACACGGCGTGCCGCCCGAATCAGATCTTCGCGATCTCTCTCGACCATCCGGTGCTCGACCAATCGCGCTGGCGCCAGGCGACCTCCGTGCGCGCGATGCGGCCTATCACCAGGGCACGGTCTGGGCGTGGCTCGTGGGACCGTACGTCGACGCGTATCTGCGTGTGTATCCGGGCGACCTCGGCGGTGCGCGCGAGGTGCTCGCCGGGTTCGAGCATCACCAGGCGGAAGCAGGCATCGGCACGATCAGCGAGATCTTCGACGCCGAGGAGCCGTACACGGCGCGTGGCTGTATCGCGCAGGCGTGGAGTGTGGCTGAAGTGCTTCGAGCGTGGCTCAAGACGGAGCGGCGTCAGTAACACCCGCTTGGAAGTTGGAAGTTGGAAGTTATTTTTGTTTCATCCGGTCGAGCGTCTGGCCGAGCGCTTTGATCTCCTCGCCATATTTCGCCCAATCACCTGCGCGCTGCGCGTCGATCGCACGCTGGTAATGCATCTGCGCTTCGTCTGCCAGCGGGGTCAGTTGCGGTGATGTCGCGACCGCGGGGGCGGGTGGCGGAGTAGGGGCGCCCGGCTGATTCGACGTCGAGGTGACGCTCGGCTGCACGCGCGGCGGTGCGGTGCCGCCGAAGAGCCGCGCCAGTGCGGTCTCGAACGTCTGTTCCATCACGATCTGATCCTGGTAGACGACGACCACGCGCGTCAGCTCGGGGATGCGTCCGCCGGCGCCGCGCAGGTAGAGCGGCCGGACGTAGATGAGCGACTCCTCGATCGGAATCACCATCAGCGTGCCCCACGTCACCTGCGATCCCTGCTGATTCCACAGCGTGATCTGCGGCGAAATCATCTGGTCCTGGTTGATGCGCGCGACCACCTGGCGCGGACCGAAGACGACCTTCTGCTTCGGGAACTGGAAGACGCGCACCTCGCCGTAGTGCGCGGCGTCGCTGCGCGCGACGAGCCACGCCGCGAGGTTGTCCTTGCGCCGCGGCGTGAACGGGAGCATCTGGATGAACTCGGGGTCGCTCTCGCCGGGCAACCGCATGATCGTGTAGTAGGGCTGCATCGCCGCCGCCGCGTCGCCCGCATCGTCGATGGCGGGGATCTCCCACTGGTCTTCGCGGTTGTAGAAGACCGCGGGCTCCGTCATGTGATACGTCGCGAACACCGACGCCTGCACGGCGAACAGATCCTCGGGATAGCGGATGTGGGAGCGCAATGAGGCCGGCATGTCGGCCAACGGCTTGAACATCCCTGGAAACACGTTCGCGTAGGTGGCGAGCAGCGGATCCTTCGCATCCGCCGCATAGAACGTCGTCGTTCCGTTGAAGGCGTCGATGGTGATCTTGACGGAGTTGCGGATGTAGTTCACGCCTCCCAGCGCCGGTGTGGCATAGGGATATCGATCGCTCGTCGTGTAGGCGTCGTACATCCAGAAGAGACGGCCGTCCGCGAGTACGAGGTACGGATCGCGATCGAAGGTGAGGAACGGCGCAATCTCGTTGACGCGCTCGGCGATGTTGCGGTGGAAGAGGATTCGGCTGTCGGCGGTGATGTCGTCGTTGAAGGCAATCTGATACGCGCCGAAGCGGAGCGCGAACATGATTCGCCGGCCGAGCGACTCGAGCGCAAGCCCACCGCTGCCCGTGTACTGCGTGAAGACGTTCTCGTCGCCGCGCGGATAGTGGAACTCGCGCGTCCGCGTGTGGACGATGACGTAATCACTCGACAGCTCGCCGAAGTAGAGGCTCGGCTCCTGAATCGGCAGCTCCGGCGCGGTTTCCGTCGGCAGGTTGCGCACGTAGAGCACCGGCAGCCCTTCGCTCGTCACCTGATTGACGGGCCCGAGCGTCAGGCCGTAGCCGTGCGTGAACGTGAGGCGCTCGTTGACCCAGGTGCGGTTGGGAAGACTGTTCGAGTTCAGCTCGCGCGCGGAGAGCATCACCTGCTGTGGGCGGCCGCCGATCATGTAACGGTCGTTGTCCACCGACACGAAGTCGTAGTACGTGCGGATCTCCTGCAGCTGGCCGAAGGTGTCGAGCAAGGGCTGGCGGTCCCACAGCCGCACGTTCTGCAGCGTCGTCGCGTTGCGGGCGATGTCCTCGCGCGTGAGGGTGGCGTCGCCGGTGAGCGCGTGCTCCTCGACGTGATCGAGTCCGAAGGCGCGGCGCGTCGCCTCGATATTGTGCTGGATGAACGGCGACTCGCGAACCTGCTCGTTCGGCGTCACGACGAAGCGCTGGAGCAGCGTTGCGTACCCTTCGCCGCCGATGTTCACGATCAGGTAGAGCGCAACGGCGACGGGAATCGGCCAGTTCCGCCGGGTGAACGCCTGCACCACCGCGAGCAGGACGCCGAGGATGGCGACCGCCGTGAGCGCGAGCGCCACCGGCACCCGCGCATACACGTCGGCGTACGACGCGCCGTAGATGACTCCCGCCGCATGAATCAGCAGCTCGAAGCGTCCCAGCCACGCGCCGAGCGCGAGGAGGACGAAGAAGACGGCAACGAGCAGCGAGAGGTGCCGCCGGACGTTGGGGGTCATCGACACGAAGGACGAAGGGCGCGACATCAGACCGCCGGACACCAGATACAGCGCCCCCGCGCCCAGGGCCGCCATGACGATGAGCGTCTGGCCGATGCCGCGGATCAACTGCAGGAACGGAATGGTGAAGACGTAGAACGCCACGTCGCGTCCGAGGATGGCATCCGCCTGCCCGAACGGCACAGCCTTCTGCCACGTCACCCAGGTTTCCCACTGCGACGAGGCGTAGAGGCCAATCAGGCCCGCGAGAATCATCGCGATCGCCGACGCGATCATCCGCAGTTGCTGGCGGCCCGGGAGTGCTACCTCCATCCCCTGCTGTGTCGTGAAGATCGGCCGGCCTTCACCGACCGAGCCGAGCGCCACCCGAAGGTTGACGACCAGCCAGAGGACCGAGATGACGAATACCGCCGTGAAGAGCGTCGCCTCGCTGCGCACGATGGTCGTGAAGACCTGCTGATAGCCGACCTCGCCGAACCAGAGCCAGTCCGTGTAGAAGCGGAGGAGCGACGGCCCGCCGAAGAAGAGCACGGCAAGCACGATCAGCACGATGTTGCGAAGGGGGTGGCGCATGGTCAAATCTGATACTGCGCGCTTGCGTTATTGAGATCGGTGCGGATGTCGGCCGCCAGTGCCGCGGGCGCGACCACGCGCGCCGAGGGGCCCCACCCGAGAATCCAGCTGCGCAGCGCGAGGTCATTGCAGACGTCGAGCGTCAGGACGACACCGCCATCAGCGGCGTCACGCTGCGACTGCGACGGATGCCAGACGCGCGCGCGAATGTACGGCGCCACGCGTTTGTCGAACGCAATCTCGACGTGCGACGGTGGACCGGTGTTGACGCCGAGCGAGTTGCCGAACACGTCGTCCGGGATCTTCGTCGTCGGCGTAAACGTCGCCTTGTCGAGCGAGATCGACGACACGCGATCCACCGCGAAGGTGCGGACGTCCTTGTATTCCGGCACGTACGCCAGAAGATACAACCCGCCCTGCGCAAATGCCAGACGGTACGCGTGAACCGTATATTCCTTCGTGCGTCCGCTCGACGCGGAGTGGTATTTCATGTGTGCGACGCGGTAATGCAGCGTCGCTTCGAGCAGCTTCGCGACAAGGTCCGGCGATGAGCTGGCACCGCGCGATCTCGGCCCCGGCTTGGCCGCGAGCACCTCCGGGAGCCGATCGAGGAAGTGCCGCATCCGCGGCGAGAGCATCTTCTCCAGACGCGTGAACGCCAGCGTGAGATCCCGTTGAAACGGTGTGCCGGCGACCGCCTCGAGCATGTTTCGGCTGAGATAGAGCGCGCACATCTCCGCGAGGGTGAACCCGGTCTCCAGCCCTCCGAGCACCTGCCCGTCGAGCCGCCAGTGTGCGCGCCCATCGTCATCGCGTTCGTCATAAAGCGGAAAGCCCGCCTCCTGCAGCGCGGCGAGATCGCGGCGGATGGTACGCGTGGTGACTTCGAGATCTTTCGACAGCGAGTCGATGGTGATGCCATGGCGAGACGCCTCGAGCGCGTGAAGCACCTTCCACTGGCGGATGACTTCCTGATTGCGGGGCACGGCCACCCCGATCGTACAGTTAAATCTTCCCCTTCGCGCGCCGGATTTCTCGGCGGCGCCGGCGATCCGGCGTGCCCGCGGCCTGCGAAGCGGCTCGATAAACGCGCTCCATGCGGCGCATTTCGATTTCTTCCGCCGTCGGCTTGGGCGTCACGTCGTCAAAGAGGACGCGCGCCTCCGCCTTCTTCACGTGTTGGTCGAGGACGATGCGGACGATGATGTCCTGGTGGCGGCCGAAGGGACGGCGGACGCGAATGCGATCGCCTTCGCGAATGGCGCGGTGCGGTTTGGCGTGCTCGCCGTTGACTTCGACCTTGCCGCCCTCGCACGCGCGCTTGGCTTCCGAGCGCGTCTTGAACAGACACGCGACGTCCAGCCAGACGTCGAGGCGGGCGGTGTCGCTCAAATCAGAATTTCGATTTTGGCCTTCGCCTTCAGCGTATTGACGAATGCCTGCGTCTCCGCCTGGCGGCTCTGCTGCTGCAGGTACTGCTCGATCTTTTCCTTGGCCTCGTCGAGCGGAACGACGTGCGTGTCCTGATGCTCGGCGACCTTGATGATGTGGAAGCCGAACTGCGACTCGACGATCTCGCTCATCTGGCCGGGTTTCAGCGCGAAGGCCGCCTGCTCGAACGGGGGCACCATCTGCCCCTGCTCGAAGAATCCGAGATCGCCGCCGTTGACGGCGCTGCCGGGATCCTGGGAGTTCTCCTTCGCGGCGGCCGCGAAGTCTTTGCCGGCTTTCAGATCCTTGAGAATGCCTTCAGCCTTCGTCCGCGCCGCCGCTTTGGCGGCGGCGTCTGCGCCTTGCGGCACCTGAATCAGGATGTGGCTCGCGCGCACGCGCGGCCCCTGCTGGAACTTGTCCTGATTGTTCTTGTAGAAGTCGCTGACCGCCTCCGGCTTGACGGCGATCTTCGCGGCGATCTCGCCTTCGACGAGCTTCTCGACGCCGATTTCGTTGCGCGCATCGTCGCGCACCGCCTGCAGCGTCATCTTCTGCGCGGCGAGCGCCTGCTCGAACTGCTGCTGGCTGGGGAACTGCCCGCGAATCTGCGCGATTTGCGCTTCGACCTCCGCGTCAGGCACCGCGATCTTGCGCGTCTTCGATTCCTGAATGAGCAGCCTGTAGCCGATCATGTCGTCGAGGACGCCGCGATACACGCGGTCGCGCTGATCGGCGGGCACCGGACCGCCGGCGCGTCCTTCGAGACCCTTCACGGCGCTCTCGAGTTCAGCGCCGTTGATCGCCTCGCCGTTCACGCGCGCCACAACTTCGGGCAGTTGCGGGGGAACCGGCTTGGCGGCGGGCGGCTGCAGCTGCGCGGCCGGTGGAGGCGGCGTGCCTCGCGCGCCGGCCGGGGCCGCGGGCGCCGGCGTCGTCTGGGGTTTCGCATCCGCGGCGGTGCTCCGCGAGCAGGCCGCGAACATCACGATGACGAATATAGAAACAGCTCGGCGCATCCAATCAGAGTAGCTTAGTATCCGGCCCGGTTGAAATCGGATTGATGGCTGAGCATCCACTGGCCGCTCATTCGGGGCAGCGAAGGCTGGTGAGTGTATCGACGGATCAGCGCAAGGACGGCGGCGACGAACGCCCAGCCAAGGACCGGCTTGATGAACTGCCGGTCGGGGCGTTGCGGAAACGGAAAGCGTTCGGCGCGCGCGGGCATGACTCGCTCTTGCTTGTATCAACGACCGTGCCCGCAAAAACCTGCGTGTTATACTCCGATTTCTGTCGATCGCGCGCGAACGCGCGCAGGATATAGCACAAAAAGGGTAGGCCAGGTAGCTCAGTTGGTAGAGCACATGACTGAAAATCATGGTGTCGGCGGTTCAATTCCGTCCCTGGCCACCACTCGACTCGCCCTCTCAGGGCCTCGCTCGTGGCGGTCGCCTATTTCTTCAATCCGTCCAACATCTGAAACAGCGCTTCGCGGGTTGCCGCGAGCTCGCACTCGCAATCTTCCATCACCGCGTCAAACAGCTCGCGCTCGATGGCCGGCAGCGCCCCGCGGACAGCCGCTATCGCTCCCGGCCGGCCGTCACGGTCAAAGGTGAATTTCGGATTGGCCTTGACGGCCTCGAGCCGCCGGTGGAATTCCTGCTCGATCGCGGCGCGGTCTGTCATCGGCCAGTTTTCCTCCGTGACCTGCCGCGAGGTCAACAGACATCTCTGTCGTGTAGTTCGAACAATCTCGTCCGTATCTGTACCTAACTCAGCCGTAGATTGGAATTGCGAAAAATCGCCTGATTCAGCCAATCAGGCACGTGGCCGAGGTCTTGCCTCTGCCGTGGCCCTATGGAACTGATCAAGGGTCGCAAGACGAACCGGCGGGAAGCCCGCAGCGAGGAGATGTTTCGCTATCCCGCGACCGAGGAAATCTGGGAAGTGTCGTATGTGGAGGAAGAGGAGCGCGAGCAGCGGGAAGTCCCGGCAGCCCGCAAGCCCCGGAACCTCCCGATTGCCTCGTAGATAGTTATTAGACGGCGGCCACGACGTCCGCCGTCTCGCGAAGGAGCCCCAACTCCTTCCGCACGCGGTCCTCGACAGCCTGCCGGACCAGCGGATTCTCCTTCAGGAACTGCTTCGCATTCTCGCGCCCCTGGCCGAGGCGCTCGCCGCCGAAGGCGAACCAGGCGCCGCTCTTCTCGACAATCCGCTTTTCGACCGCAAGGTCCAGCAGATCCCCTTCGCGCGAAATCCCTTCGCCGTACATCACGTCGAACTCCGCCTCCCGGAACGGCGGCGCCACCTTGTTCTTCACGATCTTCACGCGCGTGCGGCCGCCAATCACCTGATCACCATCCTTGATGCTGGCGATGCGGCGGATGTCGATGCGTACCGACGCGTAAAACTTGAGCGCGCGTCCGCCGGTGGTCGTCTCCGGGTTGCCGAACATCACGCCGATCTTCTCGCGCAGCTGGTTGATGAAGATGAGCGTCGTCTTCGATTTGGAGACGACACCGGTGAGCTTGCGCAGCGCCTGCGACATCAGGCGCGCCTGCAGGCCCATCTGCGCGTCGCCCATCTCGCCTTCGATTTCCGCCTTCGGTACGAGCGCGGCGACCGAGTCGACGACGACGACGTCCACGCTGTTGGAGCGGACGAGCACTTCGACAATCTCGAGCGCCTGCTCGCCGTTATCGGGCTGCGAGACGAGAAGGTTGTCGAGATCGACGCCGAGCTTCTGCGCATACTGCGCGTCGAGCGCGTGCTCCGCATCGACGAAGGCGGCCATGCCCCCGGTCTTGTGCGCCTCGGCGATCACCTGCAGCGCGAGCGTGGTCTTGCCCGATGATTCCGGGCCGAAGATTTCGACGACCCGGCCGCGCGGAAGCCCGCCGATGCCAAGCGCATAGTCGATGCTGATCGAGCCGGTGGAGATCGCCTCCATCGGCGCAATGGCGCCGCGCTGTCCGAGGCGCATGATGGACCCCTTGCCGAACTGTTTTTCGATTTGACCGACTGCCATGTCGATGGCGCGGGCACGTTCTTTCAGGTCCTCGAGCGGCATGTGCATTCCTCGTTTTCTAGACGGACCTCGAGGTCTGTCTGCTTTTGAAAATAGGGTGGGGTGTGTGGGTGACGGGAAAGGTCACAGCCGAGTCTGATCCTAGGAACGTGCCGCGCGAAAGTCAAGCGAAAATCCGTGAACAGACCTTCTGCTTGCCCAGTTAAATCAATAGTTTAGGCGAGTGCCAGACTTTCGCCTCAGCCTCGCGGTTGCAGCTTCTGCCAGTCGATCCGGCGGTCGGCGACGCAGTTCCTGCCAGGCCGAACCGCCATGACGACTCCCACGCAATCTCTCGCGGTTCAGATGGCTCGAAAACGCTAAATGCGTTCAACCGCGAGCGCGACGCCGTTGCCTCCACCGAGGCACAGCGTCGCAATGCCGCGCTTCAGATTGCGCGCCTCGAGCGCGTAGAGCAGCGTCGTCAGCACGCGGGCGCCGCTGGCGCCGATCGGATGGCCCAGCGCGACGGCGCCGCCATTGACATTCACCTTGCTCGCGTCGAGCCCCAGCTCTCGCAGGACGGCGATCGCCTGTACCGCGAATGCTTCGTTCAGCTCGACGAGATCGACATCCTCGAGCCGCCACCCGATCTTCTTCACGAGCCGGCGCACCGCCTCGACCGGCGTCATCAGCACGTACTTCGGCGCGAGGCCGCTCGCCGCCTGGCCGACGATGCGCGCCATCGGGTCGAGATTCAGGCGCGACGCGCGATCCGCGGACATGACGACGACCGCGGCGGCGCCATCGTTCACCGGCGGCGCGTTGCCCGCGGTCACGGTCCCGTCTTTCTTGAATGCGGCCCGCAGCGCACCGAGCGTTTCCATGCTTGTATCGGGTCGTACTGATTCGTCGCGATCGACAACGATGGGCGCGCCCTTCTTCTGGGGGATTTCAATCGGCAGCATCTCCGCCTTGAAACGGCCTTCGGTGGTTGCTGCGGCCGCGCGCCGGTGGCTTTCCACCGCGTAGCGGTCCTGGCACTCGCGATCAATGTGATACTCCTCGGCGACGACCTCGCCGGCATTCCCCATGTGGCACTGCTCGAAGGAGCACCACAGGCCGTCGTTGATCATCGAGTCGATCACCTGGCCGTGCCCCATGCGCAGCCCTTCGCGCGCGCGCTCGAGCAGGTACGGGCAGTTGCTCATCGACTCCATGCCGCCCGCGACGACGACCTCGCTGTCGCCAACGGCGATCGCCTGTTGCGCCAGCATCACCGCCTTCAGGCCCGATCCGCACACCTTGTTGATCGTCAGCGCCGCGACGTCGTTCGACAGGCCGCCGCGCACCGCCGCCTGACGCGCCGGCGCCTGTCCCAGGCCCGCCGACACGACGTTGCCCATGATGCATTCCTCGATCGTCGCCGGATCGATGCCTGCGCGGCGGACGGCGTCCGCGACGACGAGTGCGCCAAGCTGCGTCGCGCTGAAATCCTTCCGCCCAGTTGCGTGGCGCTGAAATCCTTCAGCCCGCCGAGGAATTTGCCAGTCGGCGTGCGGACAGCGGAAACGATGACGGCTTCCTGCATGGCTTGATGTTAACCATTTCGCCGCGGCCGCGTTGTATCGTCAGCAGGCTCTCGGGAGGAGCGGATGGCCGAAGACATACTGATTTCGTGGGGCGTGTTCCTGATGGTGAGCTGGATTGTCTTCACCGTCGTGAACGGCATCAGGCGCTTGCACCAGCAGCGCATGTTGAGCCAGTTCCAGACCAAGTTGCTGGACCGGATCGGCTCCGTCAACGAGCTGGGCGCCTTCCTCAATACCGAACCGGGCGCGCGATTTCTGAAGGGGCTGACGACCGTGAATGAAGCGGGTCGTCCCCACACCCGAATCGTGGGTGCGCTGCAGTCCGGCGCGGTACTCGGGACGCTCGGAGGCGCCCTTTTCCTCTACAGCTGGTGGAGTCCAACGCTGCCGTCCGGGGTGACAAACGGCATCAACGCCGTTGCCACCGCCTTCATGGGACTTGGCGTCGGCTTCCTTTTCGCCGCAGGGCTCTCGTACTGGATGTCCAGGCAGCTGGGGATCTTGACGCCAGACGAGCAGCGCCGCGATGAACCGCACGTACCGACGCTCTGAACGTGGGCCGTCTCGATGAGGCGGCGTTTGCGGCGCTCCATGCCCGCACGTCACGCGCGCTTCGCGCGTATGTCTATCGTGTCGTCGGCAACCCCTCCGACGCCGACGATATCGTCCAGGAAGCATTCCTGCGCATGCTGCGCGCCGATGTGTCCGCGGAGACCGAAGAACACCTGCGGCGGTATCTGTATCGTGTGGCGAGCAATCTCATCGTGGACCGATGGCGCCGCCGCAGATACGAACAGGGCGAGGATGTGATGCCGGAGCCCGTGTCGGATCCGCCGCGCTACGAAGACGATGCGGCCGTGGCGAAGATCTTCGCGGAACTGAAGCCGCGCGATCGCGCGCTGCTGTGGCTCGCGTACGTGGAAGGGGAGTCGCATGACGAGATCGCTTCGTCGCTCGGGGTCGGGAGACGAGGCGTCAGGGTCATGCTGTTTCGCGCGCGGCGGCGGCTGCGCGATCTGCTCCAGGCGCGTGGCCTGGTGGTGAAGTCATGACGGAGTGGTTCGATCTCGACGACGCGGACGAGAAAGCGATCGCGACCTTCATGTCGCGTGTGGCGGAGCTTCGAATCCCCGACCCCGAATCCCGAGTCCCGGGCCCGGCGCAGCTCTGGTTCAAGGCGAAGCTGCTGGCGCAATGGGACGCGGAGCGCCGCGTTCAGCGCCCGCTTGACATCATGCAG
>WNGI01005916.1_pt1 | contig 12634 bp, 11 predicted proteins | sample 5400621 | NCBI WGS metagenome assembly WNGI01 (sample SAMN13153374, study PRJNA577476) | soil metagenome | isolation source: 20 cm soil or saprolite under Garry oak tree replicate 1 | place: USA:California | collected 2016-06-15 | reverse complement strand
GGTGAAAAACTCGGCCGCGTAGCGCCCTTGCTCGCGTGGCCCGTAGCTCGATCCTTTGCGACCGCCGAATGGCACGTGGTAGTCCACGCCCGCAGTCGGGACATTGACCATCACCATCCCTGCTTGCGCGTTGCGCTTGTAGTGCGACGCGTGCTTGAGCGACGTCGTGACAATGCCCGAGCACAGTCCGAAGGGTGTGTCGTTCGCCAGTGCCAGTGCCTCGTCGTAGTCCTTCGCTCGGATGACGCATGCAACGGGGCCGAAGATTTCCTCGCGCGCGATGCGCATCGTATTGGTGGCGTCGGTGAATAACGCCGGCGCGAGGTAATAGCCTTCCTTGGCGCGCTGGACTTGCTCGCCGCCGTGCGCGAGCACCGCGCCCTCGCTCTTGCCAACGTCAATGTACTTAAGGTCGGTACCCAACTGGACTTTATCAACAACCGGGCCGATGTCGGTCCCTGTCGCCAGCGCGTCGTCGATCTTGAGCAAGGCGAGCTTCTCCTTCATCGCCGCGACAAAGCGGTCATGGATGCCCGCGGTGACGATGAGCCGCGAAGACGCGGTGCATCGCTGCCCGGTCGAGAAATACGCACCCTGCACCGCGCAATTCACCGCGATGGCAAGATCCGCATCGTCCAGAACGACCATCGGATTTTTGCCACCCATCTCGAGCTGCAGCTTCGCCATGCGCGCGACGGCCTTGGCGGCAATCGCTCGACCCGTTTCCACCGAACCGGTAAAGCTGAGGGCCGCGACATCCGGATGCGTGACGAATACTTCGCCGACGATCGAGCCGCGACCCATGACGAGATTGAATACGCCCGCCGGCAGCCCTGCCTTTGCCAGAATGTCCGCGAGCGCCCACGCGCAACCGGGCACGAGCTCCGCGGGCTTCATGACGACCGTGTTGCCATAGGCCAGCGCCGGCGCAATCTTCCATGCAGGAATTGCGATCGGAAAATTCCATGGCGTGATGAGCCCCACTACGCCAAGCGGCTCGCGCGTGATCTCCACGTCCACACCGGGACGCACCGACGGTAATTTTTCTCCGGCGAGCCGCAACACTTCTCCGGCGAAGAACTTGAAGATGTAGCCGGCGCGCATCGCTTCGCCGACGCCTTCCGGAAGTGTCTTGCCTTCCTCTCTCGACAGCAGCCTGCCGAGCTCATCCTTGCGCGCGAGGATCTCGTTGCCGGCGCGATCGAGGATATTCGCGCGCTCCTGAATGGAGCCCATCGACCAGGCTGGGAACGCGTCCTTAGCGGCTGCAATCGCAACGCGCGCTTGCGCGGCGTCGGCCTGCGCGTATTCGCCGATGACGTCGTTGACATCGGACGGGTTGCGATTGGCGATCGCGGTAGCGCCCGCGACCCAATCGCCTGCGATGTAATTGCGAAACGTGCTGGTGGTCATGGGTACCTCCAAACTGCGGTAACCCGCGAGACTTAGAGAAGTCCGCGCTGCGCGAGATTGCGCATCAATGCTGCCGTTCCGAACGTCCACGGCGCGATCTTGTCGGCGTGATCGACGCGGTTCACCAGCGCGCCCAACAACGGCGTTGCGTGAAGCCCTCGCCGGGCGCCAGCCGATCTTTGGTTGGCGCGAACATGGTGCCCAAAAAGAGCACCAAGCCGTCGGGGTACTGATGGTTCGGTCCAATCGCCTGCGACACCAGATCGAGCGGATCGCGGCTGATCTTGTCCATCGCGCTCGCGCCGTCGAGGACGAACCCGTCCGGTCCCTCGACGCGCATGGCAAGCTCGCACCGGCGTACATCGTCGATGCCAAAGCTCTCGTCGAAAAGTCGAATCAAGGGCCCGATCGCGCACGACCCGTTGTTGTCCTTCGCCTTGCCGAGCAGAAGAGCGCTGCGGCCTTCGAAGTCGCGCAGGTTGACGTCATTGCCGAGCGTTGCGCCTACGGTGTCGCTGCGGCCGTTCACGGCGAGCACGATCTCGGGCTCGGGATTGTTCCACGTCGATTTCGGATGCAGGCCGACGTCCGCACCCAGGCCCACTGCCGACATCGGCTGCGACTTGGTGAAAATCTCAGCGTCTGGTCCGATACCGACTTCGAGATACTGCGACCATAGGTGTTGTTCGATTAACACTTCCTTCAAACGTGCAGCGCCGGGCGAGCCGGGGCGGACCGCAGACAGATTGTCGCCGATCACCGCGACGATTGAGCGACGCACCGCTTCGGCTTTTGCAGGGTCGCCACGCGCCTGCTCCTCGATGACGCGTTCGAGCATGCTGGATACGAACGTCACGCCGCTTGCTTTGATCGCCTGCAGGTCGCAAGGCGCGAGCAGCCACGGCGCATCGCCGGTGCGGTCACGCTCCGACGAATTGGCGAGTATTGCAGCAAGATCGCCGATGCGCGGAAGCGATTGCATAGCGCGAATCGCCATGACCGCATCGTCGAGGTCCAAGAGGTCTCGTACCGTCGGGGCGAGGCGCGACAGATCGTAGAGCGCGTCATCGCGCACGAGGGCGACGACCGGGCCGGCGACCGCGGGCGACCACACGCGACCGATCAGCGTCGCCTGCGACCTATCGACCGGCAGGCATTGAGCAATTGTCAGGCGCTCTCTCACGTCCATTCCTCATCGGCACTTTCATTATGCGGCCTCAATCGATTCGCGCGAGAGCGGTCAATTTCCCCAGCGCAGCACAAGCGGATCGACTTCGCGCGCAAGCTCCAGCAATCCGGCGCGCGTGGCAGGATGCAGCGGCTCGAGCGGATGGCGCACGGCATCGCTCGTGATTACGCCACCCTCCATCATCGCGGTCTTCGTGGCGCGCAAGCCGCACTGCCGATTCTCGAAGTTGATGAGCGGCAGCACACCGGCATAGCGCTTCGCGGCCTCGGCGCGGCGTCCCGCGAGATGTTCGATGACGATCGGACGAATCAGGTCGGGCAGAAGCGCGCTCGACATCGTGCCGGTCGCGCCCGCATCGAGATCGGCCATCAGCGTGATCGATTCTTCGCCATCGAAAGGTCCCTGGATCGCATCGCCGCCCGCTTCGATAAGTCCGCGCAACTTGGCGGCAGCAGCGGCCACTTCAATCTTGAAATAGCGAACCGCCGGCACCTCGCGCGCAAGCCTGACAAGGAATGGCACCGACAGCGGCACGCCGCTCAACGGGGCATCTTGCACCATGATCGGAATGGCAGCCGCGTCGGCGATCCGCGCGAAATGCTCGATGATCCCCTTCTCGTCGGCGCGCAGACCGGTGCCGTGATACGGCGGCATCAGCATCAGCATCGCTGCGCCGGCCGTCGCCGCCTTGCTCGCTCGAGCGGCAGCGATGCGCGTACTGAAGTGACTGCAGGTCACGATAACGGGGACGCGGCCGGCAACGCGCTTCAGGCAGACGTCCAACAGCGTATCGCGCTCGTCATCCGACAGCAGGAACTGCTCGGAATAGTTGGCGAGGATGCAGATGCCATCGACGCCCTGGTCGATCATGCAATCGAGTACCCGTTTCTGACTGTCGAGATCGAGCTCGCCCGTCTCGGTAAAGGGCGTCGGCGCAATCGGAAAAATGCCGCGAAGCGATGCATTGTCGGAAACGGCCACGGTGCATTCCCTCCGTCTGGTTTGACAGCGAACGATGCGCTTTCTATGATCCGCCATTCCCTGCCGCGGGCGGAACGACGGTGCCGATCCCTCTTCATTCGCGCAGATTCTAAAACACGCCGTCGCCTCCCCAAGGGATCCCGCCATGTTTACCAGATTGTTTTGCCGCCTTCTTGCCGTTGCGGTGCTATGCGTCGGACTGATCGGCGTGTGTAACGCGCAGCCGGTGGTACGCGTCGGTTCGACGCCGACCGGCGTTCCGTTTACGTTTCTCGATACCAAGACCAATCAGATCTCCGGAATCATGGTCGATCTAATCAAGGAGATCGGCAAGGATCAGGGGTTCAGTGTCGACATCACGCCGATGACTTTCAGCACGCTGATTGCCTCTTTGCAATCCAACAAGATCGACGTGATCGCTGCGGCAATGTACATCACGCCGACGCGGCAGGAGGTGGTCGACTTCAGCGATCCAATCTATACCTACGGCGAGGGTCTTTTCGTCGCAGCGAAGGATCCGAAGGACTACAAGGCCTTCGACGATTTGAAAGGCGAAGTGGTCGGAGCACAAATCGGTACCGCATACGTGAAGCCGTTGCAGGACTCCGGTGTGTTCAAGGAGGTCAAGGTCTACGACTCGATCCCGGACATCATTCGCGATGTGAACGTCGGTCGCATCAAGGCCGGATTCGCCGATTATCCGATTGTCGCCTACCAGATCGCGCAGGGCGGATATCCGGAAACGCGGCTCGCCAAGAGTTACAAATCCACAATGACCGGCAGCGTCGGCATTGCGGTACGCAAGGGCGACAAGGCGATGCTCGACAAGGTGAATGCATCGCTTCGCAAGTACAAGACCGACGGCACGGTCGACAAGATCCTTGCGAACTGGGGACTCAAGTAAGCGCGCGATTCGGCCAAGGAACCTAATCGCCGGTCGTGCTTTCCCGCAAGGACCTCGCTGAATACCTGCCGCTGCTCGCGCACGGCGCGCTCGTCACCGTCGAAGTATTCGCGCTGGCGTTGGTCATCGCCACCTTGCTCGGGATGCTGTGGGCGCTGATGCGCGTGTCGGGCGTGACCACGCTCACTGCTTTCTCCAAGCTGCTGATCAACACGGTCCGCGGCATCCCGATTCTGGTGCAACTCTTCTACATCTATTTCGTTTTTCCCGAAATCGGCATCCAGCTCTCCGCGTTCGAGGCCGGCGTCATCGGACTGGGCTTTGCGTATTCCTGCTATATGGCCGAGGTGTTTCGCGCCGGCATCGAGGCCGTCGACCCGGGTCAAGTGGAGGCGGCGCAGTCGCTCGGCATGAGTCGCGCGCTAATTCTGTGGCGTGTCGTGCTTCCGCAGGCCTTCAAGATTTCGCTGCCGCCGTACGGCAATACGTGCGTCATGCTGCTGAAGGACACGTCGCAAGCGTCGATCATTACGGTGGCGGAGCTGTCTTTCCAAGGCAAGCTGATCGCCTCGTCGACGTTCAAGAACACCGAGATTTTCACGCTCGTCGCGCTCTGGTATCTGCTCATGTGCATCCCGCTGATTCTTATCGTCGGGCGGCTGGAAAAAAAGTTCGGACGCAAATGATTGCGATCCGCAACGTGCGAAAGTCGTTTGGCGACAACCTCGTGCTGGATGGCATTTCACTCGACGTGGTCCAGGGCGAAGTGGTATGCGTGATCGGTCCTTCGGGCTCGGGCAAGTCAACGCTTCTGCGTTGCGTGAACGGCCTCGAATCCTACGATGATGGTGAGATCATCGTCGCGGGCCAGCGCGTGGATCGCGATGTGCGTCACATTGTCGCGATCAGGGAAAAGGTGGCGATGGTATTTCAGCGCTTCAACCTGTTTCCGCACCGCACAGCGCTCGAAAACGTCATCGAAGGACCGTTGTACGTGAAGCGGGAGCCACGGGCGGCGGCGACGCAACGCGGACGCGCATTGCTGGCGCGGGTCGGTCTCGCCGGCAAGGAGAACGACTATCCGCATCGGCTCTCCGGCGGCCAACAGCAACGCGTCGCGATTGCCCGCGCGCTCGCGATGCAGCCTCAGGTGATCCTGTTCGACGAGCCTACGTCGGCGCTCGATCCTGAGCTGGTCGGGGAAGTGTTGTCGGTCATGCGGCTGCTCGCGCAGGAAGGCATGACGATGATCGTCGTCACGCACGAGATGAGTTTCGCCCGCGAAGTCGCCGATCGCGTCATCTTCATCGATGGCGGCAAGATCGTGGAGCAGGGTAATGCGCGCGCCGTCCTCGCTCATCCGCAGCACGAGAGGACCCAGGACTTCCTGCGCCGGGTCACGCATCCCCTGTGACCGCCAGCGTGAGGATTCGTATGCGCATTCCGCCGCCGCTGCCGTCGTCGCTCTGGGCGGCAACCGCTGCCCCAGCACCGGCAACCCCCGTGCTCGATGTCTCGTGCAAAGCCGACGTCGCGATCGTCGGCGCGGGCTACTCCGGATTGGCGGCCGCGCTGGAGCTCGCCGAGTCAAGCGCGTCGGTCGTCGTACTCGATAGTGGCGAACCGGGCTGGGGCGCATCGGGACGTAACGGGGGACAAGTTATTCCGGGTCTCAAATACGATCCCGATGAAATCACCGCGATGTTCGGCGTCGACGCCGGCGAGCATCTCGTTCGTGTCGCGGGCGCCGCGCCGGACACCGTGTTCGATCTGATCGCACGCCACCGGATCGACTGCGAAGCAAAGCGTTGCGGCTGGATCCAACCGGCGTTCGCCGATCGCGATACGGCGCTCGTACAACGCCGCTTCGAGCAGTGGCAACGGCGCGGCGCACCGGTTGCGCTGCTCGATCGCGACACGACCTGCCGGCTGGTCGGCAGTCCGATCTACCGAGGCGGCTGGATCGATCGCCGCGCGGGCTCGGTGCAGCCGCTTAGTTACGCGCGTGGTCTCGCGCGTGCGGCGCAGAAAGTGGGTGCGAGAATTTGCGGCGGGTCACATGTGACTGCGCTCAACCGTGCCGGGGCACGCTGGAACGTCACCACGGCTCACGGTCCCGCGGTCAGCGCCGGGCAAGTGTTGCTCGCAACGAATGGTTATACCGACGCGCTGTGGTCTCGTTTGCGCCAGAGCGTGATCGCCGCCAACAGCTTCCAGGTCGCAACCGAAAGACTTCCGGATGAGCTGCTCCGCAGCGTGTTGCCGGAAGGCCAAGTCGCCTCGGACACGCGCAGGTTGCTGCTCTATTACCGCAGCAATCACGATGGCCGCTTGATCATGGGTGGGCGAGGACCATTCCGCGAGCCGGCCGGTCCCGGCGAATTTCGTCATCTCGAATCGGTCATCTCGTTGGTTTTTCCCCAGCTCAAAAGCGCACGTTGCGAATTCCATTGGAGCGGTCGTGTTGCGCTCACCCGCGATCACCTCCCGCATCTGCATCAACCAGCGCCGGGGCTGACGCTGTTTCTCGGTTACAACGGTCGCGGCGTCGCGATGGCGACTGCGCTCGGCACATTGGTGGCAAAAAACCTCATTGCGCCCGCAGAACATCCATTGCCGCTACCGATCACCGGGATTCGGCCCATTCCCCTCCATGCGCTGCATCGGATTTACGCCACGGCAATCCTGCAAACGTATCGGGTGGCCGATTATCTTGCGGTTCGTTGAGCTGGCGACGATGCCGAAACTCGTATCTTTCCTCGGCAGAGTCGGATCAGCGTGCCGCTGCCGCCGCCGCTGTGCCAGCACCCATCCGATCGATGTCGGCTAGATCTTGGCCCGTTCGGTCACCCAGTAACGCGACCGAGATCAGGCTGATGATGCTTACGACCACGATGTAGCCGGCGATGAGCCATGGCTGGTTATCGTTATAGTGCAGCAACGTCGCAGCGATCAATGGCGTGAGTCCGCTCGCGAAGATGCCGGAAAACTGATAGACGAACGACACCCCGGTGTAGCGCACGCGCGTGCTGAACGACTCCGCAAACATCGCGGCGATCGGGCCGTACACCATTGGGTAGACGATGCCGAACGGCACCACAATCGCCAGGATCACGAGCGGCACTTCGCGCGTATTCATCAGCCAGAACGACGGATACGCGAGCAAGGCGATGCCGAGCACACCGAGAGCGTACGTCTTGCGTCTTCCATACGTATCCGACAGCTTGCCGAATACGGGGATCAGAAACACCATCACGAATGATGCCAGCGACACCGCGATCAACGCAGTCGTCCGCGGCAACTTGAGCGCCGTCGTCAGATAGGCAATCGAGTACACGCCGAAGATGTTGAACGTCACACCTTCGATGTAGCGGCAGCCCATGCCGAGGATCGTCTTCAGCGAGTGCACGCGGATGAGCTCGAAGAACGGCACCTTGGCTTGTTCCTGCGTTTCCTTCAAGCGCTCGAACATCGGCGTCTCGAGAATCTTCAGCCGTACGTAAAGACCGACGGCGACCAGCAATGCGCTCAACAGGAAGGCGACGCGCCAGCCCCATTGCAGGAAGGCTTGGTCCGAAATCATCGACAACAGCGCAACGACGATCGTCGCCAGGAAGAGGCCTGCCGGGACGCCGATTTGCGGCCAGCTTCCGTAGAAGCCGCGTCGTTCCTTCGGCGCATACTCAATCGCCATCAGCACCGCGCCGCCCCACTCGCCGCCGATGCCAAGTCCCTGCAGAATGCGAAGCACGAGCAAGAGAATCGGCGCCCAAATACCGGCAGTCTCGTAAGTCGGCAAGAGCCCGATCAGGAATGTCGCGATTCCCATGATGAGGAGCGTCAGCACCAGCATGCCCTTGCGTCCCAGCCGATCGCCGAAATGGCCGAATAGAATTCCTCCGACCGGACGCGCGATGAATCCAACCGCGAACGTCGCGTATGCAAGCAGGATCCCGATGAACGGATCCTGGTTGGGAAAGAACAGCTTGTTGAACACGAGCCCCGCAACGACCCCATAGAGAAAGAAGTCGTACCATTCGATCACGCATCCGATCGCGCTTGCGAATGCAACGCGCTGAATTTCCTTGGTGTCAGGAACGCCGGTCGTACGATCCATGCTTCCTCCTTGGAGCTACGTTTTGAGAAAACCGCCATCGACTGCGATGGTTTCGCCGGTGATGAATGACGCGGCATCGGATGCCAGATAGACAGCGAGACTCGCGACGTCGTCCGTCGTGGCCAGCCGGCCGAGTGGAAACCGAGCCAGCATCGACGATCGAATCTCCGGTGTCAGAACACCCTTCAGCATTTCTGTTTCGATTGCGCTCGGCGCGATGGCATTCACTCGCACGTTATAAGGTCCGAGCTCGCGCGCAAGTCCCTTGGTTATCGCCACGACCGCGGCTTTGCTTGCGCCGTACCAGACGTTGCCGAACGAGCCCCCGCCCTTTGCGGCCGCCACCGAAGCCAGGTTGACGATGGCACCGCGCCGCCGCGCCATCATCGCAGGCGCGACGGCCTGGACGCAGTTGAAAACGCCAGTGACATTGACGGCGATCATTCGCTCCCATTCGTCGTTCGACGCCGCGTCGAATGCACCCAAGCTGACGATGCCCGCGTTGTTGACGAGAATGTCGACGCCGCCTTTGTCACGAATGATCTCGGCGATGGTTTCATCCACTTGCGTGCGATCGGTCACGTCCATCGCCACGCCGCGCGCATCCGGACGAAGCGTCGCCGCACACGCCCGTGCGCCGTCCGCGCTTATATCGGCAACGTATACCGATGAGCCGTGTTCCGCCATGCACGCAGCGATGCGGGCGCCGATGCCGCGGGCACCGCCCGTCACCAGCGCAACCCTCCCGTTCAGGTCACACTGCATTCGTGCTTCATCGATCAGTCGAACACGTCATCGCGGCGTTTCCCTAGGTCTCGACTTCGAATTCGTCGTGGATCAGATCGCGGATCTGATGCTTGAGCGCGATGAAGCGCGGATCCGCCTCGTCTCGTGGTCGGGGCAGCGCGACTTTGATATCGGCCTTGACGCGGCCCGGTCGCTTGGTCAGCACGATGATTCGATCAGAAAGCAGGATGGATTCCTCGATGCTATGCGTCACCAGCACCATCGTCTTCGCGCAAAGATCTTCTTGCGCAAGCAGCCGGCCCAGTTCCTCCTGCATGCGCGAACGATTTTGCGCATCGAGAGCACCGAACGGCTCGTCCATCAACAGGACCTGCGGATCCACCGCGAACGCGCGCGCGATCGACACGCGTTGCTTCATGCCGCCCGAAAGCTGGTGCGGATACCGGCTCTCGAATCCTCTCAAGCCAACCAGACGGATATTTTGCTCGACAATCTCCGTGCGCTCCGCCGCGGCGATCTTTTTCATTTCGAGGCCGAAAGCGACATTCTCTGCGACGGTCATCCACGGGAACAACGCGTAGTCCTGGAAGATGACCGTTCTCTGCCATGAGGGTTTTCCCACAGGCTTGCCATCGACGAGAATTTCACCGCCGGTGGGCTGCTCAAACCCTGCCATGATGGTGAGCAGCGTCGTCTTGCCACAACCACTGTGACCGAGGATGGCGCAAAATTCGTGGTTCTCCACATCGAACGTGACGCGATCCAGGGCGTGGACCGGCTGATCGGTCGCGCCCTGTCCCGGATAGATTTTGGAAACGTTCGAAACCGCTACGGTGCCCACGTCGCTGCCTCGCTGAACATTACCGATCGCATTAGCTGCTCATCGATCGAGACCACGGCAATATCCGTCGCATCAACATGCGGATACACCAATCGATCAACAGCCCAACGAGACCGATGGTCGCCATGCCGACAATGACGTAATCGGTTCGCAGTACGGTGCGCGCATCGTTGATCAAAAAACCAAGCCCCGAATTTGCCCCTACCAGCTCAGCCGCGACGAGCGCCATCCACCCAACGCCGAGGCCGATGCGGATGCCCGTCACGATCTGCGGCAAAGCCGCTTTGAGGACCACTCTCCACAAAATATTCCAGTCATTCGCGCCGAGGCAGCGCGCTGCGCGAATCAAGTTGGGCTCGACACCTTTTACGCCGGCAATCGTGTTGAGGAGAATCGGAAAGAAGATACCGAGAAAGATGATGAACTGGTTCTGCGTGTCGCCAATGCCGAACCAGAGGATCGACAGCGGGATCCACGCGAGCGGCGGTACCGGTCTCAACATCTCGATCAACGGATCGACTTGATCGTGCACCGGCCTCCACCATCCCATCGCGATGCCGATCGGAATCGACGTGGTCGCCCACAGGAAAGCGACCGCCTCGCGCTTCAGCGAATCGCGCAGATGACGAAACAATTCGCCGGAGACGATCAGATCCCACGCAGCTTGCAATATCACGGTGGGCGGCGGCAGCAGCGTCCGCGTCGTGTTGTCCAGCATCCAGACACTGACCGCCTGCCATACAAGGATCAGTACGATCAGTAATCCCAGATGCCCGAGCTTTGCAATCACCCTTATCGATAGACCACGGTGACGAGGGATGGCCGCCACCGCGTCGTGCCCCGGTGGCGTCTGCAGCGCGCTGCGACCGAGCGACGCGTTCTCCATAGGGGCTTATACGTGTGCGAATGCGTGTGCGCGCACGCAACGCTTGCCAGCGGCGCGGTCCCCTGTCATGGCGTGAACGTCTTCCCTCCGAAAGTCCAGGGCTTCGCCAGATCGCCCTGCGCCGGAAACGGCTGCGCAGTACGGGTGTTGATCGCGTGGACGTACTCGGGATAAGGCGGCTTATTGGGCGAGCCCTTCCAATCAGCGGGCAAAAACGGCGGCTGTTTCGGTATGTTCCATCCGAGTTTCGCGAACGTTCGCTGCATGAATCGTGCGTCGACCGCTTGAGCGAAATCCTTGGCGGTCAGCGGGCGCGTGATGCGCTTCTGCTCGTACAACCACTTGAAGATCGGTTCGTTGACCTCCCCCCAGAACTCCGCGTGCGGATAGATGTAAGTCGGCTTGTAAAGATTGTTGTAGGCCTGGATCTGCTGCAGCAGGATGGCCTTCGAATAGTTCTTGAGATTCGCGTCTTCTGCCATCAGATCGGCGGCCTTTTCGGGATACAGCCGGGTCCATAACGTTGCCTCGGCGAAGGCATCGGAAAAAGCCTGCACCACATCGGCCGCGTTCTCGACCAGCTCACTGCGGACATAGAACTGGCCTTCATACATGTTGTAGGCAAAGATCGCATCGATGATCTTGCCGTTCTTTCGTTCCTCCACCATCATCGCCGGCGTCGGATCCCAGGCCACCACGCCGGCGAGTCCACGCGGCATCGCCATCTGCTCTCCTGGCGGCATGTTCTTCATGATCACATCCTTGCCGATCTGGATGTCGTTCATTTGCGTCGCCATCTGAAAATAGAACTCGGCGGACGAGCCGGTGACGAGGCCCACTGTCGCGGGCGGATTCGAGCCTTTCAAATCCTTGATGCTCTTCAGCGGAGAGTCGTTCGGGACAACCAGCGCATGCAATAGGTTCGGGCTCTCGATCGCGATCGCCGTGACCGGAATGTTCTTGTCGAGCAACGACGTGAACGGGAAATTGCCGCCGCTGCCCACTTGAAAACGAGCGGCGACGAGCACTTCGTTGATCGCGGGACCGGATGGAAACGCTTGCCATTTCGCTTCGACGCCGCGCTTCTTCATGAGGTCCTGCCGGTCCATCACGATGTTCACCGTATTCTGTCCGGACCATGGCGCTTGAAATGCGACCTGGATCGGCCACCATCCCTTGTCCTTGAGCCACTGCACCGATTTGTCGGACACCCGTTCGTACGGTAGCGGCCATCCCCACTCGGTGCTTTTCGCTTGCCCAAAGCAAATTCCCGGCACAGCAAGCAAGACGAGCGCCGCTGCGCATGTCGCGATCCACTTGCGGATAACTGAATAAGAACAATTGATCGGGATCATCGTTGTCTCTCCTAGCACGCTCATGTCGACACGGTCATTTCCGTTCCGGCGAAGCGAATCCGGGCGTAACTCAAGTCCGAACGCGATCCCAGATAGCGGATCAACTCGCGCAACGGCGACGTCTTGAACTCGTAGCGCGGCGCCGATCTTTTCAGCGGTTGCAACAGCTCGTTGGCGTAAAACGCCGCCAGCAACACCTCT
>WNGI01005453.1_pt1 | contig 12634 bp, 9 predicted proteins | sample 5400621 | NCBI WGS metagenome assembly WNGI01 (sample SAMN13153374, study PRJNA577476) | soil metagenome | isolation source: 20 cm soil or saprolite under Garry oak tree replicate 1 | place: USA:California | collected 2016-06-15 | reverse complement strand
GCTTGAGGATTTAAAAGGAAAGTCTTTAGGCGTGGCGCGAGCCGGCGATTTGAGCGATCGGTTGTCGCGTTTGTTGGTGAAAAAATTCAACATCCCCGATGTCACGATGCGTCCGATTGGCGGCAGCCAATCCGAGCGCTACCAGGCGATGGCAGCCAACGTCGTCCAAGGCATCGTGATTACCCCGCCGCTCGACGTCCGCGCGAAAAACGACGGATATAATATAACCTACCGGCTGATCGATTTGGACATCCCCTTCATCTACAGCTCGCTCCACGCCAGCTCACGCGCGATCCGCGAACGACCCGAAATGGTGCAGCGCATGGTTGCCGCGTTCGCCGAAGCGATCAATTTTACCGATCGAAACCCCGCCAAGGCGAAAGCGGCGATCGCGAAGATCATGCGTGTGAAGGACGAGGAGGCGCTGACCGTGTCGTATAACGTCTACACCAAAGACATCGTCGATCGACACATGATCGTGCCGGGCGCGGTGGTTGCCGAATCGGTCGAGCTCCAGCGCAGTTTGGGAACACCGATCAAGCGGAGAGCCGAAGACCTTTACGACAATTCATTCGTCCATAATTTGGAAAAGAGCGGTTTTATGAAAGAGCTGTGGGGAAAATGAGCAGTCCCTTGCTCGATTCGTATTCTATATCCGAAAGGCACGAGCCATGAAAACGCTGATTCAAGGCGGTTACGTCGTCGGTTTCGATGGCAACGAACACGAGATCATCAAAGACGGTGTGGTTGCTTTCGACGGCGACCGCATCGATTTCGTCGGCAAGGAATATGCACGGCCGGTTGACAAAAAGATCGACGCCCAAGGCTGCTTGGTTTCTCCCGGTTTCATCGACACTCATTTTCACTCCGGCATCAACGCCAGCGATTACATTCTCAACGATTCGACCAAGACCGATTTTTTTGCGTCCAACTATTTGGCCCACGGCGGACCGACGCGCGAAGGCGCGCACTCGGCGCACCTAAAAGACGTTGACATCGGCCAGCGCTATTCGTTGATTCATGTTCTCAAAAGCGGCGTGACGACAACCTTCGACATCGGCGGCGCGGGCGGCGAAACGGAGCGCTATGTCGATATGGTCGATCAAGTCGGTATTCGCTGCGCGGCCGGACCAAGCTACAAGAACGTTTCATTCTTCCATGACCGCCTTAAAGCCGCGATCGATTTCGCCAAGAAATACAACGGCGCATGCAACGGCCGCATGACCGCGCTGCTCTTTCCCGGCCACGTCGACTCTTGCACGCCGGCGTTGTTGAAAGACACTCGGAAAGCTGCCAAGGAAATCGGCGTGCGCGTGCAGATACACGCTACGATCAATCTATTCGAATTCCACACGGTCATGCAGCGCGAGCGCTGCACACCGATCGAATTGCTTAAAAAAATCGGCTTTCTCGACCCGGAAGTTTCGCTGTCGCATTGTATCTTTATCAGCGGCCATAGCTGGCTCGCGTATCCTTACGGCGACGATTTGAAGATCATCGCCGACTCCGGCGCGTCCGTCGCTTATAGCCCGCTAAAATATTTAAAGCTCGGTATTGTCATGGAGTCCTTCGACAAATATCGCCAAGCCGGCATCAACATGGGTATCGGCACGGATACGTTCCCGAAAGATATTCTCTCGGACATGCGCTATGCGGCTATCGCTTCGCGAGTCGCCGACAAGAGCTTCCTTTCCGGCCATCCCCGCGATGTCTTCAACGCGATCACTCTAGGCGGGGCGAAGATGTTGGGACGCGAGGATTTGGGCCGGCTGCAAAAAGGCGCAAAGGCCGATATCACGATCGTTAATCTGCGCGACATCGCCTTCGGCGCCGTGCGCGACCCGATCCGTTCGCTGATGGAAACCGCCGTGAGCCGCGACGTGCGCACCGTCATCGTCGACGGAGAAACGCTCGTCGACAACGGTAAGTATCTACGCCTCAACGAAGAAGAGCTGCTCGAAAAAGTTCAGAACAAAGGCGAGCAGGTTTGGGACAGCGTCCCCAAATGGCACTGGACGGGAAAACCAATCGACGAGGTCGTGCTGCCGAGTTTCCGGATGAAATAGCATTCATGCCGCCACACATCGAGTAAATTCTGAACGGCGCAAAATGAAGAGATGGAAGGTCGATCGGGTTAGTGTTTTTCTCTTCATTACGGTCGTCTCGTTTCTGTATGACCTGACAGCTTACGTTGGCTTTAGAGATACCGCTCGGTTTCCGCATCCGTTCGTGTATTTCCGATCGCTTGGAGATATCGAAGCTCTCCGAGGCTTTCCTGGCATGCTCCGGCAAGCGATGTTCTCACTCGTTGCGGGCGGTTCAATCGGCTTCGCTGTTGGCCTGCTTATCCTTAGAAATAATTGGTTAACACGAGCTACGATGTGCTTCCTACGAATTGGGATGTGGATTCCATTCCTAGTCGTGTTTGCGGCACCCTATTCTTTTCAGCTCGGAATAGCTGCCACGTTGCTGGCTGCTATTTATCACTACCTTACGGCGCGGTCGTTCTTAGGGATGTCCGCGCGCGACGCCTTTCCATATGTGGCCGGAGAGGTGACTCTCCAAGCCTTCTTCTTTACCTTGATTTCTCAAATCTGGGTGCAGCGGTGGAATTGGATGTTAAACCCGGTGAAAACTGATGTTGTTCTGGCGATTGTCGTATGCGGACTAATAATAACTGTAGTGGAAGTGATCGGTTGGATATTTAGGCGGACCTTTCTGACAGGATGCGAGATAGGTGCGACCCAGAAGAATCAAAAGAAAGCGTATTTCGCCAAACTAGATTTCTTTGTTAATGTGGTCTTGCTGACGATTGGTTGGTTGCTGTTTTGGCACCTCACATGTGTAACTTTAGGCTACGACGCTTTTCGTCCAATTCCAGCCATGCGAAAGGTGGGTGAACTTCTACTAACCCGCGAAGTTTGGTACGACATGTTCACGTCGCTGGCGGAAATCGGGGTCGGACTGTTTTTCGGCGGGGTATTATCTTTTGCGGTAGCAACGGTCATGCATAGATCAAAAGATAGTCAGCGCATGATCACGATATTCGCACCCGCCACGTATATATCACCGATTGTTTTATGGCTACTTTTATTTAATCTCGTGCTGCCGTTTGACGCCAAGATGAATTGGTACAGAAGCTTCTTTCTCAATTTTGGGCACAAAATGATAGGTGTTGGATTACTGACATTCTTCCCACTTCTTCAGAGCACCTGGGCTTTCAAAGATATTCCTTTACACCAACGTTGGTTAATCGTCATCAACAATGCCCTTCCAATGGCCTTTGTCGCCATGTGTTTTGGGGAACTCTATGCTGCGAGTGCGGGAATTGGCTTCCAGATGGTAATTGCAAGTGCGACCTACCAATACCAGCAGGGCTTGGCTTATTTCTTGATCACAGTTTTTTTGCTGGCGACAATTTCAATGATTCCCAAGCTCATCGTGAGATTGTAAGGCTTCAAGCTGTGAAGACTCAAGCCAGCTAAGCTAGATAAGTTCAGTCAATTTTGTTGTTAGGGTGTGAACCTCTTCGAACCCCTTCTGCCAAAATTCCGGGTTGTGAATATCCACACCTAACGGCTTTAGCAATTTTTCCGGCGAATCCGATCCGCCGGCTTCGAGGAGAGTCAGATATTTCGGCACGAAACTCTTGCCTTGGTCTTTGTACATTCGATAAAGCGCGAGGACGAGGAGCTGGCCGAAGACGTAACTGTAGCAGTAAAAGCGCGAGTGGATGAAGTGGGGAATGTAGGACCATCCCCAGCGGTAGCCGTCCGGTATTTCGACGGCGTCGCCATAGTACCTCCCGTTGGCTTCGATCCAGAGGTTTCCAAGCGTGTCCGGTGTGAGGCGGGTTTCCTTTCTCGCCGAGAAGGCGAGTTCTTCGAAGCGTGTGAGTACGTTTTGGCGGAAAACCGTGGCGAAGATATCTTCGATTTTGCCGGTGACCAGAGCGATCTGCGCTTGTGGGTCGGTTTGCTGCCCGAGCAAGTAATCGAAAACCAGCATTTCAGCGAAGACCGACGCGGTTTCCGCTGTTGTGAGCGGGGTGTCGTAGTTGAAATAGTTTTGGTCGCGGCTGAGACAACCGTGCATCCCGTGGCCTAGTTCGTGGGCGACGGTCATGACGTCGCGCAGGTTGTCGTCGTAGTTGCAAAGAATGTACGGATGCAATTGTGGAGAAGGCGAAGCGCAGAAGGCGCCGCCGCGCTTGCCTTTGCGAATCTCTGCGTCGATCCAATTCTTGGCGAAAAATTCCGTGGCCAGTTGTCGAAAGCTCGGATCGAAACTTTCGAAGGCTTCGAGAATGACCTGCTGCGCTTGGGAGTAAGGGAACGGTCTAACTTCTTTACCAACCGGCGCATATTGATCATAGAGAGCGAGTCTTGGGAGCTGCAGCAATTTGGCTTTGAGACGAAAGTAATCTTGCCCCAAGCCGTAATTCGACTCCGTCACGCCCATCATCGCTTTCACCGCTTCGTCGTCAATTTCATTGAACAGATGGCGTTGAGACATTGGGTGCGGATAGGCGCGCAGCCGGTCCATGGTCAAATGATCCTGAATCAGCGTGTCGTAGGTGAAAGTCAGCACTTGGCCGTGTTGCGACAAGCCTTCATAGAGTGTTTCCATTGCGCGCCGACGCAGGGCGCGGTCAGGTTCATGCAGTAGTGACAGTATCTGGCTGAGATTGAGCTCTTCTTTCTGGTTTTCTTTTTCTAAAGAAAACGTGAGCCCGGACGTGATCTCGGAAAACAGCCGGCCGAAGGCGTTGCGCCCCGTGTTGTCTTTTTCATTTATAACTTTTTCTTCGGGCTCCGTGAGAGTGTGCAGGCGATAGCGACGCAAGTTTGCGAGATAATGTTTGTAGTTCGAGAGCAGAGGATCGACGATGAGCCGGTCGGCGATTCCCTCATCGCACTTTAGCCAATGAAGTTCGAAGAAGAGCAATTGGTTTCTTATCTCCGTCGACCTTTGTTCGACGCGTTGCTCCAAGTCTCGATACGCAGGACTCGCGGTATCGGCGGCATAGAGGAGGCCGGCATAACTTCCAACGCGACCCAGGGCTTCATAGAGTGATTCCAGTTCTTGAAGCGCGTGGAGCACAACAGTGGCCGTAAGAGTCTCCGACTGTTCCATTGGAGTTCGGAACCGCTTTTCGAATGCTTCGGCGCGTGCGTAACATTCCGTGAGCGTGGCTTCGATGCGCGGATCGTTATGTGCTGCAAAAAGATCGTTCAAATCCCATCTGATTCCTTCCGCGCTATTGGTAGCCATTGAATTCGCGTTCCTTTCTCGAATTACCGGCTCGATTTCTCGGCGTTGGACATGGATACATGCTTCGATTCATGTGCATTGAACCGCTCCATGGCCTCGGACCAGCTCGGCGGGACGGCCGCTCCCTTGATCTTCCAGCGCGCGAACTCAGTGCCTGCCATGTAACGGCGCAAGGTTATCATAGCTTCGCGATGAGGTTGGTTGTGGATGAAGTCGGTCAACACGACTTCGTTTTCCCAGACCGATAGGGTCCAAAATCTCTTAGCCAAGACGTGGGCCAGTAACGAATAACCGACCGCTCCCCGTGCCGTTTTCAATTGGGTTTGGATGCGCCTCGTGTAGTAGAAAAACTGCGGCAATCCCCAAAAGCTTCGAATGGGCAGGTACGAAAGTATGGCGACGTAGTCCTTTTCCGGCGTCGGTTTGTCTAATGATATCCAAGCTATTTCGGCCATCGACAATACCGGCTACGTCTTCGGTTGAACTCTCATCGAATGAAAGATATAGCACAAAAAACCCCGGTCTTAAGAGAGGAGTACCATCGTGTCGGAAATCTCAGAGCTCAAAATCAAACTCGCCATGTCTTCGCGCATGCTTTTTAACTCAGGATTGGTCGATTACAGTGGGCATATCAGCGTGCGCGTCCCTGGCTCAGATCATCTGCTGATCCTGCCGCATCCCGTCAGCCGCGCGACGGTCGTGCCGGACGATATGGTGGTCACCGACTTCGAAGGCAAACCAATCGAAGGCAAGTACAAAGCGCCGTCTGAAGTCTATATGCATGCGCGGGCATATAAGGCGCGCAGTGACATTCAAAGCGTCGCGCATCTGCATAACCATATGGTCGCGACCCTGTCGATGGTCGATAAGCCGTTTTTCCCCGCATCTTCGAATCCGGGCGCTTTTTTTGGTCCCGGCGCGTTGCCCAAATATATGGATCCGGCCCTCATCCATACCAACGAACAAGGCGACGCGGTCGCTAGGGCTCTGGGCAAGGCGGATGCGGTGATGTTGCGGGGTCACGGTTCGATGGTCGTGGGTCAGGCAATCGAATGGGTATTCGCCGCCTGTGTCGATTTGGAAGAAGCTGCGGCACGATTCTACAAAGCATCCTTGTTAGGAGCGGTTCTGGTTTACAACGAGGATGAGACCCAGCGTGTGATGAAAGGTCGACGTAAGGACTCTGTCGTGCAAAAGATTTGGGATCATAACGTTGCCAAGACGAAACTGGCCGGATTAATGGCCGGAATCTAGCCCATCGCCATGGCGTCCGGGTAGATAGGTTCCGCGCGATCAGAGAATCCACGCGAATCAGGCCGCTACAATCGTTATTCATTCGGTCCGGGTGAAGGTATATTCTTACACCGAGGCATTATTGCGCCTTACTTGTGACGGTTCCTGCGTTGCTCAAACCCACCGGTAGAGTATTTTTCCTTGCACGGTACTATCCGCTGTGGTATAGAATCCGATTCAAAGTAATGAGGAGACTGTTCACAAATGTACGACGATTTTCTAGCCCGTATCCTTGAACCCGACATTTTTCTGCCTTCACAGTTTTATGGTTCTGGAGGCTTATCGCGTAAACTGGAAGGCGAAAAGCGGCTCATGATCGCAGTTCTAAAGGACGCGGTCGAATGTCTCGAGAAATATCGGGATACCAGAAGCACTTCAGGGCGAGTTCATTATGAAAGCGCTATCGAATGGGTTACCGATGCCAGCACGGATTGGCTTTTTTCCTTTACCAATATTTGCGATTTTTTAGGATTCGATCCGAATTATCTGCGTGATGTGCTGCTTAAGCGGGAAAACAAATCTGCCAAGCCGGTGCATCCAAGAATGTTATCGCTCGCCGCCATGGGCGGGCAACCGTAGTCTACTTCTTTCTGGTTTTTAAGGTATTTAGCTCCTCCTGAATAAGCTGGCCACGCGGCGAATTCGCGCCGATGATCTTGATCGCGCGGTCAAAGTTGTTAATTGCCTTGTCGTCTTCGTCCTGCAATGCGAACGATCGACCGAGGTAGTAGTAACCGTCACCTGGCCGATCGAGTTTGCCGTATACCATACCAAGCCGATTTGGCGGCCTGTCCCACAGGGGCGCGAGATTTTGTGCGTTAAGATAGGCACCAGCCGCACTGCGCAAGTCACCCGATTTCTCCAGCATCTCACCGAGATATAGGTAGGTCAGCGGTTCGTTTGGTTCGAGCGCTAGAGCGCGGTCAAAGGCATTTCGAGCAGCCGTAAAATCACCGATTTCTGCGTACAGACGGCCTAGGTCTCGTTGCAGACCGGGATTTTCCGATTTCAGTTGTAGGGACTTCTCGTAATTCTTACGCGCTTGGGGCAACTGTCCCTGGAGTTGTTCGGCGTACCCCAACAGATAAAGCAGGTCAGGATCCTGCGGGTTTCGTTGAACTAACTTTTCGTACTCGGTGACTACCTGGTCGCGGGTGGGCCGATCCATTTTGATAATGATTTGTACTTTTTTCAAAGCGTCCGGGTCATCGGGCCGTATCTGGGTTATGCCCAGCGATTTTACGACGAGATCGGCATTGGCGACACGCTCCTGGGTAATAGGATGGCTCAAAATATACGCCGGCACATCAATCGGATTTAGCGCTCGCTCTTGATCCAAAGTTTTTAAAAAACTGATCGTGCCCTTCGGATCGTAGCCAGCCGCCGCCATGTATCGTGTCCCCAAGGTATCGGCTTCCATTTCGAGCTGGCGACTGAAGGCCAATTGGCGAGTCGCAGCCACGGCTTGCCCGACCATGCCTGCCGCTTGCGCGCCGCTTCCGCTTTTCGCCAGCGCGACCATCGCCAGGAGGCTCAGAATTGAAATTGCGTCGGGCCCCGATGAGCGCGCCATATGATGGTTCTTGGCGTGGGTTATTTCATGCCCCAATACTCCGGCTAGTTCATCCGTGCTCTTCGCCCGTTCGATGAGTCCGGTGTACACATAGATCGATCCGCCGGGAACGGAAAATGCGTTGAGCTGGTCGTCTTCGATGACAAAGAATCGATAATCGAACGACAGCGGTCCGGTGGCGGCAAGGATGCGCCGGCCGATGCGATCGACGTAACGTTCGACTTCGGGATTATTGGGAAACTTGAAAATCTTTTTTGCTTCGCGACGGAATTCGCGGCTGATCTTGGTTTCTTCGTCCTCGCTAGGAGCGGAAACCGAGGGAATCATCGGCGCAAGCACGGAGTTGCAGCTACTGACCACTAGCGCAACTAAAACCACCGCCGCGCAGAATGCGTGCCATGGCCGGCGCCAGTCTTCGTGGCCGATCATCGATGGAGTATAGAAGCTAAGACCCCCCCATTCAACATCGACGGGGAGTTGACGACCCGCTCGCGAGTCCATATTCTCGGGCTCAATCTCAATTCTTAGGAGTGCCGACATGTCGATACGTTTTGAAGTTCCCCCGGAAAAACTGACGTGGCGCTGCGATCTGTCCTTCTTGCCGTTCACCTGCACGGCGGAAATGACGCCGCTGGAGGATTTCATCGGACAAGAGCGCGCAATTCGCGCCATCGAATTTGGTCTGGGCGTCAACAAACCGGGCTTCAATATTTTCGTTACCGGTCTGACCGGCACCGGCAAGACTAGCATCATTAAAGCGTTTCTCAAAAAGATCACCAGTCAAAAAATGACTGCCGCGGATTCACCGACGCCGGAGGATTGGTGCTACGTCTACAATTTTATCGATGCCGATCGGCCCCAGGCTCTGAAGATCCGCCGGGGTTGGGGCAAAGCGCTCAAGGCCGACATGGAGCAGCTCGTTCACAACCTGCAGCGCGAGGCCAAGAAGATGTTCGAAAGCGACGAGTATGCGCACCAACGCCAGGAAATGGTCGAACAGATTCAGAAAAAGCAACAAGGGATGATGGAAGCGTTGATCGAGGAAGCGAGCCGCGGCAGTTTCTCGTTGCGCATGACGCCGTCGGGCATCGTGCTACTGCCGACGAAGGACGGCAAGCCCATGCAGGAAGCGGAATATATGGCGCTGGTGCCTGCGGAAAAAAAACGTCTGGAGGAAAGCCGAGGCGAGATCGAGAAGAAGGTCGATGACACTTTGCGCGAAGGTAAAAAACTCGAACGAGAGATCGCTGAAAAATTGGAAGCAGCCGAAACCCAAGCGGCGGATTATCTCGTGCGGGCGCCACTTGCCGAGCTCAAAGAAAAATATCGCGACTATGCCAAAGTGGTCGCCTATCTCGATGGCGTGCGCGATCATATTCTCAAGAACCTGGGGCGTTTCAAAGGCGCTGACGGTGTTCCAGCGAACGCGATGATGGGAGCGATGCAGTTCGGTGAAGCGCCGGGCGATCCGTTCTTACCCTATCGAGTAAACGTGTTTGTCGACAACAGCGACACCCAAGGCCCGCCGATCATCGTCGAGACCAACCCGACGTATCACAATGTCATCGGGGTCATTGAAAAGAAGCCGATGCTCGGCGGCTACATAACCGACTTTACGATGATCAAGGCGGGCTCGATCAGTCGAGCCAATGGCGGTTATCTTGTCCTCTACGACCGCGACGTGCTCTCCAATGCCGGCGTCTGGGAGGCGCTCCAGCGGGTGATAAAAAATCGCGAGCTGAGGATCGAGGAGCCGGGGGCATTTTTCGGTTTTGTTCCGCCTCAAGGTCTTCGCCCCGAGCCGATACCGACGGATACCAAAGTCATCATGATCGGCGATCCATCCTTATATCGGACTTTGGCGTCGGCGGATCCGGATTTTCGTGAAACCTTCAAAGTGAAAGCGGATTTCAATTTTGAAATCGACCGAACCCAGGAGAACATTACGGCGTTTGCCTGCTTCATCGCCGATTATTGCAATCGCGACGGTTTGCGCCACTTCGATAGCGAAGCCGTCGCGAGGATAATCGAGCAGGGCGCCCGCCAAGTTGAGGACCAAAACAAGCTGTCGACTCGCTTCAGCGATACGGTCGATCTCCTGATCGAATCGAATTATTGGGCGGAGAAAGATAAAGCGGAACTGGTTTCCGGCAAGCATGTCGAGCGCGCGATCGCAGAAAAAATCTTTCGCCTCAATCTGATCGAAGAACGTTTACAGGACTTGATCGCCGAGGGAACTCTCCTGGTCGACGTCGACGGCGCAGCCGTCGGGCAAGTGAACGGTCTGGCAGTTTACCAAATGGGCGATTTCAGCTTTGGTAAGCCGTCGCGCATCACCGCGAAAACTTTTATGGGTCGCGGTGGCATCACGAACATCGAACGGGAATCTAAACTCAGCGGCAAGAGTCATGATAAAGGCGTGTTGATACTCGGCGGCTACTTAGGCGGCAAATACGCGCAGCAAACCCCGCTTTCTTTGTCGAGCACGGTTTGTTTTGAGCAATCGTACGACGGCGTCGACGGCGATAGCGCGTCCTCCACCGAACTTTACGCGATCTTGTCCAGTCTTGCGGAAATTCCGATCAAACAAGGCATCGCCGTGACCGGCTCAGTCAACCAAAACGGCGAGGTTCAGGCGATCGGCGGCGTCAATCAAAAGATCGAAGGTCATTACGATGTCTGCCGGCTTAAAGGATTGACCGGCCACCAGGGCGTCATGATCCCGCGCGCCAATATGCGTCATCTGATGCTCAGGTCAGACGTCGTCGATGCCGTGAAGGCGGGCAAGTTTCATATCTACGCCGTCGGCACGATCGACGACGGCATTGAGGTATTGACGGGTGTAGCGGCAGGCGAGCGCGGCAGCGCGGGTAAATATCCCGACGGCTCGGTGAACGATCGGGTGCAGAAAAAGCTACGGCAATTCACCGAGCAGCAAAAAAATCTGGCTGCTTCGGGTAACCAGAAATCGGCCGACACAGAGACGGATTGATTGCTAACCTAGCCTTCGCGCGCATTGGTGGCCTCAGGCCGAATGCCGAGAGGAAGTGACAGCAACAGTGTTTTGCCCTTGCGCAAGATCGTGAGGTGTACCACTCTACCCGCCTCTAGACCTCCGATCATGCGTGCGACGTCGCGCGGGCTATCGACTTGAGTCTCGTTGACGGCAAGAATCACGTCCTGCTTTTGGATTCCGCCGCGCGCTGCAGGTTGCCCGGGAAGGACTGAGCTGACGACGACGCCTTTCACGGGATGGATACCTAGCATCTTCGCCTGCTCCAGCGAAACATCGGACATTTGCACGCCTAACCAACCCCAGGCAAATTTCTCGCCGTTGGCCAGCCGCGGCAGAACTCGCTTGATGACGTTGATCGGCGTCGCAAAACCCATATTGCCTCGCTCCGAAGCCATCGTGATCATGCCGATCACATTGCCTTTGCTGTTGAGCAGCGGGCCGCCGCTTCCGCCGGGATAGGCGCCGGCGTCGGTCTGAATAAATTCGTAACTCGCCGAGTCGGGATAACTCCGCCCGGACCGGCTGACAATGCCCAAATTCATCGAACTTTCGCGACCGAAGGGATAACCGAATACCATGGCCAGGTCGCCCACGCGAATCGCATCGGAATCGCCGAACGCCAATGTCGGCAACTCTCGATCGGTCGTGATTTTAAGAATGGCTACGTCGATCTGAGGTTCGGCGGCGACAATCTGCGCCGGCAGGCGCTGCGAGTCAGCCAAGCGGATTTCAATGTCTTTGGCTTTATCGATCACGTGCTGCGCGGTCAAGATGTAGCCATGAGAGTCGATGATAAACCCGGAGCCGCGGCTGCCGAGAGGCTGCGAAGGTTTTGCTTTTGTATCCTGCGTGGTCACGCGGATCTGCACGATGGCGGGCCGAGCGTGGTCGGCGAGCTGAACAAACGCTCGGTTTAGGCGATCGAGCTCCGAATCGGCGCTCTGTTGGGCGTCGCGCCACGTAAAGGAAGAGTTTACGCTGGGTCGGTCCTCGGCCATCGACAGTGCCGGCCACAGCGCCAAAAACATGATCAGGAACAAGGTTGAGAATTTCACGGTGTACCTCCGAGGACGCTAAGGGCTTTTCTTTATCAAAAATTTCTTCAAGAACAAGTGGCGCTATCTTCCCGATTGTACTTCGGGCAGTGGGATGTATTATCTTTGTCGGCATGGCTGGCTTGGAGCGAAAGGTCGTCAGGATTACAGGTGGAAGCGGGGGCTTGGGCGCCGAGCTGGCGCGGGCTTTCGCCGCGCAGGGGTGCCGCGTCGCCATTACCGCTCGCAATCAAGCGAAACTCAATGCGATCGCAGAAAAGATTGCCTTAAACGGCGGTCAAGCGCTCGCATTGCCGTGCGACGTGACGCGGCGAGAACACGTGAAAAGTCTTGATGCGGAAATCCGAAACGCCTGGGGCGAGGTTCAAATCCTCGTCAACAATGCCGGCATTGCACGCGCTGTAAACTTTTCGGACATGCCGG
>WNGI01007389.1_pt1 | contig 12640 bp, 13 predicted proteins | sample 5400621 | NCBI WGS metagenome assembly WNGI01 (sample SAMN13153374, study PRJNA577476) | soil metagenome | isolation source: 20 cm soil or saprolite under Garry oak tree replicate 1 | place: USA:California | collected 2016-06-15 | reverse complement strand
TAGGGCCAACGTTTGTTTATCGGCCTGCCGAGCGAAGGCTTCGAACATCAAGAGCATCATGCCGAGGACCAGCACCGCAATCTCAAGACTGGGAGCCTGAATGGCAGCTGCAATCATCGTGGCGGGTTCGTGCTGAAGTAAGTGCGGAAAGCGGGCGAGACGATGCGGACGAAAGATTGCGGAAAAAATCCGAACCAAAGCAGAGCGGCGACAAGTAATGTCACCGGCACGCGCAAAGTTGTCCGAAGATCGAGGATATCTTTCCAGCGCTCTGGAATCGGTCCCATAAAGGTGGTGCGATAAGCGCGCAGCATGTAGACCGCGGAAATCACTACGCCCCAAAGGCCAAGCACCGTCGCGATTTGAAAATAGTGAAAGCGATTCATCTCCCAACCGTTTTGAAAGGCGCCGAAAAACACCATGATTTCCGCGGCAAAATTGGCGAAGCCGGGCAAACCGATGGCCGCGAAAGCGCCCAGGCCGAAGGCAAGGCCGGCAAAGGGCATGACTTTGCCCAAACCGCCGAGATCCTTCAGGACCAAGGTGCCGGTGCGCTTCCGTAGTTCGCCGGCAATGGCGAAGAGCAGCGCGATGGAAAGCCCGTGGGCGAACATCAATATGGCTGCGCCAGTCGTGCCGAGGACATTCGCGCTGGCGAATCCCAGAAAGATGTAGCCCATGTGCATGACACTCGAATATCCGAGCATCCAATCGAGTTCCTTCTGCGCGATGGTGACTAGGCCAATATAGATGATGTTGCCGAGCAGCAGGAGAATGAGCAAATTAGTCCAATACTCAGCGCCAGCTGGGACCAGCGGAATCGCCAAACGCAGCAGGCCGTAGAGTCCGAATTTTTTTAGCACGCCAGCGTGCAGCATGGCTGCCGGCGCCGGAGCCGAGGCGTAGGCTTCCGGCGCCCAAGTGTGAAACGGAAAAAGCGAAACGAGGACACCAAAGCCGATAAGAAGAAGCAAATAAATATTTCGCTGAGCCTCAGGAGCAATTTGAGCAGCCGCGGTTTTCAATGCGCGCATATCGAAGGTGCGCGCGCCAGCTGGGATGCTCTGATATAGCAGAATCAATCCGAGAAGCAGGACGAAACTCCCGATCGCCAGATAGATCGTGATTTTCCAAGCGGCGGCGGAGCGATTACCGCTTCCCCAAATACCGATGAGCAGAAAGGTTGGGATGAGGGCGAGCTCGTGGAAGGCGTAAAAGAAAAACAAATCAAGGGAAGCAAAGGCGCCGATGGCCCCGCCGGAAATCAAAAGAAGGCAGGCGTAAAAGGCGCCCTCGTAATTTTCAATCCTATCCGTGAACCAGACTGCTGCGGAAGTGACAATCGTGGCCAGTAGCAGCATGATCAGGCTGAGACCATCGAGTCCGACGGTGAAACTCAGGTGCCAATCAGGAACAATTGGAAAAGAAGTGACAAAATTAAAGCCGGGAGCTGATTCATTAAATGCTGCGAAAGCAAGGAATGATAAACAAAGATTGAAGACGGCAGCGATGAGAGCTGTTCGACGGGCGGGCGCTCCGGCCATTATCAACAAGGCGCCGATGATCGGTGTAAAGATGATGAGTAGCAACATCAGCGGAAGATTGTGAAATAGATCAGGAAGACGATGCCCAATCCGAAAAGGAATGAATAGGCTTGCAAATTGCCGACTTGGAGCAGCCGCAAGAGAGCGCCAGATCCCCAGGTCCCGCCGGTCACGCCATGCACGCCACCGGCGTCGATAATCCAGCGATCGAAGAACGCAGCGATTCGTGCCAGCAATTCCTGGGTCGAATTAATGAGCCAGTTGTAAAAATCGTCGATATAAAAACCCCGGCGAAGAAGTTCGGCGTCCAACGGCTCGCTCGTCCGGTTTCGATAAAGAGCTAAAGACGATCCCAGGCCAATAATCATCGCGCCTATCGCGAGCGCAGGGACGAAAACAATGAGTTCTTTCTCGTGTGGGACGACCACAAAGTGGCGGGCGAAGAAACTAAATCCCCCTACGGTCGATAAGACCGCCAAAATAATAAGCGGAACTAGCATAACGAAGGGTGCTTCGTCGCTCGATTTCGCGTCGGGCGAGCGGGGCTTGCCTAAAAACACGACGATGAAAAGACGGGCCATATAGAATGCTGTCAGAGCCGCCGTGAATAGAGCGAAGACGAAGACCGGTACGTTACGCGCATAGGCCAGCGCCAAAATAGCGTCTTTGCTGAAAAAGCCGGCGAAAGGAGGGCAACCAATTAGGGCGAGCGTGCCGACGGCGAAGGTCAAAAATGTGATCGGAAGGTTTCGCGCCAGGCCTCCCATCTTCCAAATATTTTGCTCATGATGAAGCATCACGATGATGCAACCGGCGCCGAGGAAAAGCAGCGCTTTGAAAAACGCGTGAGTGAAAAGATGAAAGATAGCGGCCTCGTTTGAAGCCAAACCCACCGCCATTATCATGTAACCGAGTTGTGAAAGAGTCGAGTAGGCGAGAATGCGTTTGATGTCATCCTGTTGCGTGGCAATCAACGCCGACATGGTGGCGGTGACTGCTCCAATCCAGGTGATGACCAAGAGAGCGTCCTGCGACCGGACCTTCCATGGCGTCGGGCAACCATACGTGCAGTGGGAATTGCGCCGATTTCGCCGCCGCGCCGCAAAAAATCAGGAGCGCGGCAATGGCAAGAAATCCCGGGTTGACCGTAAGCTTCGACATTTGTGGAACGATATCGCTGAAAACGATGGATCCTGTCGCCATCCAAACCATGAGGATTCCCACCATGAATCCAAAATCGCCGACTCGATTGGTCAGGAACGCCTTCTTGCCAGCGTCGGCGGCGGCATCGCGTTCGAACCAATGTCCAATCAGCACATAAGAGGTAAAGCCGACCAGCTCCCAGAAGATGAACAACATGACAAAGTTGTTCGCCAAGACGATGCCGAGCATGGCAAACATGAAAAGCGAAAGAGCTGCGAAGTAACGGGATTTGCCCTCGTCATCGCGCATGTAGCCGAGCGAATAGATATGAATAAGTGCTCCAACGCCGCTGACGAGGACAACCATCGTCTTGCTCAGATTATCCAAGGTAAGACCGAGCGGGACCTGGAAAATTCCCGGAATGTCGATCCAGTTTAACTGGGGTGCGGAGATGTTAGGCTGGAGAAAAATCCAACAGCTGCAGACAAAGCTTACCAGCACGGCCGCGTTCGAAACAATGCTGCTCAGCGTTTTCGATCGTCGTGTAAATAGCGTAATAACGGCAGCACTAAGCAACGGCGCGAGAAGAACGACCCAGGGAGAACTCATGTTTTTGGCCCACTAAACACACCAAGAGACGCGAAAATCTCAGAGATAAACATCGACCGGTTCCTGGTTTCTGCTGATGAGGCGCTCGTATTCCATTTTTGGATAATGCCCGAAGTTTACGAGGAGGCCGAGTTCACAGCCCGTTGCGGCGAGATAGTTCAGCAGTTGCGCGCGGTGCTCGTTGATCAGTCCAGAAACGGCTTTGATTTCGACAATGACCTTACCGTAACAAGTGAAGTCAGGCGCGAACGTTTGAACGAGCGTACGACTCCGATATTGCAAGGTCTGTGGTGCTTTTGAGAGAAACGGAATTTGTTGCGACTCAAATTCGATTTCCAAGCACTCGTGATAAACTGGTTCGAGAAAGCCGCAGCCCTTGTCTTTATAAACGGCCAAGCACGCTCCGATGATCGCGTAGCTTTCGTCCTTGTGAATCAGGTGCGTATTTCCTGCCGTTCGTGTCATTTCGCGTGTTTCGTGGGCTAAAATTTCAAGCTGGCGATATCTTCGATATGGGTGGTCTGGCGGGCGCGATAAAGCGCGACGATGATGGCGAGCCCAACGGCCACCTCCGCCGCCGCCACCGTGATGATGAAAAATACAAACACCTGGGCGTTATAATTCGGCAGCCCGTTGGTTCCGGTGTGGAATCGCGAAAATGCGACGAGCGAGAGATTGGCCGCATTAAACATCAGTTCGAGCGACATTAAGATGATGATGATGTTGCGCCGCAACATCGTGCCGGCGAAGCCGATGGTGAAAAGTATTCCGCTTACGATGAGGTAATCGCCGAGAGTAGCCATGTCAGCGAAGCTGGCGCGTGCTTAGAACGATCACGCCGATGCTGGCCACCAGGACAAGCACGCCGATGATCTGAAACGGAAGGTTATAGCTGTCGAAGAGCAAGCGGCCAATGTTGTGGACATCGTCAATTTTTGATTCGGTGAGCGGGGGAAATCTTTGTTGGGCCGGCTTGAACCGGCCGACGACATAAAACACCTGGCTGAGAAAAGCGATTGCGACTGCGATTCCGCCCGCTGCAGCCGGCCAGTTGATACGGCGCAGTTTCTCTGCGCGCAGGTCGAGCAACATGATGATGAAAAGAAACAGAACCATAACCGCGCCGGCGTAGATCAGCACTTGGATGACGCCGATGAAGAACGCGTCCAGCAACATGAAGAGCGCGGCCAGCCCAAGAAAGGAGACGACCAGATTGAGCGCGCTTGCCACCGGATTGCGGTTAATTACCACCCCGCCGCCGAAAGCCAGCGTGAGCAGCGCAAAGGCCCAAAACAAAATCAGCTGCATGGATACAGGCTAATAGAGTAGTGGAGTGATGGAGTAGTGAAGTAGTTACAGCCGGAGCATTTCCAATACTCCAGCACTCCAAAACTCCATTGCTCTAGGCGCTTCATTTCTTTTCATTCCACTTCAGGACCACGCCGTGCATCACGCCGCCAATCTCGAGGAGTTTGTCCTTGCGATGGACCATCTCTTCGCGGGTTAAGCCGGTAATGGCGTAATCTTTCCGTAGAAAAATCGCCTGTTCGGGACAGACCTCCTCGCACATACCGCAAAAAATGCAGCGGATCATGTCGATATCGAACTGTTCCGGATACTTCTCCACTTTGGCGAATCGGTCCGTTGCTGGAATCTCGCCTGCCACAATTTTGATGGCGCGAGGCGGACAAATGAACTCGCAAAGCTGGCAGGCGACACAACGGATCCGGCCCTCCTCGTCCCGCACCAGAGCGGGAGCGCCGCGGTAATACTCGGGCAGGCTATCATCCCATTTTTGTTCGGGATATTGCATGGTTACTTTCGTTCGCCCGAGCAGCATGTTTTTGAAATGACTTATGGTGATGGCGAGGCCGCTCAGAATTGCCGGCAGATAAATTCGCTCGCGCCAATTAAGTTCCGGACGTCGTACCGTGTAGGCCATATTCAAATCGTAATAGTGCTCATGCTCGTAATCTGTGCGGAAGCTTCTCGATTACGATTACGATCACGAGTAAGAGCAAGGACAAACGCAAGAGAGAAACAAAGGATCATTTTACGTCGGGAAACAGGCGAGGATGGCTGCGACAATAAAGATGTTTACCAGGGCGATTTCGAAAAAGAAAAGCCAACCAAGGCGCATAAGTTGATCCCAGCGAAAACGGGGCAGCGTCCAGCGCACCCAAATAAATAAGAACAAAACCGCGGTAACCTTGGTGAAAAACGTGAAGATGTTGAAGAGTCCCCCGGCTATTCCGGGCCAGCCCGGTGCGGAGCCGTCGATGAGAACCCAGTGAAATGCGCCGTGCCATGACGGCACCGGCAGATGCCAACCACCCAGAAACAGAGTCACGATCACGGCCGATCCGGTGATCATGGCCGCGTACTCGCCGAGGAAGAAAAGCGCGAATTTCATCGACGAGTACTCGGTGTGATAACCACCGGCCAATTCCTGCTCCGCTTCGGGAAGATCGAAAGGTAGACGATTTGTCTCCGCGAACATCGCGATGAGAAAGACGACGAAGGAAATCAGCATCGGGATGGTCAGCAACCATTTGGCTGGATTGGTCCAATTCCCCAAAAAAGGCGCGATCATCCAGCCTTGCTCGATTTGATAACGGACAACTTCAGTCAACCGGAGCTGGCCGACGACCATGAAGATTGGGATGACGGCCAGAGCGAGCGAAAGCTCGTAAGAAATCATTTGTGAGCTGGAGCGGACGCCGCCCAGGAATGGATACTTCGAGTTCGAAGCCCAGCCGGCGATCACGATCCCGTACACGCCTAACGAGGCGACCGCGAAAACGTACAGGATTCCGACGTTGATGTCAGCTATCACCATCGGAACACCGAGCAAAGTGCTGCCGAATGGAACAACGGCGATTGTAATAATCGCCGGCATCATAGCGAGACAGGGCGCCAGCCAGTAGTAGAACGTGTTCACCTGGCGTGGAGTAAAATCTTCCTTAAGCAGCAGCTTGAACATGTCCGCGATAGGCTGGAACAGACCGGCTGGTCCGACACGATTGGGCCCAGTGCGGTCCTGGATGAACGCGCTGACACGGCGTTCGGCATAAACGCTGTAGGAAACCATCGGCAAAATGACGACAAAGAGTATCCCCACAATTTTGAGCAGGGAGATGCCAATGAAGGAATAATCCATGGTTTGAGTGGTAACTATGCCGTCGTGGTCGCTCCCGCTTCAGCTTCCTGGCCGGCCATTACCGGTGGCTCCACGGTTTGCATAATTTGTACGCCTAAATCTCCGATTTTACTCAAGCTTAAGCCGGAAAATTCGGGAACTGCTTCGCTCATCTGTCGAAAAACATCTTCAATGGAAAAAATTCCGTTAGTGCCAGTCAGAGCCTGGTTGAGATCGCGCAAGATCTCCCAGTCGTCCCGTGCCTGACCCGGGCCACGCACGGCGCGATTCAATCGTTGCAAACGACCTTTCCCGTTGATCATCGAACCGCGTTTCTCGGCGAAGGCGTAGGAGGGCAGCAGCACGGTCGCATGCTCCGTCGCCTCGTTCGACAAAATGTTCATGAGAATAAAGGCCGGGAGAGTTGAAAGTTGTTTTGTCGAAAGTCCAAACCGCATTGGATTTTCCGCGAGCACAACCAGCGCTCTCACCTGTCCCGCGGAGATTGCTTCGAGAATGGCCGGAATTTTAGCGCCAGGATCGCTGGTAAGTCCAAGCAGTCGTGCGCCATTTGTATTCGGATTGCGATCTTCGCTCAATAAAATCTCGTCGCCGGGGCCGCGATGCGGCACGATGTCGATCCACTGGACGCCGAGTGATTTGGCTAGACGCGAGGTGAGCCAAAGCTCCTCATTTGTCATGCGCCCGGAGGCGATGATCGCGATTTCCCAACCGGAGAAATGACCTAATTGTGCTATCGCGTGCGCGATTGCCGTTTTCCAGTCAGCTGAAATGAGCTTGTTATTATGCAAGACGCGCGGCTCAAGCAATCGGCGCTCTGATTCGACGTAATCGAATTTGAGCCGGCCGTAATCGCACATCCAGCATGAGTTGACCGCATCGTTCTCGCGCGGCGTCTGGCGGTAGATCAGGTCTTCACGCGTGCCGATAAGAGTATTGCAGCCAGTTGCGCAGCTGGTGCAGATACTCTTGGTCTCTTTGAGGAACCAAACCCGCATCTTGAATCGAAAATCCGTCGAAGTCAGTGCGCCAACAGGGCAAATGTCGACCGTGTTCAACGAGTAATTATTTTCGAGTCGCATTCCTGGATGAGCAGTAAGGACGGTATGGCTGCCGCGGTCGATGAATCCGAGCACGTCATCTTTGGCAATCTCCTGACAAAAACGAATGCAGCGTGAACAAAGAATGCAGCGCTCATCATCGAGTGTGACCCGTGGCCCCAGCTCCACGTTTTTTGGTTTTTTGACCTTGTTCTCGAGAAAGCGGGAGGCGGCCGTGCCATACTCGACGCTGAACTCCTGCAAACGACATTCGCCCGCTTGATCGCAGATCGGGCAGTCGAGCGGGTGATTAATGAGTAAAAACTCCATCACTCCCCGCCGGCATTCTTCAGCCAGCGGCGAATTTGTCCGCACCCCCATGCCCTCGGCAACATCTTGCGCACAGCAAATCTGCGGACGCGGCATCCAATTAATTACCGGCATGCCGTCGGGTCCAAGTTCCGGCTTGCGATCGGGACCCAGCTTCGCCATTCCCATCTCGACCAGGCACATTCGGCAATTGCCCGGAGCACTCAGCTTCTTGTGGTAACAATAGCGCGGCACATAATTGCCGGCCCGCTCGCATGCTTCGATCACGCGAGTTCCTTTGGGAAATTGATGCCAGACGCCGTCGATCTGGACGTTGAGCAATTGTGGCGCTGAAGCTGGATCGGCCATTATCTTTTCGTGGTCGTGGTCGTGCTCATACTCGTAATCGAAAACGTTTGAGCACGATTACGATAACGAACACGATTGCGATGATTCATCTAGATTGTGCCGGCGGCGCCGGCTTTTTCCCAACCAGGATCGTGCGCCAATGGCACAACTGGAATGGACTCGTCTGCTATTAGTTGCTCGGGCGTTAACTCTGGGGGCAGTGGCGGCGGCTCGGGTTTAACTGCGCGGAGGGCAAATTCCTCCGGAAATTTCTCGACAAAACTTTGCGTCGGCCACGCACAAGCCTCGCCAAAAGCACAGATCGTTCGGCCGGCGATATTGTCGCCGATGCTTTTTAAAGTTCGCGGATCTTCGACCACGCCGCCCCCCTGCAGCATGCGGTCGGTGATTTTTTTCATCCAAAGCGAGCCTTCGCGGCAAGGTGTGCACTGACCACAGCTCTCGTGCGCGTAAAATTCATTGATGTTGTTAAGCGTCCAGACCATGTCGCGCGAATCGTCCAGCACGATGACGCCGCCGGAGCCAGCCATGGAACCGGCCGCGGCCAGTGAATCAAAATCCATCGGAATCTCGAAGATGGACACCTCACGCTCGAGGGTGGTTCCGTCGGGTTGTTTCTCTTTCAAATTGAACCGGTCATCTGCCCGTAAAACCTTCGCCGAACTCCCGCCTGGAATGACTGCTTTCAGCCATCGTCCAGATCGTAGGCCGCCGGCCATGCCGTAAATCAACTGGCCCATGGTCACGGCGCCGACCTCGATCTCGTAATAACCGGGCCGCTCCACGTCTCCGCTCACACAAATGATCCGCGTGCCGGTATTGTCAGGCCGTCCCAGCTGGGCGTATTTGGCGCCGCCCATGGCGATGATGTGCTTCACATGACAAAGCGTCTCCACGTTGTTGACGATGGTTGGACACATATAGAGCCCGAGCACAGCTGGAAAGTAAGGTGGTTTGATCCGCGGATAGCCCCGTTTACCCTCCAGCGATTCGATCAACCCGGTTTCTTCGCCGCAGATGTAAGCGCCCGCGCCTCGATGAATGTAGACCTCGACGTCGAACCCTGAGCCCAGAATGTTTTCGCCGAGAAAATTGTGAACGCGCGCTTCTTCGATGGCGCGCTCAAGAATTTCGGCACCTTCGGGAAATTCGCCCCTAATATAAATGTAGGCGGCGCGTGCATTGATCGCGAAACAAGAAATTAAAATTCCTTCCAGGAGCTGATGTGGGTCCTCGTGAATAATGTAGCGATCCTTAAAGGTCCCCGGCTCCGACTCATCCGCGTTGCAAATCAGGTAGACGGATTTTTTTTCATCCGGCTTGATAAAGCTCCACTTTACTCCGCAGGGAAATCCCGCTCCACCGCGTCCGCGCAAGCCAGATGTCTTTACTTCGTTTACAATATCGAGGCGCGACATTGTCAGCGCCTTCTTGAGCTGCTCGTACCCGCCATCGTTCAGATAAGTATCGATGTCTGTGGCCCAATCCTCGCGCCCGATGTTTTTGAAAACGAGGCGATGCTCCAGAGGATGGGGGGGGTTGAGGTAGCGCACCTTGGAGGAAGTCGAGAGGATCTCAGCGGCCTTCGCCGGCTGCACATTCTCATGCAGGCTATCATTGATCATGCAGACCGGTGCCGACCCACAGCTGGCGAGGCATTCAACGAATTCGATGCTGTAATTTCCGTCTGGGCTGACCCGAATCGGATTATGGATCCCGGTCTCCTGGTGGTTCAGATCGATGCCACAGGCGGCGGCGAGATGATCGCGCACCTGGTAACTGCCCGCCATGGCACAACTTAAAGTGCGACAAACGCGAATATGCTTCCGGCCTACAGCTTGCTGGCGAAACATTGGGTAGAAAGTGACCAACTCCAAAATATTGATTGGGTTGAGTCCAAGCTTCGCCGCAATCCAGTTCATCCCTTGATCGTTGATGAAGCCGAAATGTTCCTGCCACAAATGCAGCAAAGGCATGGCGGCGCTTCGTTGCCGATCCGCTGGATAACGCGCAATCGCTTCCTGCATTTTCCGCTCCAACTCGGCGGGGACGTTTGTGCTCGTCGAGTCCACGAAAACGAAAAATTAGTTAGACAGAGTACTGTCTTTTGATTGCAATTTGTCGTCCTTAAAAACGACCGTCACGGTGTCTTTGCCTTGCCGATAAACGTAAGTCGTTTTTTTCATGACGATGAAATCCTTGTTATCGATGGAGGTTGGCGGACCAAGAATCGATTCCACCTGCTTTTTCGACATTCCTTCCTGGACCTCGTCAACATTAGCCTTGGTGATGCGTTTTTCGCTGCAAGAATTTTCCATCAGCAGTATTAAGCTCACCAGCAGTGCCGCTGCAATCCGGGGCATCAATGTGCACATCGACATGTTTTGGAGACGGCTAAGTTGTTCCAAGATTCGTGTCCTTGCTTTCCACTTCGTCATTCTTGAAAGTGATAATGGCGAACTTTTTGCCCTCCTCGTACCGATAAATTGTTTTGTGGAAAAGAACCATGTCTTTGCTTTCCACTTTTGTCGGTGGACCGAGAATTGTTTCCACCTGCGCCTTGGACATACCAGGCGTGATCTTATTGTAATTCGCCAGGGTCAGCTTCGACCCTGACAACGGATTGCGATCGCATCCGGTTATCGCACCGAAGGACAGTCCCACCAGCATTGCCATAAATAGATGGAGTCTCTTCGCAGTCATAGCTCATCTGTCGCATTCGCCCATGACGAAGTCCAGACTTCCAAGAACAGCCGGAACATCGCTTACCATGCATCCCGGCAGCAGTTCCGGTAAAATGCTTAGATTCACAAAAGAGGGCGCGCGTATTTTCAGCCGGTGTGGCACGCCGCCACCTTTGCTGTTGATATAAAAACCGAGCTCGCCTTTGGGATTCTCCGCCGCGAAATAAATCTCACCCGGGGGGGCCTTCAGTCCTTCCGTTACAACGATAAAATGGTGAATCAATTCCTCCATTTTAGTCATGACGTGGGATTTTGGCGGAGTCATGTTCTTCCAGTCGGCGACATTAATTGGGCCGCTGGGAAGTTTCTCCATAACCTGGCGCAAAATCCAGGCGCTTTGCCGCATCTCTTCAATGCGCACCAGATAACGGTCGTAACAGTCGCCGACGCTCCCGATCACGACGTCAAAGTCATACTGTTCGTAGTCGAGATAAGGATGCTTGCGCCGCAAATCGTGGTCGACGCCGCTGCCGCGCAAGTTGGGACCCGACAGGGCGTAAGCGATGGCGCGATCTTTGGAGATGACGCCGATGTCCTTGGTGCGATCGAGAAAAATGCGGTTGCGCGTTAAGAGCTTGTCGCACTCGTCTAAAGCGGGACCGAACCTCTCCAAAAACCTATCGAGAGCCGGAAGAAAATTACTGGGCAGATCGCGAATCTGTCCGCCAACCCGTGTGTAGGAAGTGGTAAAGCGGGCTCCGGTCAAAAGCTCACAAAGATCGTAGATTTTTTCCCTCTCAGTAAATGTGTAGAGAAACACCGTCATTGCGCCGAGGTCGAGAGCCATTGCGCCGATGCCCATCAGGTGCGCTGAAATTCGCGCGAGCTCGCAGCAAATCACGCGGATTGCTTTGCCGCGCGGAGGAATTTCCCAAGCCATCAGTTTTTCGACTGCGAGTGCATAGGCGACGTTGTTGGAAAGCGGCGCTAAATAATCAAGCCGGTCGGTGTAAGGCACGAATTGGTTGTATTGCATGTTCTCGGCGATTTTTTCGTCGCCGCGATGCAAGAATCCAACATCGGGTATGGCTTTGGTGATGAGCTCGCCGTCCAGCTCAAGGACAAGGCGCAAGACACCGTGTGTGGCCGGGTGCGATGGGCCCATGTTAAGCACCATTTTTTCCCCGATATCGTCATCGGGCGCGTGCAACTTCGCGTCTTCCACCACCACCCGGGTCACCGGATCCGGTGATTCAATTTCGCGCACGGTAAAAGCCATTCCAACTATGCTGCCGAGTCAGCCTCAGCACGCAAGAGCAAATTGACAACGAAGGCTCTTTCAGCGTCCAACACCCAACTTACAGCGTAAGAAAACGTCCTCGGCCGAATGTCTACAGGCCGAGTGTCGAACTTGGATTCTGAATTGGAGGTTGGGCATTACCTGTCCTGAGCCTGCCGAATGGGCCGGCGCTGAGACGTAACAAGCTGTACCGCCATTACGGCGCGGATAATAAAGAAAATCCCGACTCGCCCTTCGAACCGAACGCGATTAACTAGCAGTGCCTATGCAGAAAATCGGATTGTTGCTTGCCGGACAAGGAGCGCAGGTGGTCGGTATGGGGCGCGACTTGGCCGAGCAATTCCCAGCTGCGGCTGATTTGTTCCGGCAGGCGGATGCGCTGCTCGAGCGAAAGTTGACCGAGATTATGTGGAACGGTCCTCTGGAAGACCTCACACAAACTTCCAACTGCCAGCCGGCGCTCTTTGTCCATGCGCTCGCCG
>WNGI01004375.1_pt1 | contig 12640 bp, 10 predicted proteins | sample 5400621 | NCBI WGS metagenome assembly WNGI01 (sample SAMN13153374, study PRJNA577476) | soil metagenome | isolation source: 20 cm soil or saprolite under Garry oak tree replicate 1 | place: USA:California | collected 2016-06-15 | reverse complement strand
ACACAGACAGGCGCGTCACTGATTGTAGCGGCAAAGGGGCCAAAAGGCATCCAGAGAAGATCCATACAGCAGTATGTGCTGGGCGGTTACGAACTCCTCGACGAGCTAGACCTTCCCGGTCAGGCTCCAACGCTGACAAAAGAGGCACTAGCGCTGACGCAGGCAGAAGGATGCCCAGAAGGCAAATCGGACGTAATCCTCAGCGCAGACCAAGTCGGATTACAAGTGCACGAGTCCTGCGGTCACCCCATCGAGCTCGACAGAGTATTGGGATACGAGGCAAACTTTGCAGGAAGAAGCTTCTTGACGCCTGACCAGCTTGGAAAATTGCAATACGGCAGCAAACACGTGAACATCGTAATGGATGCTACATTAGCACACGGACACGGACTTGGCACATTCGCCTACGATGATGAAGGCGTCCAAGCTCAGAGAAAATACGCGGTGAAGAACGGGAAATTCGTCGGCTACCTAATGTCACGCGGCACAGCGTCCCAGGTTGGGGAGACTAGGAGTAACGGTTGCATGAGGGCAGACACCTACAAGCTCCCGATCATTCGCATGACCAACGTGAGCTTGGAACCCGGAGACTGGGACTACGATGAGCTGATAGAAGATACACAGGATGGGATACTCATGGATACAAACTACGGCTGGAGCATCGACCAGAAAAGATACAACTTCCAATTCAACTGTGAGAGAGGATACCGGATAAAAAAGGGCAGCCTGGGAGAAATGATCCGAGGCCCAGGTTACTCAGGAATAACTCCAGAGTTCTGGAACGCCTGCGACGCAGTCAGCAACCAGAAAAGCTGGGTCCTCTGGGGAACCCCGAACTGTGGAAAAGGACAACCACAGCAAGTCATGGGCACAGGCCACGGGGCTGCGCCTTCAAGGTTCAGAGACATCCGAATATTTGGAGCGTCCTAGCCATGTCGCAATCCAGCACACAGAAACAGACCTCCCTCGCACAGCAAGGGCATCGAGTCTTCGACATGGTACGGAAGTTCGCCAAGGGAGCACAAGAAATCGAAGCCACCCTGACATCTACGACGGGCGAGTTCCTTCGTTTTGGAAACAACGAGCTCGGACAGTCACAGTTTACGAAGAGCAGAACGCTCTCCGTCCGACTAGCATCCGGGAAGAAGCAAGCGCGAACTACTACCGGGAGACTCGATGAGAGCTTCATTCAGAAAGCGGTAGAGAAAGCTGTTGACCAGCTGAAGACAGCACCCGAGGACCCAGACTACCTACCAATGTTGGGGCGCCAGAAATATCCCACCGTAAACAGGTACCATGAACGGACCGTTGAAGAGTCGGCTGAGACCAAAGCAGGCCACGTCGGACACGCGATTGATCTCGCGCGGAAGAACAAACTGCTCGCGTCAGGAATCCTGGGAACAAGCGTTGACGAGGTTTTCATGCTCAACACAGCTGGACTGGAGGCAGACTACAGAGGAACTGGCGGCTACTTCTCACTCACAATGGACGCTGATAATGGAAACCAGACAGGATTCGCCATGTCCACCTTCGCCGATATCTCGGAGCTGGATCCTAAGCAGGTTTCAGAGACAGCACTGGAACGAGCGCGGCTCAACAAGGCACAGTCGGAAGTCGCCCCCGGAAAATTTGACGTCGTAATCGACCCGAACGCCTGGGGCGAAACGCTGTTCTTCTTCATAGTCTCAGCCAGCACAGGATTCTCCCCTGATTTCGGAGTGAGACAGTATCGCGAGGGACGAAGCTACCTCTCTGGTCGCATGGGCGAGAAAATACTCGGCGACAACGTGACACTCGTGGACGATGTGTACCATCCACTACAGACCGGTCCCGCGTTTGATGGAGAAGGCTACCCGAAGAGTAAACTGACTCTAGTCGACGATGGATTGCTGAAGGGACTAGCGTCAAGCCGAATATCGGCTCACAGGTACAACGGCGTCAACCCGACCGGGCACGAACTGCCTCTGCCCAATCCACTAGGCGAGGCTCCAACGAATCTCGTCGTTCAAGGAAAGGGAGCGACAAAGACTACTGATGAGCTTGTTGGCGAACTAGACAAGGGATTATTGTTGACGAGGCTCTGGTACATTAGAGAAGTTGAGCCGCGAACCAAGACTCTGACAGGCATGACCCGGGACGGAACATTCCTTGTAGAGAACGGTGAGATCAAGAGACCGGTTAAGAATCTGAGGTTCAACCAGAGCCTTCTAGAGCTCTTCAACAATATTGACGGGTTCACCGAGCCAGTCAGGAACACGTCGTTCACTGGAACTGCGATGCTACAACCTGGAATCTTGGCTAGAGACTTCAACTTCACCAGCGTCTCGCCATTCTAAGCCTCGACGCTCCGGGTTTCTTCAAAACTTCTGGAGCAGGCGTCCGCAAGTAGCATCACCTGACGAAAAACAAAGGAAGGATGACGCGAAATGCTTCGCGTCACCTATACGTTTTGGTATCCTTGGTTGTGCTGTTGAAGGTCTCGCGTCATCTGGTCGAACTGCTCCTTTGTAATCTCTCCTCTAGCATATCGTTCCCTTAGGATGTAGTAGGCTTGGTCGCCGTATCTCCAGTACCGTCGCGGACCGTACCCTCGCCACGGCCAGAAAACCCATCTGATGAACCAGAAGACTGCGAATATCCAGAAGAAACCGAAGAACCCAAATGGGAAGAAACCAAAGCCGTAAGGATAGTAGCCTACTGGTCGGAAGAAGACCCAGCTGATCGCCGCGACCATCGTGACTACCGCTATGAGAGCTAGTATTCCCCAGAAGAAGAAGCGCCCTGGATATCTCCATTGATGTTGACTCGTCTCGTTTCACCTCCTCTCGATCGTCTCGGATTTAAGCGATATCGGATATACGATATCGGAAGTTCCAATTTAAACCTTGCCAATTTAGAGTCGCGAAGTGGACCTATAATGCCTTGAAGCCTCGGTTTAGGTCTTGAACCAAGTCCTCTACATCCTCTATCCCAACACTGACACGGATGAGGTTGTCAGAGATTCCAAGCTTGAGTCGTCTATCCCTCGGAACGCTTGCGTGAGTCATGCTCGCCGGGTGCTCAATGAGGCTCTCGACACCACCGAGACTCTCAGCGACCGTGAATACGCTGAGCCTTTCGAGGAGTTTCTTGCACTGGTTGAAGCCGCCTCTCAATTGGAAGCTGAGCATTCCCCCGTTGCCCTTCATCTGACGCTTGATGATGTTTCGTTGCGGATGATCGGGAAGCCCTGGATAGTTTACCTTCTCGACCTTCGGTTGTTTAGCTAGAAATTCGCTGATGGTTCTGGTGTTCTCGTTGTGACGATCCATTCGGACAGCCAGGGTCTTGATGCCGCGGAGGACTAGGTAGCAGTCTAAGGGTCCTGGAACGGCCCCGACAGCGTTTTGCAGATATTTGAGACGGCTCTGAACATCTTCATCCTTTGTGATTGTGGCGCCGCCGATGAGGTCGCTGTGGCCGCCGAGGTACTTGGTGGTACTATGAACGACTATGTCTGCCCCGTGCTCTATCGGGTTCTGAAGATATGGGCTCATGAAGGTGTTGTCTACGACAAGAAGGGCATGAGCCTTCTTGCTAATCTTACTGATCTGTCGAATATCCACAATTCGCATCAAGGGATTGGTCGGTGTTTCAATCCAGACAAGCTGGGTGTTTTTCCGGATCGCCTTCTCGACATTGTCTGGGTTTTCAGGGTTCACGTATGTGAATTGTAGGCCGTGGTTCCGGAGAACTTGTTCGAATAACCGGTAGGTCCCGCCATAGATGTCATCCCCTGCAATGACGTGGTCGCCCTGTTTCAACGACAAGAGGATTGTAGTTGTAGCCGCCATGCCGCTACTGAATGCCAGGCCGTGTCGTCCCGCCTCTAGGCTAGCTAGGCATTCCTCAAGGGCGGTGCGAGTTGGATTGGCGGTTCTACTGTAGACGTATTTTCCCTCCTTACCCGGGCCAGGTTGCTGATATGTACTGGTGAGGTAGACGGGAACAGTAACGCTACCAGTTACAGGATCAGGGTCCTGACCCGCATGTATTGCCCTCGTCGAGAAACGCATGGAACAGTCGATACGGGTTTGAGATTTAACCCTAGGTTGAGGCTCCTATTGCTCGTCTAGGGCTCAAGCAGTCTACCTAAACCTCATGACCACATCATCCGAGTAGCATTTGTGAGATGCAGAGACTCCACTACATCCTCATCTCGAAAGCTTCTAGAACCTCCGTCGCCAGTCTGCTGAGCATCCTCACTCCAATCTATCTCGCCAGATTGGGATACTCAGCCCTGTATGTTGGCGTAGCGCTTACCGCGATCCTTGCCGGCAATGCTTTCTTCAACATCATACTGACACGGTACGGAGACTATCTGGGACGCAGGAGATCTCTGCTAGTCTTCGGTCTCCTCGTGGTCGCCTCGGGGGTCCTGCTCTCGTCCACTATCTTCTTGCCCATTATCATATTGGGTCTGTTTCTGGGCAACATCAGCACGACTGCAACTGAGGCAGGACCTTTTCAGTCGATCGAAACTGGAGTTCTGCCCATCCTAGTCGCGAGCGGGAAGGAGAACCGAGCCTTCGGCGTTTACAATTTCATTGGATACGGCGCATCATCGATTGGGGCATTCGCTGCGTCAGCTCCTGACTATTTTCAAGATAGTCTGCTTGCCTCTCGACTACTCTATCTAGTCTACGGGCTGATTGGAATACTGCTACTGGTTGTCTATCGTAAGCTGGGGAATATTGAACCTCGGGAGGCTGGACCAACAAAGTTTGGTCTTGGTAATGTCCGTCCAGAAGCGAAACGAGACATCACAAAGCTATCATTCCTCTACTCAGTCGATGCGTTTGGTGGCAGCCTTGTGTCCCAGTTCGTCTTGTCGTACTGGTTCAGCCAGGTCTACAAGGTGTCGCTATCCAGTCTGGGAGTAATTTTTCTCGCGGTGAATGTCGTCACCGCTTTCTCCACACTAGTGGCACCCGTTCTGGCTGAGCGGCTGGGAAATCTCAGAACTATGGTATCCACACACTTATTGTCAAATGTTTTTCTCATTTTGGTCCCGCTGGCCGGTTCATTCTTAGCGGCTCTCGTATTCCTGTTTCTCAGACAGAGCATATCGCAGATGGATGTGCCGACAAGACAGGCTTTCATGGCGCAGTTGTTCACGGATCAAGAGAGAGTGCCAGCGAACGCTATCACGAATACCTCCCGAAGCCTAAGCGGCGTCATGGGAGGACCGCTGACTGCCATCATGTTCACGGTTGGTGCGTCGTTCCTGCCCATTCTGACTGGAGGCTTCTCAAAGATACTGTACGATCTATTGGTCTTCCAATCCTACAGAAAGAAAGTACATTGATAATGAGACGTAGTCAGAAATCCTATCTCTCTATCTTTGACACAATGTAGTCAACCGCTATCGCGTCGAGGACTGCTAGTCCCCCAGACTTGAACAGAGTAACATCGTTAGGGCCGCGAGAGATTGAACGCTTCTTGGCGAGTAGTTCTCCTAGCTCTGCTCGAATATGGGTGTCTTCAATCGCTTTCTCTTTAATCGGAATGCTAATGTCTCCGTAGGTGGAGATCGCCTGTTCTCGCGAATCTACGACTAGAATGGACCTTTTGACTAGTTTTGTATCAACCTCTCTCGCGTCGGGTTCTGCAGCTCCTATGATGTTCAGGTGCGAGCCGTCTTTGACCAGTTCTCCCTTGAACAAGGGAGTGTGGGATGTGGTCGCTGTTACGAGCGCATCAGACTCATTCACGACTTCCTCAGGAGAATTGGCTGCGGACGCCTCTACTTTGCAGTCTCGCAAAATCTTTCTAGCAAAGGCTTCGCGCCTGGCCCTATCTCTTGAAAAGACGACTACTCGGGATATGTCCCTCACCAGTTGAATGGCAGGGACGTGAGCTTCTGCCTGACGACCAGTACCCAACATCCCTAAGCTTTCCATATCGCTCCGTGCCAGAACGTCTGTCGCCACTGCAGAACTCGCGGCAGTCCGAATCGCGGTCAAGCTCTCGCCAGGGATCTCCGCAAGCAAGACTCCGCTCTGAGAATCGTACACGAAGATGTCGGACATCACGGTTGGGAGAGAGACAGCCGGGTTTCTAGGATTGAGCCGGGCAATCTTGACGGAGACCGTTCTTTGTCCAGAGACATATGCGGGCATGAAGAACATGGAAGCGCCGTTCGGAACAGTCAACCAGACACGATCAGGGCTGATTGCCTTCCCGTTGGCGAGTCTCAGATATGCTTCTCGTACCAGTTCAATGGCCTTTGAGTACGGGAGAAGACTTCTTACGTCAGCTTCCGTGACGCGGAGCAAATCGCCTAGCCCGATTCTTCAGAGTCTGGTCTGTTTCCGAGAACATCGTCGATTCGTTCCATCACTCCAGAGTCCAGCTTGTCTACCACATCGATTGCCTTCATGTTCTCGACGACCTGTTCTGGTCGGCTGGCTCCTGTCATCACGGTGCTGATGTGTGGGTTTTTCAGGCACCAGGCCAACCCCAACTGCGCCATACTACAACTTAGGTCTTTTGCGATCGGCTCCAGCTGACTTACCTTCGCAATATTCTCCGGGGTTATCAGATTTTCCCGCAACCATCCATACCCTTCCAGTGTGGCTCGCGAGCCTGGAGGGACACCGTTCTTGTATTTGCCGGTCAGGAGTCCGGAGGCTAGCGGGCTCCAGATCGTGGTTCCAAGTCCAATCTCTCGATACAGCGGTAGATACTCGACCTCGACTCGTTCTCGGTGAAGCATGTTGTACTGTGGCTGTTCCATAGTTGGAGGGGTCATACCAAGTTCTCGGGCTATTCCGTAAGCTCGCGTGATATCTGCGGCGCTCCATTCTGAGGTTCCCCAGTAGAGAATCAGACCCTGGTGAATGAGATCGTCCATTGCTCGAACCGTCTCCTCGATCGGCGTGTTAGGATCAGGACGATGACAGAAGAACAGATCGAGATAGCTTAGTTGAAGTCTTCGCAAAGAATTTCGGCATGCTTCATAGACATGCTTCTTCGACAATCCCTTGTCGTTGGGTCCGTCTCCACCCCAGAAGACCTTGCTGGAGACGACGATGCTCTCTCTGCGCCAGCCTAATCGTTTGATCGCATTCCCCATTACGGTCTCAGCATTACCATGAGCGTAAGCCTCGGCATTATCGAAGAAATTCACGCCAGCATCGTGAGCAGCTGACATGCACTTGACTGCAACCTCCTCACCCACTTGCCCACCATAAGTGACCCAGGCGCCTAGCGCGAGTTCACTGAGTTTGAGTCCAGAGCTTCCCAGCTTACGATAGTTCACTCTTCAACATCCTCCTTCCGCTGCAGAGATTTCTGGTTACTAATATCCACTCTTCCGAAAGCAATATGAGGCAGTCTCCCGCGCCCGAAAGTAACGAGCGAGATAGTATGAAAACATCTCCCATAATACTCGCGCTAGCCCTAATCATTACAATAGCTCTACCCGTCGCCGTTCACGGAAAATCCACATCGCCCACCTTCGTCAACATACCGCTTATCCGACCTGATGGGGGCAGTGAGCCTGAACTCTCCATCGGAACAGACGGCACCACCGTCTTCGTCTCAATCTCCTGGACCCAGTTCGCTACCAATGCTTGGAAAGCATCTTTTGGGCAGACCCCGGTATTCCAGGGTCAAATCGACACCTCCCTCGCACCCGGGGTGGGAGGAGGAGAGGACGCGGACGTAGACCTTGGCTCAACAGGCACGCTTCATGCGACGACTCTGCTGGCCTTCTTCAACCCACAAACCAAGATTACCCAGCTTGGAGTATCGGCCGTCGCCTGCCCCAACGCGGACTTCGCCAACAATTTTGCCCATTGCAGCTCACAGATCATTGACACAACTCAAGCTGATCGCCCGTGGATCACATCTGACGGAGTCCACGTCTACATTTCCTATCACGACTCCGGCTCCAGCACAACGATTCATGTCCAACGGTCTGATGACGATGGCGTCACCTTCCACCGAGTGGGCGACCCGATAGTCGGCCAAGCGGGAGCGACTGGCAACTCCACTTTCAACAACGACCAGGGAAAGATCATAGCGGATCCAGTAACCCACAACGTGTACGATGTCTATGCATCGGGCGTTGGAGGGCTACAGAAAGGGACAAACGCCAACTTCAACAACATCTACGTGTCAAAGAGCAGCGACATGGGCAAAACATGGACTCCAACACTAGTCTTCTCCGGAACTCCGAACGTTGCACTGAACAATGTCTTCCCCGACCTCGCGGCAGACCCGTTGAGCGGGAACCTCTACGCTGGATGGTCTGATGCCCACAACGTCTTCCTCTCCAAATCAACCGACCAAGCCCAGAGCTGGACAAGCCCCATAACTGTCAATGCAGCTCCAGCTGTAACAGCTGTTTTTCCTTGGATTGCCGCTCGAGGTAGCACAGTTGACTATGTCTACTATGGGACGAGTGCTTCCAGCAAAGATGATTCCAGCGCAGTCTGGAACGTCTACATGGCTCGGAGCACTGATGGTGGAGCTCACTTCGCACAGACGGTTGTTACCAGCCATCCCAACCATGTCGGAGTCATATGCACCAACGGCGTTGGCTGCCAGCGAGGAACACGCAATCTTCTAGACCTCTTCCAAAACGCGATAAACCCGACCAACGGCTTAGCAGCGATAATCTACACCGACGACACCTTGACAACTCAATCTGACGGCTCACCACTACCCCAAGTTGCAGTAGCTTACCAGACCGCGTAGCTCCGGACGAAACACAACCTCTTCAACCCTCTTTTTTTGATTCAATCATCGACGGTAGATGGAATGGCTCGACCTAGAGGTCCAAGGTAGTTCGAGGAAAACTTAGAGTAGAGAGTACGGAATTGGTCGGCAGGCGATTCCTATGGAACCAAGCTCGGTCGAGACAGACAGGATCGTCCAAGAATTTGATGATGATGCCTGCGAGTTCTGCGAGCGTTACAAGAACAAGGGATTATCGCGAAGCAGCAAATTACTCCTGAGATTCATTCTCGATAACGGGGTGCGGGATCGATCGGTACTTGACCTAGGCTGTGGCGCAGGTGGCTTGTCGTTGGAGCTGCTAAAGGAAGGGGCGGGTAAGGCTGTCGGGTTCGACCTCTCTCCGAAGATGATCGGCGCTGCGACCGAACTGGCCCGAGCGGTTGGATTTGAGAGTCGAGCCAAATTTCAGCTGGGAAACGGAGCGACGAGTGAGCTCCCAGAATCGGATATTGTGGTCATGGACAAGGTACTGTGTTGCTATTCCGAGTGGAAGCCCTTGCTGAAGAACGCCGTAGAAGCTAGTAGAGTCATGATCGGTTTCACAGTTCCCCGGGACGAAGGCATCACCAAACTGCCCTTTCGAATTGCCTTGAGTGTCGTGAATTACTTCCAGAGAAGGAGAGGAGGTGCGCTCTTCTACTTGCACCCGCTAGGCAGTGTTGATAAAACCTTACGAGACTCAGGATTCAACCGTCTTAGAAAACAGACTTCAAGGTTCTGGCTGGTTTTTCTGTACTCACGGGTTTGACGATGAAAAACCGGTCCGATAGTTGGGACCCTAACTGAACCTATGATTCGTAAATCGTCTCGCTAATCGATCAATCTTACATAACCCGATGTTCAGACTTGCATCTGCTATGTTGAAGCTTCGCAAAGCAGTCCCCGACGATATTCCGCTAATATTATCGTTCATTCGAGAGTTGGCCGAATACGAACGGGCACCGAACGCAGTCTCTTGCACCGAGAACGACTTGCGCCGCGACGGTTTCGGACCTAGTCCAAGGTTTCACGTGATCATTGCAGAGTGGAATGGAGAACTTGCGGGCATGGCCTTTTTCTTCTACAACTACTCTACGTGGCAAGGACGACCTGGAATCTTCATCGAAGATCTGTTCGTGCGACCCCAGTTTCGAGGCAAGGGCATCGGTGGAGCACTTATGGCGCGTCTTGCGAAGACTGCGATTGCCGAGCAGTGCTATGGCGTGCGATGGGAAGTCCTTGACTGGAATAAGCCCGCGATAGACGTGTATCAACATCTAGGCTCAAAGTTTCGAGAAGGCTGGCGAACCATGCAGCTCACTGGCCGTGAACTGGAGGAATTGGCAGAAAGCTCCTCGACCCATATTTCCAAAGACTAGCAGCATCGTCGGGCGACGGCAGAGGACGAGGCCAGCCATTAGCCCAAACGGCTCAACACAGAGGCTCGTATGGCCTGGAGGCCTCTCAATCGGGGGGTGAGTCTCGAAGCGCTTTTGAGACTCGATTCTTCGACGCTGTGGTTCGCTCAGCGGTCGTTGATTCATGTCTGACAAGGAAGGTTCGGCAGTCGATTACAAGCCGATCAGCGATTACGGAGTCATTGGCGACATGCACACTGCAGCCCTGGTGGGACTAGACGGCTCTATCGACTGGTACTGTGCCCCACGATTCGACTCCCCGAGCGTGTTCGCCTCCTTACTTGACGTGCGGAAGGGTGGAAAATTCCAGCTGTCTCCTACTGAGAAATTCACGACAAAGCAGAGTTACGAGGGGGACACGAACGTGCTCTCCACTATTTTCGAATCTAAGGAGGCAAAGATCAAGCTGACGGACTTCATGCCCTGTTTCATGGAGAAGGGTCGCGCGAAGGGGTTCCAAGAACTTCACCGAGTTGTCGACTGCGTCGAGGGCGAAGCTGGACTTCGAATCATTTTCCAGCCCCGACTAGACTACGCTCGAGGAAATACGACACTGCTGGAGACCTCGGATGGATGCACGGCGAAAAATCGGGGACACCAGGTCAATCTCGGGTCATCAGTGAAGCTCCGCGTTACGGACAAGGATATTCTGGCTAATGAGTTCAGATTATCGAAGGGTCAGAGGGCTGTCTTCGTTCTCAAGTGGGGGAAAAAACCGGCAGTCCCCGCAACACGATACGAGACTAGCAAGAAACTTTCCAAAACTCTGTCCTATTGGAAACGCTGGGTCGGGCACGTGAAGTACCAGGGACCCTTCCGTGCCAATGTCGTAAGATCATGCCTTGTCCTGAAGCTATTGCAGTATGCTCCAACGGGAGCAATGGTGGCAGCAGTCACGACCTCTCTCCCCGAGAGCATTGGCACTCTAAGAAACTGGGACTATCGATATTCCTGGATTAGAGACAATGCGCTTTCGGTTCTTGCTCTTAGTAAGGCTGGAGCAAGCAGAGAGGCTTTGGACTATGCAAGATGGCTCGTCAACCTCCGCAGACATTCAAAGGAGAAATTGCAGATTATGATGGGCATCGGCGGTGAGAGGGAAATACCTGAGACCACCCTTGACCATCTAGAAGGGTATCGACGTTCAAGCCCGGTCCGCGTTGGCAATGCAGCTTCAAAGCAGCTTCAACTAGACGTATATGGAATCCTGGCAGACTACGTCTACTTTCTCCACACATTGGGATGGACGACTGGTCAGGTCTACGAAAACCTAGTCAGGTATTCAGCGGACCGGGCGATGAAAGAATGGCAGAGCCCTGATAGTGGAATATGGGAGATCCGGGAGCCAAAGACGTTCGTAGAGTCGACGATGTGGTGCTATGTCGCTCTCGACCGGGCGAGCAAGATGGCTCGAGAGCTCGGGTATGACGAGGACTGGCAGAGATGGGAGCCAGTTAGAAAGAAGATTAAGAGCCACATAGTCTCCGAGGGATGGTCTGAGAAGAAGAAGGCTTTCGCCATGGTTTTCGGAGGAGAAGACTTGGACGCCGCGAATCTTCTCATGCCCCTTGTAGGGTTTCTTCCTGCAAAGGATCCGAAGATGAGCGCAACCATCCAACGGATTCGGGAAGAATTGTCTGAAGACGATCTGATTTACAGATACAGAGTAGATGATGGCCAGCTAGGAAAAGAGGGTACTTTCACAGTCTGCAGTTTCTGGATGGTCGACTGTCTGACGAGACTGGGAAAGCTTCGGGAGGCGGAGGGACTGTTGAACCAGTTGACGAAGCGAAGTAATCATCTTGGACTGTATTCTGAAGAGATTGATCCAAAGACTGGCGAAGCGCTGGGGAATTTTCCTCAGGCCTATACTCACATGGGACTGATAACCGCGAGCGTGCATCTTGAAGAAGCGCGGCGGAAGAGTGGACTGATCCGATATGCCAAAGCAATATCGAACAAGATCAGCGGTCGATGACTAAGCAGGGCGGCCTCATACATCTCAGAGAGTTCTGCTAAATCTGCAGGACGTTTGGTTTACGGGGGAACTTGCCGATCATTGCCGAAGATACGCCGATCACGGGAGCTTCCGTTAGCCAGGCAGACAATGGAAGTGAGAATTTGTCCGATCTGATCTCAAGGGGTACCCCCCCGGGGAGGGGTTGCATTGTTGATTGTTCTGATTCAGGCTTTGTTTTAGGTTTTGGGGCTGCTTTGAATCTAGAAGGCTCTATTTTCAGGGTCTGGAAACGAGCAGGAGCCGCAAGGAAAACGAGCAATTAGGGCACGTTGACCGTCTTTGCAAGATCAGTCAGTAGTTGAATGACGTCACGATGGTTTTTCAAGTTGAACTTAGCGTAGGATTTTGCGAGTCCTACTTTGATCGAATAGGATTTTTCGGGAAGAACCTTGAAGAGTTCTTCGTCAGCCAAATCGTCACCCACGGCCAGAACGAA
>WNGI01019404.1_pt1 | contig 12644 bp, 14 predicted proteins | sample 5400621 | NCBI WGS metagenome assembly WNGI01 (sample SAMN13153374, study PRJNA577476) | soil metagenome | isolation source: 20 cm soil or saprolite under Garry oak tree replicate 1 | place: USA:California | collected 2016-06-15 | reverse complement strand
TTGATCCCGACGAGGTGAAGACGATCGTCGTGCGTCTCGCCCACACCGAAGCACGCGTCGTCGATAATCGCGAGATGCCCGATATCTGCCTCCAGCACATGGTCTCCGTGATGCTCATGGATAAAACTGCTTCTTTCCATGCTGCGCACGACAAGCCCCGCATGAAAGACCCGGCCGTCCTTCGCATTCGCGCCAAAGTGCAGCTCATTCCGAGCGATGAGCTCGAGCGCCTTGAACCGGCGCGGCAGGCCATCGTGGAGATCACCCTGAACGACGGAACAGTCCTGTCCGACCACGTTACGGACGTGCGCGGCACAGTGGATAATCCGATGACCCGTGAAGAGGTGGTCCAGAAATGCCGCGACCTGGTGGAACCAGTCCTCGGGAAAGCGAACTGCACGAACCTGATTGATAAGGTGATTGGGATCGAAAAAGTAACTGACATTCGTGAGCTTCGCAGCGTGTTGCAAAAGGCCTGATCGAGTAACGTCGCGTTTTTGAGTTTGGTAGCAAACATCAGCCCAGCCGCTCGACAGATTGGTGCACATCTTCGTGATCTTCTCTATGCCTTTCCTATCGCCAAGCTTCGCTCCATTGGCCTCAGCGAAAAATCGGCTTCGACGTTGAGGTCTTGGAATTGGCCTGTTGCGAAAATAAGAAAAGAGAAAGAGTATTCCGCTTCGGGCTTTTTTTGCAGACTTGGATGAGGCGGAAACAGTCAACGTCGCTGGTGTGCTGTCGCTCGCTGTAGACTAGATGCGGCTCGCCGACCTCTCATTTGTTCTCACCACAAAATGCCGGCGCATTCGCGCCCAACAATCCGCATCCTCGCTGAATTTCGTCCTCGATCAGCTTGCACGAGTTTTGCGCGTTGCACGGCGGATGCGTTGCCGGCGATACTTGCAGGCACTGCCTCACTAACTCATTCGCCACCGGCTTGCTTACCGTCTTCGCGCAACTCTTCCTCGAGGAATCCCCCGCGCCTAGTTCGTTTACCGCCTGCACCAGGAACTCCCCGTTGCAACCCCGATCCACCCAGACGCCCCGGCGATCGTACCCCCACGTCGAACCTTCCATGCATGGCGCCATGCCGATCTGTTTCGTTAGTTGCACCTTGGCCCCCTGCATATCGGCGTCGCAATAATTCTTTCTCCCGTCGAACGAAGCGCAGCTTACTTTCTGGCTATTGCCCCCGGCATTCCCGGAGCCGACCGGGTGCCCCGGTACGCCCACCAGAAAATCCGCCTCGCATCCTTTATCTACCCATATCCCGCGAGTATCGTGTCCCCACGAGGAGCCTTCCTGGCACTTCGCGTCACTCCGTTGTCTCACGAGCTGTACGCCGTTGCTGGTATTTGCCGGGCAAACTTTTCGCCGGTCATTGTCCGACGCACACGTTATCTTCGCTCCACCACCCTCGCCGCGGGCATCGCCGCCGTTTTCGCCGCGTCCCAAAGTAAACTCACCACCGCATCCCTTGTCCACCCAGATTCCCTCTTCGTCGTAGCCCCATGACTCCTCCTGTTTGCACGGCGCCTGGCTGACCTGCCGCACCAGTCGCGCGCCATACCTATGGGAAAGAGGCAGGCGAGGACGCCATCTTTCTTAAACGTGCGAGCCTGCCCGGCATCCATGGCGCCTTCCGAGGGCTGGGTAGACCGGAATTTCCATTTTGAATTTCCGGCCAAATGATAACGTACATACAATCCCGTCAACATGCAATGCCCCAGTCAGGTTTTTTGCGTGCAAGACCTTTCCGACGGCCGCGCCAAAATGCCAAAGCGCAAAACTGACGCTTCTCCCGCTGTCGCTTCCGAAAAATCTGTGCAGCTTATGGCGGATCTCATTCCCCCTAGGATACCCATGCAACAGTTGAGATCGCGAAAGAAAGAGTCTTCATGCTCACTGCCAATCGGAAAGGCGTCCTGAGGAGGTTTCCCAATAGCTATTGAGCCGGCAAGGATCATCGGAAACTTGCCCTTGGAGTCACCGACATTCCCAGAAGTCGATTTCGCCGAAGCTAGGTTGGCGCCCTCCACGCCCGCCGACTGATTCGATTGGCTTCCCATTTTTGGAGAATGTCGTGCGAGCTGTAGCGCCCCGGAATGTGTTATTCTCCGGCAACATACAGACCTCTTGCTCACGACTACGGCAAAAGAGAGGAGCCATCTCATGCGCAAACTAGTTATGGGGATCTTCGTGATGCTCATCGCATCTTCGGTGAAGGCACAGTCGCCGATGGTCGCGACGGACATCACCGCTGCGCAGGTCCAGGCGTTCCTAAAAGATGCGCCTCGCGATCGAAACAGCGATCGACCCATCCGTGTTATCGACACCGGAGGCTACCGCGTCGGTGTTTATGGCGTTTTTCGACCGAAAGACACTCCACCCTCCGCGACCGTTCATCAAACCAACGTCACCGAGACCTACTACATGCTGGAAGGCGCCGGAGTGCTGGCGACCGGTGGTACGCTGCGAAAACCGTTGACGCCGCGGCAATCGAATCTCGGAAATTGGACGGACACCGGGAGCGACGGCATTGAGGGCGGCGTGTCACGTCGACTCACCAAGGGCGATGTGGTCATCATCCCCGGCGGCGTGCCACATGGGTGGGCGAGTCTCGAAGCAGACATTACCTACCTGATTGTCCGGTCCGATCCCGACAAGAAACTCCCACTGAAGTAGCTTGGGACGCCATCGCAAGCCCGATCGGATAGTGGCACTCGGACCATGCCACATTCCGATCACACGACTTCACAGGAGCTGGAGATGCGTCTCAAAGCACCAATCGAAGATGGGATTACTGCCGCTTGTCGGGATGTGGAACGTGCACCCGGTCAGCAGGGCGATCCGAAGTGTCAAGCTCAAACGGGTCTCGATGTCACTCAAAATTCCGCCACGGGACGAGTCCGCCGGTGGAAGCCGTTCCTGCGCATTGCTTGCGGAGGCGACTGAGCGTATATTGTTGGCCAATTAAGGCAGCCGAATGAAAATTTCGACTAAGCTGATGTTTGCTACAGCCAAGCGGGTCATGGCGCCCAAGTGCCGCGGGATCGCATACATCGTTGCGTTCGGCGCCCTCGCGCTGCTCCTTGGCGTCGCGTTGCCTGCGGCTGCGCATCCGGTACCCTTCAGCTATATGGATATCAGCATTGAGCCGGGCACGATCAACCTCACACTCGTGGTGCACATATTCGACGCCGCACACGAACTCGGCATGGATCCACCCGAACTACTGTTTGATCCATCCGTGCTGGACCCACAAGGAAACAAACTGGTTGCGCTGCTTCGCAGCCGCCTGAAAATCGCCGTCGGCGGCCGGATGCTGACCAGCGGCACATGGTCCACGCCCGAACCTTTGCCGGACCGGCAGTCCGTTCGTCTGCGCGCGCGTTACCAGACCGGCGGCGCGCCAGGATCCGTGGCGGTGACCGCCACGCTCTTCCCCTACGATACAGCGCACCAGACGTTTCTGAATTTCTACGAAGATGGTGCGCTCACGTCACAGGCAATCCTCGATCGCAACCACCCTCAGCTTGAATACTTCGCCGGCTCCCGGCAGGGTGTTTTCGCGGTGATCCGCAAGTTCGTGCCCGCCGGAATCCATCACATCCTGATCGGCCCCGACCATCTGCTGTTTCTCGTCGGACTGCTGCTGCTCGGCGGCTCAGTCCGCCGTCTGTTGCTGGTCGTAAGCTCGTTTACTGTGGCGCACAGCATTACCCTGTCATTGGCGGCGCTGAACCTGGTTACGCCCCCGGCGCGCCTGATTGAACCTGCCATTGCCCTGAGCATCGTCTACGTCGGGGTGGACAACCTGATGGTCGGGCGTGGCCGCGATGTGCGGGCGTGGATTGCCTTTGCCTTCGGCTTTATTCACGGATTCGGATTCGCGAATGTCTTGCGGGAGATGAACCTGCCCAGCCGGGCGCTGGGCTGGTCGCTTTTTTCCTTTAACCTGGGAGTCGAAATCGGCCAGTTATTCGTGGTGGTCCTGGTAGCGTCGGCGCTGATGACCCTGCGGTCGACCAATGAAGCCACTGGCCGTCGTCTGGCGTTAGCTGGTTCGCTGGCAGTCATCCTGGTAGGCGCATTCTGGTTTGTGCAACGAGTTTTCTTTCCGGGAGGGATAGTATGAAACGAATGGTCGTTCTAGGCGTGCTCGTTGTGGTCAGTGCATTGTCATTGGCGGTTGCGGCGCAGCAGCAAGCGACGGCTCCGAAGGTCTTAAACGTCACCAAACTCAAGGACAACCTATTCGTACTCAAAGGGGGTGGCGGCAATACTGCGGTATTCATCATGGCCGATGGCGTCACCGTGGTGGACGCGAAGAATCCCGGCTGGGGCCAGCCGATTCTCGACAAGATTAAGGAACTGACTGACAAGCCGGTCGTCAGGCTGATCAATACCCATACGCACGCCGACCATGTCAGCGGCAACGTGGAGTTTCCGGCCACCATCGACATCGTGACCCAGGAGAACACCAAGGCCAACATGGAGAAGATGGTCGCACCCAGCGGATTCCCTCCAGCGACCTCGAACATCTTCAAGGAGCACAACGGCAGGGGCATGCCCAAGAGAACGTTCAAGGACAAAATGTCCATCGGGAACGGCAACGATCGCGTGGACCTGTACTATTTTGGCCGCGGACACACAAACGGCGACGCGTGGGTTGTGTTTCCATCGCTGGGGGTGATGCACGCGGCCGATATTTTCTCCGGGAAGAACATCCCGCTCCTAGACGCCAATAACGGAGGCAGCGGCGTGGCCATTCCCGATACGCTGCAAAAGGCCTACGACACTGTCAAAAACGTCGACGTGATCATCACCGGCCACAGCACCGAGATGACCTGGCCTGATCTGAAGGAGTACGCTGATTTCAATCGCGGGTTTCTGAATGATGTGCGCGCCGCCAAGGACGCCGGCAAGACCGTGGACGAAGTGGCCAGCACATGGAGGATACCGGCGAAATACACGGGCTACGCCGCTCCGATGCCGGAGCGGCTGAAAACCAACGTACAGATCGTTTACGACGAACTGAACGCGGCGAAATCGAAGTAAAACAAAAACAAGGAAATTTGCATCCGCAATCTGGACCTGGTTGCCATTGCTTTTGGATTGACCGTCTCGAAACGCATGTCGCGTCTCCGAGGCTCACGGGAAGTTATTTGTAGCGGTAGCCATGACTTCTGCCCCACCTCTTTGCGACAACAATCGGGATTGTTTGCCGATGACATGTCGTGCCCCTCGGCTACATTCCGATAAACGGAATGCGGGAGTTGCGGTTTTTCTCACATTCCGAGAAGCTGGATTATCAAGACTTGGATCACGTTTGTGTAATCAGCACGAAAAGCCATTATTGTTTTAACGAGGACTATTGTGATTACGAATTGCTCGAACTCACCATCGCAACCGACAGCGTCTTCTCGCGCGTAACGACCTGGGGAAGTTTGACGGAAACTCTCGCAGTTACTTCTTTTCCGCTCCGGCTTTCTTCTGATAGTTCCGAAAGACGTCACTATCCTCACAGACGAATTCCGCGATATTCCAGTCCGGCTCAAAGTCGAAAACTCTCTTAGTCGTTATGGTTTTTGTGTACGCTTTGGGATCGTCCACGGTGATCTCATCAACCAAGTGGTCGTGATCCATGCGCCGGATGCGCTCTACAACGTGTAAGGCGTCCGAGTGCGGATGCCCTTCACTATCGATCCAGGTTTTGTCGTTAAAACCGCTTGTGTCGACAATGAGGGTATCTCCCTCCCACCTGCCAATCGATTGCCCCATCCACGTCGGAGTCAGATTCTGACGCGTTCGCCCATCCGTGAAAATTTGTCGTACATAGTTGCCGTATTCGAAAAACATAATTACTCGGCCGGGAACCTGAAGAATCTCCATCGGGTAAATGGAAACCATAAAGATGGCGGGCACTCCGGGCGGCAGACACTTTACAATCGGTTCAGTCGATGTCAGCGACGCAACTGGGTTGGACCCGTGGGTGGCCCTACTGGCTTTGAATCTTTCCTCTCCCCACGCGGTCAGAGGAAGTTTTTCGAGGCGGTTGCCCTGTGAATCGACCCAATTAGGCCGGGTAGCTTGGACCGTTTGTACCCAAACTCCGGACAGCTCCGAGTCGTGAGTCCCAGTTTCCCCCTTACCTTGTCCTGACCAAGTTGCAGAATGAGCAAGCAGGAAGGATGAGCACGCGATCGATGCCAGCAACGCAGTCCAACCAATCTTCCTCTTTTTCATTAGGAGCTTCTTTCTGTTTGGATTCCCGCCAGCTTTCCAGTCCCGATCTCGCCGCGAAAATCAGCCCCCGGGTAATTCCTCGCCATTCGATAATACGACTTTTCTCAGCAGTATGGCCTTCGAGCCATTCTTCGCCTGGCAACCGAGAATTGTGATTTGGTCACCTGTCTTCACTGTGTCCTTTGTCCAATGACCCCTTCTCGACAGCATGTTAGGACTCTGGAGTTCTCCTTGCCATTCCTCGATCTTGCCCTGATCGTTTTTCCGCGAGAAGCTAAGTAGTGCATGGGGATTCACAAACAGGAACTCGGTCACCGTCACATGCCAGGTAACCACGTTTGCCATGTCGTAGTCGGAGACACCATGGTGTCCAAACATTGCCGGAGAGATCACAAAGAGAGCAGTAACTGTCGCCAAACAGGTTGTGAGTTTATTTCTCACGTCAGGCCGCCCCTAGGGGAACACCCCACTTGGTTGTACTTCCAATTGAACCGGAATTTCCGTTTTGGCCCTCTGACTGGCGCATCCTACGCTTCTCCTGCCCTGGACACAACGAAATTGCCGAAATTGCCGAATTTGCTACCAGAGCAGGCCCCAAAGGGGATCGAGAGGCTCTGGCGGCCAAGTCCCGAGAAACGGGATTCTCGGTAACTGGCGGACACACACCAGCATGATGAGGTCACATCCAGAGAAGCCGACTTCATGGGCACTGGCGCGGGGGTAGCTCGAGCGCAGACTTACTTGCCGGCCTTCAATTCCGAATACAGCATCCCGACAAACCGGTCTGCGCTCGTCCCCGCACCAGCCGGCAAGAGTCCACCAGGGACCTTTGCATCATAGGGGGCCGTCACCTTCGCGGCCAGCACTTCCTGCTGGGTCTTGCCCTGCGCAATCATCTGCTGCACTTTTGCCTGCACGGCGAGGATCATGTCGCGGTAGGGGATGAGGTCGGTCCGGTTGATGATGGTACCGTGGCCCGGAATGAGCTTCGTGTCCGGGCCGGCCAGCTTCATGGTGGCGTCGAGCGCTTCCAGCGCGCCCTTCAACGACCCGCCATTGTTGGTATCAATGAAGGGATAACCGTAATTCCGGTAGAAATCGCCGATCATGATCGCATTCGCATTCTCAAACCGGATCATCGTATCGCCACCGGTATGTGCCGCTCGAACCGGAATCAAGTTGATGATTTCGCCGTTCATATAAAATTTCACCGGCCCACCCAGCCCATAGGTCACGACGGGGAGTGAGGCCGGATCCCTCGCCGGAGCCGGATTGCCATTGGCCAACGCCGGTGGACGTGCCAGTTCTTCGCGGAGCTCTTCACGCGCAAAGATCGTGACGCCCATCTTAGCGAAGTTCGCGTTGCCGCCTGTGTGGTCGACATGTAAGTGGGTATTGGCCATAAAACGAATCGGCGCGGGGCTGATTTGTTTGATCGCAGCCACGACCTTGTCCGTGAGCTGTGCGTATTGGGCATCAACCATGAAGATGCCGTCCGGGCCGGCCAGCACGCATATAGAGGTTCGGTGCGACCTTCTCTGCCGTGATGTCAATCTTGCTGTAGTCTGTTCCCTGCCCCTGCGCCCGGGCGCCCGCGGACAGGGCCACTGCAACCAATGCCACCAGGGGAAGTTGCCTCGCTGATCTCATTGGCCATGCTCCTTTTTTGAGTTCACCTGAAGGGACTTTTTCCAAGGTACTATACTTAGTCGGAATATCAGATCTGGACCTCGCCTCGCGGATCATACGCTTCTCCTGCCCTCGACACAACGAATGTGCCGCCAGAACATGCCCCCAGCGGAGATCACGAGGTACAACTCCCGGGAAACGAGATTGCCGGAAACTGGCCGCCCTGCACCATCAAGAAAATGATCTTGCGCCTGACATGGACTGCCACTTGTTCAGCAATTTCTTATCTCAGAGGCAAGGTATGAGTTAAAATCAGCGAGCGGCTCACTTTCCGTGATGTGACGGGCAAGTCCATCTGGAAGGAGAGACTGCCGTGAATAGCAACTTTTTCCACGAGAGCAGCAACAAAACGCCGCAAGGGGCTCCCGTCCGAAATTAAGGTCAAGCGCGGTTTCCGCGTCCTCCATGGTGGGAAGGAACTCTTTCAAAAGCTTGGCAGGATCGATCCTTGCCCTTGCGGCCCCGGACATAGGTTTCAAGAAATGTTGCATGCGGACTGGCCGTTACGAGGGTGCGCCGCGAAATCATTACAACAGGTAGACATCCGAGGGGCACGGCCCACGCCGTCCCTTTTGCATTATTGTTAAAGAAAAAGGAAAATTAGAGTCCAAGTCTTGAGAAACGCGATTAGCGGAATGTGGGAATCCGCTACAGGAAGCCCTCGGGCCACATTTCGATAACCGGACTTCTCAGGCCCTATCGTTGCTCGGTAAATATTTTGGTGCTACAAATCCACCGAATGTAGCGTATAACGCCGTTGGCAGCGAGATCGTGGAGAGAAAGAGGATCAATTCGTCCCAGCCGCTAGAGCTGGTTTCAAAACCGTTTTCAGGCCAAATAGAATCAATGAGTTAGACCAGCCAGAAGGGGGTTTTGAAATGACTTCTAGGCATGTCACTTCTGTAACCGGCGGCATTCAAGAGGATTTCTCCAGGATCTCGGGGAGTCCGGCGGGCCTGGTTCCGACGCGCTCTTTAACGAAGAGCACCAGATAGTGTCATGGAACCGATCGTGCCCGGGGCAAGATCGTTCCTGAAGACCTCTCCGCCTTTCATCACAAATTTCACTCGCTCAGTCTCGCTGATATCGGCCAGTGGATCGCCTGAAACGGCGACGATGTCGGCGAACTTACCCTTCGTAATGGACCCGATATCGTTCCGCCATCGCATTTCTGTTGCGGCATTGATGGTTCCAGCCTGCAGGGCTCCTGCTGGCGTCATGCCACCAATTTTGACCAGCGCGGTAAACTCGAGAGCGTTGCTGCCCTCACGCCACGCGGCGCCTTGAGATCCGCTACCAAGCACTGTTACGATTCCCTTGGTAGCGATACACATCCGGACATTCCTCTCAAAAATGGGGACTATCCCATACTTGCCGCCAGTGTTCTTGGCATCGGTGTCCTCGATGGAGGGTTGGGTGTATTCGAGAATGGTCGGGCCGTAGAACAGCCCTTTCTGCGACATTGTGTTGCACATCTCTTGAGTCAAACCCTGTCCGTGCTCGATGGAGTCGCCGGCATGACCAGCGGTGATGGCGTTTTGCAGTCCCGCGCCGCCATAGGCGTGTGAGCCTGTCTTTACGCCGAGGCGCTCCGCCTCGTCATCCAACGCTTGCATGACCTCCAACGGGTAGGTCTCTTCAACTTGCAGTTCCCCCGTGAGTGAGAATTTATAACCCCCCGCCGGGTACAGCTTGATATGGTCTACACCATGATCAACCTCGAAACGTACGGCTGCTCGCGCGTCTTCAGCCGAATGAACAACAATCGCGTTCAGTAAGCCAGTATCCGGCTTTTCGTTCGCGCTCGGTGTGGACCCTCCCCAGACGATTCCCCGGCCCGACACCTGCACCCTGGGGCCGCTGATGACGCCCAGGTTAATCATATCGCGGAGTGTGACGTCCTGGTATCCGTTGCCGTGAGAGGTCATTTCCTTCATCGCAGTAAAGCCATTCACGAGAGCGTCTCGCAGTCTCTTGGTAGCGACGAGCAGGGCCTGGTCCGCGGTCATCTTTCCGCGCGAGGTCATGAAGTGGTTATGCGCGTCGATGAACCCGGGCAGGACCGTCGCCTGACTGAGATCAATCACTCGAGTTCCCGCGGGAATCGTGACGGTGCCGTCCGGTCCGACCTCAGTGATTCGCTGACCCTGAATCAGCACAACTTGTTTGGTCAACATCTGGCCGGTAAGGCTGTCGAACATTCGGCCGGCGCGAATCGCGATCGTTGTCGGGGCCGGAGGGCATGCATATATGCCGCCCCAAGGGAGCACACACGGCGGAACGGTACCCACACCTCGCCAAGTGCCAGGCTTGACTTGAGGAGCCGGTGTATCCGGTGCGTGGCCGGCGTTTGAAACCTGCGCGCAAAGCTTTGGGGCAACAATTAAAACCCCGACTATCTCAATCGTTGCTATCAGCACAAATCTGTATCGCATGAGTTAACCCTCCCTTGCAGTTAGCCGGAGTTGGGATGAATCGCAAAATCCGGTTAAGGAACCACGTCATACACCAATATTTGCGCGTCTTGTGGACCTTTCGTCGAAACGCTCACATAGTACTTGTTGAGTTCGGGCACCAGACGGGCCGTCCTGGCGCCGGGTTTGGTAGGAATGTTTGCAATTACTTCATAGTGGTCCGCGTCCTTTTGCTGGATCACCGTGACCGCACCAACTCCGCCGTTCAAGTTTCCGCCCGGCAGGTAAATACGGTGATTGGCGGCGTCGTAAGCCAGATCGTCTACAGAGTCGGCCGTCGGCAGGTTGGTGACTTCCTTCCCCGTGTCAGTGTTCACGACCACCAACCTGGAAGGCTTGCGCGTGGCCACAAATAGACGATGCGTGGATTCGTCGTACTGCATCGGCACGTTTTCCACGGCTGCGGTGACAGGCCACGTCGCAACTAAGGCGCGCTTCTGGCGATCCACAACTCCAATTGAGTTGGCGCCGGTCATGTTGACGAAAAGACGTGGTCCAGATTTTTCAAGCGCCATGGACTCCAGCCGATTGGTATCCAGCTTTATATCCGCCAGCTTCTTGCCGCTTACCGTGTCCACGACGCTGATCAGGCAGTACGGTGTTTTAGCCGCGCGCCCGCCGTTCACGACGTAAAGATACTTCGTCGCGGGATCGTATACTGCTGGGTCTGCATCAATGGTCAACTCGGTGTGGCCAGTCAATTCGTACGTATCGTAATTGAAGATCTTCAGCTCAGACGCTTCTCCGTCCACAACAAAGATTTTTTTCAGCTCTGGGAAAGCCAGCACGTTGTGGGACCCCTTGATCCCGGTGATGGTATGGATTAGCTTGTTGGTCTTCAAATCAAAAACATCGACGACCGGCTCATCCTCTGAGGTAAGGAAGAGGCGATTGCTCTTCACATCCACGCCGAAATGGTCCCAATGACGCTGCAGACCCGCCAAGGAAACAGTTTGGACAAGCCGGAGCGATGTCTTCTCTTGTGCTGGAGACTTCGCTACCCAAACAAGAACCAGCGTTAGCACGACTAGAAGTTTTTTCATTTAATCACCTTGAGAGGGTTTCCGACGGACGGATTTAACCACAAACGCCTACGGATTTCGAGCCAAATCGTTACATCGAAATCCTTGCTCTCGCTATCGAGGCCAGTTTGCTCCTTGCAACCCGTCGCAGCGCTCGTGAGCCTAATTAAAAGCGACCGCACACTTCTAAAAAATCACCTTTAGTGCCACTTGCATCTGTCGCGACGGCGTCTGGGTCGAGGTGATGATATCGTTAGCTGAAACATCAACGCCTGCTGCGTCAAAAATAGCTGCACTGGAAGGAACCGCAAAGTTCGCGCGGTTCAGAATATTGAATATTTCCCACCGGAACTGAATGTTGAAATTCTCGGAAATTTTTCTGATGTAGTTGTTTTTGAAGACCGAAAAGTCCAAATTCACAAGGCCCGGTCCGATCAAGATGTTGCGACCGGCATTGCCAAAGAGGTTGTCATCGGCGCAACGGCGCAAAGCGAAATCGCTGCGGCGGAAACCGCTGACATCAAGAAGCGTTTCTTCATTAGAGCCTCCCCACGCGTTTGTTACGAGCGAAATCTTAGGCCCGGTTCCCAGATCTGGCAAGCACGGCGCAATTGCCTTCAGCAGTACGGCAGCGCGTTGCCAGAATGTCACCAAGACTGAGGTCAGGTCCTGATAAACGGGGCGGTCTCAATAGGTCGACGCAACACATGCTCGAAGTCTACTTGCAGCAATTTCAAAAGCCAAAGTCGTTCGCGAGCATTGATTCAAACGCAACACCACTCTGTTTAGGTCTGATGGAGTACACCCTGACAGTTCGGTTCTCTAGAGGAAGTATTGTCGGATCAAGCGATTTGATGGTGTTGCGGTGACCTGTTGATCTCGTAGGTCTTATCGGAAGCTGGCCCAAGCTACCGGAGATCCCAAAGCCAGTTTCCCACAAGCCGACTTCTGGGGAGTAGGAGAATTCACTTGTCAACTGTCTGCGGCGTGTCGTAGTTGTTCCCGCGTCTCGTGCCTCTATTTTTGCCTCATTCGCAGTTACAAGCATCTCTTGGGTGTAGCCCAGCATCGGACGAGTACCACTAATTAAGGAACGGCTCGAAAATATGCGCAGCGTGAACCACGATTTCTACAAGAACATCCCTGAGAATTCCGAATGATGAAATATTGCTTGGTCAGTTCTGCAAGAGTTTGCCGGACGTCAACGATT
>WNGI01004370.1_pt1 | contig 12644 bp, 13 predicted proteins | sample 5400621 | NCBI WGS metagenome assembly WNGI01 (sample SAMN13153374, study PRJNA577476) | soil metagenome | isolation source: 20 cm soil or saprolite under Garry oak tree replicate 1 | place: USA:California | collected 2016-06-15 | reverse complement strand
CGGTGCTGGTGATGGAGGCAACGGTCTCGGCGAGTTGGTCCTCGGAACGAGCGGTGACCGCCACGGCCGCACCGGCGGCGGCGAGGGCCTCCGCGACGAGGCGGCCGATGCCCCTTCCTCCGCCCGTTACGATGGCGACCTGGCCCGAGAGGTCACGCTCGCTCCAGATCGTGGCCATCTCCAGCGCCTCGATGTCGTCGGCATCAAAGGCATCCATGAACTGCTCTGTGAGCTTCCCCGCCTCATCCATATCCGTGGTCTCCTTCACCGTCGAAGGCGTGCCGGAAGGGCTGGACGCGCCTCCCCGGGTCCGTTCCGGTCCCGGCCCTACCTCCTAAGAGACCGGCAGCGCCGGCGTGATACGTCTGGGAGGTATCGATGGCGAAAATCGACAGATTCCGTAGCGAGGCGCCCGGCAACGCATCGTGGAGGATCTATTTAGTTAGCCAAACTAAATAAATCCCCGTACACTGGGAGCATGACCAACCAACCGGCCGCCCCGCAGGCGGCGCCCGACGTGGGTGCGGTCGCCGACACCCTCCGCCTCTCCATCACGAGGCTGGCAAGGATCCTGCGGCGCCAGGACCTCGACGCCCTTCCGCCGACGCTGTCCTCGGCCCTCCACTCCATCAGCTGCGACGGCCCCCTGACCCTCGGTGACCTCGCTGCCCTGGAGCATGTCGCCCCGCCGACGATCACCAGAGTCGTGGACAAGCTGAAAGCCAGGGGCCTGGTGGAGTGCGTGCAGGACGAGCATGATCGCCGGGTATCCTGGGCGCGCGCCACTCCCGCCGGGCACCGCTACCTCAATCGGAGCCGCACCCGCCGGACGGCATGGCTGTCGGCGGTGCTCAGCGAACTCCCGCCAGAGGACCTGGCCCGCCTCATGGCGGCGGCACCCGTGTTCGACCGGCTGGCCCACCCGCCGGCCCATCCCGCCACGGAAGGCCACCGTTGATCGAAAGCCCCCAGAAAGACCGGCGTCGCACGTTCGCCTCCCTTCGGGTTCGAAACTTCCGGCTGTTCTTCGCCGGGCAGCTCGTCTCCCAGGTGGGCAACTGGCTGACCTCCATCGCTCTCACCCTGCTCGTCCTGCACCGGACCCACAGTGGCCTGGCCATCGGGGTGCTGGGGGCGTGCCAGTTCGGGCCAATCCTTCTCCTCGGCCCCTGGGCCGGCCTGATTGCCGACCGATCGGACAAACGCCGGCTGCTGCTCGTGACCCAGGCGCTCGAGATGGCCCAGTCCTTCACTCTCGCCGGCCTCGCGTTCGCCCAGAACGCACCGCTCCTGGCCTTCTACGCGACCGCCCTGGCCGGAGGCCTGATGCTGGCGTTCGACAACCCCGCCCGGCGATCCTTCGTCCCCGAGATGGTCCCCCGCGAACGGGTCCAGAACGCCGTCAGCCTCAACAGCGCGTTGATGACCGGGTCCCGCGTCGTCGGGCCGGCGGTGGCGGGCGTGCTTGTCGTCTCCGTGGGGTACGGATGGTGCTTCACGGTCGACGCGCTGTCCTACATCGCGGTGCTGGTGGCGCTGTGGATGATGCGCCCGGCGGACCTGCACCGAAGCCTGGCAACCGTGAAGGCAAGGGGCCAGGTGCGGGAAGGGCTTCGCTATGTGCGGAACGTTCCCGACCTGTGGCTTCCCCTGGCGATGGTTGCCGTGATCGGGACGCTGACGTTCAACTTCTCCGTCGTCATGCCGCTGTTCGTCGAGCGGACCCTGCACGGGACGGACGCCAGCTTCACGCTCATCTTCTCCGTTCTCAGTCTCGGGTCCCTGGTCGGTGCTCTCGCCGCTGCCCGCCGGCGGTCGATCGATCTTCGGGCCATCGTCGTGGCCGCCGCTGCCTTCGGTGCCGCGATGCTGGTCTTCGCGGTGGCCCCCGACCTGGCCGGCGCCTTCCCGCTGGCCCTACTGCTGGGCTTTGCGAGCATCAGCTTCATGACCGTGTCGACCGCGATCGTCCAGGTGCGGGCGCTCCCACCCATGCGCGGCAGAGTCATCGCGCTTCAATCGATGCTCCTGCTCGGCAGCACGCCAATTGGCGGACCCCTGCTCGGCGCAATCTGCGACGCCTACGGGCCTCGGGCCGGGCTGGTCGTCGGGGGCGTCGCCGCACTGGCCGCCGCAGGGTGGGGGTTCCTCAAGGGGAGGCGGGTCATCTCCTACCGCACCCCTGCGCGGCCCGCACGCCCGCTGCTCGAGGAGCCGGAGGCCGCCGGAGCCGAGACGGCCTGAAGCGCGCGGACCGGGCAGGCGGGCCCGGGCGTACTTACCGACGCCGGTACACGGAGACGTGCTTCGGGCTCGATTCCGTGAACTCCTCCCGCCGCCATCCTGCCCAACGGTGCTCCAGCCGGAGACCGGCGAGCCGCGCCATGAGATCCAGCTCCGAGGGCCAGGCGTAGCGGAGTTCGACGGGGTAGAGCCTCGTCTCCTGCGCGCTGATGAAGGTGTGGACCGAGCGGACCCGCTGCGCGACTGCGTCGTGGACCGCGCTTTCGAGGATGACCCAGTCGCCGCCGAGGAGGGTGGTGGCAGTCCGCTGACCCCGGTCGAATCGGGCCGGATCGGGCACGAAGGCCTCGATCACGAAGGCCCCGTCGGGGCCGAGGTGGTCGGCGACTGCCTGGAAGCAGTGCACCTGCGCGTCCTGCGTCATGAGGACGAAGAAGGTGTTGAACGCGACGAAGATGAGCTCGAAGGTCCCGTCGGCCGGGACTCCCGTGAAGTCTCCGATGGTGACGGGGATGCGGTCGCCTCCCGGTTTGGCTCGCAGCTCGGCGGTCATTGCCTCCGAGACATCGATGCCGTGGACGTTGACGCCGCGCGCTGAGAGGGGCAGCGCCACCCGCCCCGTACCGATGCCCAGCTCGAGCGCTCTCCCGCTGCCGGCCAGCGTGGCGAGAAGCTCCGCCGCGTCCTCGGTATCCGGGCCGGGCGGGTAGAGCACGTCGTAGACGGCAGCGATCCGGTCGCCGTAGGTTGCCGGCTCGTAGCGCTCCACCCCGACAGCCTATCGCCGGGCTCGTTCCTGACCCAGTCGTACGACTTCCATGCCATACCGTGGTTTGGTGGGGTGGCAGGGAAATTGTTCGCCAGGCGAAGAAGATCCCTGCCACGCCGGGCAGGTGAGCCTGGGCTGCCCCGGCAGGGGTTGCGGTCCTATGCCGGGAGCCAGCAGAACGTCATCTACGTCGTGGCGCTCACCAAGGAGGACGGAGAGTATCGCCACCGACTCCACGCCCTCGACCTTGCCGACGGAACGGAGAAGCTCGGAGGTCCGAAGCGTTGCGGGGACCGGGGTCGGGTCGGCGAGCGGCCAGATCATCTTCACGAGCAACCTTCAGATCCAGCGACCCGGCCTGCTGCTGTCCGGGGGAACTGTGTACGTGGCCTTCGCCTCCTATGGCGACGCCGGTCCCTACCACGGATGGGTCTTCGGATTCGACGCCCTGACGCTGCAGCGGCGTCCACACATCTACAAGACGACGCGTGGACGGGCACCGACACTCCTCACCACCTAACGTGGTTTCCTCCACCGACCTCAGCGCCTTCGGCGGCAAGGCGACGCTGAGCGAGACCACCAACCACGGACCGGCCCTCGCCTTCGGCAACGGCAAGCTCTTTCTGGCCTGGAACGGTCTCGACCAGCGCCTCATGGTGTCGTCCTCGGCGGACGGCGTCACATTCACCCCGGCGGTCAGACTTGCCCACACGTCCAGCACCTCTCCCGGCCTTCTCTTCGCGAACGGGAAGCTGTTCCTGGTCTGGCGGGGCACGGACGCTGGTGGCCATTTGAACGTCATCGACTCGGCGGATGGAGTGACGCTTGCCAACAAGGTGACATTGCCCGAGGCGAGTGCTTTCCGACCGGCGTTGGCCAGTGTCGACGGACTGTACTTCGTGTGGACCGGTCTGGTCCCAGGGCGAAACATCAACGTCCGCGTCGGGGCCACTCCTGCCACGTTGGCGAACAAGCAGACGTTCAGCGACGGCAGCCAGGCGTCTCCGGCGCTCGTGGCATTCACGGGCAGCCTGCGCCTGAGCTGGTCCGGGACCGACGCTCCGGCACACCTCAACCTGGCCATTTTGTCTTCCCAGGACGAACCCAGCCTGGGCGACAGCTTTGTCAAGCTGACGCCGAATCTTTCCCTTTCTGACTGGTTCAGCCCCTGGAACACGCAGCACCTCAACGCCGCGGACAACGACCTCGGGTCGGGCGGCATCCTGCTGCTGCCCGGGACATCATTGCTCGTCGGCGGAGGCAAGGAGGGCAAGCTGTACCTGCTCGACGTAGTGCATCTCGGCCACGTCTGCGCTACCTGCCACGACCCTGCGGGAGACACGCAGATCGTGCAGTGGTTTCAGGCTACGGGCACCAGCCGGGGCAACAATGCCGCCTCCCCAAGGCACGCATCACATCCATGGCTCTCCGGTGTTCTGGAACAGCCGCAGCGGCGGCCCTCGAATCTATGTCTGGGGGGAAGCGGACTGGCTCCGTGCTTTCCGGTTCAACGGCGCCACATTCGACGTTGCGCCGGTGGACATCAGCGACGTCACGACGCCGCCGAACAGCATGCCGGGGGGCATGCTCTCGATATCGGCGCAGGGCGACCAGGACGGGACGGGCATCATCTGGGCGGCCCATCCCATCCGCGACAACGCCAACCAGGCCGTCGTCGACGGGATGATGCAGGCGATCGATGCCGGCAACCTCAAGCGGGTGCTCTGGAACAGCACCTCGAATCCTGCCGATGCCGTCGGCAAGCTGGCCAAGTTCACACCACCCACCGTGGCAAATGGCAGGGTTTACGTGGCCACGTTCTCCGGGAAAGTGTGTGTCTACGGCCTTCTGGGTTGACGCTCAGAAGTCGGCGAGAGCGCGAGGGTGCGGCTCTTCTGAAGGGACCTCCCCAAACGTGCTATCGCGCGGAGGACCTCTGCGCGTTCTTTGAGAATGTCACCGCGTATAGCGCGCTCAGATACTCAAAGAAGGCGCGAGCAAGACGTGAGTCGCTCGCGCATCACTCCTGGCCCACGCGAGTTCAGGCTGACAGAAGGGTGCCGAGCTTGGTGACGGTGTTCCAATTGCGGGCCGTGACGGCGACCCTCAGGTTCTTCTCCACGAACCCGTGGACGTTCGGGGCTGCCAGGATCCCCTCCGGGCACCACTGGTAGATGACGCGGTCACCCAGCTGCACCCCGGACGGCGCGAGGCTCCGCGGGTCGTACCTCGCCAGGAGCTCGGGGTCGGGGATTGCCGAGAGGAACAGTGCCAGGAACTTCGATCCTTGTGCGACCTTGTCCGCGAAGGGATTGTCCTCGATCACCGCCCGCAGCTCGGGGCCGGTGCGGACCATGCAGCGGACCGACATCTTGAACTCATCGGCGATGGCCCGTTCGATGCGGTCCGCCAGCTCGTCGGGGAGGCCGTCGTGCCCGTGGAACACGGCGTTGCCGCTCTGCAGCAGGGTGACGACGTCCGTGAACCCGAGCCGGGACAGCAGTGCCCGCAGGTCGGCCATGGCGATCCTGCGGTGGCCCCCGACATTGATGCCGCGGAGCATGGCTGCGTACAGCACTACGGGGCGGTCCCCACATCGATGAGGACCTTGCCGACGGCCCTCGACTCGACGGCGGCATGGGCGTCGGCCGTGCGCTCCAATGGGAACCGGTGCAGCGGCAGCCCGGCCGCCTCGCCCACCCGCAGGGCGCCGTCCGCCAGGGCGGCCGAGACCGCCTCGACCGCGGCCGCCTTGGCCTCGGGCGGCATGGTGTAGACGAGGACGAACTGCCAGCGGGCGTTGAGCGTTATCAGTGGCCGGACGGGCAGCACGAGGTCCCCGTCGCCACTGGCGTAGACGGCCACGACGCCGAAGGGTCCCACCACCGCAACATCCAGGGCCGCATTCGTTGCCGGCGCCACCTCCACGATGGTGTCGACGCCGTCGGGGGCCGCGGCCCGGATGGCGGCAGCGGGGTCGCCCTCCCGGTAGTTGACGACGTGGTGGGCGCCGGCAGCCTCCGCCAGGCGGGCCTTGTCCGGGCTGCTCACCGTGGTGATCACCGTCGCTCCGGCCCAACGGGCCAGCTCGATGGCGACATGGCCCACGGCCCCCGCACCGCCGGCGACCAGGACGGTGGTGCCCGCCAGAGCGCCGGGCGCCAAGCGGGAAGGGGCTGCCTCGCCAACGGTGAGGCAGCGATGTGCGGTGAGAGCCGGGATGCCGAGCGACGCCCCGAGGTCGAGAGACGCCCCCGGCGGCAGTGACACCGCATGGGCTGAGGGGATGGCGATGAACTCCTGAGCGGTTCCCTCCGGGCGCTGCCAGGCCGCCTCCCAGATCCAGACCCGCTCGCCGATCCGGCTGGGATCGACGCCGGGGCCGACTGCCTCAATCGTGCCGGCGCCGTCCTGGTTCGGGACGACCCCTTCGGACCCGCGGCCCCTGCCGCCAAGGCTTCCTCCCCGGCGCGACTTCCAATCGGTGGGGTTGACTCCCGACACGGCCATGCGCACCAGCACCTCCCCGGGCTTGGGCACCGGCACGGGCCGGTCGACGAGGCGCAAGACGTCGGGGCCTCCGGGCTCTGAATAGAGGATTGACTTCATACCTCGACCTCCGTTAAATTGCGCCGATTGCGTCCTGTGCGACGCTCTCTGCGCAAGAGTTCAGCTTCCATTCACCTCATTGTTACTTCCTGGTCACCACCCCTTCTCCTTGGCTCGTTACGTTTTTGCCAAAGATCCGATCGGTGTCACCCCACGGGGGAGGGGAGCTATGGAACCGCACCCAACCACTTCAGGCATGCTCGTTCGCCCACGGCCGGTGACCAGTCGCTACGGCGGCCCCGGCGACACCCCCGCCAAGCGACGGGCGGCCCGCCAGGAGCGACGCCTCAGGGCGTACCGCATCGCCAAGGCCATCCCCCACATCCCCCACGGTTCCCGCGTCCTTGACGTCGGGTGCGGCGACGGGGAGCTGTTCCGCTGGCTCGGGTCCCGGCTGGGACTCGGGATCGGCATCGACCCGATGCTTCCCGGCTCCATCGTCGGGGCACGCTACCGCCTGACTAAGGGATGGTTTCCCGAGGACCTGCCGGACGTGGGGAGCTTCGACGTGGTCACGATGCTGGCGGTGCTGGAGGAAGTCCCGGTCGAGGGGAGGGCATGGCTGCTCGCCGCCTGCATCCGCCGCCTGACCCCCGGCGGGCGCCTCATCTTCACTGCCCCCCCGGAGGTGCCCGATCAGCTCCGCATGGCGGTCGCGACCCGGCTCGAAGTGGGGCCTGAGGACCTGTTCGTCTGCCTCGTGGACGGCCCCTCCACCCCGGGCCCATCGACGCTGGGGCCGGACCGGGTGCGCTGAGCTCCGCCGTCCAGATCCGGCACCCTCTGCAGGCGGTCCGGAGCCCGGAGGTCCGTCCTGGCAAGCGGAGCTTGCCGTCATCGTCAGAGAGGGTCGGGAATGTCGGAGCTTGAGCAGGTTCCATTCGATGGCGTCGATTTCGCAGAGAACCCGGAGCCGCGCTGTCCCTGCCTGCTCCTGCTCGACACGTCGGCGTCGATGAGCGGGAGGAAGATCGGCGAGCTGAGCACGGGGCTGCAAGCCTTTGCCGACCAACTCCAGGCGGATTCGATGGCTGCCAAGCGGGTCGAGGTCGCCATCGTCACCTTCGGCCCCGTGCAGACGATGCAGGACTTCGTGACGGCGGATGCCTTCCGGTCCCCCCGCCTCGTCGCCATCGGCGACACGCCGATGGGCGCCGCCATCAGCCGGGCGCTCGCCATGGTGGCCGAGCGCAAGGAGGCGTACCGGACGAACGGGATCGGCCACTACCGGCCCTGGGTCTTCCTCATCACCGACGGAGCCCCCACCGACGACGTGACGGCGGCGGCAGCGGCGATCCGGGAAGGGGAGGCCGCCAAGTCCTTCATGTTCTACGCGGTCGGCGTCGAGGGGGCCGACATGGACCGGCTCCGCGCGTTGTCGGTCCGCCAGCCGCTCGCTCTTCGCGGCCTGTCGTTCCGGGAGCTCTTCGTCTGGCTCTCCAACTCGCTCGGCAGCGTGTCCCGGTCACAGCCCGGCGAGGCGGTCCCCCTGGAGAACCCCGTGGCTCCGGACGGCTGGGCCGTGGCCGGCTGACCGGGATGTGGCGATTCGCAGCAGCTCAGGCGACGGGAACCTCGCATCTGCGGACCGGCTCGCCGTGCCAGGACCGGCTCGCCTGCGCGGTGCTGGCAAACGGGTCTCTGGTGGCGGCGGTCTCTGACGGGGCGGGGTCGGCGCCGAGGGCCGAGGTGGGCGCCGAGATCGCGGTGCAGGCCGTCGCCGGCCGGCTTCGGCGGCATCTGGAAGAGGCAGATGGGCCGGCCCTGGTCATCGCCCTGCAGGATGCCGCCCTCTACGCTCGGGCCGCCGTCCTGGCCCGGGCCGAGGCGGACGGGGAGGAGGCCGCCAGCTATGCGGCGACCCTGCTCGCCCTCATCGACACACCCGACGGCGGTGCCGCCCTGCAGATCGGTGACGGGGTCATCGTCACCGCCGGGGAGGGGGGCGGATGGCGCTGGATGTTCTGGCCCGAGCGTGGCGAGTACGCCAACACCACGAGGTTCCTCACCGATGACGACGCCCCTGACCGGATGCGGGTGGCCGAGTTCGCCAGTAGCCCGACCGACATCGCCATCATGACGGACGGCCTGCAGTCGCTCGCACTCGACTACGCCGGCGAATCCGTCCACGAACCCTTCTTCCGCGGGATGTTCCAGCCGCTGCACGTGTCGTCCGGGTCAGGGGAGCTCCCCGCCCTCTCGGTCTCCCTGGAGGAGTTCCTCTCCTCTGACCGAGTCCGGTTGAGAACCGACGACGACGTCTCCCTGATCCTGGCGACCTGCGGGAGCCCGGCGCCGCCCGACTGATGGATCTGACGCTCCTGCAATCGGGGGAGAGGCTCCGCCTGGGGCAGCAACTGGGAAGAGGTGGCGAAGGCACGGTCTTTGCCGTGGATGGACGGCCGAGCCAGGTGGCCAAGCTGTACACGACCCCGCCCGGGCCGACCAAGGTCCGCAAGCTCACAGCCATGACCCTGGCGGCCAACCCCGAGCTGCTCGGCATTGCCGCCTGGCCGTCCGACCTGCTGGTGGACCGAACCGGGAAGGTCCTCGGCTTCGTGATGCCCCGGGTCAGCGCCAAGCAGGACATCCACGAGCTCTACAGTCCCAAGAGCCGGTCCGAGGCCTTCCCGGATGCCGACTTCCGCTTCGTGGTGGGGGTCGCCGCCAACGTCGCCCGGGCGTTCGGGACGCTGCACCGGGAGGGCCACGTGGTCGGCGACGTCAACCACGGCAACGTCCTCGTCGGCCCCGACGGCACGGTGATGCTCATCGACTGCGATTCATTCCAGGTGCGCGACGGCCCCGAGGTGTTCTGCTGCGACGTCGGCGTTCCGCTGTTCACTCCCCCCGAGCTGCAGGGGTATGGGTTCCGGGGCCTGCTCCGCACCGAGAACCACGACCGCTTCGGGCTGGCGGTCCTCCTGTTCCACCTCCTGTACCTGGGCCGTCATCCCTATGCGGGCCGGTATGCCGGAGCGGAGGACATGCCGATCGAGCGGGCGATCGGCGAATTCCGCTTCGCGTACGGTCCCGACCGGTGGGCGAACGGGATGGAGCGCCCGCCGGGAGCGATTGCCCTGGAGACCATGGGGCCCGAGGTCGGGCGTCTGTTCGAGGGGGCCTTCGGCCGGCTGGGATCGGGCGAGGGGCGCCCCGACGCCCAGAGCTGGGTCCGTGTGCTCAGCGCGCTGCTCGCCGGGCTGCGGCGGTGCCCGGCAGTCGAGAGCCACCACTACCCGCCAGGGGTCGACGCCTGCCCCTGGTGCGAGACCGAGGCCCAGACCGGGGCGCACCTGTTCGGGCGCAGGCCTCCCGGCGTCGCCGAAGGCGTGGCCAACCTCGACGAGATCATGGCGGCCATCGACGCGGTGGCCGGCCCCGGTCCCGCGCGGCCGCTTTCCTCCGAGCGGTCGCACGCGGTGGTGGTGCGCCTGCGACCGCCCTGGCGCGTGTGGGGGCGGCGGCGCCTGGGCGGGGCCGCTGCCGCCCGCGCGACGGCAAGGGCGGAATGGGAGCAGCTCGTGGCCCGATGGCGACGCGAGGCCTCGGGCGACGCCTTCGAAGAGCACCGCAGCTACCTGGTTGCGTGCTCGGCGAAGCTGGCCGACCTGCCGAACCAGCGCTCACAGCGGCTGATGGCGCTCGAGGCGGGGCGCCAGGCGAGCCAGCTCCTCCGGCATCTGGACCGGTTCCGGATCGCGGGGGCGAACATCACCGGGATCGGGCCGGGGCGGGCATCGATGCTCGCCTCCTACGGGATCGAGACCGCGGCCGACATCTCCCGGAAGAGCATCGCCGCCATCCCGGGGTTCAACCGCATGCTGACGCTCGAGCTCGTCCGTTGGCGCCGAGACAAGGAGGGCTTTCACTTCAACCCCAACGAGCCCGTGGACCGCCGTGACATCCAGGCCACGGACGTCGAGCTCGCAGCGCGCCGCAAGGAGCTTCTGGCCGAGCTGCGAGAGGGTCCGGCGTCGCTGCGGTCAGTTGCGGCGCAGATCCGGGTGGCCCGGGAGCGGCTGATGCCTCTGCTCGAGGACGCCTGGAGCGCCCTGGGGCGCCTTGATCGTTCCTGAGCGTCAGACGATGACCTCGAGCTCGCCGCGGCCCTCCGCCCTCGGGGCGTAGTCGTCCCAGGCTGCAGCGAGCCGTCGAATGCCCTCGGCGAGGACGTCGGGGGGGCGGGAGACGGTCAGGCGCACGTGGTTGTCGAAGCTCAGGTCGGGCGACGTCGTCGGGCCGGGCAGGATGGCGACCCCGAGGCGGCGCGCCTCGACCGCCAGCTCCCTCGCGCTGCCCGAGGGAAGGCGGACCCAGAGCAGCAGGCCGCCCTTCGGGCGGGTCCACGACCAGGAGGGGAGCAACTCCGAGAGCAGCTCTTCGAGCAGACGGAAGCGGGGTGTGATCGTCTTCCGGCGCTCCCGGCGGACCGCCTCGTTGTCCCGCAGGAGGTGGGTCGCCACGACCTGGCCGGGCAGCGAGGTGCCCAGGTCGAGGACGGCCTTGAAGCCGGTCAGGCGGGAGACCAGGGGGACGGGGGCGCGGATCCAGCCGACGCGCAGGCCTCCCCAGAACAGCTTGCTCATCGAGCCCACGGTCAGGATCGGTGCGTCGGGCGCGTGGGCGGCGATCGGAGGAGGCGGCGGCTCCCCACCGACTGTCAGCTCCGCCTCCGCCCGATCGTCGATCGTCACCACCTGGTGGCGCTCGATCAGCCGGGCGACCTCGGCCCGTGCGGCGTCGGGCATGACGGTGCCGGTGGGGTTGTGGAACGTTGGGTTCAGATAGACCAGCTTGGGGTTGCGGTTGGCGAGGATGTCGGCGATGGCGCTCACCCTGGCCCCGTCCATGCCGGTGGGGATGGGGATGGGCTGCGCCCCGACCGCCGTGGCAGCGTCGATGGCGCCTGGGTAGGTCGGGTTCTCGAGGGCGACGGCCTCGCCCCGCTGGACCAGGAAGGCGACGGCGAGGCTGATGGCCTGCTGAGCGCCGTTGGTGACGAGGACCTGCTTGGGGGTGGTGGGGAGGCCCCGGCTGGTCAGGTGCTCGGCGATGGCCTCCTGCAGCGGCGGGTAGCCGTGCGGGGCGTAGCCATGGTGCTCGAGGGTCGAGGCAAGTTCCTCGTTGGCCGCGGCGAGGAGGGCGGGGGAGAGGCGCTCCGGCGCTGGCAGGTAGGAGCCCAGGAAGTCGATGCCGCCCTTTGTTCCCTCGATGACGCCGCGGAAGAGAGCGTTGCGATGGAGGGCCTGAACGAGCTCCGCCTCCCGGGTCCCCGACGCCCTGGCGAGGGCCGCGGCGGCGATGCGGGTGCCGCTGCCCTGGCGCCGCTCGACGAGGCCCGCTTCCCGGAGCCGCTCGTAGGCGGCGACGACCGTGCTACGACTCACCCCGATCCGGGCGGCCAGGACTCGCTCCGGGGGCAGCAGCGTGCCGGGGGTGACGTCGCCCCGCTCCATGGCGGTCTCGAGGGCGGAGGAGAGGCGCTGGTAGAGGGGGCCTGCCTGTTGAGTCAGGGCTCCTGGCTCGCCCAGGAGGTCGATCAGTTCTTCGACCATTTCCAGTCCATTTCCGACCTATTGGCTATGGAAGCGCGGTGCTCCTGGCGCAGATACTGATGTTGTTCCCGAGCTGTCCCGTATTGGTATGCAAGTATGCCATACCAATTGGTCTCAGGTCAGTGGCCAAAGGAGGTGACGTGGGCGTGGACTCCCGTGAGGACCCGGCGCTGCTTCACGGCCGGGAGTTGCAGGCCGAGGCGGCCGAGCTGCGGCTGGTGCGGGAAGCCCGTGCCGTGTATCGGTGCTCCCCCCGCTCCCGCCGGTCCCGCCGTGGGAGCCCGCTGCGCACCGCGGTCGGGATGGGCCTGGTGCGAGCCGGCCTGCGGTTGGGCGGAAAGCCTCCGGTTCCGGGGCCGGGTCTTTTCTTTCGTGGCCCGTGCCTCTGATGAGGAGGGCCACCGTCTCCGTCCCACTGCCGGCCATGCGCTGCGGGGGGAGGAGGCCGTCCGGGACACAGGCAG
>WNGI01011467.1_pt1 | contig 12645 bp, 11 predicted proteins | sample 5400621 | NCBI WGS metagenome assembly WNGI01 (sample SAMN13153374, study PRJNA577476) | soil metagenome | isolation source: 20 cm soil or saprolite under Garry oak tree replicate 1 | place: USA:California | collected 2016-06-15 | reverse complement strand
AGCAGCGTGTCGACCGAGTCCTTCTTCGCCGCCTCGACGAACCCGCAGGTGTTGACGACCAGGACGTCCGCGCCGTCGGGGTCGCGGAGCTGCCAGCCGCCGGCCGCCAGCCGCCCGGCCAGCTCCTCGGAGTCGACCTCGTTGCGGGCACAGCCGAGCGTGACCACGGCCACGCCGCGAGAAGGGGAAGCACCGGGCACGCCGACGACTGTACCGGCGCGGTCGCGCGGGGGCCGCCGGCGAACCGCGGCGCCGGCCGGGCGGCTCAGCCGGCCGCGGAGCTGTTCGGCGCGAACTGCAGGCTGCACACGATGCTGCCGCACCGCGGCGCACCGAGGTCCCGCCCGTTCAGCGTGAGCGTGACCGCCCGCGAGTTGCCGAACCTGACGGTGAGCGCGCGGCCGTCCCGGAAGTCCAACGCCCGCCCGGCGGTGAGGATGCCCTGGTACACCTCGGCCCCGCTGCTGGCCGTGACGAGCAGCCAGCTCTCCCCGTCGGTGGCCCGCACCCGCAGCGAGACGCCCCGCGGCGCCGGTGCGGTGGTCGGCGCCGCGGTCGTCGCCGGCGGGCTGGACGGCCGGCTGCCCGGCGACGGCGTCGAGCTGGCCGCGGTGCTCCCCGGGCCGGCGCCGGGATCGTGGCCCGGCTGGCCGCGGCCGGTCAGCCAGCTCACCGCCAGGAACACCACGGCGATGACCAGAACGGCGATGGCGGCCGACGCCCAGCGCGCCGACGGACGCCCGGCCTCGGTCGGCGGCTCGAACGCCGGCAGCGGGCTTCCGGTCAGCGTCGGCACCGGGTTGTCATGCTGCCGGTCGAACTCGGAGACCAGCTCGCGGGCGTCCGCACCGACCACCTGCGCGATCGACTTGATGTGACCACGCGCATAGACCGCGCCGCCAGACCGGGAGAAGTCGTCCGCCTCGATGCCGCGGATGAGGGTGGCCCGGATCCGGGTCGCGGCCGCGACGTCCTCGACTGAGAGCCCGCGCGTCGTCCGGGCGGCGGCGAGCGCGGCCCCGACCCGCGATGGCTCCCCCGACGCGGACGGACCGCGCCCGGGCGGAGCGAAGTCGTCGGACACGGAGCGGCCTTTCCCCGGGGACGACGGCGCGACACATGACGAGCGAAGGTGATCGGAGCCAGTCTAGGCAGCCAGGGATGGCCGGGACAAAGAGCACTCAGATGAATGGTCGGCGCCGAGATGCTCAGCACACCCGGGAGGCGCCAGCGCCGAACGGATGGCCCCCGTGCCGCCGTACGACGGAGCCCGGACTCCGGAGATCGCGGGCGTACAGCACCCGGTCCCAGCGGTCGTCGCCGACCGCCACAAAGTCCGGGAGCCGGCCACGGACGGTGAACCCGACCGATTCGTACAGCGCCATCGCCGCATGGTTGTTGCCGCGCACGTCCAGGGTGAGCACCTCGATCCCGGCGGCCCGGGCGTCGTCCACCAGCGCGGTGACCAGCAGCCGGGCCAGCCCGCCGCCGCGGGCGGCCGGATGCACCATGACCTGCTGCACGTCGGCGTTGACCGAGACGGTGGGCTTCTCATACCGCACCCACCGGCCGAGCGCCTCGATCCGGCCGGCCCGCTCGACGACGGCGAACCGGGCCTGGCCGGCGGCCACCGCGGCCAGGATGCCGTCCAGCCAGCGGACCGTCTCGGCGTACGACGGCACGCCGAGCCAACCCACCGCGCCGCCCTGCTCCATCACCGCGGCGACCACCCGGTGCACCGCGGCGGCGTCGGGCGGCTCGGCGGCGGCGAGCCAGCGCAGCGTTGCCGCGCTCACCGCGCCGCTACTCGCCGCGCAGGGTGGCCAGGACTCCGTCCAGCTCGTCCGGCTTGACCAGGACGTCGCGCGCCTTCGATCCCTCGGACGGCCCGACGACGCCCCGGCTCTCCATCAGGTCCATCAGCCGGCCGGCCTTGGCGAAGCCCACCCGCAACTTGCGCTGCAGCATCGAGGTCGAACCGAACTGGGTCGAGACGACCAGCTCGGCCGCCTGCACCAGCAGGTCGAGGTCGTCGCCGATGTCCTCGTCGACCTCCTTCTTCGACGTGGCGGCGGTGAGCACGTCCTCCCGATAGCTCGGCTGCAGCTGCTCCTTGCAGTGCGCCACCACCGACTGGATCTCCAGCTCCGGCACGAACGCGCCCTGGATGCGCTGCGGCTTGCTGGCGCCCATCGGCAGGAACAGGCCGTCCCCCTGCCCGATCAGCTTCTCCGCGCCCGGCTGGTCCAGGATCACCCGGGAGTCGGCCAGGCTGGCGGTGGAGAACGCCAGCCGGGACGGCACGTTCGCCTTGATCAAACCGGTCACCACGTCGACGCTGGGCCGCTGGGTGGCCAGCACCAGGTGGATGCCGGCGGCCCGGGCGAGCTGGGTGATCCGGACCACGGCGTCCTCGACGTCCCGCGGCGCGATCATCATCAGGTCGGCCAGCTCGTCGACGATGACCAGCAGGTACGGGTACGGCGTGTAGACCCGCTCGCTGCCCGGCGGCGCGGACAGCTGGCCGGACCGCACCTTCCGGTTGAAGTCGTCGATGTGCCGCACTCCGGAGGCCTGCATGTCCTCGTACCGCAGGTCCATCTCGCGGACCACCCACTGCAGCGCGTCCGCGGCCTTCTTCGGGCTGGTGAGGATCGGTGTCACCAGGTGCGGGATGCCCTCGTAGCAGGTGAGCTCGACCCGCTTCGGGTCGATGAGGACCATCCGCACCTCGTCCGGGGTGGACCGGGCCAGGATCGAGACGATCAGCGCGTTGATGCAGCTGGACTTCCCGGCGCCGGTCGCTCCGGCGATCAGGATGTGTGGCATCCGGGTCAGGTTGGCCGCCACGTAGCCGCCCTCGATGTCCTTGCCGAGCCCGACCAGCATCGGGTGGTGGTCGCGGACCGCGGTCGGACTGCGCAGCACGTCGCCGAGGCTGACCAGCTCGCGGTCGGCGTTCGGGATCTCCACGCCGACCGCGCTCTTGCCCGGGATCGGGCTGATGATCCGCACGTCCGGGCTCTTCACCGCGTACGCGATGTTGCGGGAAAGCTGGATGATCCGCTCGACCTTCACGGCCGGGCCGAGCTCCACCTCGTACCGCGTCACGGTCGGGCCGCGGGCGAACCCGGTCACCGCCGCGTCCACCCCGAAGTCGCCGAACACCTGCTGCAGCGCCGAGATCACCTGGTCGTTCGCGCGGGTCCGGGCCTTGGCCGGGGAACCACCGCGGAGCAGGGTGGCCGGGGGCAGCGTGTAGACCGCGCCGGTGCCCGACAGCGACAGCTGGACCGGCCTGGTCGGTGGGTGCGGGTCGGGCTGCCCGTCGGCCTCGGACCCGGCCCGCCGACCGGCCCGCCGCGACCGGGTCGACTCCGGCGCCCGCTCGCCCGCCGTCCCGCCCGCGGCCGGCTCGCCGTCGGCCGCCGTCGCATCGTCGGTCGGCTCGGCCAGCGTGCCCTGCCGGCGGCGGGCCGGGCGGCGCAACCGGGCCGGGGCAGGCTCGCCGCCCACCGGCAGCGCCGCCGTCTCCGCGTCGGCGGCCTCGTCGCCGTCCGGGCCCTCGGCGGGCGGTGGCCGGCGCAGCAGCCAGTCGCGCAGCTCGCGCAGCCGGGCCGGCACCGTGTTCACCGGGGTGGCGGTGACCACGAGGACGCCGAACGCGCCGAGCAGGAACAGCAGGATCACCGTCACCTGGGCGGTCAGCCCGCGCTCGAGCGGGCGGGCGGCCAGCGCGCCGACCAGGCCGCCCGCGTGGGACCGCCCGGACCAGCTCTCCGGCGACCCCGCGCCCAGGTGGAACAGCCCCGGAACGGCCAGCCCCAGAGCCAACCAGCCGATCACCACCCGGCCGCGCTCGTCCGGCTTCGGCAGCTGGCGGAGCAGGTGCACGCCGACCGCGGCGAGCAGCACCGGCACCGTCAGCGCCAGCGTGCCGACCGCCGCACGCAGCGCGCGGTCGATCCACGAACCGATCGGCCCGCCGTCGTGCCACCACACGCCGACCATGACCACCACGGCGAGGCCGAGCAGGGCCAGGCCGGCGCCGTCCCGCCGGTGCGCCGGGTCGAGCCGGGCGGTGGCCGCCTGCCGGCCGACCGCTCGGGCGGCGCCGCCGGCCGCGCGGGCCAGCAGCGACCAGCACCAGGCCAGCGAGCGCCCGACGGGCGCGACCGGCCCGGCCCCGCGCCGGGTCGGCCCCCGGCCGCGCGCGGAACCGCCGCGGGACCGGGTCGGGGCGCTGCGGGCGGGCATGGGCCTACCGTAGCGGCGAGAGCCGACGGAACCGGCGATTGCGCCCGCGCCGCCGGACGGGTGTCGCCTGCGCCGCCGCCGGCGACCCCAACCGGGGGGCCGGCCCGATGCGACGCACGAGGACGTGACCGCGCCGCGCCGCCGACGCTCGTCGACGACGGCCGAGACCCGACCTGATCTCAGACCTCGATCACGGCGCGAACGCCGCCGACTCGTCGCTGAACCCCCGGCCCGACACGTGTGGCGTGCCGGTGACCTTCCCGGTGACCGAGTCGACCACCACGGTGATGGCGATGAACCCCTCGTCCCCGAGGATCCGCCGGTCCTTCAGCGACTCCTCGCCGACGTCGCCGACGGCCAGCCCGTCCACGTACACGTAGCCGCAGTCGACCTTCCCGGACACCCCGGCCACCCCGTCCACCAGGTCGACCACGACGCCGTCGTCGGCGAGCACCACCCGGTCCGCCGGCACGCCGGTGAGCTGGGCCAGCCGGGCGTGCGCCCGCAGGTGCCGCCACTCGCCGTGGATCGGCAGCACGTTGCGCGGCCGGGTCGCGTTGAGCAGGAACAGCAGCTCGCCGGCCGGCGCGTGCCCGGACACGTGCACCATGGCGACCTCCTTGTGCACCACGGTGGCGCCCTCCCGGGCCAGTCCGTTGATCACCTTGTAGACCGCCGTCTCGTTCCCCGGCACCAGGCTGGAGGCCAGGATCACGGTGTCGCCGGGCTCGATCCGCACCTGTTGGTGCTCCCGGGAGGCCATCCGGGACAGCGCCGACAGCGGCTCGCCCTGGGAGCCGGTGGAGACCAGCACGACCTGCTCCGGCCGCATCCCGGCGGCCTCGTCCAGCGACACCACCAGGCCGGGCGGGATGCGCAACAGGCCGAGGTCGCGGGCGACGCCCATGTTGCGCAGCATCGACCGGCCGACGAAGGCCACCCGGCGGCCGTGCCCGGCGGCGGCGTCCAGCACCTGCTGCACGCGGTGCACGTGCGAGGCGAAGCAGGCCACGATCACCCGGCGGGTCGCCCCCCGCATGATGGTGTCGAACACCGGCCCGATCTCCCGCTCCGGGGTGACGAACCCGGGCACCTCGGCGTTGGTCGAGTCGGACAGCAGCAGGTCGATGCCCTCGGCGCCGAGCCGGGCGAACGCACCGAGGTCGGTGAGCCGGCCATCCAGCGGCAGTTGGTCCATCTTGAAGTCGCCGGTGTGCAGCACCAGCCCGGCGCCGGTCCGGATCGCCAGCGCGAGCGAGTCCGGGATCGAGTGGTTGACCGAGAAGAACTCGCAGTCGAACGGGCCGAGCCGCTCGCGGCTGCCTTCGGCGACGGTCAGCGAGTACGGCTCGATGCGGTGCTCCCGGAGTTTGGCCTCGACCAGGGCGAGGGTGAACCGGGAGCCGACCAGCGGGAGGTCGGCCTTCTCCCGCAGCAGGTAGGGCAGGGCGCCGATGTGGTCCTCGTGGCCGTGGGTGAGCACGACCGCCTCGATGTCGCCGAGCCGGGGCCTGAGGTAGCTGAAGTCCGGCAGGATCAGGTCGACCCCCGGCTGCTCCTCCTCCGGGAACAGCACCCCGCAATCCACCACCAGCAGCCGGCCGCCGTACTCGAACACGGTCATGTTGCGGCCGATCTCACCCAGGCCGCCGAGCGCGACCAGCCGCAGTCCCCCGGCCGGCAGCGGCGGCGGCGGACCCAGCTCCGGATGTGGGCGGCTCACCGGGTTGTCTCTCCCTTCGCGGGCAGCACGCTCACGCCGATGTGTCCTGCGGCAGCGGCACGCCGGCGGCGGCGAGGTCGGCGCGCAACCGGTCCACCTGCTCGGGCGTGGCGTCGACCAGCGGCGGTCGGACCGGGCCGCCGGGGAGCCCGGCCAACCGCAGCGCCGCCTTGGTGAGGATCACGCCCTGGGTCCGGAAGAACCCGGTGAACACCGGCAGCAGCGCCCGGTGCAGCTCCAGCGCCCGGCGCACCTCGCCAGCCTCGTAGGCGCCGATCATCTCGCCGGTGCGAACCCCGACCAGGTGGGTCGGCACGCCGACCACGCCGACCCCGCCGACCGACAGCAGCGGCAGGGTGACCTTGTCGTCGCCGGAGTAGTACGCCAGCTCGGTGCGGGCCATCACCCAGGCGCTGGCCTCGAGGTCGCCCTTGGCGTCCTTGACCGCGACGATCCGCGGATGCTCGGCCAGCCGGACCATGGTCTCGGTCTCGATCGGCGTCCCGGTCCGGGCCGGGATGTCGTACAGCATCGTGGGCAGCCCGGTGGACTCGGCGAGCGCCCGGAAATGCGCGAGGAGGCCGGCCTGCGGGGGTCTCGAGTAGTACGGCGTGACCGCCAGCAACCCGCCGGCGCCGGCCTTCTCCGCCGCCTGCGCCAGGTGGATCGTGTGCGCCGTGTCGTTGGTCCCCACGCCCGCGACCACCGCCGCCCGGTCGCCGACCGCATCGATCACCGCCCGGAGCAGCCGGTCTTTCTCCTCGTCGGTGGTGGTCGGAGACTCCCCGGTCGTCCCGCTGACCACCAGCCCGTCGTTGCCGCCCTCGTCCACCAGGTGGGCCGCCAGCTGCTGGGCGCCATCCAGGTCGAGGCCGCCGTCCCTGCTGAACGGAGTCACCATCGCGGTGAGCACGCGGCCGAACGGCCGCCGGGTGTCGTCGGTCATGGGACAAACGCTACCGCCCGGCACCGACCGGCTCGTCACACCGTTCCGGGGGACCGCGGCTGTCGACCCGCGTCGTGGACGGAGCCGACTATCCCTCGGTGACGAGAGGGCTGGAGGCGACCTCGGTGCCGTCGGGGAGGGCGGAGACGTCGAAGTCGGCGAACACGTTGGGGGCGACGCGCTGCAGCTCGCGCAGGCAGGCCACGGCGAGGGCACGGATCTCGACGTCGGCGTGCTCGGTCGCCCGCATGGCGACGAAATGCCGCCAGGCGCGGTAGTTGCCGGTGACGACGATGCGGGTCTCGGTGGCGTTCGGCAGCACCGACCGGGCCGCCTGCCGGGCCTGCTTGCGGCGCAGCATGGCGTTCTCCACGCCGGCGAACCGCTTCTCCAGACCCTCCAGCAGCTCGGTGTAGGTGGCCAGCGAGGCCTCGGTGGCGGCGACGAACCTGGCGTGCAGCTCCGGGTCGGCGGCGATGACGTCCGGCTCGACGACCGCGGCGTCCCGCTCCGGCACGTACCGCTGGGATAGCTGGCTGTAGGAGAAGTGCCGGTGCCGGATCAGCTCGTGGGTGAGCGACCGGGACACCCCGGTGAGGTAGAACGTCACCACGCCGTGCTCGAGCACCGAGAGGTGGCCGACCTCCAGGATGTGCCGCAGGTAGCCGGCGTTCGTGGCGGTGCGCGGGTTGGGCTTGTTCCAGGACTGGTAGCAGGCCCGCCCGGCGAACTCGGCCAGCGCCTCGCCGCCGTCCGTGTCGGTCTGCCACGGCACGTCGTCCGGCGGGTCGAAGTGCGTGTAGCCGATGACGCGGACAGACAGCGGCGCGATGTCGGACACGACTCCGAGCTTAGGGGCACCCCGCCGGACCCGGCCGCCGACCCGCGGCCGGGCTCGCCGCGATCACAAACGCCCGGCGTCGCGACTGGTGACGACATGGTGACGCCGGTTGGTACTTGACTGACGTCATGCATGACGTCAAGATGACGTCATGGACCTCACCCCATACGTCGAGAGCCTGCGCCACGACCTCACCGCCGCCGCCGCGGCCGGCACCGAAGAGGCGCGCCGGCTCGCTGAGCTGCTCGCCGGAGCGCTCGAGCCGGCCGTCCGGCTGGCCGTGGTCGACGCGCTGTCCGCGGCCGCCGCCGAGGTCACCGCCGCGTTGCAGGGCACCACCGTGGATGTGCGGATGCACGGCCGGGAGCCGCGCATCGTGGTCACCACCGAGGATCCGGAGCCGGACCGGACCCCCGGCACGGAGGAGACCGAGGGCACCGCCCGGGTCACGCTGCGGCTGCCCGAGTCGGTGAAGTCCCGGATCGAGGCGGTGGCCGCCGGCGACGCGCTGTCGGTCAACACCTGGTTGGTGCGCGCCGTCGTCCGCGCGCTCGACCACCCACCCAACCCGCGCGCCGGCCGGCGACTGACCGGCTACACCCGCGGCTGAGCCGAAAGGACACGCCATGACCACCCCGCACAGCTTCTCCACTCCGGACCCGGTCGACCTGGAGGTCCGCAACCCGGTCGGGACGATCGAGGTCACCGCGGCCGACACCGACACCAGCACGGTGCAGGTGACGCCGCTGAACGGGACCGACTCGGCGGAGGCGGCCGACCGGGTCCGGGTCGAGCTGTCGGCCGACCACCGCCGGCTGCTCGTCGCGGCGCCGGAGAAGCGCATCGTCTTCGGCCGCGGCGCCCGGCTGGCGATCACGGTGACCGTCCCGACCGGGTCCCGGCTGCGGGCCCGGGCGGCCTCCGCGGACCTGACCTGCTCTGGCCAGCTCGCCGCGGTGGAGTCGCACACGGCCAGCGGCGACGTGTCGCTGGACGAGGTCACCGGCGGCACCGATGTACACGCGGCCAGCGGCCGGGTCCGGATCGGCAGCGCCGGCGCGGTGTCGGTGCGCACCGCCTCCGGCGACATCCGGGTCGAGCGCGCCGGCGGCGACGTGGACGTGCACTCGGCGAGCGGTCGGGTGCACGTCGGGCTGGCCGAGGCCTCGGTCCGGGTGCACACCGCGTCCGGCGACGTCGCCGTCGACGAGGCCGTCCGCGGCGCGGTCGACCTCACCGCGGCCGCCGGCGACCTGCGGGTCGGCGTGCGCTCCGGCGTGGTCGCCCGGCTCGACCTGAACACGGTCAGCGGCCGGGTGCGGTCCGAGCTACCGGTCCAGGACGCGCCGCCGGAGGGCGGGCCGACGCTGGTCATCAGGTCCCGGACAATGAGCGGCAACGTCCAGATCGGCCCCGCGGCCGCCGACGCGCGGTCCTAGTGGTCCCGCCCGCAGACGCCGTGCGAACTTGCGGGCGGGACCACTAGCGGCCCGCTCGGCGCCGGCGGCCGGTCCCGCGGCCCCCGGCGCCGCGGTCGCACGAGATGTCCGGCGGTCCCGGCGCCGTCGGTACACCTAGGGCCTAGGGCGGGCCTAGGGCAATCCGCCCACCGCCGCGCCGAGCGCGCCGGACAGGCCCCCGCGGCTGGCCACCTGCACCCGGCCCAGGCCCAGCCAGCCGGCCAGCGACCACAGCTCCGCCGCCAGCTGCTCGGCCACCTCGGCCACCTCCCGCACCGGCACCGCCTGCTCGGCGTGCGCCGCCTGCACCAGCAACAGCCCGTTCTTCCGGTCGGACTTCAGGTCGACCCTGGCCACGATGCGCTCGCCGAGCAGGAACGGCAGCACGTAGTAGCCGTACACCCGCTGGGCGGCCGGGGTGTAGATCTCGATCCGATACCGGAAGCCGAACAGTCGCTCGGTCCGCTGGCGCTCCCAGACCAGCGAGTCGAACGGCGAGAGCAGGGCGCGCGCGTTCACCCGGCGGGGAAGCCGGGACCCGGGCCACAGATACGCCGGCTGCCGCCACCCCTGCACGGCGACCGGGACCAGCTCGCCGGCCTCGACCAACTCGGCCAGCCGGGTGCGGGAGTCGGCCGGCCGGAGCCGGAAGTAGTCGCGCAGGTCGGGCTCGGTGGCCACGCCGAGCCCGCGGGCCGCCACCCGGAGCAGCTCCCGCTGCGCCTCCTCGACCGGCGGCGTCGGGGTGGCGAGCACCCGGGCCGGGATCACCCGCTCGGTCAGGTCGTACCTGCGCTCGAAGTTGGGCCGGGCGGCCGCGCTGACCTCACCGCAGTAGAACAGCCACTCCAGCGCGACCTTGCCGTCGTGCCAGTTCCACATGGTGCCCGGGCGGTTGCGGCGGTCCACCTCGATCGCGCCGGCGCCGATCGGGCCCTGCTCGGCGACCAGCGCGCGCACCTTGTCGACCAGGCCGGGGTTGTCCCGGGACACCCGGACGATCCCGCTCCACGCGGACGTGGCGGCCTGGGCCATCCGCCAGCGCAGGTGCGGGTGCAGCCGCAGCGGGATCAGCGAAGCCTCGTGCCCCCAGTATTCGAACAGCTCCCGCCGGGCCCCGCCCCAGGCCAGCCGGTCCAGCAACTCCCGCGGGTAGGGCCCCAGCCGGGCGAAGAGCGGCAGGTAGTGGGACCGGATGAGCACGTTGACCGAGTCGATCTGGAGCAGGCCGACCCGGTCGAGGACGCGGCGCAGGTGCCGCGCGTCCACCCGGCCGGCCGGCCGCGGCTCGGCGAAGCCCTGCGCGGCCAGGGCGATCCGGCGGGCCTGCGCCGCCGACAGCGTCTCGACTGCCACGGTGCCGATGCTCCCAGCGGGGGACGACAGAAATCGGCGCGCCCGCTCGGTGCCCTCCCGCGGCGGTCAGGCGGCCAGGGTCGCGTCCGGTTCGGGCTCGCCGGTCGCCCGGCGGGCCCGCCGCTGCCGCCGGCCCTCGGCGGTCACCACCATCGCGACCGCGACCAGGATCACCAGGCCGCCGGTCAGCGTGGCACCGGTCAGCCGTTCGCTGGCCAGCAGGGCGCCGAGCAGCACCGCCACCGCCGGGTTGACGTACGCATACGTCGACACCACCGACACCGGGGCCCGGCCGAGCAGCCAGACGTACGCGGTGAAGGCGACCAGCGACCCGAACACGACCAGATAGCCCAGGGCGAGCCAGGACTTGCCGGAGACCGCGGACGGCGCCAACCCGGCGAACTCCCCGTGCACCGCGGCGACCCCCAGTATCGCCACACCGCCGGCCAGCATCTCCACGGTGATCAGCGCCAGCGGATCCACCGGGACCGGCAGCCTGGTGACGAGCATCGAGCCCGTCGCCCAACTCAGCGACGCCAGCACGATCAGCCCGGCGTAGCCTGGGTCGGCCCCGGATCCACCGCCGCCGGGCAGGAAGATCAGCGCCACGCCGGCGAACCCGAGCACCATGCCGCCCACCGTCACCGCGCCGGGCCGGTCCCGCAGCAGCAGCCGGAAGCCCACGATCCAGAGCGGGACGCACGCCACCAGCAATGCGGCCAGCCCGGACGGGACCTTCTGCTCACCGACGCTGACCAGGCCGTTCCCGCCGAGCAGGAGCAGCACGCCGGACGCGGCCGCGGTGCCGAGCTGGGCCGGGGTGGCCCGCAGCGCCGACCGCCCGCGCAGCACCAGTACCAGGCCGAGCATCAGCAGGCCGGCGGTGAGGAACCGGACACCACCGCTCACCAGCGGCGGCACCGTCTCGATCGCGAACCGGATAGCCAGGTAGGTCGAGCCCCAGACGATGTAGACGATGCCGAGCGCCACCCAGACCCGCGGGTCCAGCCGGCCACCATCCGGCACCGCGCGCCGCCCGCCCACCTCCCGTCCTGCCGCCTTCGGTCCTGCCGCCCTCGGTCCTGCTGCTTTGCCGGCCCGTCCCGCTGCCATCGAGTCCTCCTCCTCCTGCCCAACCCCGGTACCGGCCGGCCCGTTCCCACCCTGGCACCGGCGGCGTCCCGGCGCTGGCGGAGACCGGACCAGGAGGACCGCGGGGTCATGGCACGATGCGAGGCGTGACCCAGTTCCTCGAACGCCTCGGCGACCACGTGGGTGCGTGGCTGTACGTGATCGCGGGCGGGCTGGCGTTCGGCGAGGCGGCGCTCATGCTCGGGATGGTGCTGCCCGGGGAGACGGCGCTGCTGGTGGCCGGCTACTTCTGCCACGAGGGCGTGCTCAGCCTGCCGGTCATGATCGTGATCGCGGTGCTGGCGGCGGTTGCCGGAGACTCGGTGGGCTACGCGTTCGGCCTGCGCATCGGCCGCCCGCTGCAGGCCTCCCGGCTGGGTCGCTGGATCGGCCAGCGGCGCTGGGAACAGACGGCCGCGTTCCTGCACCGGCATGGCGGCAAGGCGGTGTTCTTCGGCCGGCTGACCGCGATGCTGCGGGCCTTGGTGCCGGGCATGGCCGGGATCGCCCGGATGCCCTACTACCAGACGTTCCTGCCCTGGAACGTGGCCGGCGGCGTGCTCTGGGGCAGCGGCTGCGTGCTGCTCGGCTACGCCTTCGCCGCCTCGCTGCACACGGTCGAGCGGTACCTGCGGTGGGGTCCGGCGCCGATCCTGGCCCTGGTGGTCGCCCTCCTGGTCGGGCGAGAGATCGTGTCCCGGCGGCGCGAGCGGGCAGCCGGGGCCCGCGCAGGCGAGCGGGAACCGCGGCAGTGACCGTGATCGTGCGCCCCGAGCGGTTGTGGCAGCCGACCGACGCCTTCCCGTACCCGGTGGTGATCGACTACAGCCGCGCGCCGGTGATGCCGGGCGCCGGCTCGGCGTTCTGCCTGCACGCCACGATCCCGGCCGCGAGGCAGGGCCGCGGCACGGTGCAAGGGGCCGGGCCGGCG
>WNGI01006476.1_pt1 | contig 12647 bp, 11 predicted proteins | sample 5400621 | NCBI WGS metagenome assembly WNGI01 (sample SAMN13153374, study PRJNA577476) | soil metagenome | isolation source: 20 cm soil or saprolite under Garry oak tree replicate 1 | place: USA:California | collected 2016-06-15 | reverse complement strand
ACTCGAGCTCTGACGCCCCAGCCGCAGGCAGACCCTGCAGCGCCTCGAGCGTCGTGGAAACGTTCAGATGCGCCTTGACTCCGCGCTTCGTGGGCAGCTTGCCCTCGTCCATTGCGTGGTGCGCCATCTCGACCAGCGCATCGGCCATACGCTGCGAATGCTTGCGGCCGTCCCTGGTGCCGCTCGTGGCGAGCGCTTCCAGCGCGGTCTTCACGGCAGCTCCGCCGACAGGGTCGAGGATCGCGTCAATCACATGCATGCCGTCGGAAAGCGCGCTGATGTGCAAACGCCGACGGCTGAAGTTGAACTCTTCATCGCGCTGGCTGCCGTCAGGATCGACCGCATAGCGCACACGCCTGCAAAGGTCGCGCACCTCGGCCACGCCCATCTGTTCTGCATGGGCCACAAGCGCCTCTTCGTCCAGGTCTTCACGCTTCTCGGCCGCCTGTTCGTACAGGTGGCAGATCGCCGCGGCCGACTGGAACCCGAGCCGGCCCGTCGCCAACGCCTCTGCGGTGTGGGGAAGAGCCTCGAGCTCCTTGCCCACGCAAACGCGATCGGCGGCGGAGGTGCCGGAAATCTTGCAGTTCTGCCTAAGCCACGAAACGACACCAGGGCAGCCGTCGGCGAGGTGCCCACCCTGGACCTGAAACGCCCGCGCCGATGAGGAGAACTCCACCTCCAGAGCGTCGATAACTTCGCGAAGCTCGCGCAGCTCATCACCGCGCGCCGTAGTAGTAAAAGCGGCCCGATCGCGGACCCTGAAATCGCGGACAGCGGCCTTGAGCACCGCCATCGAATCCATAAGAGAAGTATACGAACAGACGTTCGCCATGTCAAGCTCAATTTACAAACCAAATTCAACCCCGCCACCCCAGCACCCGCCCAAGCCCCCTTCACAGTCCGTCCCTCTACTCTCAACGCGTGGCCCCAGTCCTCCAAATCGCCGCCCTGAACGACCACGCCCTGATCCACGGCTTCTCAACAATGGAGCTGGGCTCAGTAGGCCTGACCCACGCCAAAAACCCCGAAGCCGTCCGCGACGCCCGCCGCCGCTTCGCCGCCGCGCTGAACCTCGACCCCGACACCCTCACCGTCGCCGGCGCAGTGCACGGCGCGCAGGTAGCGCGCGTCGACGAACCGACCGATTCGATCGAAGGCGTCGACGCCCTCATCACCGACCGCCCAGGCATCGCCCTCTTCGCCACCTACGCCGACTGCTACCCGATCGTCCTCTGGGACCCGAAGCACCGCGCCGCCGGCCTAGTCCACGCCGGGTGGCGCGGCACCGAAGCCCACGTCGCCACCGCAGCCCTCGCCGAGATGGCCAAACAATTCGGCACCAAACCTGAGGACGTGAAAGCAGGCATCGGCCCCGGCATCTGCGGCAACTGCTACGAGGTCGGCGCCGACGTGGCCGAACGCTTCGACCAGACCTTCGTCAAACACAGCACCGGCGACCGCTACCAACTCGACCTCGCAGCCGCGAACACGGCGCAGCTCAACGCGGCCGGCGTCCGCGACGTCTTCAACCTCGATCTCTGCACCAAAGAGACGGAAGCGCTCCCCTCGCACCGCCGCGACCACGACGGCAGGCGATTCGGCGCTATCGTCGCGCTGCGGTGAGCGTCGAGCAAAACCTGCAAGCGGTCCGCGAAAAAATCGAGCGCGCGGGCCGGAACCCCGACGACATCACGATCGTCGCCGTGACCAAAGGCTTCGGCCCCGAAGTCTGCCGCGCTGCACTGGGCGCCGGCCTAACCGTGCTCGGCGAGAACCGGGTCCACGAGGCGCTGACGAAGATGGCCGAGGTCGATGGCGCCGAATGGCACCTCATCGGCCACCTCCAGACGAACAAGGCGCGACTGGCCGCGGGCCGCTTCCAGCTCATCCAGTCGGTGGACTCGCTACGCCTGGCCGAGCACATCGCCCGCATCGAACCGACCCAGCAGGTGCTGGTCGAGGTCAACGTCGCGCGCGAGCCCCAGAAATCCGGCGTCGCAAGCCTTCGAAGAGCTGCGCCGCCTCCGCGACGAAGCGCAACAGAGGATCGGACGCGCGCTGCCCGTCCTTTCGATGGGGATGAGCGGCGACTTCGAGGCCGCCCTGAAGGCCGGCAGCACGATGCTACGCTTGGGCCAGGTGCTCTTCGGCCCGCGACCCGGATGACCAACAAATGCCCCTGATCACGACGGTCCTCACGATCGCGCTCTACGCCCTGCTCATCCTCGTTTTCGTCCGCGCGGCCCTCTCGTGGTTCAGCCCGCACCCGACCAGCGAGTGGCAGCGCCTCGTCTTTCGTGCCACCGAGCCCATGCTCGCGCCCGTCCGTCGCTGGGTCCCACCCGTATCGGGCCTCGACCTGTCGCCGCTGGTCGTCACGATGGCGATCATCTTCGTGATCGCGGCCATCCGCAGCATTGGCTGATCGGTAGAATTTCGCGATAAGCGACGTTGACGGAGACGGGTAGGCCCGGCCTCCTCGGTCGACAGAGAGCCTGGCAAAGCTGAGAGCCCGGCGGCCGAGCCCGGTGTCGAGATCACTCCCGAGCCGCAGCCCTAAGAGTGTCCGAGGTGATTGCCTTGGGAATCTGGGTGGTACCGCGGGCCTGCCGGCTCGTCCCAGACGGAAGCGACCGACCACGCACGTCTGGAATACGAGATGACCAAGAGCAAGACCCCGCCAAGCAGCGTCAGGTTTGAGAAGGTGGACCAGAAGGTCAGCTTCCCCACGCTCGAAACGCAGCTGCAGAAGAAGTGGAAGGACGAGAAGACCTTCCAGCAGTCGCTGAAGATCAGGGAGGGCCGCCCCCGCTTCGTCTTTTACGAAGGCCCGCCCACCGCCAACGGAAAGCCGGGCACGCACCACATCCTCGCGAGATCCTTCAAAGACCTTTTCGGCCGCTACAAGACGATGAAGGGCTTCTACGTCGAAAGGAAGGCCGGCTGGGATACGCACGGCCTGCCCGTCGAGCTCGAGGTCGAGAGGCAGCTGCACATCTCAGGCAAGTTCGACATCGAGAACGAGATAGGAGTCGAGCGCTTTAACAAGCTGTGCCGCGAGAGCGTCTACAGGTACGTCGACGAGTGGACCGCCTTCAGCCAGCGCATGGCTTTCTGGCTCGACTACGAGAACGCTTACTGGACGCTGACCTCCGACTACATCCAGTCGGTGTGGTGGGCGCTGAGCGAGATGTGGAAGAAGGGCCTCGTGTACAAGGGCTTCCGCGTCGCGCCGTATTGCCCGCGGTGCGCGACGCCGCTGTCGAGCCACGAGCTCGCGATGGGCTATCGCGACAACGTGCCCGACCCCAGCATCTTCGTCAGGTTCCGGCTCAAGAAGGATCCGAAGACCTCGATCCTCGCCTGGACCACCACACCCTGGACGCTGCCCGGCAACGTCGCGCTCGCGGTCGACAACGACATTGACTACGTGAAGGTGAAGCAAGGCGACGAGTTCCTGATCCTCGCCGAGGCGCGCACCGGCGTGCTCGACGGCCCGTTCGAGGTCGTCGAGAAGATGAAGGGCCGCCAGCTCATCGACCTCGACTACGAGCCGATCTACCCCTACTCGGTGCCGGAGAAGGGCCGCGCCCAGTACGTCGTGCCAGCCGACTTCGTCTCCACCGAGGAAGGAACCGGCGTCGTGCACACGTCGGCGCTCTATGGCGTCGACGACCTGAAGCTCTGCCTGTCGTTCGGCATCCCGTTCGCGCACACCGTGGACCTGACCGGCCACTTCTTCCCCTATGTGGAGAAGTTCAATGGCATGGGAGTAAAGGACGCGAACCCGCTGATCCAGCACGACCTGAAGGAAAGGGAGCTGCTCTACAAGTCGGAGACGATCCTGCACACGTACCCCGAGTGCTGGCGATGCAGCACGTCGCTGATCTATTACGCGCTCGATTCCTGGTACGTGCAGACGACGAAGCACAAGGCCGAGCTGCTCTTCAACAACTTGAACACCAACTGGGTTCCGGCGCATGTCAAGACCGGTCGCATGGGCGACTGGCTCGAGAACAACGTCGACTGGGCGATCTCGCGCTCGCGCTACTGGGGCACGCCGCTGCCGTTCTGGGTGTGCGAGCAGTGCAAGCAGCAGAAGTGTGTCAGCTCCGCCGCCGAGCTCGGGCTCAAGGAAGACTTCGACCTGCACCGCCCGTACATCGACGAGGTCACCATCGCGTGTGAGAACTGCGGCGGCGTCATGCGCCGCGTGCCCGAGGTGCTCGACTGCTGGTTCGACTCCGGCGCGATGCCGTTTGCGCAGCACGGCCACCCCCGGCACGACACGAAGCTGTTCGAGGAGACGTTCCCTGCGGACTTCATCAGCGAGGCGCTCGACCAGACGCGCGGCTGGTTCTACTCGCTGCTGGCGATCTCGACCCTGCTTTTCAAGCAGAACGCGTACCGCAACGTCATCTGCCTCGGCCTGGTCGTGGACCCGAAAGGCCAGAAGCATTCGAAGTCGCGCGGCAACGTGCTCGACCCGAACTACCTGTTCGACACGTTCGGCTCCGACGCCGTGCGGTGGTACTTCTACACGGCCGTGCCGGTGGGCGAGAACTACCGCACCAGTGCCGACACGCTCAAGGAGACGGTGCAGCAGTTCCTGCTGCCGCTGTGGAACTGCTACGCGTTCCACGTCAACTACGCGGTGGTCGACGGCTTCGATCCCGCGCGGCCTCCGATCCATCTCGCCGAGCGGCCGGCGCTGGACCGCTGGCTGCTGTCGCGGCTCGCGGGCCTGGTCAAGACGGTGGACTCGAAGCTCGCCGACTACGACGTGACCGGCGCCGCGCGGCCCCTCGCCGCATTCGTCGACGACCTGTCGAAGTGGTACATCCGGCGGTCGCGAAGCCGGTTCTGGAAATCGCAGTCGGACTCCGACAAGCAGGCCGCCTACCAGACGCTGCACACGACGCTCACCACTGTCGCGCAGCTGCTCGCGCCGTTCACGCCGTTCATAAGCGACGCCATGCACCGCAACCTGTCGGGCGGCCGAAGCGTGCACCTCGCCGACTACCCGAGCGTGGACGCGGAAGCCTTCGACCCGAACCTCGAGGAGCAGATGGCCGCGGCGCGGCGCATCGTCGAGGCGGGCAACGCGGCGCGCGACGCGGCGCGCATCAAGGTGCGCCAGCCGCTGCGCTCGATCGCCGTGCCCGGCGATCCGCTGCCCGAGGAGATCGCCGCGATCATCCGCGAGGAGCTGAACGTGAAGTCGCTCCAGTTCCGCGCCAAAGAGGTGAAGCTCGACACCGACATCACCGAGGAGCTGAAGCTCGAGGGCCTGGCCCGCGAGCTCGTACGCATGATCAACGACCTGCGCCGGCAGCTCGGGTTCAACGTCGAGGATCGCGTTCACGGCCGCTACGAGGCCGGCGGTATGCTGGCCCGCGCCATTGAGAAGCATGCGGACTACATCAAGCGCGAGACCCTGGCCCTCGATCTGCAGCCCGGTCGCGAAGAGGGATTCGAGGGCGACGAGCGCAGGGTGGAAGGAGAGTACGTCTGGATAGGCCTCAAGCGAGCCTGACGATCACCGCGGGCCGGATCGGCTTCCTGGTGGTCGCCGCAATCGTGTTCATCGCCGACCGGGTCACGAAGGACCTCGTGACCGCGACCGTGCCCTACGGCACTGAGTTTGCAGCGATCGACCACCTGGTCTGGATCACAAACATCCACAACTCGGGCGCGGCCTTCGGCCTTGCGCCGGCGTTTGCGCTCGTGTTCTTGCTCGCTTCTTTCGGCGTCGCGTGCGGACTGGTCGTCTACGTGTTCACGCATCGCGACCCCGTGCCCGCCGACATCGTGCTCGGCCTGGTGCTCGGCGGGACTGTCGGCAACCTCTTCGACCGCGTCATGTTCGGGACAGTCACTGACTTCGTCGCCGTCCATTTCTGGCCGGTGTTCAACGTCGCGGACTCCGCGGTGAGCACAGGGGTCGTCCTGCTGCTGCTCGGATACGTCCTACGCAGACCGAAAAGCGCCTGACGGCGACCTCGCCGTCCGCGCGTCTCGACCGGTTTCTGGCTGAGAACGCGGCGGCGCTGAGCCGCTCCGCCGCGGCCAGGCTGATAAAGGACGGGATGGTCCGGCTCAACGGCCATGCGGCCCAAGCCTCGGATCGCGTCGCCACAGGCGACGTCGTCGTATTCGCGGTCCCCGAGCCGCATCCCGCGCGGGCGACCGCGGAGTCGCTCCCTGTAAGGCTCGTCTATGAGGACGCCGACCTGGTGGTCGTCGACAAGCCCGCCGGCATGGTCGTGCACCCGGCCCCCGGCCATCACTCGGGGACGCTTGTCAACGCGCTGCTCGGCCTGGGCGGCGTCTGGTCAGCCGCCGGGGGAGAGGAGCGGCCCGGCATCGTCCACCGCCTCGACAAGGGCACCTCCGGCCTGATCGTCGCCGCCCGCAACGACAGGGCGCATCGTGCGCTGGCCGCCCAGCTCAGCGACCGCACGCTCAGCCGCACGTACCTCGCCATCGTCCGCGGGGTGATAAAGACCAGCGCGGGCGAGCTCGAAGGACCGATCGGCCGGGATCCGAGAGAGCGCAAGAGGATGGCCGTCGTCAAGGGCGGTCGCTTCGCCCGCACTCGCTACGAGGTCGTCGAGCGAAAACGTGCTTATACACTCGTGCGCTGTGACCTCGACACCGGGCGCACTCACCAGATCCGAGTCCACCTCGCCGCGTTCCGCCACCCGGTGGCCGGCGATCCCGATTACGGCCGTCGCATCGGTACCGAGCCGTCGCGCCCGATGCTGCACGCCTGGCGCCTGCGCCTGCAGCACCCGCGCACGGGCCAAGAGATGAGCTTCGAGGCGCCGCCCCCGGCGGACTTCGACGACTTCTGGTCGTCGCTCGAGTGAACGGGCGTCGCGGCCTCGTGTTCGTGATCTCCGGCCCGTCAGGGGTTGGCAAGGACGCGCTCATCGACAGGCTTCTGGTGACGGATCCCAACCTCCGCCGCTCCGTCTCCTTCACCACGCGCCACCCGCGCGCCAACGAGAAGGACGGCGTCGACTACTCGTTCGTCCCGCGAGACAAGTTCGAGCGGCTGGTCGCGGGCGACGAGATGCTGGAGCACGCCGCGTACGACGGCAACCTGTATGGCACGTCGCGCGAGCGGGTCAACCAGCTTCGGTCGGCAGGCAATGACACGATCCTGAAGATCGACGTCAAGGGGGCGGAGCAGGTCCGCCGGCGCCTGCCCGACGCCACCTTCATCTTCCTGGCGCCGCCCTCGATGGCCGAGCTGGTCCGGCGCACCGCCAAGCGCCACACCGAAAGCGCCGAGGAGCAATCGGCGCGGGCGATGATCGCCGAGACCGAGATGAAGTACGCGACGCATTACGACCACGTGGTCGTCAACGACGATCTCGACCGCGCGGTGGACGAGGTGCTCGGAATCATTCAGAAGGTCCGCGCGGCACACTTGAGCTAGATGCCGCTGGATCCAACCCCGGTTCCCCAGGAGCTCCGCGGCTTGCGCATCGCGCTGCTCGTCGCGGGCGGGATCGCGGCGTACAAGCTCGCCGACCTTGCCTCGGCGCTGACGCAGGCGGGCAGCGAGGTCCGGGTCGCGATGACGAGCTCCGCCGCCCGCTTCGTCGGGCCGCCGACCTTCCAGGGGGTGACCGGCCATCCAGTGCTGACGTCGGTGTGGCCGGGATCGGACGCGCCGGAGCCGCACGTTTTCCTCGGCGACTGGGCGCAGGTCATCCTGCTGGCGCCCGCCACCGCCAACGTCATCGCGCGCGTGTCGCGCGGGCAGTCGGATGACGTCGTGACAGCTACGCTGCTGGCGGCGCGCTCGCCGATCGTGATCGCGCCCGCGATGAACGACGCGATGTGGGCCAAGCCTGCGGTGCAGGAGAACCTCGCGATCCTGCGCCAGCGCGGCATGACGGTGGTGGAGCCGGAGGCGGGTCACCTTGCCAGCGGCCACACCGGCGCGGGACGCCTCGCCGGCCCCGCCGCCCTCATGGGCGCGATGGCCGCGGCCGTGCGGTCGCGTTATGACTTTGCCGGCCGGCACGTGATCGTCACCGCGGGCGCGACCCGCGAGCCGATCGATCCGGTCCGCTTCATCAGCAACTACTCGAGCGGCAAGATGGGCTTCGCAATCGCGGCCGCCGCTGCGGACCGCGGCGCGCGCGTGACGCTCGTCTCGGCGGCGGCGCATGAAGAGCACCGGGGCGTGGAGGTCCATCACGTCGAAACCGCTCAGGAGATGCTCGACCAGCTGCGCCAGGACGTCCGCGGCGCGGACCTGCTCGTGATGGCCGCGGCGGTGGCGGACTTCCGTCCGGCCAAGACGGCGACCGGCAAGATCCGCCGCGAGGAGACGCCCAAGCTCAACCTGGAGCTCGAGCCGGTCGGCGACCTCATAGCCGCAGTAGCAGAGGACCCGGTCGCGAGCGGGGTCTTCATCGTCGGGTTCGCCGCCGAAAGCTCCGAGGTGGATGCGCATGCGCAGGAGAAGCTGAAGCGCAAAAGGCTCCAGGCGATCGTCGCCAACGACATCTCGCGCAAGGACATCGGCTTCGGCAGCGAATACAACGAGGGCGTGATGCTCTTCGCCGATGGCACGCGCCAGGTGCTCGAGCGCACGACCAAGCGCGTGATGGCCGACCGGATCCTCGACCTGGTCCTCCCTAAGCTCAGGTAGTGGCGCTTTTCGCAGAAGTTGCGGTCGAGGCGGCGCGCGCCCTCGACCGGCAGACGTACAGCTATGCCGTGCCGGACGGGCTCGACGTCGTGCCCGGTCACCGCGTCACAGTGCCTTTCGGGCGCCGCAACACTTATGGCTTCGTCGTTTCGCTCGGCACCGATGACCCAGGGGTCGAGGTCAAGCAGATCCTCGAAGCTGGGCCGGACCCGCTGCTGCTGCCGCACCAGGTGGAGCTGGCGCGGCTCGTCGCCGACCACTACTGGGTGCCGCTGATCGAGTGCGTGCGCGCGATGCTGCCGCCCCGCGTGCGCGCGGGCGCCTCGACAGGATCTGGACCGTCGAGCCGGCAGAAGCGGCACAGCCGCCTGCTCGAGCTGGCGCTCGGGCCGGCTCGCCATGAGCCCGCGCCACCGCTCAAACCGGAGCAATCGGCGGCGCTCGAGGTGATCGGCGCCAACGCCGAGACGCTCCTGCACGGGGTGATCGCCAGCGGCAAGACAGAGGTGTATCTGGCGGCGGCGCAGAAGGCCTTGAGCGACGGGCTGCGCGTGCTGCTGCTGGTGCCCGAGATCTCGCTGACGCCGCAGCTGGTCGAGCGCGTGCGCGCGCGGCTCGCCGCCCCGATCGCGATCCTGCAGAGCCAGCTGACCGAGCTCGAGCGCGCGCAGCAGTGGTGGCGGGTGCGCCGCGGCGAGGCGATGGTCGTACTCGGCAGCCGGTCGGCGGTGTTCGCGCCGATCCCCAAGCTGGGCCTGATCGTCCTGGACGAGGAGGGCTCGGCCGCTTACAAGCAGGACCGCACGCCGCGCTACGAGACGGGCTGGGTGGCGCGCCGGCTGGCGGAGGTCTCAGGCGCGCGGCTCGTCGCCGGCTCGGCGACGCCGTCCGTGGCGACGTATCACGAGGCGGCGACCGGCCAGATGGCGCTGGCGAAGATGCAAAAGCGCGTCCACGGCGAGGACGCGCGCGTCGAACTGGTCGACATGCGCGATGAGGTCACGTCCGGCAACATGCAGCCGCTTTCGTTTCGCTTGCTCAAGGCGGTCGACCGGACGCTCGAGAACGAGGAGCAGGCGATCCTCTACCTGAACCGGCGCGGCCTCTCGACGTACGTCATGTGCCGCGAGTGCGGGCGCTCGGTGCAGTGCCTCGGCTGCTCGGTGTCGCTCGTCCAGCACGCGGAGATCGATGGGCTGGTCTGCCACTACTGCGGCTACTCGCGGCCGATGCCGCAGTCGTGTCCCTACTGCGGCAGCCGCCACATCCGCGGGCTAGGCATGGGCACGCAGCGGCTCGAGTCGATGGTGAAGAAGCTGTGGCCGCGGGCGAGGGTGCTGCGCCTGGACAGCGACGTCGCGCGCGGGCCCGACGCGTACTTCGACATCTGGGAGACGTTCCGCGAGCGGCGCGCCGACATCCTGGTGGGCACGCAGCTGGTGACGCGGGGGCTCGACCTGCCGGCCGTGACATGCGTGGGCGTGGTCGACGCGGACCTGCCGCTGCACTTTCCCGACTATCGATCGGCGGAGAACACGTTCTCGCTTGTTGTGCAGGTTGCGGGTCGGGCCGGTCGCGACGGACGGCCGGCGCGGGTCGTCGTGCAGACCAGCAACCCCGAGCACTACAGCCTGCGCTGCGCTGCGACCGGCGACTACGAAGGTTTCTACGCGGCCGAGCTGCCGTCGCGGAAGGCGTTCCACTTCCCGCCGTTCGCCGCCCTCGCCGTCCTGACCCGCACCGACGCCGACGACGCGCGCGCCGCGGCCGACGCGCGCGAAGCCGCCGACTCCATCGCGAGCGGACTGCTGAAGGACGGCATCGACGGCATCCGCGTGATGGGTCCGTCGCCGGCGTTCATCCACCGCCTCCGCGGCGAGTATCGCTGGCAGGTCACACTGAAGGGCGACGGCCTCGAGCGTGCGCGCCACCTGGCGCCGCGAGGCAAGGGGTGGAGTTTCGACGTGGACCCGATCACATGAAGCTGCGGACCATTGCCGAAAGAAAGAAGGACGTGCTGGCCGCCCTGGAGTCGCATCACGACCTGTGGGTTGCGACCGCCGACGCCAAGGGACAGCCGCATCTGATCGCCGCGTCGAGCTGGTGGGACGGCTCTTTCATCGTCGTGACCACGCGCGTCGAGTCCAGGACCGCGCACAACCTGGCCGAAACGGGGCTCGCGAAGCTGGGCCACGGCACGCCCGCCGACGTCATCCTGATCGACGCCGAGCTCGAGACGAGCACGCCCGTCGGGCAGGCCGATGACGAGCTGGCCGGCGGCTTTTCCAGGGCTGCGGGATGGGACCCGCGCGAGGTCGGCGACGACTGGGCGTTCTACCGGCTGCGGCCGCGCCGGGTGCAGGCGTATCGCGGCTATGAGGAGATCGAAGGCCGCGACGTGATGAAAGGCGGGCGCTGGCTGGCCTGACGCCGATCTGGCTTCGATCTCGAGCCTCGTGGGTAGAATCGAATTCGTGGGCGTCCGGCCGATCCTGAGCTTCGATCAACCCGTGCTTCGAGAAAAGGCGAAGAAGGTGTCGCGCGTCGACACGTCCATCCAGCGCCTCATCGACGACCTGGCGGAGACGATGCTCGCTGCGCCTGGCGCCGGCCTGGCCGCGCCGCAGATCGGAGTTCCGCTGCGCGTCTGCGTAGTCAAGGGCGACGAAAACCAGATCTGGGCGCTCGTGAATCCCGAGATCGTCAAGCACGAGGGCGTGCAGGTCGGATACGAGGGTTGTCTGAGCTACCCCGGGTGGGTCGGCGAGGTGGCGCGCTACGAGACGGTGGTCGTGAAGGGTCGCAACCGGCGTGGCAAGGAGGTGCGCATCAAGTCGAGCGGGTTCACCGCGCGCGCCTTCCAGCACGAGCTGGACCACCTGGACGGGATCCTCTTCATCGACCGCCTCACCAACCTCGACACGCTGCGCCGCGTCGAGGACCTCGAGGCCGACGAGCAGGAAGCAGCCGTCGCCGCCGCGTCGGGTTAGCTGCCTTCCTGAAGCTGGTTTTCGCCGGTACCGCTGCCTTCGCCGTGCCGTCGCTGCGCGCCCTGCACTCCGCGGGCCATGAGATCGCGCTCGTGATCACGCAGCCGGATCGGCCCGGCCACCGCATGAAGATGACGCCGCCGCCTGTGAAGGTCGCTGCGGTCGAACTGGGTCTCGATGTGTATCAGCCGGACCGCATCCGGGAGGCATCTGTTGTGGAGCGCGTTCGTCTGCTGGCGCCCGACCTGATGGTCGTCGTTGCGTACGGCCAGATCATCCCGCCGGCCATCCTGGAGATCCCGCGTCGCGGCGTGCTCAATGTGCACGCGTCGCTGCTTCCCCGCTGGCGTGGCGCGTCGCCGGTCGCGCACGCGATCCTGGCCGGGGATGGCGAGACGGGCGTCACGATCATGAAGATGGACGAGCAGCTCGACCATGGACCGGTGCTTGCGTCGCGCGCGATTGCGATTCATCCCGGCGAGGACACGCCGGCGCTCACCGAGCGTCTCGCCGAAGCGGGCGCCGAGCTGCTGGCGGAGACCATCGCGCGCCTCGACGACTTGCAAGCCGCCGAACAGGACCACGCGAAGGCGACGCTTGCGCCCCGGCTCACGCGGCAGGATGGTTCGCTCGAGTGGGAGATGGGGGCAGAGGAGATCGACCGGCGCGTGCGCGCGCTGCAGCCGTGGCCCGGCGCGACGCTGCCCACAAAACGCGGCCGCGTGAAGGTGCTTAAGGGCCACGTCGATGGCTCGCGGTACGTGCCTGATCTGGTCCAGCTGCCTGGCAAGCGGCCGGCGCCGGCCAAGCAGGTCCTCGGCGATGCCTGACAAGGAAAAGGACCGCGACCGCGACATGGCGGTCAACCGCCGCGCGTTTCACGACTACTTCGTCGATGAGAAGTACGAGGCCGGCATGGTGCTGACCGGCACTGAGGTGAAGTCGATCCGCGAGGGCCGGTGCAACCTGCGTGACGGCTT
>WNGI01048039.1_pt1 | contig 12649 bp, 13 predicted proteins | sample 5400621 | NCBI WGS metagenome assembly WNGI01 (sample SAMN13153374, study PRJNA577476) | soil metagenome | isolation source: 20 cm soil or saprolite under Garry oak tree replicate 1 | place: USA:California | collected 2016-06-15 | reverse complement strand
CGAGGAGAACGCGGAGAACGTGCTGGAGATCGACGACGCGGCGCTCGCCGAGCGGATGGCCGGCTTCGTCGACGCGATCCGCGCTCGCTATCCGCCGCTAGCGCTGGACTAGCTCGCGCGGATTCGGCAGCGGCGTCAGCACCGGCTCGACGCGTTCCCTGAGATGCTCGTAGTCCGGCGGGAGCGAGAGCTTTTCGCCGAGATGCTCGAGCGGCTCGTCGACCGTGAAGCCCGGGCCGATCGTCGCGATCTCGAACAGGACGCCGCTCGGCTCGCGGAAGTAGATCGAGCGGAAGTAGAAGCGGTCGATGATCGGGGTCGGGTGCGCGCCGCTCTCTGCGACACGTTTCTGCCACGCCTCGTGGTCCTCTTGAGGTGACGCCCAGGCGACGTGGTGGACCGTGCCGGCGCCCTGGATGCCGAGCGCTTGCGGGGGCTCGTCGTAGGCGTACCAAGAGCCGCGCTTGTCGCCGCGGACTTCCCAGACCGAGTCGCCGTGCGGGTCGAACGCGAGCGTCTGCTCGAGGAGGGCGCGGCTCGGGCCTGGATCGGCGTACGCGCGCACGCCGTCGAAGCCCTGGAGTGCGAGCTCGCGCGGGATCTCGGGATGGTTCGCGACAAGCGGCTCGTCACTCGTCTCGACGACGGAGAGCTCGAGGTCGAGGCCCTCCGGGTCGGCGAAGCGGAGGCTGCCCTCGCTGCGGTCGACCGAGATCCCTTCGCTGGTCAGGCGATCGTTCCAGAACTCGATCGCGTCCTCGGACGCGACCCGGAAGACGATCCTGTGCACCATGCCGCGGCCGGCACGGCCGGGACTGGCGTTCGGGTACTCGAAGAAGGTGAGGTCGCTGCCGGCGCTGCCCTTCTCGTCCGCGTAGAACAGGTGGTAGACGGTCGGATCGTCTTGGTTGACGGACTTCTTCACGAGGCGCAGCCCGAGGACGCGCACATAGAAGTCGACGTTGCCGGGGGCGTCGCCCGTGATGCAGGTGATGTGGTGAATGCCCTCGAAGCGCATGCTGGCTCGACTTTACCCGCGCCGTCATGATCCACGCATGGAGCTTTCTGCGCGTGTGCGACCTGCGGCCGGGCAGGCCGAGGGGGCGGTCGTGTTGATCCACGGGCGCGGAGCGGACGAGAACGACCTGTTCCCTTTGGTCGATCTCCTGGATCCGGAGCGGCGGCTCGTGGGCGCGACACCGCGCGGCCCGTTGTCGCTGCCGCCCGGGGGCGCACACTGGTACGCGCTCGGCGGGATCGGGACGCCCGAGTCGACGACGTTCTGGACGGGTTTCCGCGCGGCTGCTGCGTGGCTCGACGGTTTTCTGGCGGAGCACGGCGTCGCGCACGGCCGGCTCGTGGTGGGCGGGTTCTCGCAGGGCGGCGTGATGGCGTACTCACTCGGGCTCGGCGCCGGCCGGCCTCGGCCGGCTGGGATCGTGGCGTTGAGCAGCTTCATTCCGACCGTCGAGGGCTTCTCGCTCGACCTGTCCCCGCCGCTGCCGCGAATCGCGATCGGGCATGGGACGATGGACGACGTCATCGGCGTCGAGTGGGGCCGCCGCGCGCGAGCGTTGCTGGAAGCAGCGGGAGCCGATGTCCTGTACCGCGAGACCCCGATGTTCCACCAGATCGATCCGGCTTTCGTGCAGGACCTGGCCGGTTGGCTCCGTGCCACCCTCGATCCCGCCTCCCAGACGTAGCGCCAGGGCCAAACGGGACACCTCCTTGGGTCAGACCCGAGGACTGGGCGGTTGGGGGCCTGTCTCAGGGGACGGTGTCCGGTTCGCCGGCGCGGACGAACGTGGCGTAGCGCTCGCGTGCCTTCGTGAGCTCCCCGCTGAAGAGGCCGAGCAGCCAGCGCGAGCGCGCACGGCGACCATCGCGCGTAGCTGCTCCACCGCCAGCCGGCGGCAGAACGGCACCGGCCTGCGCGGACCGGATCGAGGACGATGTAGCGCGCGACAGCGCGCAGTTGCTCGTCCGTCTCCATGAGCACGGAGAAGAAGCGGCGTTCCACCACGTGACCCTCGTAGCCGTGACGCCAGTTGAACCACTGGCAGTAGCGGCCGTTCAGGTACTGCATCCCCGCGGACACATTCGGATCGGGCGTCGTGACGAGTAGGTGGAAGTGATTCGTCATCAGGCAGTACGCATGGATCTCCCAGCGGTACCGATCCGCCGTCACCTCGAGCAGCCAGAGGAACCGCTCCCGATCGCGGTCGTCCGTGAAGATCGGCAGCTTCCGCACGCCGCGACTGACGAGGTGGTAGATGCCCCCTTCGACTTGGTCGCGCGGCGGCCTCGGCAAGAGCTGCCCTTTCCGGACCCCTCCTCGGGTCAGACCTCAAGACGGGTCCTGTCTGTACACGCCCACGTGGTGCGCGCGGGCGGAATTTCAGGCTACGGCCGGATGTGTGTCGCGACTGTGCGAGATCTGTCGCTTTACTCGACCAGCGCGAGGAAGCGGCGCGTGCGTTCGTGCGTCGGGGACGAGAAGAACTGCTCCGGCGGGGCTTCTTCGATGATCCGCCCCTCGTCCATCATCAGGATCGAGCTCGCGACATGATGCGCGAAGCGGAGCTCGTGCGAGACGACGACCATTGTCATCCCGTCCCGCGCGAGACCCTCCATCACGTCCAGCACCTCGCGGACGAGCTCGACGTCCAGCGCCGACGTCGGCTCGTCGAACAGCATTGCCTTCGGACGCATCACGAGCGCCCGCGCGATCGCCACGCGCTGCTGCTGCCCACCGGACAACTCGTCGGGATAGCTGTCGGCCTTGTCGCGCAGCCCGACACGCTCGAGGAACTCGAGCGCCCGCTCGTGCGCCTCCGCCTTCTTCAGCCGGCGCACCTCGACCAAGCCGCACATCACATTCGCCAACGCCGTCATGTTCTGGAACAGGTTGAAGCGTTGGAAGACCATTCCGACCTCCGAGCGATGCGCCGCGAGCTCCCGCTCGCGCAGGCCCCCGAGCGCGGTCTCCTCGAGGTAGATGACGCCGGAGTCGACCGGCTCCAGCAACGCGAGACAGCGCAGCAGCGTCGACTTTCCGGACCCCGACGGACCGATGATCACCTTCACCTCGCCTCGGCCGACTTCCATCGAGACACCACGCAGCACCTCGAGCCCGTCGTAGGACTTGTGGACCGCGTCGGCTCGCACGACAGGCTCGTTCATCGTGCGTCGTGGGGCCCCGCAGGAACGGCCGGAGCCGCGACGCGCTGGCGCCGCCGCCCCGTCGAACTCCAGGTGAATCGCCGTTCGAGCTGCGCCTGGATAGCCATCAGGACGCTGACGATCGCGAGGTAGTAGACCGCGGCCGCGGCGTACGCCTCGAGATACCGAAAGTCCTGACTGCCGCGCACGGTCGACGCCCCCAGCAGCTCGTACAACGAGATCACCGACGCCAGGCTCGTCAGCTTCAAGAGCGTGATGAACTCGTTCGCCGTCGGCGGGATGATGATCCGAACCGCCTGCGGCACGATCACGCGCCGGAGAATCTGCGCTCGCGTCATCCCCAATGCCCGCGCCGCGAGCTCCTGGCCGGGATCGACCGAGATCAGGCCCGCGCGGATGATCTCCGACATGTACGCCGCCTCGTTCAATGCCAGCGCGATGAACGCGGCGAGGAACGCCTTGTACCAGTTCCCGGTGAACACGCTCCACAGCTGAGGGAGCCCGTTCCAGACGAAGAGCAACAGGAGCAGTGTGGGGATCGCCCGGAAGAACCAGTTGTAGACCAGGACGATCCCCCGCAGCGATCGAAACCGGCTCAGCTTGCCAAGCGCCAGAAAGAACGCCAGCACGGTCGCAGCCACCAGCGTCAGACACGTGAGCTCGAGGGCGAGCAGCGCTCCGTGCCAGTAGGGCCTGGACGAGAGCGCTTCCCAGAAGATGTGGCTGTCGAAGGTCGCGAGCACGCTCGCGCCGAACCTACTTCACGTCGGTCACGGGAATCTGGTGCTTCGCGGCGAGCTTCTTCATCGTCCCGTTCTTCTTCAGCGCCTTGATCGCACCACGGAGCGCCGTCCCGAGCTTCTTGTCCGACGGTCGGTAGTAGATCCCGAACGAGTCGGTCTCCGGAAACAGGTACGCAATGGCGAGGTTGCCCGGGTGCTGCTTCTTCTGGTACGCCCCGGACGTGTCCTGCGTCAGCACCGCGTCGGCGCGCCCGATCAGGATCTGACCCACGGCGTCGGTGTCACCCGGATAGCTCTGCAGAGTCATCTGAGCCCTACCCGAGGACTTGAACTGGTCGTTCAGCGCCTTCAGGAACTCCTCGTATTTCGTTCCCGCCTGGACGGCCACGTTCTTGCCGGACAGGTCGTTCGGGCCCTTGATCCGCTTCGGGTTACCCGCCTGCACGACGAGCGCGCGATGTGTCTTCATGTACGTGACCGCCGGAAACTGCTTCAGCCGGTCAGGCGTCACGAAGATGCCGCTGATCACCATGTTGCATCGCTTCGACGCGAGCGCGGGGAGCAGACCCGGGAACGCGGTCTTCACAAACTTCGCCTTCACCTTCCAGTACTTCCCGATTGCGTTCGCCATGTCGACGTCGAAGCCGATCGCCTTGCCGCTCGTCGTCTCGGACTCCATCGGGGGGAACGTCGGGTCGCTGCAGTACTTGAACGAGCCCTTCACCGGGGCGATGCCGATCGCGCCCGCCGTGCTTGCGACGGCCAGCACGGCCGCGAGCAGTACCAGTGGAACGATGTAGCGCTTCATAACGCCTCCTGACGATCAGGCAACGCCGGCCAGTAGGAACGCGCGTTGCTCCTTCAGCATCTCCCGCGCGATCACCAAGCGCTGGATCTGATTCGTGCCCTCGTAGATCTGAGTGATCTTCGCATCCCGCATCATCCGTTCCAAGGGGTACTCCGAGATGTAGCCGTAGCCGCCCAGCACCTGGACGGCATCGGTCGTCACCTCCATCGCGACGTCGGTGCAGTAGAGCTTCGTCATCGCGGACAGCTTCGTCAGCTCCGGCCCCTCGACGCCCTCGTCGACCGCCGCACCGAACTTGTACAAAAGGCCGCGGGCGGCCTCGCACTTCGTCTCCATGTCGGCGAGCATCGCCGCCACGAGCTGGTGCTGGCCGATCGGCTTGCCCATCGTCTCGCGCGTTTTTGCGTACTCGAGCGCGTAGTCGGTGGCCCCCTGCGCGATGCCGAGGCCCTGCGCCGCGACTCCCGGCCGCGACCGGTCGAGGATGCGCATCGCGATCTTGAAGCCATCGCCCTCCTCCCCGAGCAGGTTCTCGGCGGGAACGCGACAGTCGTCGAAGACGAGCTCGCCGGTCGTCGACCCGCGAATCCCCATCTTCGGCTCGACGCGTGCGACCTCGAACCCCGGCGCGTCCGCCTCGACGACGAACGCGGAGATTCCGGCATGACCCCCTTCCGGATCCGTCTTCGCGAACACTGTGTACAGGTGGGCCACGCCGGCGTTCGTGATGAACCGCTTCGACCCGTTCAGGACATACGCGTCGCCGTCGCGTCGCGCGGTCGAGCGCATCGCCGCCGAGTCCGAGCCCGAGCCGGACTCCGTCAGCGCGTACGCGCAGAGCCACTCGCCCGACGCCAGGCGCGGCAGCCAGCGAGCTTTCTGCTCGTCGTTGCCCGCAAGCTTCAGCCCGAGCGATCCGAGCTCCTGCACGGCCAGGATCAGTCCACTCGTCGCGCAGACCTTCGAGACCTCCTCGATCGCCACGAGCGAAGAACAGGCCGAAGAGATCGTTCTCGCGGAAGAGCTCGACGACGTCCCACGGGAACTCGTGGCTCTCGTCGATCTCGGCCGCGCGCGGCGCGATCCGCTCCCGCGCGAGCTGCCGGACCAGATCCCGGATCTCGCGTTGCTCCTCGGTCAGCGGCTCGTATGCCACGCCTGGAGTCTATTTCGGGTGACGATCTACAGTCCCCAGGATGATCCTGGAAAACGGTGTCGTCCGCACGATGGACCCCTCGCTGCCCGTCACGCGCGCCCTCGCCATCGCGGGCGACACGATCGCCGGCGCCGTCGGCACGCACGAGACCGCGCTCGCGAGCCCGGACCGCGTCGACCTCGGCGGCCGCTGCGTCCTCCCGGGCTTCAGCGACTCGCATGTCCACTTTCCCACCTGGTCCTTGGCGCAGCGGCAAGTGCGCCTCGAGGACACGGCCACGCTCGACGAGGCGCTCGATCGCATCGCGGAGGCCGCGCGCGACGTCGCCCCCGGACGCTGGCTCCGCGGCACCGGCTGGCGCAGCGGTGACTGGTCCCCCTCCGTCGAGCCGACGAAGGAAGCGCTCGACCGCGTCACCGGCGACACCCCGGCGGCGCTGATGGCGCGCGACTACCACTCCCTCTGGCTGAACTCCGCCGCCCTCGCACGCGCGAACGGCGACTTGGAGGTCGAGGCCGGCGTCGTCGTCCGCGACGCGGCCGGGGAACCGACCGGCGTGCTCCGGGAGGAGTGCGCGTGGCGCTTCCGCGACATGCACGTTCGCCCGACGGAAGACGAGATGGTCGAGGCCTCACGCGAGGGAGTCCGGATCGCGGTGTCGCGCGGCGTCACCTCGGTGCACGACAAGGACGGCTGGCTCGGCGCGCTCGGCGTGTGGCAGCGCCTACGGGACGAGGGGTCGCTTCACCTCCGCGTCTGGCAGTCGATCCCCGCCGACCAGGTCGACCACGCCGCCGCGCTGCACCTGCAGAGCGGCTTCGGCGACGACCTCGTCCGCGTCGGCTACCTCAAGACGTTCATGGACGGAACGCTCGGCTCTCAGACGGCACGCCTGCTCGACGGCTCCGGCGTCCAGATCACGAGCCGCGAGCAGCTCGTCGAGATCATCCGGCGCGGCGCGGAGGCCGGCCTCCCCGTCGCCGTGCACGCGATCGGCGACCTCGCCAACCGCGAGGCGCTCGACGCGTTCGAGCAGACGCGCGACCACTGGCAACCGCTCGGCCTGAGGCCGCGCATCGAGCATGCTCAACTGCTCGCACAAGAGGACATCCCGCGCTTCGCGGAGCTCGGTGTCGCCGCCTCGGTTCAGTTCAGCCATGCACCTTCGGACGCCGAGATCGCGGAGCGCTTCTGGGCCGGCAAGACCGACCGCGCCTATGCGTACCGCTCGCTGTGGGATACGGGTGCGCTCCTCGCCAACGGCTCCGACGCCCCGATCGAGGAGCTCGACCCTTGGGCCGGGGTCGTTGCGGCCGTGTCCCGTGACTGGCACCCGGAGCAGCGCCTCACGCTCGACGAGGCGCTGCAGGCGACGACGGTCAACCCGGCGTGGCTGGCGCGCGACGAGCACAGCCGCGGCAAGCTCCTGCCGGGCTACCTCGCCGACCTGGTCGTGCTCGACCGCGACCCGTACGAGTCGGACTTGGCCGACGTCAACGTCGTGGCAACGATGCTCGGCGGCCGCTGGACGTACGGCGCGCCGCCGTGGTAGTCGCCCGGTTCACCAGCCCGAAGCTGGACGCAACACCGGCGCCGTCTCGGGCGTCTTGATCTTCCGCGGCTCTTCGCGGATGGCACGTGCGACCGTCAGGATGAGTGCGAGCAAAGCGGCGACGCTGACGGCCACCATCAAACCTGCGATGAGGATTTCGGTTTCCATGCAGCCATCCTCGGCCGCACGGCATCTGCGCACCAGCCGGTAAACCCCCGAATCGAACGGCGGAAAACCGCACCGCTACAATCCGGATAGCGATGCGCACCATGAACCCGGTCCACGAGTCGACCTCCTGTGCGGTCGCTGCCTGCGCGGAGATCATCGGCGCCAAGTGGACGGCGCTGCTCATCCACGATCTCTCCGAAGGGTCCCGCCGCTTCTCGCAGCTCGAGCACTCCTGCGCGGGAATCAGCCCGCGGACGCTGTCGGAGCGCCTACGGGCGTTGGAGGACGAAGGCCTCGTCGAGCGCCGGAGCTACGCCGAAAGCCCGCCGCGGGTGGAGTACGAGCTCACCGAAAAAGGTGAAGCGCTGCTCCCGATCATCGCCGAGATGCGGCAGTTCGGCCACGCGTACCTGAACGCGTAGCCCACTCCGGCTCGGCCCACACCTTCGCGAGCTCCACGATCGTCGCGGCGGACGCGGCCATGTCTTGCACGGACGCCCACTCGAGCACCGAGTGGAACTGCTGGCCGCCCGTGTAGATGTTCGGCGTCAGCAACCCGCGAGCACTCAGCATCGCGCCGTCGGTGCCGCCGCGGATCGGTTCGCGCCACGGCTCGATGTTGCAGCGCCGCGCCGCCTCGTCGGCGGCCTCGGTCACGGCCGGGTCGCGATCGAGGAACTTCTTCATGTTGTGGTAGCTCTCATCCACACTGACGCTGATCCGCGCGCGCGGCTCCTCTGCGGCCAGCTCGTCGGCGAGACCGCGCAGCAACTGCTCGTGCTCGGCCAGCTTCCCCGCATCGAAGTCGCGCGCAATGAAGCGCAGCTCCGCCTCGGCGGTCGTCCCGGTGAAGCGTGTGGGATGCACGAAGCCTTCGCGTCCGTCCGTCGTCTCCGGCGAACGATCGTCTTTCGGCAGCCTCCCGAGCAGCTGCGCGCCCAGTTTGATGGCGTTCACCATCTTGCCCTTCGACGTGCCCGGGTGGACGCTGAGGCCTTCGATCCGGATGCGCACCTCGGATGCAGAGAACGTTTCGTCGTCGATGCGCCCGAGCTCGGCACCGTCGAGGGTGTACGCGAAAGCGGCGCCGAACGCATCGATGTCGAAGTGGTCGACGCCGCGCCCGACCTCCTCGTCGACGGTGAAGCCGACGCGGATCGGCGCATGATCGATCTCCGGATGAGCGCCGAGATACGCGACCGCGCCCATGATCTCCGCCACCCCGGCCTTGTCGTCGGCGCCGAGCAGCGTCGTTCCGTCCCAGTTGCGCACGACTTGGGGCTGGACGTTCGCACCCGACTCGTCCTGACTCGTGTCCATGTGCGCGATCAGCCCGACGGTCGGCCCGTCCGAGCCCGGCAGCGTCGCGAAGACGTACCCGTGCTCAGTCAGCTCGACATCGTCGAGACCCAGCTCGCGGAGCTCGCGCTCGAGCAGCTTGCCGAGGTCGCGCTGCTTCGCGGTGCTCGGATAGGTCTCCGAGTCGTCGTCCGACTGCGTGTCGATGCGGACGTACCGCAAGAACCGCTCGAGCACGTCCTCGGCCAGCTCCTCGGCGAGCGGCGTCGGATAGCGCGGATCAGCCAAGCGCAGCCAGTCCCGTGTACAGCTCGGTAGCGGCGGCGACGGCGCGGTCGACGTCCTGCACGCGCAGCCGCTCGTTCGGCGAATGCACGTTGCTCTCGCGCAACGCGAACCCGGTGCCGATCGTCGGAATCCCCTTCGCGGCGAGCGCCGGATAGATCGGCAGCGTGCCGCCGACACGCACGAGGATCGGACGGACGCCGACGGCCCGCTGAAACGCGTCGAGCCCGAGCTGGATCGCCGGCGAGTCCGGCGCGAAGACCCCCGGCGGCGCAGAGTTCTCGCGCTCCAACGTCACCTCCGCGTCCTTCGGCACGGCCGCGCGAAACAGCCGCTCCGCTGCACTGCCGATCGTGTCGGGGTCCTGTCCCGGCGCGAGCCGGATCGTGAAGCGGGCCTCCGCGTCGACGACCAGCGTCGTGTTCACGAACTCCGGTTTCCCGCCCCGGATGCCGTTGACGTCGAGCGACGGCTCCGCCCAGGTGCGGTCGTAGAACTCGTTCCCGGCCTTCGGGTCGAGCGGCGTCGCTCCGGCCTCGAGCAGGATCTCAGTGCCCGAGGGCAGCTTCTTCAGGCTCGCGATCTCGACGTCGGTCAGGGCAGTGCGCCCGACGCGCAGCTGATCCGGCAGCAGGCCGTCGCGCGCGAGCAGCGCCGACAGCCCCTGGATGAGCACGTGAATCGCGTTCAGCGCCGCGCCGCCGTAGTAACCCGAGTGCATATCGCGCTCGCCGGTGCGGACCCTGGCGTGGTAGCCGACGAGCCCGCGCGTCGCGAGCATGAACTCGGGCTGCTCGGGCCGCGTCATGCCGCCGTCGAAGATGATGCAGGCGTCGGCACCGCGCTCGTCCTGCTCGAGAAACTCGACGATCGAGTGACCGCCGATCTCTTCCTCTCCGTCGCACGCGACGCGGATGTTGACCGGCAGGGCACCGTCCGCGCGCAAGAGCTCAGCCGCCTTCAGCAGCGTGTACAGCTGCCCCTTGTCGTCCGCGATACCGCGCGCGTAGAACCAGCCGTCGCGCTCGTCGAGCTCGAACGGCGGGGTTTCCCAGAGGTCCAGCGGCGCGGGCGGCTGCACGTCGAAGTGGCCGTAGATCATCACGGTCGGCGCGCCTGCGCCGTTGGTGCTCGCCGGAATGTCACCGATGACGAGGTCGCGGGTCCCGTGCCGGACGAGCTCTGCCTCCCCGCCCGCGTGCTTGACGAAGTCGCGCACCCACTCGGCGGCGCGCGCTACATCCTCCTGGTGCGCAGGGTCGGCGCTGACGCTGGGAATCGCGATGAACTCACGTAGCTCGTCGAGCCAAGACTGGTCCACGGGCGGCGAGTGTACGTGGATCCCGGTCTAGTTCCGCGCGATGATCGTCGAGCCGGCCCGGCCGTCTCCCGCAAGGTGCTTCGCCGCCAGGGCGGGTGACGCCACGAGCGCGGCAACGAACGCCGCGGCTAGGAACGCAACGAGCTTCTTCCGCATATAGGCGAGTCTATCGAGCTAGGCGACGTCGCGAAGCTTGATCGCGTCCGCGAGGGCACGCAGCTTCTTCAGGCTCTGGTTCTCGATCTGGCGGATGCGCTCGCGCGTGACGTTGAAGGTGCGGCCGACCTCGTCGAGGGTCCGTGGGTGCTGACCGTCGAGCCCGTAGCGGAGCTCGAGCACCTGGCGCTCGCGGCTCGAGAGCGTCCCGAGGATCTTCCGTAGCGTCTCCTTGCGCAAGGTGATCTCGGCTTCCTCGTCCGGCAGCGGCAGGTTCTCGTCGGTGATGAAGTGGCCGAACTCCGACTCGTCCTCGTCGCCCACCGGCTTCTCGAGCGAGACCGGCGTCTGCGCGCTGCGGCGGATGTGCTCGACCTCGTCAGCACTCAGATCGAGGTCGCGGCCGATCTCGACGGCGTTGGGCTCGCGGCCCAGCTCCGCCCGCAGCTTGCGCTCCGACCGCACGATCTTGTTCAGCTTCTCGACCACGTGCACCGGCATGCGAATCGTGCGCGCCTTGTCAGCCAGCGCACGGGCGACGGCCTGCCGGATCCACCAGGTCGCGTACGTGGAGAACTTGAACCCCTTGCGGTAGTCGAACTTCTCGGCTGCGCGAACGAGCCCGATCGTTCCCTCCTGGATCAGGTCGAGGAACGGCAGGCCCTGGTTGCGGTACTTCTTGGCGATCGAGACGACGAGGCGAAGGTTCGCCTCGACCATCTCCTGCTTCGCGCTGTGGTCACCGCGCTCGATCCGCTTCGCGAGCTCGACCTCCTGCGCGGCGGTCAACAGATCGACCTTGCCGATGTCCTTCAGGAACAGCTGCAGCGCGTCGGTCGAAACCTCGCGCGGCTCCTCGACAGCTTCCTGCTCCTCCTCGACGCCCGTGACGACCTCGATGTGGAGCTCTTCGAGCGCGTGGTAGAAGTCATCGATCTGCGCCGGCTCGAGCTCGAGCTCGTCGAGCGCGACGGCGATCTCGTCGGCACTGAGCTGCCCGTGTTCCTTCCCGGACTCGAGCAGCGCCTTTGCATCGTCCGTCTCGAGCAGGTCGACGACGGTCTTCGGTGGTGCGACGGCCTCGGTTACGCTCACTCCGTTCCCCCCTCGTGGAATCGGCGTTTGGCGATGCCGCACTGTGCCAGTTGGCCGGGACGAGCGCCATAGGCCGAACGGCTCATTTTCTGGACGCCCGGTCCTACCGCTTTCTTCCAGCCTTCAACAGCGCTTGAGCACGCGTTCCAAGCAGGGTACGTGGACCTTCTGCGTATGCCAAGGCCAATTCTCGCCGCGCATGAGGGAGGTCGCCGAAATAGATCAGGAGCAGCCCGAGATGGGAACGAAGGGCGGTAGCCCGGGCGGCGTGTTCGGGTGGCGGAGGTCCTGCGCGCGCACCGCGGAAGGCGAGTCGGGTTGCGCGCGCTGCGCGGCGCGCCACGCGGCCGCGGCGTCCGCGTTCTGGCCCGTGAACGCCAAGGCGAGGCCGAGCTCCAGCCGGATCAGCGCGCTGTTCGGGTAGCGCGCGGCGAGGATACGCAGCCGGCGCGCCGTTCCCGCGGGCCAAGCACGAAGCGCGTCGCGGACCTCGGCCACGACCTCGGGCGGCGCGGTTTGATCGGGCACGAACGGCGGCGGCTTCGACGTCGGGCGAGCGACATCTGACCGGGTCGCGAGCGTGACCCCCACAGCGATGCCGGCCGCAGCCACCGCCGCCGCGCCGACGGCCAGCCAGACTCGCAGACGCGGGCTCATCCGCAGCGACGGTATCCGAGCGACCAACGCTATATTTCGCAAAGCGATGCCGACGTACAGGGAATTGCTGCAGCAGGTGCGGGCGGAGATCTCGGAGGTCGACGCGTCGCGTGCCCGCGAGCTCGTCGATGCCGGCGAGCCCGTCATCGTCGACGTCCGCGAGCAGGACGAATGGGACGAGGGGCACATCGCAGGTGCGGTGCACATCCCGCGCGGCCACCTCGAG
>WNGI01016852.1_pt1 | contig 12649 bp, 9 predicted proteins | sample 5400621 | NCBI WGS metagenome assembly WNGI01 (sample SAMN13153374, study PRJNA577476) | soil metagenome | isolation source: 20 cm soil or saprolite under Garry oak tree replicate 1 | place: USA:California | collected 2016-06-15 | reverse complement strand
GTTATGCGCTGGCCCGATGAAGCGGCTTCCGATTTTGACGCAAACCTCTACATGACGGTGCCGGCGACGGCAGGCGAAGGCGCGAAGTAATCTGCCTGTGACCTTGTTGGATCTTTACGAACCGCTCTTTCAGTACATTTGCATGCTCAGCCGCATCGCGCGCAAGGCGGGTGGCGAAAAGATCGAGTTCAGTAGTTTGAGGGCGACGATCCTAGGACATCTCGAATCGATAAACAAGAACGCGCAGGCGAATCCTTTGCTCGCACTGCAGGTGAAGAAGTTGGAGATGCCAACCATTTTCTTCGTCGATTCAATGATCGCGGAGAGCAGGCTCAGTTGTGCCGCGCAGTGGCACCAGGATCGGCTCGCTTACAAGGAGAACGAACTGGCCGGCGATGAGAAGTTCTTTGATTTTCTTGATGAAACTCTGAACGATTCCAGTCCAGAAGCGACCGAGCGGCTCGTCATTTTTTATGTCTGCATGGGAGTGGGCTTTACTGGATGGTATGCCACTCAGCCGGAGTATCTGCGCAAGAAGATGGAAACGATTGCGCGGCGCATTGCCGGCGCGATGGAGCCAGACCCCGCGGCGCGAATCTGCCCGGAGGCATACCAATACCTCGACACGCGCAACCTAATTGAGAAACCGACGATAAAGATCGGAGCCATTGTTCTCATCTTTCTTGCTTTGTGTCTCGTTGTTCTGGCGGTGAACTTTTACCTCTTCAAGGTCGGCTCGGTAGGTTTGGCTCAATCTCTACATGAGATTCTGCGTCATGACTTAGGGCGATAAATTTCGGGCGACCACCGATGATTAACGAGCTTCTCTCTTTAATTACCTCCTTCGTCAATTTTCCGACGTGGCTTAGGAATAGCATCTACATTGTATCGGCTCTCTCTCTAATCGGTGTAGGTCTGGCCTTTAGCCCGATTATCGCGCTGATTGTCGCCATTGGCCTGCTCCTCGTAATCATAAGTCTCGGTATTTACGCCTATGTCTTGAAAGCGCGCCGGGAGCGGCAACAAGCGGCCCTTACTGGTGGACTGGAACAGAATACTCTAGCTACACCGCATGGTATTAGTGATCCGGGGCGCCGGGCGCGTCTCGATGCTCTAAGGAAACGTTTTCAAGAAGGGATCGAGAAGTTCCGATCCGTTGGCAAGGATATCTACAAGCTACCCTGGTATACAGTCATTGGAGAACCGGCCGCCGGTAAGTCCGAGGCCATCAGACGTAGCGAGATCGGATTTCCTCCTGGGATGCAGGACGAGTTCCAGGGCGTTGGCGGCACCATCAACATGAACTGGTGGTTCACAAATTCTGCCGTCATCCTGGATACGGCTGGTCGTCTTTTGTTCGAGGAGGTTGTCCCCGGCACGACAAGCGAGTGGAAGGAGTTTCTCGGTCTTCTCCGAAAAAACAGGCCGCTTTGTCCTATTAACGGCCTCTTGTTAGTTATCCCGGCCGATAGTCTGATTAAGGATCCGCCCAAACGAATCCAGGAACGTGCCGGAACGATCGCGCGACAACTCGACAACATTCAGCGCGAGCTCGACATTCGTTTCCCGGTCTACGTGGTTATTTCAAAGTGTGACCTGCTGAATGGATTTCGGGAGTTTTTCGAAGACGTCGATGATCCGCACGCGCAGCGGCAGATGCTGGGCTGGTCAAACCCAGATCCACTGGACGCGGCTTTCCGTCCGGAGCTGGTGGACCAACATTTAGCTAGTGTGGTCGAGCGATTACGCCGACGGAGGCTGGGCTTGCTGGAAGATCCTGTTGCCAAAGACTCGAACACTCGCCGCGTCGAAGAGGTAGATCGTCTTTATGCCTTTCCCAACAGCCTCTCGCTCATCTCGGCCAATCTTCGCCAGTATTTGTCGACGATTTTTGTTGCGGGTGAATGGTCGGCCAAGCCGCTGTTTTTGCGCGGCATTTATTTTACTTCTTCGTTGCGTGAAGGAGCGGAACTCGACCAGGAACTGGCGCAGGCGATGGGTGTAGCGGTCGAGGAACTTCCAAGCGGCCGGGCCTGGGAGCGTGAGATCTCGTTCTTTTTACGGGACCTGTTCGTCGAAAAAATCTTTCGCGAGTGGGGCCTGGTTACGCGCGCCACGGATACAAAGAAATTGCTTCGGCGCCGGGCTCTAGCCCTTTTTGGCGCGGGCCTTCTGGCCATGGCAGTGCTGCTTCTCTTTTCCTGGTTTGGATATTCCAGGATGAAGGAGAGCATAGGACGGCAAAGCGGTTACTGGCTTCGCGCCGGGGAAGGTTGGAGCGAAGACCACGAGTGGATGCCCATCGTGACGAAGAGTGATGCCGGTTATACCTACAATGGCGATCTACCCGTGGGTCGCGGGGAACGAAGTCAAACCAAGAATCTTTTTGACGGCGGAGGAAAGAGCCTGGTGAACTTTCACTCGGCTTTGCGTGATTTGACCGAAAAACCTTTGCAGATATCGGCGGTCTTTCGGCCGTTTTACCGGTTCGTGGGGAACTTCGACGCTGAACGAAAACAAGCCCAGCGGATCGTATTTGAAGGCAGCGTTGTTAAACCACTTCTTGAAGCCACTCGTCAGAAAATGACTGTGCCGGTAACAGCCATTTCCGCTGCTGACCTTCAATCAGAAGCCGATGCATTGCTAAGCCTTATCCAGATTGAATCCGGGCTGGTGAAGCGCCAGCAGTTCCTAGACAGCACAATTGCCACGCCGGATCAAATCATTCCGCCGCTACAGAAGTACGTGGTGGATCGTGCCTACGATCCGGGATTAGTCGAGGTGGGTGACTGGACCTACACCAAAGGCGACGGTGCTAAGAAGTGGCCCGGCACGTGGATGAGCGGTGGCAGGACGTTGTTGAGTGATAAGGAAGGCTACAACAAATCGCTCGATGTTGGGATTGAACACTTTCGCCAAAGCATCCACCAGTCGCTGGCCGGAACCGAAGCAAACTGGAACCTTATTCGCGAGTTCGTTGATTTCTTAAAGGGCCAATTCGAGCCCAAGGAACAAGACCTGATTCAGGCGGCAAATACCCCGGGGAGGTTGCAGCAGCTCGATCCTCTGTTGGAAACGCCCCATAAAGAGTTCGAAAAAATGACCGTGCTCTTGAATGAGAAACTGCAGTCGGCAATGAAAGCTGATCTGTTCAAAAAAGGCCCGGTCTCGCTCATTTCCGCCTACGAACTCATCATCAAGGAGCGAAAGCAGGCATCTACAACGATCAAGGTGATGATCGACAACATGCTTGCGGCAACGGTCTTGCCAGAAACCAAACTCACCAAGCCATCGCCGCTATTGAAGGAAATTCAGGACCGGCTTACCGCATTATCAAAGGAAAGTCAGTCTGAGCTTCAGGGATTGGACCTCGCGGAATTGAAAAGGCTCGACGAGACCTACGTTGGAGATTATGCGAACAAAGGTCCTGTCTATGCAGTTCGGGCTGATCTTTATTCTCGCAGCTTAAAGACAACGCGCCAGAAAACGCAGTTCGACCGCTTGATCGGGACCGACTGGGCGGCGTTGAAGAAGCTCATTGAGGATGTCTCCAGAGCGCGCAAAGAGGTCCTTGAGTATCAAGGAAAGCAGAAGAAGGAATCCGCAACCGTTTGTGCCTATTGGCTGGACTACGCCGAGATGCACCAGATCGATGAATGTTGCGCAGGTTATCTCAACCAAGCAAAAGAAGCGCTCTTACCTTTAATTCATTTTCCGCTTGTCTGGCCTCCCGAAGAAGCCGCACTTACTGGCGATAAGGTGAAGGCTGCGGCCAAACTTGTAGCGACGATCCACCGGGACCTGCATTCGGAGACGTTTGGGAAAATCCGGCCAGAATCCCGAGCTCCGCTCGAAGCCTTCGATAAGCGTCTCGCGCTCCTTGATCCGGTGCTGCGTGGCTTGGTCGCAGGAGATCGAATTTCTACCTGTCGTATTTCGATGCCGGCGGGGCCGCCACCTACTCCCACAGTTCCGCCGACGCCGGACCCAGTCACTCACCTGATGCCACCACCCACCCCCAAAGTCCCGGTGTTCATGTACGAGCTGCGAGCCGGCACACCAACATCCAGAGGGCATGCCACTGGCAACCTGGGAAAACAAGGCAGAGTGAGAGTCGGCGATGGCAGGCTTCTGATCGATCGCCTGCCGCTTGACACGGTCTTCCATTTCCATTCCTGGATTGGCGATCAGAAGAAAGAAGTCGATGAAGGAAACAACTGGAGCGCGTTGCGCCTGCTAAGTAAGGCCTCGGTCGCCGCGCAGGACGGAATCAATTGGGAAATAAAGATGGATGATTCCTACGGCGTTGCCATTCTCAATGTGCAGCTGGAACAGGCGATAACGCCGATCGCGCAATGGCCCACGCGGGAGACACTCAGCATCGCGCAATAACATGAGCCGGTTCCTGAAGAAATTTCTTCGCGAGAACGAAGGAATGTTCTCTCGTAAGACCAAGCCGGCGGTTTATCTAGGCGCCTACGGGAAACACCCCGGCTGGGATGATCATATTGATGATATTGGTTTGGACACTGAGAGTTTGTTGCTGGCGAAACAGGTCCTGTATGTCGATGGCATTGGTGGCCAGATTGATTCCGGAGTGTGGGACAAACTGCGTGACAACGAACGGCTGCCGGAATTCAAACACATCATTGTCTGGAAACGCGGAAATGCGTTCTTGTTGGGTCGAATGTGGTCCTCGCGAGATGGGAAAAACCGCACAAAATACCCTATGATTGCATGTGCCCATTGCCTAAATGTTCCACTCGCCTGGGCATTAATGACCGTCCTGCCAGCTCTCGAACAGGTGGAAAGACGCTGTAAGAGTACGAGCTTGGCTGAAGAGGTTCGCGACATTATCCAACAAACGCTTACTGGGCTGCGACAATCGCTCGGTGGCGCCTCTGCTTCACAAGAGGACGTTAAAAGAATGGCCTTCATCGACCACCTTGGGGGGGCAGATGCGCAAGAAAAGCTTTTCCGAATTACCTATTACGTTTGTACTCGGCTGGCGCGTTGTCTTCCCGATGGAACCCGCGAGGCCAAAACCGACGTCACTCCAGGTCAGATTCGCCTGCCAGCAGCAAGCGGGCTTACCCGGGAAACATTGGCGTTTGGGACATTCCGCTTTTGCTGGCCTTGCCGCTGCAGGAAAGCTGGCTGGACGCGACGAGTGGCGAGCCAACAACTCGAGAGTTTTACTCTTTACGAGCGAAACCTGAAGTTCTGGCGATCGCGAGCGAGGTGCCCTACAACATCGATGATGAGTTTCGAAAAGCACATCAGGGCACCATCGAGGCACTGATGGCGGCGTGATTCGCGAATCGGTGCGATCCGGCCTACCAATCGGGGGGAAAGATCCTTTTCGGCTGAAGCAGTCTGGGAATTTTTCCTTGCTTCGCGAACACCTGCGAGCGGCGGGTTTCACTGAAAAGGCTGTGGGCGAAGTCGTCGAAGGCAAGAGCGACCGCAACATCGACGTGGCCTGTGCGATTCGCCGAACGGCGCAAGCCTCACCATTCCATACACTGCTACGCCTTTTCGTTTTGGGCATGGCGGTGACGGTGGAGAGCGCGCAGGCGGCATTATCAGACGAGGGAGTAAATTGCGCGATCGAGAGCGGCTTGCTCGTAGCTGTCGCAGACGGCATACGTGCAGTTGCTTGTTTGCGGCCGTGGCGAGAATTTTTTCTTTTGAGCGATTTTCTTCCTCCAGAGGGCGAACCTCTGTCGGCAGATTTTGTGATGAGTGGGATATCGGCATCATCCATTTCACTCACCAGGCTAACGATTCGAAGACGAGTGGAGACGGCTCTCGATCTTGGGACCGGTGCTGGCATTCACGCGCTCCTGGCGGCGTCGCATGCCAGCCAGGTCGTTGCGACCGATACGAACAAACGCGCGCTAAACTTCGCTTTGATGAACGCGCGGCTGAACGGCATCGAAAATGTGTCCTTCGCCGACGGGAGTTTTTTTGAGCCTGTTGCCGGTCAAAAATTCGATCTAATCGTCTCGAACCCGCCATTCACTATTTCACCGCCCTCGCCCCTCTTGTTTCAGAATGCGGGACTGGGAGGCGACAAGGTATCTGAGTTGATCTTACGAGAATCGCCGGCGCATCTTTGCGAAGGCGGATTTGCTGTCAGCCTCATCAGCTGGGGCCATGAAAATGAAGGGGATTGGGCTTCGCGTCCCTGCGCCTGGGTGGAGGGAAGTGGATGCGATTTCTGGCTGTTGCGTGCCACGAGCGCAGACCCACTCGACTACGCGGCCAATTCGTTGCGCCAAACAGAACGGATCGGCGGTCCGCGTTATTCGGAGCTCCTCGACCGGTGGGTCGAGTTTGACCGGGAACAGGGATTTGTTCGACTTGCGCTCGGTGCGGCGATTCTACGAAAACGGATCTCGCCCAAAAACTGGATTCATTGCGAAGATTTGTCTGGAGCGGCCATAGCGAGCGATGCGGGCGATCAAATTCAGCGAGTGTTTGCAGCAGAGGATTTTCTTGCGAATTTGCGTGACGAGGAGGAACTGCTCGATGCTCGAGTAACCATCCATCGCGCTCACGTACTTGAGCAGAAGCTGGTAGCTGGAGACGATGGATGGATAAGTCAGTCGTTGGTTCTCAAGCCGGCCGAGGGGATCGAGCATCGTGCTGCCATCGACACGCGGGTTCTGATGTTCTTGCCCCGGTGCGATGGCACTCGCACGGTGCGAGAATTAATTTCGGATGTTTCACAACGCGATGGTATCGATTTCGCCGCAGCAGCAGTAGCCGGTTTATCGCTCGTCCGTCGTCTCTTGCGCGCGGGCTTCCTAGTCATTAACGAACCAGAATTGCAGAGCGGGCGAGACGGTTGAGCGCCTTAGGAAGTCCGTCTGCAATAGTCTTCCGGATTTGGGTTGGTTCCGTCACGGGTTCTCCTTCCGATTCGAGAGTGGCTTCGCCCCTTTGCACGAACACTGAGAGAGCTTCTACGAGCGCTGCGAAATCACGTGTGCCGTCGAGAAGGTCAAGAAGTTTGCGACTGAGTGCGTCATTGAGTTCAAGGCCGGTGTGCCGGAGTGTGGAAATCCTCTTTACGCGCCGGTTTTGATGCCGGGCCACAGCACTGGCGAGCGGACGTTCGCTGACATCAGTGACAAAACTGGGTGCCCAAACATGTAATTCGGTCACCCCAGCGGCGTACGCGCGTAACAAAACTTCACAGAGCGCGGTGACGTTTTCATTTTCGTCGCTTTCCTCAGGTACGAGGCGCCGCGCTGCTCCCAGCAATCCGGAGAAATGAATTGCTTGGGGCCAGCGCTGATGCAGATGGAGTAAGGCGGCCTTGACCAGCGGACGGCTGGCGCTGATCGATGCGCCCTTTGCAGTTCGGAACTCTTCAATATCGCTGGAACAGACATTGAGCTTTGAAGATTTCGGTTGTGCTTCGGAGGCGGCGTAAAAATTCGCGATTACGCCAGGCTGAATTTTGTGATCCAATGAAACTTCGCGGCGGCAAAGAAGAGTGCGACGAAAACGCCGGCACATGAGGAAGTCAAGGTATTGCTCGCGCGCAAGAACGTCATCCTCCAGCTCGCGTAGAGCGGTCATTACCGCCGGCTCATAATCGTCCGGCTGCATTTCATTGAACATGGCATCGCCAAGAAATTGCAAGCCATGTGCTGCGGCATGCTTGACGAAGTGATGAAAGTAAATCGGCCGGGTCAGCGGATTGAGGTCGTCGTGATAAAAGGCCGCGTCACTGTATTCAACGGCGTGCTCGAGTTCCTTTTCCAGAATGCGCCGGTACAGGTCGGGTTCTTTTTTCGAAGCTGCGAGAAACTTTAGCAGGGCCCGGCCTTGCGCGATTTTTTGTTTCGCGTCGGGAGCGCACTGCACATGGAAGAGCATCATCTCGCGAACCATGTCGCGGATATGGCCGCCGGGATAGGTATTGTAGCTGACGTAGGCGACACCGTTTGGCGAAAGAGATTCAGAACAGATGGCGAGAATGCGGTCGCGCACTGGATCCGGTACCCAGGAATACACGCCATGCGCAATGATGTAGTCGAACGGCTCACCGTCCGCGTCGAATTCCATTAGATCCAGTTGCTGCAATCGAACATTGTGGAGTGAGAGGTCCCGGATCATTTCGTTGCCTGCAGTGATAGCGCGGCCGGCGGCATCGATTCCGACAAACTCACTGTTCGAAAGCCCGTAGGCCATGGAGACGAGATTAGTGCCATCGCCGCAAGCGAGTTCCAGCACACGACACTTCTCTACCGGAGCGGTCTGCAATCCAAACAGCGCAGCAATCGTGGCCAATCGATCAGGGTGAGTTTGAACGTGAGCCAGGCTGGGATAAAGCACCTCGTCGTACGCGGTGAGTGATTGGTCGCTCACGAATACCTTGTTACGGATAGCGGGTTCAGAAAGTGTGAGCTTGCCAACGCGCAACAGCCTCACTACGATCAGACGTTCAGTCTGGCGATTTTTATGGTCGAGGTCGAACAATTATTAAAGCCTGTTTCGCCGGAACAACCGTGCGGGAAGAATTTATCTTACGATCCCGGCTTTCTCGCGCTCGACGGACTCATTGCGGGCAAGCCTGAAACGCAGTTCTCTGCTGCGGAGGAACCAGATTGGAAGGCGGTGCGCGATGCCTGCCTGGTATTGTTCAATCAGTCGAAGGACCTGCGAGTGGCGGTCACTCTTTGCTTGGCGCTGGTAAAGCTGGAGGGTGCGGTCGGTCTCAGGGATGGTTTGGCGTTACTCAAGGGATTGCTCGAAAGCTATTGGCCGGATCTCTACCCGAAGCTGGATCCCGAGGAGAACAATGATCCCGTGGAGCGCATCAACATTGTTTCCTCGCTGTCGACGCCGTTGGGCACGTTTGGTGATCCGTTGCGTTTTCTCGAGCGGCTGCGCCAAATACCTCTGGCAAACTCACGGCAGATCGGATGGTTCTGCCTCGCAGACATCGCCGGTGACAAAATCATTTTGCCCAACGGCGAGGAAAAGCCGCGCGCCTCAGCAGCGCAAATCAAAGCGGCTTTTCGTGATACGAAGCTCGACGAGCTCGAGGGCTGCGGCCGCGCCATCTCGGATTCCATAGGGCTGGCAAAGGAGATCGATCGCTTCTTGACGGAAACCGTCGGATCAGCCCGGGCTCCGGATATGGGAGCGCTAATGGCTGTCCTAACTGAAATTCAGAAAAACCTCGCGCCTTTTATGTCAAGTGTTCCAGGTCAGTTGCAAGCCGAAGGGCAAAACATTGAGAGCGATTCTACACCAGGAAGACTTACTGGTGACGGCACTGTCCAGTCGAGACAGGATGTTCTCCGACTCCTCGAGCGAATTTGCGAATATTATGAGCGCACCGAGCCCTCGAGTCCGTTGCCGCTTTTATTGCGGCGCGCGCAACGAATGGCGGAAATGGATTTCCTCCAGATCGTGGACGAACTGACGCCCGCAATGCGCGCGCAGCTTGAACCAATAGTTGGGGTAAAGCCCGCCGGGGAGACTGAGACTCCGCCAAGTTAGACGCGGTTAGTCTGTGGTTAACAGGGCCTTGCCATGCGGCTGCAAAAGCATGGGGAGATGAGGCAATACCGAAACGTTACTTGGGGAAGATTGGCGTAGTTACCATTTTTGAACACGCACCCTGCGTCGAGCCTGCGCTTGCGAGATTTCTTTTCGGCGGGCGTATAACGTGCCGAGGGCGTCGCAGAACGGAAACTCAAATGCCAGTAATTGGCGTAAAAAAGTGTTTGCCATATGGCGGTAAAGGCCCAACGATGTCCATTGTGAAAGCCCCTGGTGCTTCCGCAGCAATTCTGAGCCTGGGGTGCACAATTTCCGGAGGATAATCTATGCCAAAAGCCAGCAGCCAGAAGTTCATTGCCCGAAACCGGGCACCGCGAGTTCAAATCGAATACGACGTCGAAATTTACGGAGCCGAGAAGAAAGTGGAATTGCCTTTCATCATGGGAGTGATGGCAGATCTCTCGGGCAAACCAGAAGAGTCCTTGCCATCGGTAGACCAGCGGAAGTTCCTGGAAATCGATGTCGATAATTTTGATGACCGTTTAAAAGGCACTAAACCGAGAGTTGCTTTTCATGTTCCCAACACGTTGACTGGCGAAGGCAATCTCAGCATAGACCTGTCCTTCGAAAGCATGGACGATTTTTCGCCCGGTGCCGTAGCCCGCAAAGTCGATGCATTGAATCAGCTTCTTACCGCGCGTAACCAGCTTTCCAATCTGGTGACCTACATGGACGGCAAGAGCGGAGCGGAAGATCTTGTGTCCAAGTTACTGCATGATCCGGCATTGTTGAAGACGTTAGCTGCGGCGCCAAAACCGCAATTGGAAGGGAAAGCGAAAAGCGAGGAGTAGAGCATGGCTGCGCGTAATCCAGAGACTCAAGTTGCTGCACCTGCCGCAGCACCGGCGGAGATCAGCGAATTCGAAAATCTTCTTAACAAGCAATTCAAGCCCAAGACCGACACCGCGAAGGAAGCAGTGCAGGCCGCGGTAAAAACACTGGCCGAGCAGGCGCTCGCCAGCACCAGTCTGATCACCAAGGATGCGGTAAGCTCGATCGAGGCAATCGTTGCCGAGATCGACCGAAAGCTGTCCGAGCAAATCAACCTCATCATGCATCACGAGGACTTCAAGGCCCTCGAAGGAACGTGGCGCGGCCTTCATTATCTCGTGACGAACACGGAGACCGACGAGAAGCTCAAGATTCGGGTGATGAACATTTCGAAGAAAGACGCCGGGCGCACCTTGAGAAAATTTAAAGGGACAGCGTGGGACCAGAGCCCGCTCTTCAAAAAGATCTACGAGGAGGAATATGGCACACCGGGTGGTGCACCCTACGGCTGCCTGATCGGAGATTATTCGTTCGATCACTCCCCTCCGGATGTCGAGATGCTCCTGAGCATCTCGCAAATCTGTTCGGCCTCTCACACACCTTTCATTGGCGCGGCGGCGCCGACCTTGATGAACATGGATACCTGGCAGGAATTGATGGATCCACGTGATATCACCAAGATCTTTCAGACGCCGGATTATGCCCCATGGCGGTCGTTGCGCAGTTCTGAGGACTCGCGTTACATCGGCCTCACCATGCCGAAAACGCTGTCTCGCCTGCCTTATGGCGCCAAGACAAATCCGGTCGAGGATTTTGATTTTGAAGAGGACACCGAAGGAGCCGACCACTCCAAATACGTATGGTCCAACGCCGCTTACGCGATGGGCGCAAACATCAACCGTGCTTTCAAACTTCACGGTTGGTGCGCGCGAATTCGCGGGAGCGAAAGCGGAGGAATGGTGGAGGAACTACCGGTCCATACTTTCCCGACGGACGACGGCGGCGTCGATATGAAATGCCCCACCGAGATTGCCATTACCGATCGGCGCGAAGCTGAGCTGGCCAAGGCCGGATTAATGCCTCTCTCCCACTGGAAGAATACCGATTATGCCGTCTTTGTCGGCGCACAATCATTGCAGAAGCCCCAGGTGTACGACGATCCCGATGCGACGGCCAATGCCAACCTCGCCTCCCGCCTGCCCTACCTTTTCGCAACCTGCCGGTTTGCCCATTATCTCAAATGTATCGTGCGCGATAAGATTGGATCATTCAAAGAACGCAGCGACATGGAGCGCTGGCTGAACGACTGGATCATGCATTACGTGACGGCGGATCCGAACGCGTCCGAGGAGGTAAAGTCGGAGTACCCACTGGCCGATGCCCACGTCACGGTCGAGGAAGTCGCTGGCAATCCTGGTTATTACACTTCCAAATTTTTCCTTCGACCACACTTCCAACTTGAAGGATTTCCAACTTGAAGGATTGACAGTTTCGTTGCGTTTGGTAACAAAACTGCCTTCCGTTAAGGCAGGAAGTTAGCGAAAATCTCTCAACCTGAACCCGGTGAACCGTGCCGACACCGGGAGCGGATTGAGAGTTGATGAAAATAACAAGGCACATCCCTTAGAAAGTAAAACACTATGGCAGCAGTAGATTATTTCCTGAAGGTCGATGGGATACAGGGGGAGTCGAAGGCCGATAAGCACAAGGACGAAATCGACATCGAATCGTTCTCCTGGGGGGCCACACAGAGCGGCACATTTGCTGTAGGCGGCGGGGGAGGAGCCGGTAAGGTAGCAATGCAGGACTTCCATTTTACCATGGGAGTGAACAAGGCGAGCCCGGCACTTTTTCTCTCCTGTGCCCAAGGCGACCACATCAAAAATGCGACACTAACCTGCCGAAAGGCTGGCAAGGAGCAGCAGGAGTTTATGAAGGTAACGATGAGCGATGTATTGGTCTCGTCGTTTCAAACCGGCGGAAGTGGAGGACATGACGTTGTTCCGACGGACCAGATCTCATTAAACTTCGCCAAGATTGAAGTTGAATATAAAGAGCAGGATGCCACCGGAAAACTGACAGGCTCAGTGAAGAAGTGGTTCGATTTGAAGAGCGTCAAAGGCGGTTAGTCCGCCTGGTAGGCGTCTCGTGCAGCAATTTTTTTGCCCGTGTGATGTCGTTCGGCGAACAAAAAAGGCTCGTCAAAGTATTTCGCTTGCGTGCATGGCGCGGCCGTAAGGTAGAGGTAAGTCAGCGAACGGAGCTATGGCGGTTAGTAGTCGCACCTCCG
>WNGI01008328.1_pt1 | contig 12650 bp, 9 predicted proteins | sample 5400621 | NCBI WGS metagenome assembly WNGI01 (sample SAMN13153374, study PRJNA577476) | soil metagenome | isolation source: 20 cm soil or saprolite under Garry oak tree replicate 1 | place: USA:California | collected 2016-06-15 | reverse complement strand
CCGTCTCGGCGGCGTCCGCAAGAAAGGCGTACTCGATCTCAGGCACGACGCCCAACTGCGGCGGCGCGCTTGCGGGTGGGAGCGATGCGAATCGTCGACGGGGCAGGCCCTCGCCCATGGCCGTTCGTCCGCCCCGACGCCTCGGCGAACGTCACGTCGCTGAGCGGCACGAGCGGCTCGCCGCGGAGGACCCTCGCCAGGTATTCGCCGGTGGCCGAGCCCGCGGTCGCGGCGACCTTCTCCGGCGTTCCCTCGGCGATGATCAGACCACCCCGCGCACCGCCAGCCGGCCCGAGGTCGACGATCCAGTCCGCCGTCTTGATCACGTCGAGGTTGTGCTCGATCACGAGGACGGTGTTGCCGCCATCGACGAGCCGATGAAGGACCTCCAGGAGCTTCTCGACGTCAGCGAAGTGAAGCCCGGTCGTCGGCTCATCGAGGACATAGAGCGTTCGCCCGGTCGCCCGCCGCGACAGCTCGGTCGACAGCTTGACCCGTTGCGCCTCGCCGCCCGACAGCGTCGTCGCCGGCTGGCCGAGATGAACATAGCCAAGCCCGACGTCGACCATCGTCTGGAGCTTCATCTTGACATTTGGGACCGCGGAGAAGAAGTCGTTCGCCTCGGAGATCGTCATCTCGAGGACGTCGGCGATCGACTTGCCCTTGAAGTGGATCTCGAGGGCCTCGCGGTTGTAGCGCTTGCCCTTGCAGACCTCGCACGTGACGTAGACGTCCGGCAGGAACTGCATCTCGATCTTGAGGATCCCGTCGCCCTTGCAGTTCTCGCAGCGGCCGCCCTTGACGTTGAAGCTGAAACGCCCTGGGCCGTAGCCGCGGACGCGCGACTCGGGCACGCCGGCGAACAGCTCGCGGATCGGGGCGAACAGACCCGTGTACGTCGCCGGGTTTGAGCGCGGCGTCCGTCCGATCGGGCTCTGGTCGATCTCGATGATCTTGTCGATGTGCTCGGCGCCCTCGAGCCGCTCGTGGGCACCGACCGGCTCACGTGATCCGTTGAGCTCGCGAGCGAGCGCTCGGTAGAGGACGTCGGTGACGAGCGTCGACTTGCCGCTGCCCGATACGCCCGTCACCGCCGTGAACGTCCCGAGCGGCAGGGTCAGGTCGACCTCGCGCAGGTTGTGCTCGGTCGCCTTCTTGACCTTGAGCTTCTTGAGATTGCCCTTCCGGCGGCGCGCCGGTATCGGTACCTGGCGCTCGCCGCGGAGGTAGGCCCCGGTGATCGAGCGCGGCTCGGCGAGGACCGCCTCGAGCGGCCCGTTGGCGATGATCTCACCGCCATGCTCCCCCGCCCCGGGCCCGATGTCGACGACCCAGTCGGCCGTCCGGATCGTCTCCTCGTCATGCTCGACGACGAGGACGGTATTGCCGAGGTCGCGCAGCCGAGTCAGCGTCGCGATGAGCTTGGCGTTGTCGCGCTGGTGGAGCCCGATCGACGGCTCGTCGAGGATGTAGAGGACGCCCATCAGCGTCGTCCCGATCTGGGTCGCGAGGCGAATCCGCTGGGCCTCGCCACCCGACAGGCTGACGCTGGTCCGGTCGAGGGCAAGGTAGTCGAGACCGACATCGACCAGGAAGCCGAGCCGGGCGTTGATCTCCTTGAGCAGCTGGTAGGCGATCGTCCGCTCGCGCTCGTTCAGAACCTTGGGCAGCGCCGCGAACCATTCCAGGGCATCTGTGATCGACATCACGGAGATGTCCCAGATGTTCTTGTCGTCGACGGTCACCGCCAGGATCTCGGGCTTCAGCCGCTTACCGCCGCAGACCGGGCACGGACGGGTGACCATGTACTTCTCGAGCTCGGTCTTGATGTACTCGGAGTCCGTCTCGCGGTAGCGCCGCTCGAGGTTGGTGACGATCCCCTCGAACGTTGCCTTGTACGTGTTCTCGCCCCGTTCGTGCCGATAGCGGACGAGCACCTTCTCGTCCTTGCTGGCGTACAGGAGGTAGTGGAGGGCCTCCTTCGGCAGGCTCTTGACCGGCGCCGTGAACGACCAGCCATGCGCTTTCGTGATCGACTCCAGGATCTTCAGCCGCCACGAGGCGTCGTTCGGCATCTTCGCCCACGGTGCGAGGGCGCCCTGCTGAAGGCTCTTCGAGCGATCCGGGATCACGAGATCCGGGTCGATCTCTAGCTTCGTCCCGAGACCGGTGCAGGCCGGGCACGCGCCGTGCGGCGAATTGAACGAGAAGCTCCGCGGCTCCAGCTCGTCGATCGTCGTGCCGTCGTACGGGCATGTGTAACGCTCGCTGTAGCGACGCTCCTCGAACGTCGGCGGCTCGTCGCCGCCCACCGCGCCCGCCTCGGCACCGGCGCCGCCGGCCGCGCCCCGTGGTGCCGGGGCGATGAGCACGACGCCCTCGCCGAGTCGCAGGGCGGTCTCGACCGAGTCGGCCAGGCGAGCGGCGTCGGGGTCGGCCATCGGCCCCCCGGTCTCGGGGTCGATCGGTCGGCCGTCCGGCCCGCGTTCGGCTCCCTCGGGGAGCTCGGCGTGACGGACCACGAATCGGTCGACGACGACCTCTATCGAGTGGCGCTTGTACTTGTCGAGCTTCGGCGCGTCCGCCAGATCGTACATCTCGCCGTCGACACGGACCCGGACGAAGCCCTGCCGCCGGGCGCTCTCGATGACCCTGTCGCCCTCCGTCTTGCGGTCCTTGATGAGCGGGCCGAGGACGAGCAGCCGGGTACCCTCCGGCAGCGACAGCACCTGGTCGACGATCTGCTGCACGGACTGGCGTTCGATCGGACGGCCGCACGTCGGGCAGTGCGGCCGGCCGACACGCGCGAACAGCAGCCGCAGGTGGTCGTAGATCTCCGTAACCGTTCCGACGGTCGATCGAGGGTTGCGCGACGCGCCCTTCTGGTCGATCGAGATCGCCGGCGACAGGCCGTCGATCTGGTCGACGTCCGGCTTCTCCATCTGGCCGAGGAACTGGCGGGCGTAGGCACTCAGGCTCTCGACGTAGCGACGCTGGCCCTCGGCGTAGATCGTGTCGAACGCAAGGCTGCTCTTGCCGCTGCCGGACAGGCCGGTGATGACGACCAGCCGATCGCGCGGGAATGCGACGGTGACGTCCTTGAGGTTGTGTTCGCGGGCACCGCGAAACTGAACGCTCCGCCAGTGGTCCCCGCCGTCGTCGGTGGCGCCGAGAACGATGGACTGCATCTCCGTCGACGAATACACGGCGAACCCGGTTTTCTCGGACACGAACGACATCGACGAGACGAATTCCTCCTCGGGTCGAGCCGGACCGGACGCGGACCACGTCCGGCCGCCGTCCCGACTGCGCGCAGTGCCCGAGCGACCCTGCCATGCGACACCCAGCCCGCTCTTCGTGAATTCAGCGCCGACGACCGGGCCACTCGGAGGCCGGCCGACGAGACGCATCGCAGCGCCGAAGCTCGATTCGGATGACCTTGTCATCCAGCTGGCGCCGCCGTCCAGCGTCTCGAGCACCTGGGTCGGGGCCATCGTCCCGCTCCCCGCCCCGGTGCACACGGCCCAGCCGTGCTTCGCGTCGACGACCTGGACGGTCACGAGATCCTGCCAATCGGGGCCGCACGGGATCGGGCCGGCAGTCCACGTCCGCCCGCCGTCGGACGTCTGGAGCAGACGGTTATGGCCGAGGCCACCCGTCGTTCCGTTTGGGTCGGGCGCGGCCCCGACCGCCCACCCCGTGGATGCGTCGACGAACGACATCGTTCCGGCCTCAGGGACGACTGGCCCGCTGGTTGGGAACAGCTCCCAGGTCTGGCCGGCGTCGGCCGAATGAAGCATCGTCCCGCAGCTCCCCGCCTGGTTTTCCACGCACGGGATCAGCGCCCACGCCTCGTTCCCGGCGATCGCAATCTCTGAGACCGGCGACGGAACCCCGTCTCGGATCGTCCACGTCGCGCCGCCGTCCGTCGTTGAGGCGATCGCCCCGCCCGCCGTATCGCCGGTGCCGATCGCGCCCCCGGCCAGCCCGTGATTCGAATCGAAGAAGGCGATGACCGACGGCGTGAAGTCGGCCGGGTTGATTGCCGCAGTCGGAACGGGCGTGAGCTCAGGGGCCGGGGAGGAAGATGGCGGCGAGGACGGAGATGACGATCCGCTTGGCGGGATCGTCGTGGCACAGCCGGCAAGGACGATCGCGGCCGCCAACGCTGCGATAGCGCACGGGCCGATGCGCGGCCGATCTGGATCTACCTTCCTGGGCACCTCGGCGGGACGCGCGACGGGCCCACCCATGTGACGACCGGCGGGTCCTATGCTTCCGGCCACCGTCACCCCTCCGCGTCGACCGAAGACGCCGTCATCCGTCGCGAGCGCGACGCGCTCGTCCGCCACGCCCTCACGGGCGTCCGCCCCGTCCAGCGCGAGGCGATGATCCTCGCTGCGCAGGGTTATCGCTCGTCCGAGATCGGCGACCGGCTGGGTCGGACGGCAGAGGCTACGAGGACGCTTCTGTGTCGTGCGCGGGGCGAGCTACGGGCGCAGATGCTCGCCTTCGACCCCGCATGAGCCGCTCCGACACGCGCCGGACGTCGGCGCGTCTACCGACGATCGGACCGCCGACAAGTGGCCAAATGATCATTCAACCGGGCCTTAGCGGAGGTCGAGGGCCCCACGCGAGCAGTCTGGGGCTTACAGGCTGGCTGTCGTTAGCCTTCGACGGCTGATTTCGGCTTGAAATCGGACCTGATGATGGATGATCCGATGGGTGACCTCCGTAACGGTCACCCGGTGTGCATACGGCGAGATACGGGCCGGGCGGGACCGGAGCGACCCCGCATGAGGCGGGTCGGCGCTACGAGCAGATCAGCCACTTTCCGTTTTCCTGGACCAGGTTCACATCCTCGTCGAGTGGCTGCGACTGGCTCAGCTGGCCCGACATCGCGGCAACCGTGGCATCGATCGTGGCGTCGTCCGCCGGCTGCCCGTTGGCGGCCATGACCTTCTTGAAGATCTCCTTCATCTTCGCGGCGTCGAAGGTGACGGTGGACTTGCCGGTGACGTGAACGGTCGCCTTGTCGACGGTCTTGCTGGTTTCCGTCGTCTTGACGTCCTGGAAATCGACCTTGATTGCGTCGAAGAGGCTGTTGGCGTCGATGCCGAGCGCGGTCAGGGAGCCCAGGCCGCCACCGGTCCCTCCGAACAGCGACGCGAAGTCGCTCTTCTTGGCGGCACACGTGTAATCGACGAGCTTGGCGAAACCGCCCGACTTGGCGGCATCGAGGGCGGCACTGACGGTGCCCGCCGGCTCGGAAAGGTTCGGAGCCGCTGCACCGCAGCCGATAACGGCGACGATTGTCACGATGGCGAGCGCGGCAGACCGCAGGATCGAACGAGTCATCTCTCTCTCCTCCCGGCTCGCTCGCGGCCGCTCCCTCGAGCGGCGTTGCCCCGACGAGCCTGATCCAGTCTGGCCTAATCCCGTTGTCGCCGCACCTCGTCCGCGACTAATCGCTGCGGCGCCCAGGAACCTTCAGCGTCGACGTCGCGGCGCCCTTGTCCCCGTGCGATGTCGGACATTCGGGGTGACCGTCCGATCCCATGTCGGTCGGTCGAGGAACCTCGCGGTCCGTGTCGGATCGTCATCGTGCTCGTCGCGGATGCCGGGCAGCCAGTCGGCGGCGGTGCCCTCGTCGATCGACGGGATCCCGTCGAGATTGTCGGCCGGCTCCTCGTCCGCGGGCAGGACCTCTACGCTCGTCACCTCGAAGGCCGGCCCGCTCGGAGTCTCGACTCGCCGGCCACGCCCGTCGTTCCCTGGCCCGGAAACCCTCGATGCCCGCTCCGCGGCCCGCCCGACGATGAGCGACTGGTCCTGCTCGAGAACCCTCAGGCGGATCTGCTGGATCTCGTCGCGGAGCGCCGCTGCCCGCTCAAACTCGAGCTGCTTGGCGGCCGCCTTCATCTCGGCCTCCATCCGGGCCACGAGCTTCTCGATCGCCGCCGTGTTCTCGAGCGTCAGCGCACGACCGGCGAGGTCGCCTCGCTCCGAGGTGTAGACGACGGTCGACTCGGCGACGGCCCGGAGCCGCTCGTTGATGTCGTGGATACCCTTGATGATGGTCGTCGGCTCGATCCCCCGCTCCCTGTTGTAGGCGACCTGGACTGCACGGCGGCGGTTCGTCTCCTCGATCGCGGCGGCCATCGATTCGGTCACCCGGTCGGCGTACATGACGACCTGGCCGCCGATGTTGCGCGCCGCCCGCCCGACCATCTGGATGAGCGACCAGGAGCTCCGAAGGAAGCCCTCCTTGTCGGCATCGATGATCGCGACGAGCGTCACCTCGGGCAGGTCGATCCCCTCGCGGAGGAGGTTGATCCCGACGAGGACATCGAAGACGCCGAGACGCAGGTCGCGCAGGATCGCGACTCGCTCGAGCGTGTCGACCTCGCTGTGCAGGTACTGGACCTTGACCCCGAGCTCGCGCAGGTAATCGGTCAGGTCCTCGGCCATCTTCTTCGTCAGGGTCGTGACGAGGGCCCGCTCGCCACGCTCGACACGCACGCGGATCTCCTCGAGGAGGTCGTCGATCTGACCGTCGGTCGGGCGGACTTCGATCGTCGGGTCGACGACCCCTGTCGGCCGGATGAGCTGCTCGACGACCCGCTCGCTCCGTTCGAGCTCGTACGGCCCCGGCGTCGCGCTCATGTAGACGACCTGGTTGAGGTGACCCTCGAACTCCTCGAACGTCAGCGGCCGGTTGTCGAGCGCCGACGGCAGGCGGAACCCGAAGTCGACGAGGATCTCCTTGCGGGTCCGGTCGTTCTTGTACATGCCGACGACCTGGGGGATCGACATGTGCGACTCGTCGACGACGAGGAGCCAGTCCGGCGGAAAGTAGTCGAGGAGCGTCCACGGCCGCGAGCCGGGCTCGCGTTGCGAGAGATGACGGGAATAGTTCTCGATCCCGGTGCAGAAGCCGAGCTCGCGCATCATCTCGAGGTCGAACGTCGTCCGCTGGCGGAGCCGGGCCGCTTCGAGGATCCTGCCCTCTGCCTCGAGCTGGCCGACCCGCTCCTCCATCTCGGCCTCGATGTTGAGGATCGCGATCTTGAGCTTGTCGGCCGGGGTGACGTAGTGGGTCGCCGGGTAGACGTTGACCTCGTTGCGCTCGGCGAAGAGCTCGCCGGTCAGCGGGTCGATCTCGGTGATCCGCTCGACCTCGTCGCCGAAGAACTCGACCCGGACCAGGTGCTCCTCCGAGGCCGGCTGGAGCTCGAGGGTGTCGCCACGGACCCGGAACCGGGCGCGAGTGAGGGCCTGGTCGTTGCGCTGGTACTGGAGATCGACGAGGTGGCGAAGGACCGTATCGCGGCGGTACTGGCCGCCCTTGCGGAGGCGAAGAACGGTGGCGCCGTAATCGACCGGGGCACCGAGACCGTAGATGCACGAGACCGACGCCACGATGATCACGTCCCGCCGCTCGAACAGGGCGTGGGTCGCCGCGTGGCGGAGCCGATCGATCTCGTCGTTGCGGCTCGAATCCTTCTCGATGTACGTGTCGCTTCGGGGCAGGTATGCCTCCGGCTGGTAGTAGTCGAAGTAGCTGACGAAGTACTCGACCGCGTTGTCCGGGAAGAACTCGCGGAACTCCGCGTAGAGCTGGGCGGCGAGCGTCTTGTTGTGAGCCAGGACGAGCGTGGGCCGGTTGATCTTCTCGATCGTCCAGGCGAGGGTCGCGGTCTTGCCGGTCCCCGTCGCCCCGAGCAGCGTCTGGTGGCGAAGACCGCGCCCGAGGCCGTCGACGAGCTTGTCGATCGCCTGTGGCTGGTCTCCGGTCGGCTCGAATGGGGCGACGAATCGGAAGTCCGGCATGGGCTCCAAGAATAGCATCCCGCCGTCGCCGAGACAGAACGGGTGTTCGATGCCGTCGCACGGGAAAGACGAGCTCGCGCGCGTACGGCCGGGGTACCCGAGGTGGGACGAACGAGTCATACCGGGAGAGGGCCGAGCGGCCGAGACTCGGGATATCCATCGATATCAACCAGGAGGGGTTGCGCCCACCCGTGCGTGCCACATCCATCCGACGCCGGTCAGGGCGTGGGGCTGAGCGAGGACCCGAGGCAGGTCAGAGCCTCGTCGAGTTCTCGCTCATCCTGCTGCCGCTGTTCTTCATCCTGCTCGGGATCATCCAGTTCGGCTTCATCTTCAACACGTACGTGACGATGACGAACGCGGCGCGCGACGCAGCCCGGCTGGGTAGCGTCTACATCTTCGACCACGCCTGTACCAAGGCTCAGAACGACGCCCTGCGCAACGAGGCCATCAGAACGTCACTCCTGAGCTCGATGAACCAGTTGAGCACGACTGCTCCGCGGTTCACGACGACTGCCCCGACGGGAACCGGCTGCACCCGAACCGGTGGCTGGTTCAGCAGCGGGTCGACGTTCGTGGACGGCGACCTCACGGTCACATATGTCCTGCCCTCCGGGATGACAGACGAGGATTCACGGACCGGCCAGGAGGTCACGGTCTCGGCTGTCTATCACCAGGACCTCATCGTGCCGCTCGTGTCCGGCCTCCTGCCGAAGGATGCCGGCGGTCGGTTGACCCTCACCGGTGTGGTCACGATGGTCATCAATTGATCGGACTGCTCGTCATCCGGCAGGGGTACCCGCGGTGGGACGAACGAGTCATACCCGGACAGGGCCGCGCGACTGAGACTCAGGACGTCCATAGAGTCACCACAAGGGGTCGCGCAAACCCGTGCGTGCCACATTCATCCAACGCCGACGAGGGCGCGCGGCTGGGCCAGGATCCGAGGCAGGTCAGAGCCTCGTCGAGTTCTCGCTCATCCTCTTTCCCCTCTTCCTCATCCTGCTCGCGATCATCCAGTTCGGCTTCATCTTCAGCAGCTACGTCACGATGACGAACGCGGCCCGCGACGCAGCCCGGATCGGGACGATCTGGGTCTACGACAAGGACTACTCGAAGATCGAGAACGACCGCGACCGGAATGACGCGATCAAGGCGTCGGTCCTGGCCTCGATGAGCATGCTCGGCAAGACAGCGCCGTACTTTACGACCGGCTCGACCTGGAGCCAGACCGGTACGACGACCGCCCCCGTCTTCACCGAGGGCGATCTCGTGATCTCCTACGCGCTCCCGACCGGCGTGCTCGACACCGACACGCGGACCGGCCAGCAGGTCACGGTCCAGGCGACCTATCACCAGGACCTGATCGTGCCGCTCATTTCGAACTTCCTGCCGAAGGACGCCGGCGGACGGTTGACCCTCGTGGGCGTCGTCACGATGGTGATCAACTGATGGCCGCCTTCCGGCTGTGCGACCGCGGCGGCACCCGCCGGTCAAGCACGGGCCAGGTCCTCGTCATCTTCGCGGTCTCGATCACGGTTCTGTTCGGTGCAGCAGGTCTCGCCTTCGATATCGGCCGGTTCTACAGCGAGCGGCGCTTCCTCCAGAACGCCGCCGACGCGGCGGCCCTCGCGGCGGCGAGCGCACTTATCCGCGGCGAGACCGTTGCCCAGGCCGATGCCGAGGCCCGCGACATCCTCACCCGCAACTTCATGTCGAGCCCGAGCGGTGTCACCCCCGCGCTGCCCCCCGTGACGCCCGTCTACGTGGCAGGCCACTCGGGCGATCCCAACTACCTGCTCAACGGGATCCTGATCAACGGCAACGACATCCGGGTGGCCGTCCAGAACACCCTCGGCTACACGTTCGGGCGGGTGGTCGGTCTCGACCAGAACACGATCGGCGGCCAGGCCCGGGTCAACACGAACGGCTACGGGCTCCCGATCGCCGTTCGCCACTACATCAACGCTCCCGGTCCGACCACCGGCGCCGCCTCGCCGTGCGATGGTGACGTACACGACTTCCAGGACCTCTTGTCGACGGCGGACACGTCGTGCCTCGACACGGTGACGCTCACCTCCCGTCGGACCCCGGCCTCAGTCGGATCGGACTTCAACCTCCTCAACCCGAATGACGACCCGTCGCACCATGGCCCGATCATCCAGCTCGTCGGTCAGGGCGCCCAGGCCTCCAACTCATCGAGCTTCCGCGGCTTCATCGCCCTCGACATTCGGGACTTCTCGGCCGGGACGTCGGGCAATGCCACGTCCAACGTCTACTACAACGGCGTGACCACTGGCATGGGCGCGAACACCCTGGCCGACCTGGAGGCCGGCTGGGTCGCGAACGGCTACCCGGGCCCGGCGTTCCCGCCCGTAACGAACCCGGCGAACTTCAACGACCAGGTCGGGATCCTCGACGGCACCAAGTCTGGAATCATCATGACTGCGATCAGTAATCGTTTCCGAGCCGGTGACGAGATTCTGGCCTCGGTCTACTCGGGCACGGTCATGACCATCCCGGACTTCGCGCTGGCCGTCGGCTCGACCCAGACGATCGGCACGACCGAGAACCGCAACGGCGCGGTCACGATGTCGGCCACGAAGAACGCGTCGTTCGCCGGGACTGTCACGCCGGCTGCGTTCGCCGACTACGGGGATCCGACCAGCCCGTACGGGACGACGCTGTCCCCGATCACCTTCACGCCGACGCCGGCGACCCCGCCGACCACGATCACGTGGGCGACCTTCAACACCTCGGCCGCGACGGCCGGCATCCATACGATCTGGATCCAGGGGCACTCACCAAGCCCGTATCTGACCGACCACTACTACCCCGTCGCGATCAACATCGGCGGCGTCTCGAGGGACTTCGCCCCCACCGGGGCCGGTCTCATGGTGTCGATCCCGACCACCGGCGCCACGGGAACCGGGTCCTTCTCGATCGGCACGTCGGGCAACGGTTCCCTCGCGTTCGCGCCGACCGGCAGCCCCCAGACGATCACCCTCACCATCGAAGGGCCCCCGAACGCAGACCCGGCCGTCAGCGGCGTGCTGCCGACCGGCATTGGCGCGACGAGCCTGACGCCGTCGAGCTTCCCCCTCAGCAAGGGCATCACCCAGACGATCAACGTGTCGATCAACGGCGGATCGCTCGGGCCTGGTGAGTACCCGCTCACGATCCGCGCGACGGGGACCAACTCGGATGGCCAGGTGGTCACCCGCCTCATCCCGATCGTCTTCGACATCGCGACCGGCTCGAGCTCGACCCAATACGTCGACATCACCGGCTTCGCGCTCTTCAGGATCACCAACATCGATACCAGCAACGCTGTCGATGGCTACGCCATCAGCGGCATGTACACCGATCCAAACGACCCAGCCCTGCGTCGCGGTCAGGTGGCGAGGTTGGTGCCCTGGAACTAGCCGGTTAGGGCACGGCACAACGACTCCGTGGGCGGCGCACTGACGCGCGTCGACCCGACCTTGGGAGGCTCATCTCAATGGAAATGGAATACAAGGATCCGTCCAAGCGTGGACGGTGGATCGTCGTCATCGGGGTGGTGCTCGCGATTGCCGCGGGCGGCGCCGCGTTCTTCCTCATCAACCAGGCCCAGCAGCAGGCCGGCCAGGGCGGCCTCCAGAAGGTCGCCGTCGTCGTCGCGTTGCGGCCGATCCAGGCCCGCGTTCCGATCGTCGCCGAGGACGTCACCGTCCGCGAGGTCCCGATCGACCCGACGAACGCCCAGGGCATCGTCAGCACGCCGGACAAGGTCATCGGCCACGTACTGTCGGTCGCGGTCCTCCAGGACCAGATGATCACCACAAACCTGTTCGCGACGGAATCCAGCGGTGGCTTCTCGATCCTCGAGCCGGGCGAAACCGTTGGACCCGATTCGGAGGTCTGGCGAGCCGTCGCTCTGACGGTCCCGGACAACCTGGCCGTCGGCGGCCTGATCGCGCCCGGCATGTCGGTCGACGTCCTGATGAGCGCGACGATTCTCGTGCCCCAGGATCTCCTCGATCAGGGCAAGTACTACAGCGACAAGGCGACGAAGATCACCTACCAGAACATGGTCGTCCTGGCCAAGACGGGCTCGACCTACATCGTCAAGGCGACCCTCACGCAGGCCGAGGAAATCACCCACCTCCAGTCCGCGGGCAACGCGACCTTCGCGATGGTCATGCGTCCCGAGGCCGACACTCGCCAGGTCAACGCGGCGGCGTACGGCGAGACGACCAACAAGGTCATCGCCAAGTACGGCCTGCCGATCCCCGAGGTCTACCCGCCCGGCAAGGGTCCGATCCCGACACCCGCCCCGACGCCGATAGCGACTCCCGCCCCGTCCGGCTCGCCGGCACCAAGCACCGGTCCCTGAGCGAGGCGCTTCCGACCAGTCGGCAGTCGTCCGTCATTCGTTACTCGCATCCGCTGATACACACGATCCATGCCTCCGGCCACGGCCGGCCATCCCGGCGACCGGCCGGGTGTGGCCGCCCTCTACGCCTTTCCCGTCGCGCCGCTGACCCGGCGCGCCTCCCCGGCCACCCGGTCCGCCCTCGCGGACCGGGTGGCCCCAACGTTTTCAGCTGGGTGGCTGGCCGACAGCCGCCTCCCATGCCGCGGTGACCAGTCGGCGCGTCGCGTCGCGATTCCCCGAGGCATCGATGACCCGCGTAGCGCGCGGTCCAAGTCGGGCAGCGAGATCCCCCTGGGCGGCGATCCGCTGATCGGCTTGGTCCGCCGGCGAACCACGGCCGATCAGGCGCCTGCGCTGGGCCTCCGGGTCGCATGTCACTAGCCAGATCTCGTCACAG
>WNGI01013101.1_pt1 | contig 12653 bp, 31 predicted proteins | sample 5400621 | NCBI WGS metagenome assembly WNGI01 (sample SAMN13153374, study PRJNA577476) | soil metagenome | isolation source: 20 cm soil or saprolite under Garry oak tree replicate 1 | place: USA:California | collected 2016-06-15 | reverse complement strand
ACGGGGCCAACCTCTACGGGGCCAACCTCACGAGGGCCAACCTCACGAGGGCCAACCTCGACGGGGCCAACCTCACGAGGGCCAACCTCACGAGGGCCAACCTCGACGGGGCCAACCTCGACGGGGCCAACCTCTACGGGGCCAACCTCACGAGGGCCAACCTCACGAGGGCCAACCTCTGCGGGGCGCTAAATTCAGAACTGGTGTTCGCGCAAACTTCAATTGTTCCCGACCACGGACCTATGTTTGTTTGGAAGAAGTGCAGAGACAATGTTCTTGTTCGTTTGTTTATTCCTTCAAAGGCCCGACGCTCCAACGCATCAGGCAGAAAGTGCCGTGCCGAGCGGGCTAAAGTGCTTGAAGTGATTGGCGCCGAAACTGGGATATCTCAACACGATTCATCATTTACGTACAAAGTCGGCCAGTGGGTTCATGCCCATAAATGGGACGAAAACCGCTGGGAGGAATGCTCAGGCGGAATTCATTTCTTTTTGACCCGCATCGAGGCTGAAAAATATCAATGAACGCCACGGTTCGGTTCGAAATCATCGGAAGTTTATATTATGCCCGATATCCACCGCTTGCGCCCTGGTAAGTCTGAGGCCCCCGAAACTTATCGAGATAGCAATGACGAAGAGAATAGAACGCAATTCGACCAGTGGTTTGCTACGAAAGCATTTACAGACGCTGTTGACAGAATCGCGTTTCTAGAAGATCGAATAGAATTGTTGGAAAATGGAGTAATATGAGTGAAATCCAACGTTTAGTTCAAGAAGCCGCGCTTCTAACTCAACTTGTTGACCGTGCGGCCCAGACGCAGCAAACAGGGAGTTTTTCCGAACGGAATCCTGTGCTCGGGAAAATGAAAACCTGCTTAGTTTGCCGCGTGCGCGAACGAAACCATCAATGCCGAGCGGTAACAAACCATCCGGTTGAAGTAGGAAGGTCTTTAGTTAAAGGAAAACGGTTAAAACCGAGAGGAAACAAACAGCGCGATCCGCTGGTTCACAAAAATATTCATAAAGGAGAAAAGTAATGGCTGGCTTAAATTTCGACGGAACCGAAGTGAAAAGTCTCAGAATCGCAGGGAACCAAGTTACCGATGTTACTCGGGATAGTGCTCAAGTGGGTTGTACGAAAGTGACCCGCGCGGAGGCCGAAGCGTTGCTGGCGAAGATGAACGACGCAGCTAACAAATTAGATTTTCACATCGAAGTTCCTGCAGTAGCTGGAATGATGGCGTCCGAGTGGTTTAACCTAACGATTGCCAGCGAATCTTATGGTGGGTGGTTTGCTGCGTCGGAGGACGCAAGAGCAACATATTACGGCACAGACAGAGGTTTTCGAAACAGGTTTCTAGCCATGTGTGTGCGACGCTCGGACGCAGAGAAACTCTGCCGCTTTCTGGGTACGCAACTTGGCCTTCGTTTTCAAACGGCTTTCAACCCTTCTGGTTACATCAAAGACGACGTGAAAGTTCCGTTTTAATGCTCCTACAATTCCAAGTTGTTTCGGACAATTCTTTGTGGATCGCGGATACTCAATACCTTCAATGGGGCCGAGTTTCCGCTCCTCCTAATCCAAGCCAGCCAGAGGAATCAAAGGTTCTGGAAAGCGGCAAGCTCGTACCGAAAGGGTTCGGGGTCTATGGTTTTGATGGCCGGCGCCCGGACCAGGGAAACGGCCTCGCAACCATCGGCACGTACGTAGTCGGGATTGGCGCCGTTGTGAAAATTTACCTGCGGGCAAACGTCGAGGTCAAGGATTTCACAATGCCCGTTCCGATCCGCCAGGTTTTGTACGAAATCCTGCCTTCGGACCCGAAACAAGTCGAACAATCCATCCAGGAGATGACCGATGCTCAAGGAAGCGAAGTCGCGGAACCACAGGGACCGCCGCAATCCGAAGTCCGCAGAGAGCTACCAGAAACTACGGCGGGAACAGAACAGCCAGAGGCCGAAGCAACTGTGGAATCCGTTCACGAAGTTGTGGGAGGGGCGGGATAAATGAGCTGGAAAAAGTCTTCTGCATCATTTTTTACTTCAGGGGTTTGTTTCGTTTCAGGGGCTCTGTGGCTTCTACCTCCACACAACTATATGGCGGCTTGGTTCGCTGCGCTGGCTGCTGGGGCGTTTCTGTCTTTGGGGTTCGCTGAAAAACGTCTGAGGGAGTAGTTCACAAACTGAACAGGAGGGAATCGGTGAGGTTTAAACAATCACGAAACGTGTGGCACTTGTGGTTTTCCTGGTATCCTGTCACCACAGACGAGGCTGGTATTGTTTGGTTGGAGTTCGTGTGGCGAAAAGGCTTTGGGCTGGATTCTTGGACCTATAAAATTAATTTGCCGCCTGGCGATTCATTCACTTTCTGAACAAAATGGGCCTAGCTATAGAAATCCTGATTCTGTTCGCCATTGTGGTGGAAATCTATTTTTCTTTAGTTGACCGCCGCACGAACAAAACAAGAGACGCCAAACAGATTGAGTTACAGGAATTAATGGTGAAGATTTTAGGCGAACAAAAAGAAGTGCTCGAAGACAGCAACGCGGAGTTAGCGGACATTCGGGACGAGGCTGTGGAAAAGGAGACCGAACAATGAAATTGTGGTTGATCGAACAAGGAATCCGTAACGGCTCCGATACTTTTGATTCAATGGTTGTTGCTGCGAAAACTGAAGAAGCCGCTAGAAAAATTCATCCCACTCAAACTTGGGATCACACCCAAACAATAGAGGACTACGACTTCTGGAAAAACGCCGATGTGTGGGCGGACTCGCCGGATCAAGTAACTGTAGAATATCTCGGCACTGCGGCCCTCGGCACAGAGGAGGGCGTTATTGTTGCCAGTTTTAACGCAGGCTAATAATGAAAACTTGGCAAGTCGTGGTTCTTGTTTACTTAGTGGCCGCAGTGGTTGGAGTTGAGGTCGGGCTCTACCATCTTCCGGCTTGGCTGGACGCGGTTGCCGCCCTCGGAATTACTCTTCTAGGGGTTCTCCTGATTCGTCGGCTAAAGATGCTTCAAAATCCGAGCAAATAATTTCTTCGGGCTGTTCGCACGGGTTCAAAACAGAGTGCCCGAAGCAGTCGATACAAATATCATCCACAAAAAATGTTCCTTTTTCCTGTTCACAAAGCGGACAGATCATCGGCGGCTCCTGGTATTAATAATTTCACTGGAAATGCACGCAGCAAATAACAAAATCAAAAGGACGCAAATAATTACAAATGTGGGCACTTCGTCTCCTCATCAAAATCTGGCTCTGGCCAAAATATAAGCGGCAGATCATCGTCCGTAGCTTTGTATTTTGGTTCATCCGTTTCATCAAGTAACAAAGGAACAGTTGGGCCAGCCCGTCGCTTACGTCTAGGTTTGTTGAAAAGTTCGGCTTGATTCACGACTTTTGTAGGATAATAAAACCCTCTTATTTTGTCAATTAAACTTTGGTACTAGAACCGACCTGTTCTTGTGCTCTAAAACCAGTACATTAGAAATTCAGTACTTTCGTACTCTTGACGAACGCGCACAGAAATCTTATTGTGATGGCATACGAGGAGACCAAAAATATGCCATCGTTTCTCGGATTCGTGACGAGTTTGAGTGTTTTAGCAGCCTGCGTCGGTACCTCCTATATTTTCATGCGCGGCCTTCTTGGGGTCTTTTACGAGATCGCTGGGTGGGTCGTCCGTGTCCTTGACTAATTCCACCCTCCTTGCTACCCTTGCCTGCGCAGCCGAACCAGCGAACACCGAGAGGTGTTTTATGGCCCGGAGGAGATACCAACGAGGCAGTGTGACTTTACGAAACGGAAATTGGACGGGCAGGTATGTCGAGGATGTCCGCACAGTGAGCGGCGAAGTCACGCGCGTCCACAGGCGGGTATTTCTCGGAACCAAAACGGACCTGCCGACCGAGAAATTAGCTCGGAGGAAATTCGATCCAATCCTGTCCGAACTCAACAATTCCACCCAGCCGAAAACAGTCGTCACTTTTAACGATTTTCTGGCGCGGTGGGAACCTTTGGGAATGCCCAAAACAGAGACCGCAGGAAACTTTCGGTCAGCATTGAACAAATACCTGAAACCCACCTTCGGAACCACACAGTTGTCGAATATTCAAACCGAAGGCATCCAGCGGTTCGTTAGCCAAATTAAAGCAGGCGGGTCGCACGTACAAACCATCGTTAAATGTTTTCGGGCGGTGTGGAAGTCAGCTCGGGCGTGGGGGTATGTTTCTCACAACCCGTTCGAAGGGTTAATTCTTCCCTCAGTCGAAAAATCCGAACAAAGGTATTTCTCTGAAGTTGATTTATGCCGAATTCTTTCCTCAGCTCCTGAACCCGATAAAACCCTTTATTGGCTCTTAGCCCAAACAGGGCTCCGTATAGGGGAGGCCCTGGCGCTCACTTGGGACACGCTGGATTTGGACGGCGGTGCTGTTTCAGTCCGGTCCAGCGTTTCCCGAGGGAAACTGCGGGAAAACCTGACGAAGACTAAAGCCGCCAAAAGGGTTCTGCCTCTGTCGCCTCGGTTGGTGAGCCATTTGTTCACTTTCCGAACTAACTGGCGCGAGAACCCCCGAAACCTCCTGTTTGCGAACAAGAAGGGGAAGCCTTGGCTTGCCAGCAACCTATTAGAGGACCATCTACAACCCCTGCTGGAAGCATTAGGAATCCCTAGGGCGGGCTTTCATGCCTTCCGCCATGCTTCAGCCACTATCCTCAGCCGGATGCGCGTCCCTACGGAAATCCGTAGATCACGGATGGGTCACACGGACGACGAAATGACCCAGCGGTACACACACGTAATAGACGACGATGCCCGTCAAGTTGCCGCGGGATTCGACCAATTTCTGCTGCCGGAAGCGGTATGAGGGTAAAATGGGTACCAAAAAGGACACCAAAACAAGTACTCCGACTCCAGAGCTAATCTTTTCAAGTGATGGGCTCCGAACTATCCTGAACGTGCCTTGGGAGTGCTCTGGATGCGGCGGGATGCATTATTTTTTCATCCTGACGGCTGCAGGGCATCGGTGTACTAGTTGTGCGAACGCATCCGCGAATCTTGCCTCAGACTTGCCCAGTTCGGTGAAAAACGACAAAAACATTGGGGATTTGAAAATAGGCGGCAACCTCCTTTGATTTACCGCCTACAGCAGAGCAATTGAAGTGCCGTTATTGAAAATACAGGAGTTAAATTCTAAGTTCGTCTGGTTCGGCTGCAAACCACCTTTGGCGGACTTAAATCGGTTACGAAAAGTGCCCAGTTTCTTGCCCATTTCTTGCCCAGTTTCATGTTCACGTTTGCGCGAACGTATAAGATTTCGTGAACATGGATACTCTGATTGCTTCCACACATTTATTCACCCTCCTTTCGAGGCCAGAACGGAAATACAACCCGCCAGACCGCATGGCTCCAAGCGGGTGGAAGAATCCACAAGATCAGGAAAAAGAATAGCCAGAAGGCCGCGCATACATCAATAAAAGCCTCTATCGGGCTGGGGGGCAGGCATTCGGGGCAGGGCGGCGGTACGGAGGTTCCGTCAAGCATTACTACGGCGTTTTAAACGTAAAACCCGACAACTCGCGAATCATGTGTTTCTGTTGCTGGATAATTTGAGCTTGCCAAACTATCGCCCAAGTTGCAAGTATTAAAAAGACGAGGGTTATACGCACCGCCGTTTGCAAGTGGTCTTTCGGCATAAGGCTCCTTAACAGAAATAATAAGAATTCGAGGCGGACTTTTTCAAATCCGCCCCTGTGCTCTGGCGCAAGGAGAGTTTCTCGACCTTCTTTCCTCGCACCAAACTTTTTACAGCGGCGGGTCCGTGAGGGCGCAGGTGCCCGCCGTATTGTAGCGGATCACCCCGGATTGGTCGGAACAAAAACCACGCTGACCACTCTGACCTGGGATTTGAGGCAGACCCGTGGAAAAGTACTGTACGGACGGGGGCCCCGCTGTTGCTGTTGTGACGAACTCGTAACCACTTTTAGTTCCCGCCGCAAGAACAGTGTCTATTAAACAGGCGTTCGCCGGCACTGCCCCGCTTGCGCACTGTGCCGCGGTCCCGCCGAGGTTCGCGAGGTTGGTAAAACCTACGGTCGGGTAGGTTGTGGCGTACTGGACTTCCGCCGTGTTGATAGTGCGGATGGAGCCGACCGCCGAAGCCTCATTCGCGGACATACGCGCCCGAAGAAGGTTAGGAATTGCGATGGCGGCGATAATTAGGATGATCGCCACGACGATCAGCAACTCAATAAGAGAGAACCCCTTTTGCCGTTTCATTATTTCTCCTTTGTCGGGGACAAACCGACGCGATTAGAGGAGCATGACGGATACCACTCCCTAACCCTTTTAGGCTCAGTTCTCCTTATTATTGGTCGCCAGAAAGTGACCTTTTCTGCTTACTTAAAATGACAGAAAATGGCTACAAGAAGTCAAGCACCGTTAGCCCGTTTTTGTTTAGACTCTACGTCGCCCGAGAGGTACTCTTTCAGTGCCTTCCAACCGTGCCCGAACTCCAGTTCCATTTTCGTTTCCAAGTCCGCAATCGTTTCGTGGCGGGTTCTCTTCAAACAGGTAATGACATCATCAAGAACCTGTACGTCACCATACAGAGCGGCTTTCTTGCGTTCCAGAGCGTGAATCAATTCAATAGGGGTCATAAGACCCTCCTTCTGATTGGGGCTCTATTCTCAGGAATCGCAGAGTGGTTGTCTGTTCAATAACAGACACTTTTAAAGCCTCGGTGTGCGATGTGCTAATCGGGTTATCACCTGCTTGACACCGAAAGAGCATCGGGGTCGCACTTTACCGCAATTTCGCATATCGTGCTTTCTGTGCTTTACTCATTTTAAGTTTCGTTTCTGCGCTCATGTGTTTATGCCTGACATGATGGCCGCTTCCATTCAAGATAGCAGCGGCTTTATCCAGTTTCGCGAGACGCTCGTTGAATGCGGTCAACGCTTCTTGGATTCGCGTACGTTCTTTAATCAAGATTCGTTCGATTTTCATAATGCCTCCTAGGCGGGGCATCCTATATTGGAAGGGCGGGAAAGTCAAACGAGTTTAGGTCAATTTTTCTTCCACGTCTGGAAGCCCCAAACTAAGGCCCAGCCCAGGACCAATAGTAGAAAGATCAGTTGAAATGTGTCGCCTATAGGTCGGAAAACCCGCTTAATTGCTGAATGTAGCCCAAAAGCAAGGGGAAGCGAAATTAACAGGGCAACTACGACCCCGATTTTGTTCCCCCGACTCGGGTCAGCCATCCATTTTAGGTAATCCTTGAAGTTAAGCATTGTGTCAGGGCTCAATCTCCTCTTTTCTTATCTCATTCCCGCAGGGTTTCGCGACAGTAGCCCTGCGGGATGCAGCGTGTTTCTCCACTGCTTGGTGATCGGCTTTTCGCCACGGATGATCCGCTGGCGGCACCCGCTTTCGTTTTGCGGAGGACCTTCGCCCCCTCAGTTTATGCATTGTCCGCAGCCGGGCCAGTCAGGTAGAGTTTTTTTCCACCTTCACGCCGAACAATCTCTACTTTGTCCGTGAGCTTGAACTCTTCCAGTTGTTTTCTCACGTACGCAGCGAAACTGCTGGTGAGCTTCAGGGTCTTCGCGATGGTCAGTTGCGGAACCAAAGCCAATCTGCCGCGGCCCGTAGGGGTTGGGATTGCCGAACGAGTCAAGATTTCAATTCCGTAGTCCTCATTCGGGGAAATGATGGACTTTAGTGGGATTGCACTGAGTTTCGCTTTCGGGGTCATGTTCGTATTCCTTTATATTCCTTAGTAAGATGCCTCCCCGTGGGGGAGTGGCTGGTTACAAAGGCACTTTATATCAACCATTTAATTTGTCAAGATAAAAAACGTACTAGTACCGTAAAATGCCTAGTTTTAAATAGACAAGGAGAAAACGATGCAAAACATTACTCAAAAAACCCAATGTTTACGCGGAGATTCTCAATTACGTTGACAAAATACATCAACCTGTGGTACTATGTGAATGTGGCTGAAAGAACTTACACCCCTAGGTACAGCGGGCCCGACCGAACAGGAACCTGTGTTTGCGGGCATTCTTGGGAGGATCACCATCTCGGGGTAGTAATGAACCAAGAATACGCCGCCGCAACAAAAGAAGGGTATCTACCCGAAGAATGTGAGTTTTACGGGTTCAATGAAGTAGGCGGCTTGATCTTTATCAACGGATTTTGGAAAGATCACTGCCAACGGTACAAGGACCAAAAGGACATCGCATGAATCTCGAAGTCAAGCAAGTAGAACCAAAGGTTTGGGGTTTGTTCGTGGACGGGAATTTATTCGGAACCTCTAAGAGCCGCTTCGATGCGGACCACGGCAAGGTAATCCTAGAAAACGCATTGGACCGAGTGAGCAAGGGTTTGGACCAACCTTCGTTTCCGGACGGAACTGGAAATAGCGACGATCCGACGATTCAGCCGTTCACAAACTGAACATGACCTTAACCCTCCCACGATGCAAAGAAATCCAGCGCCAGCTCGAAAACATAGACCGCGAGATTGACGGGATCATCCAGGAGTTCTACGCCGCTCCGGGCGCACAAAACATAGGCGGGAACATAGCCCAAATTTCCTACACGCACGCCAAGCTTGTGGAATCATTGGCCGAACGAATTCGTGAATTAGAAAAAGAAAATAAATCGCCAATTAAATCATGAATGAATCTTTCAGGTGCGCGGCTTGCCCGACTCATATCACAAAAGACGACCTACGCGAGAAGATAGGCCGATTCACGTATTGCGCTAAGTGCGCAGCCTTGAAAAAAGAGAACTGAAATGAACCTGTCCGAAATTATTGCACACGCCAAGTCTAAGACGCCTTGCGCATCGCACTATCAATGTCTTCTGGCGGATTTGATGGGATTGGAAGCCGAGCAGGCTGCGCTTGACCAGCCAGATCACTATGACAATGTGCAACTTCCCATAAGCACGACTATTGGAGTTATCCCTTGTTCGACTCATACTGAAGTAGCGAGGCCGATCCCCGGCTTGACTGCGTACATTCCTTCCTGGCCTGTGGGATTACCGGACGGCTGGACACAGATACGCACTAGTTTCTACAAAGAATTGCTGGCCATCGCTTCGAATCTGGCAAACGAAAAAGAGGGCTAAATGGCTAACTTCGAAGAAGCGGTAAAAATTACGCTTACTTGGGAAGGCGGGTACGTAAACGATCCGAACGATCCCGGAGGCGAAACGAAGTTCGGGATTTCCAAAAGGAACCATCCGGGCGTAGACATAGAAGGTTTGACCCCCGAAGGGGCTAAGTATATCTACAAAACCGAATATTGGCCGACTTTGTACGATAAAATCACGTCGCAACTCCTTGGTTCCAAACTGTTTGACATGGGCGTAAACATGGGGGTTGGAGCCGCCGTTCGTATTCTCCAATTCACGCTCGGCACGACCGTAGACGGTATGTTCGGTGTCGGAACCCTAGCCGCAGCAAATAACGCAGGAGACGCCGCCCTAGAGCCATACAAGACCCATCTGGCGCGGCATTACCAAGATATTGTTGCCCGAAACCCGAGCCAGCAAAAGTACATTCACGGCTGGTTGCGACGGGTGAATTCGTAGGCGGTCTTGTAACTAGCTGTCAAATCAACAAGTTACAATAAATGCGAACGTTAAAGTGTGTGTTTTCATACACTTAATGTGTAATTTGTACGTGTATTCTCAATGTTTCCGAATTCGGAAGTGTACTACTGTGAGAGAGACAGAAAAACCCGTAGATGAAGCCTATTGATGCTCCCAACACCTTAGAAACCGATCCGGCGTACTGGGAGAAAGTTTTAGCAAGCCACGGATTAGGCATGAATCGCGGGCACCGCCCGAACCGAACGAGTTTCCGCGGCGGGATCAACGAATTAGTGATTGCAGAACAAAAACAATACGAACACGAATCGGGCGAAGTAAAGCCTACCGGCAACGGGCCGGATGACGGTACATAAAAAGTTTTGGGCCTGGCATGGCGCATCGAAGGTAAAGAACCTCCACACAAATAAGTAATGCCAAAATTTCGTTCTTTATAAAGTAACACAAACGAAGTCCTATAGGCTAGATGGGGTCTTTCATATCTCCAATTTGTGCCCGCATGTGAGTGCGGGGGTCGGGTTGGCGCTATCGAGGCCGCAAGAGAATGGTATGAATGGAGCGGGGCTAAAAATCCGCTCCCTATCTAGAATTTTAACGAGGAAAAATGAAAGTTAAACGCGAAAGATTCCTTTCCCGCGACCAAGTAGAAAAGTCCTTCCAAACCGCAGTTGGTTCGATCCGTAAAATCCGCGGGTTTGTGAACGTCGAAATTAAAGCAACTGTCCGCGTCCAGGACGCGACCGACCCGAACAAAGCAATCGTTCTGGTCAGCAAGCACGCTGTATGACAACTAGAATCCATGTAGTGAACTTTGGCCCGGATGTGATTGAGGTCAGTACAGGTGCTTTGTACAACCATCCCGCGGCGAAAGTTTATCCTCAAGACTCAGCGAATTTGTACGTGTTCGACGGGCAAGAAGTGAACGTACGCGAGCTGAAACCCGAGGCTCCGAAATCGTGAGCCGCTACACATACGCGCACGCCGAATGCGGCGGTTCGGTTTCGAAAAAAGCAACGGGCACCGTTACGAGCAAAACCACCAAGGCCGGCCTCTCGGGTTGGTCCTGTTCACAATGTGGACTCAAAGGTGTGAAGGTAATTAGAACCATAAATAAGGAGCAACAATAATGGCTCAAAACGACGCGCTCGCAAGAGGAGCCCGGTCAGTAACGTTCCCTTCTAATTCACACATTTCTGCCGACAAATGGAATTCTATTTTTGGTGAGCGGCCTTTAAATATTTCAAAGCCTGAAAAGAAAAATGAGATTAAAAGACCGCGCCGCAAGTCTGCTTAAAAATGCCGCACTAGCTCCACTTTACAATTTTGCTGGCGGCTTGAGCGAATTCTGGGCTTTTGTGTTTTCAGTGACAGGAATTGTGTTGGCGTTCCGCGGGAAATTAGATGGGAATTTCGCAGCAATGATCGTCGCGATCCAAGGATTACTTGTCGCGCACGACGCAATTGATGGTTTTCTAGACCACAAAAAGAGAGACCAACCCAACGTGAACGCGGTGTCCCCCGATGGAATTCCGTCAACTAACGAAAAAAGAGCAGGCGGTTTGTGAAGATAACGTCCATCAATTTCAGTACATGTTCAAAATTTGCGTTCGGAAATGCTCCTACTGTAATTACCCTTTGTCCGCGCTCGTAGAACATTTCTATTCGCACGAAACCAACGGTAAGGTTTGCGACCTCTGCCACACTCTCGAAGACGCAGCTCGCCAGCAACCCGGCCTCCGCGAAGCGCACGACCAGTGGAAAGCCGACCAGGTACAGAAAAAGAAGTTAACAGACGGTAAAAATTATTTTTGATCCCTCTAATTAGGAGAAATCATGGATTCAATGGAAAGTTTTGAAGCTGTAATTGCCGCCGACGCAGCGGCCCAAGCTGTTTCGGGCGTGAACGAAACAATTCAACTTCAGCAAGCCGCGCCTATAGTTGCCGAACTTGCAGCCAATCCAGCAGTTGTAGCCGCTCTCGCAGTTCAAGGCTTTGAAATTGATGCGGCGGCTGTTCAGAACGTGGCTCTCGCAACCCCTCAAGTTGAACGTCCCTCCGGAGTCGGAAAAGTCGAACAGACCGTCGAGTCCGTACTCACCGAGATTGCGAACGAAGTAGTCGCAGAAGTAGAGGCCGCAGCCGTTTTTGTCGAAACTGAAGCCAAAGAAGGCTACGTCGCGGCTGAGAACCTTGTCCGCAAGGTTTTGAACCATCACATTTCTGCTGGCGGTGGATCGATAATTCGGAACCCGGCGTGAACACGACTACCACAGGCGACAATATCCCCACGGGTTGGTGGTATCCGTATCCGGTTTATCCGCAGCTCCCGGCGCCTTGTCCTAGTTGCGGGGTCTGCCCGTATTGTGGAAATGTACGAACGGTTCAGCCGTGGGTTTATCCAACTCCGTACTGGATTCATAACACATACGCTGGCCAGTCAGGGCAACACTTCCAATGATTAATCCCGCGGTCTTGGGTGTAATCGGAAAAGGAATCGGCCAGTCTATCGCTTTCCTGTGGCTCTGGATTGACGAGAAACTTCGCCGCTATTATTCGGGTAAGCCGAGCGCCACACCGAGCGGGTCAGTTCTTTTCTATGACCGCTCATTTATTGAGAATTTGAAACTCACCGCCAGTGACCAACAAACAACTCAAATCTTGGTACAGACGCTACAACCGTAAACACTTCCAGAACAAGTTGCCTGACATTTCTGTTCGGTTTGCGAACATGGAACGCTCAATTCTAGGCGACACGGTGTTTTGGGGAAACGAAGTAGCGTACGTACAGATCGACCGAAGAATTAAAAATTGGACCAGAGTGGTGAAGATGGTTCTTCTGCACGAATGTGTCCACGTTAGCCTTCCTATGAAAATTATGCACGGGCCACGGTTCGAAGCTCGGATGCGAAAATTAGCTCAACTCGGGGCATTCACCGGACTTTGGTAGCCTAAAGTTCTCCGTTCGAAATCCTAACCGATAGGTTGCTGTCGCCTGAAACGATTCGGCCATCTACTTTTTGGACGCACGA
>WNGI01004365.1_pt1 | contig 12653 bp, 13 predicted proteins | sample 5400621 | NCBI WGS metagenome assembly WNGI01 (sample SAMN13153374, study PRJNA577476) | soil metagenome | isolation source: 20 cm soil or saprolite under Garry oak tree replicate 1 | place: USA:California | collected 2016-06-15 | reverse complement strand
ATTAAACGGCGGCGATTATTTCATGGGAAACGCTACGGGCGGCATCACCGATCTAACCTGGATCAGCGCGCTCTACGCGTTGGGGCACAAGGCCGCGAATGGCGCCAATCCATGCCAAGTACAGCAGGAGATCCTGGAGCATATCGTTCGCGGATTCGACGCGGAAAGCGGCTCGATTGCGTTGATCGTCGAAGGGAGTGACGACCAGCTTGAAATTGCGGCCGGCACCGATTTGCCGCACGGCATGATCGGCAACGCGCTGCCCCGCGGCGTCGGCGTATTCGGTCATGTCGTGGCGACCGGTCAGCCGGTGCTCGTCAATGGCGACGCCGCCGAAACCGGATTGCCCGTGCGTGCGAACGAAGCGCGCAATCGGTCTACGCATTCGGCGATGTGCTGGCCGCTGCGCGTGCAAGAGCGAACCATAGGCGCGCTCGCCGTCAACCGTGCGGTCGACCGGCCGCGTTATACGGTCACCGATCTCGATCAGGGACAGTCGCTGACCAGCCTGCTCGCGCTCGTCATCTCGAATCATCAGATGCACGTCGAGCGCGACAACCGCATCGTCGAGTTGCAGACGCTGAACGCGACGATGCAACGAATGAATGCGTCGCTCGAGGACGCGCAGAATCAGGTGATCCAGGCCGAGAAGCTCGCCTCGATCGGACAGATTTCCGCCGGAGTCGCGCACGAGATCAACAATCCGGTGGCGTTCGTGCTGTCGAACCTGGGCTCGCTCGAATCGTACGTCTCGCAAATTTGCGAGCTGCTCGCAGCGTATGTCGACGCCGAGCGTACGCTCTCGCCGTTGCCGCCGGCGCTGGCATCGGCACGCAAGATGCGCGAATCCAAGGACTTCGACTTTCTGCGGGGTGACATCGTCGCGCTGCTTGCCGAATCGCGCGACGGTTTGATGCGCGTCAAGCGGATCGTTCAGGACTTGCGCGACTTCTCGCGCGGCGGCGCAGACGAAACGTGGCAGATGGTCGATCTGCATGCGGCGCTCGACAGCACGCTCAACATTGTCCGTAACGAGATCAAATACAAAGCCAGCATCGTCAAGAGTTATGGCGATCTGCCTGAGATCGAATGCTTGCCCTCGCGGTTGAACCAGGTGTTCCTGAACATGCTCGTCAATGCCGGCCACGCGATCGACGTGCATGGGACGATCACCGTTTCCACCGGTATTTCAGGGACCGACGCGTGGATCCGCTTTTCCGACACCGGCAGTGGCATTCACCTCGAACATTTGAATCGGATCTTCGAGCCGTTTTTCACGACCAAGCCGGTCGGGCAGGGGACGGGGCTCGGTCTCTCGGTGTCTTACGCAATCGTCCGCAAGCACGGCGGCCGCATCGAAGTCGAGAGCGAAGTGGGTCGCGGAACGCGCTTTACGATATTTCTTCCGGTGCGGCAGTCTGCCGACGGTGCGATCGAAGCCGTCAAAGCTCACGCTACCGAGGCTTGATTCACTGACGCTTGGCCAGCACTTCCAATGCGGTTTTTCGCGTAAGCGCCAGCATCGCGGTGGCCAATGCAGTCGCCGGCCGCTGCGACGATACGACGAGCGACATGTGAATGGTGAGCTTGGGCTTTACGATGGGACTTGCGACGAGCTCGCGCGTCCACGCGTGTCCGCGCAACGAATCGAGCGGCAGGATCGCGTAACCGAAGCCCTCGTGAACAAGATCGAGGATCGATGCGATCGCGTCGATCTCGTAGGCAATCCGCGGCTTTAGCCCACGATCGGCGAGCAGCGTCTCGATCCGCATGCGATTGGCGTTGGGGCGCCTCGGAATAATCAGCGGATAACGGGGTAACGCGCGGGTAGGAACGGGACTGACCGCTCGCGAGCTCGCCTTACTAGAGATCAGAAACATCTCCTGTTCATGCAGCGGATGGATCTCGACCGCCGGCGCGGGCGTGGCGTTGTAGACGAGCCCGATGTCGACGCGTCCCGCGACAAGCCATTCGATGACGTAAGCCGAGAGCCCTTCAACGATGCCCAGCGACGCGCTGGGAAACGACTGTCGAAAAGATCTAAGCAACGGCAGCGTCAGGACTCTTGCAATGCTGGCCGGCAAGCCGAGAATGACGTTGCCGACCGGGGCGCCCCGCGTTTCGGCCAACTCGTCGCGCGCGCGGTCGACTTGCATCAAAATGCCTCGTGCGTGGCCGAGCAACCGCTTTCCCGCATCGGTCGGCGTAACGCCGCGGCCATTGCGATAAAGGAGTGCCTGCTTCAATTCGACCTCGAGTTGCCGCACCTGATGACTGAGCGCCGACTGCGCAACCGATAGCATCGCCGCAGCCTTCGTAAAGCTGCCGAGCTCCGCGACGTGCACGAAATAACCGAGTTGTTTCAGGTCCACCGAGGCACCGAAGTGGGGTCAGAGATGACTTTCGTAGCGGGGTGCCGAGCATCGCGAAGGAAAGTCGTCTTTTGACCCTTCTGGAAACGAGATAACAGATTGCCAGGTATCACTATTTCATAATTCCGCAAAATGCGAAACAATCACGTCGCGGAGTCGGCCGCTGTGCGCATACCCGAAGACGCTTCGCTATACGGGACCTATCGGCGGCGACATCAGCGTTGCGAGCAACTATTCGTGCCAATAGCGCTCTCGTCATGAAGCGTATCGCAAGCTTCCTCGCCGCCGTCTTCGTGACGCTCACGTCGGCGTCGGCGCTGGCCCAAGGCGGCGGGAAGCCGGTGCATCTGATCGTTGCGTTTCCGGCCGGCGGTCCCACCGACTTCGTTGCGCGCGTTCTCGCCAACGCACTTTCCACCGAGATCGGCCAGACGGTCATCGTTGAGAACAAGCCGGGCGCGAACGGCAACATCGGCGCGGACTACGTGGCCAAGGCGCCACCCGACGGCTCGGTATTGTTTCTGACGACGGTCGGCGCGGTGGCCATCAGCCCGGCACTCTACGAGACATTGCCGTACGACCCGCAGAAGGACTTCGCGCCGATTTCGCTCGTCGTCAACAACTCGACGATCTTCGTCGTGAACCCGCGCAACCCCGCCTCGAACGCGGCGGAATTCGTTGCCAACAGCCTGAAGGCGCCGGTGCCCGTGCCGATCGGCTCATCGGGCGTAGGGAGCATTCCGCATCTGACGCTCGAGCTGTTCGTAGCTTCGAGCAAAGCCAACGTGACGCACATTCCCTACAAAGGCGCCGCACCGGTGATCAACGATGTCATCGGCAATCATGTCGATGGGTTCTTCGGCGATCTTCCCGGACTGATCGGCCAAATTCGCGCCGGCCAGTTGAAGCCGCTCGGCGTCGCGGCGGCAAAGCGCCATTCGCTGTTGCCCGACGTGAAGACGCTCGCGGAGCAGGGGATCGCGGGTGTGGAATCGAACAATTGGTACGCATTGCTCGCGCCTGCGAAGATGCCGAAAGAAAATGTGATGATGCTGAACGCCGCGGTTCGCAAAGCGTTGCAGTCCGATGATGTGCGCCGCAAGCTGATCGAGTCCGGCGCGGAGCCCGCGCCATCGACACCCGAGCAAGTGTCGGCGCTGATCCAAGGCGACGGCGCGAAATGGGCGAAGGTCATCCTCGAAAAGCGAATCAAAGCCGAGTAGATGGGCTCCGCACGTGTTCCGTTGGTCGAGCCCGGCACAAATCCGATGCTGGCCTCTCTCGAACGCAAGATCGTCGGGGTGCGTGGGCGCGTCTCTCCGCTCTATCAAGCGCTGCTGAACAGCGTGCCGATCGCTGAAGGTTGGGAGGCTTTGCTGACCGCAGTGCGAACGAAAACGTCGCTCCGCCCGGATTTGCGCGAGCTCGTGATCCTGCGGGTCGCCATCCTGAATCGCGCGTCGTTCGAATTCGATGCGCATGTGCCGCATGCTCGACGCGTAGGACTCACGCAGGCAAAGATCGACGGCGTGAAGACAACGGCCGCTTCGCCGCCCTACGATGACCTCGAGCGGTTGACTCTCGCGTATACCGACGCGATGACGCGCGATGTCGATGTCTCCGACAGCCTGTTCGAGCGCCTCGCCGGCTCTCTCGACCCCAAGACTATTGTCGAACTGACAGCGACGATTGCCGCGTACAACATGGTGTCGCGTTTTCTGGTCGCGCTGCGAATCGGTATGGAGCCGGCGGCACATGCGCCTTGACGCGTTCCTAGTCAAATGTCGGCAGACGCCGGAGCGGCTAGCCGACGCTCTTCGCGAGGCAGCGCGAGCGACGCGCCTCGACTGTGCTTTGATCACGACTCATACGGCCCTGGCAGGCACCGGCACATACGCGTACGCATGGCTCGCGGCGCCGGCATCGGAGGTGAACGACGACCTCGCCCGGTACGCGCAAGCATTGCACCAGGACGGCACACTTTCGAGCGTGGAAAACACCGTCCTGCCGTTGCAGTTGTTGATGGATACGGCGGGCGCGTCGATGGGCGAACCAGCGCCCTTTCATTACGTCGTCGAAGCCGGCGTCGACGCCCCGCACGAGAGGGAATTCAATGCGTGGTATGACGCCGAACATCTGCCGGGTCTCGCTGCGGTCGCGGGCTGTGTGAGGGCACGCCGATTGCGGATACTCGAGACACTCGACGGACGTTCCAGTTATCTGGCCTGCTACGATCTCGTTTCGCCGAGCACGCTGACGAGCGAAGCATGGCTTGCCGTCCGCCGCACGCCGTGGAGCGATCGCGTGCGGCCGACCTTTCGCGACACCAAGCGGACCGTGTTTCGGACGACGTTTCCGGCACGTATGGACGCAGCGCACATCGGCGACTGAGTACAATCGCTCGTCTTATCATCCCGAGCCGAGCGAAAACACGGTCCTCGGACGATGGAGCGTTTTCCTCGGAATGACGAATTGTCTCCCGTTGCTGGTGCGTGACCTATGATCGAACACGACGTGATAGTGCAAACGAAGTACGGCCGCCAGCCGAGCTTCGCCGTCTGTCCGGAGGGACCGGGCGCGTTCCCGGCGATCATCCTTTATATGGACGCACCCGGCATCCGCGAGGAGCTCCGCAACATGGCGCGGCGAATCGCGAAGCACGGCTACTTCTGCCTATTGCCAGATCTCTATTACCGTCTGGGCACGATCCGCTTCGACATCCCGCGCCGCAGTGATTCGATGTCGGTGGTGATTCGAGGCGCGATGCAAAGCTTGTCGAATGCGGCTATTGTCGAAGACACTGCCGGCATGATCGCCTTCCTCGACGGACAGGACAAGGTCGCGCCGGGACCGCTGGGCTGCGTCGGTCACTGCATGAGCGGATCCTTCGTCGTTTCGGTTGCCGCGCATTTGCCGCGTATCAAGGCGGCCGCATCGCTCTACGGAGTCAATATCGTTACGGACAAGCCCGATTCACCGCATTTGCTGTTGGATCGAATCGAAAGCGAGCTGTATTTCGGCTTTGCGGAGGTCGATCCTTCGGTTCCGTCAAATGTCGTCTCGGCGTTGCAAGCGGCGCTGGAAAAGGCGCGGACCAAGCATCGGCTCGAGGTTTTCCCCGATACGCATCACGGATTTTGCTTCGCCGCGCGTGCCGACTACAACGCGATAGCCGCCGAAGCGGCCTGGACGCGGGTCTTCGACCTCTGGGAGCGGAATCTCAAGTGACTGACGCGCGTAGAACGCGTATTGCCGTTCTCGACGATTGGCAGCAAGTCGCACAACGGTGCACCGACTGGCGGCCGTTGCGGGCGCGCGCCGATGTTGAATTCTTCCAAATGCCCTTCGGCGGAGAGGACGACGCGGCGAAAGGACTTGCCGATTTCGATATCGTGCTCGCCGTGCGCGAGCGGACGCCGTTTCCTGCATCGCTATCGAGGCGTTTGCCGAAGCTGAAAATGTTCGGGTTGACCGGCGCACGCGCCACGTTGATCGACGTCGCGGCAATGATCGAGCGCGGCGTGACCGTCTGCCACACCGGAGGGGGTCCGTCAGGCGCGGCGACTGCGGAGATTGCGCTCGCTCTCATGCTGGCGGCGGCACGGCGGATTCCGCAGGGCGATGCGGCCGTGCGTGCGGGGCGTTTTCAGTCCGGCGTACCGGCAGGATTCTTATTGGATGGCAAGACCATCGGAGTGATCGGACTCGGTCGCATCGGTTCGCTTATGGCGCGCTATTGCCGCGCGCTCGAGATGCGCGTCGTGGCGTGGAGCCAGAATTTAACGGACGAAAAAGCAACTTCGGCGGGCGCGCAGCGCGTGACGAAGGAGGAATTGCTGGCGAGTGCGGATGTCGTGAGCCTTCATCTGCAGCTGTCCGAGCGTACGCGCGGCATCCTCGGCGCAGCCGACCTCGCGCAAATGAAAAGCGGTGCGATCCTCGTCAATACTGCGCGCGCGGCGCTTGTCGATGAAGCGGCGTTGATCGAGGCGGTGCAGTCCGGCCGGATTTTCGCTGCGCTCGATGTGTTCAGCGTTGAGCCGTTGCCGGCAAACCATCCGTTGACGCGTGCGCCGAACACGGTGCTGACTCCGCATCTCGGTTACAGCGCGCTCGAAGTCTACGAGGAGTATTACCAGCAGTCGGTCGAGAATGCGCTGGCCTTTCTGGATGGCAAACCGATTCGCGTATTGAGCAAGGGGTAACGACGAATGTTGAAGATTCTGGGACGCAAGACGTCAAGTAACGTGCAGAAAGTGCTGTGGTGTTGCAGCGAGCTCCACATTCCGTTTGAGCGCGAAGATGTGGGCGGACCATTCGGCAAGAACAACACACCCGAATACCTGGCACGCAATCCGAACGGGCTCGTGCCGACGATCGACGATGACGGGTTCGTGTTGTGGGAGTCAAATGCGATCGTTCGCTATCTCTGCGCCAAGCACGGCGTCGGCAAGCTGTGGCCGAACGATCTTGCGCGACGAGCCGACGCCGATCGCTGGATGGATTGGCAGCAGACCACGCTTGCACCGCCGATGGGCATTCTATTTCGTGCCCTGCAGAGACAGCCGCCGGAGGCGGTCGGCGCCGAGCAGATCAACGGCGCGATGCAGAAGGCCACCGCCGCGATGCGAATTCTGGATACGCAGCTCGCACTGCATTCGTTTGTTGCGGGAGATACGCTGACCATGGGCGACATCGCGCTCGGCAATGCCGCGCATCGCTGGTTTACGCTGCCGCGCGATCGACCCGAGCTGACACACGTCGCGCAGTGGTACGCGCGATTGAACGATCGGCCTGGGTACCGCCAGCACATCGCGACCGTGTGATTACGAAGGTGGAGGCGGGGGTTTGACGTTCACGTCGACGGCGCACCACATGTGCAGTTTGGACACGTAGCCCGAAGCGACCGCGACGGCAAACGGTTCGACGCCGAACTCGACAAAGCCACAGCGCCGGTAAAGCGTCTCCGCCGAGGTATTGCCTTGGCTGACCGTCAGTTGAACGATTTTGATGCCCGTGCGCGAACGTGCACATTCGAGCGCCGCGACGACGAGTTGACGGCCGAGCCCAAGGCCGCGAAAACGCGGTGGCACGTACATCCCAAAGAGCGTTCCCTTGTGCCGAATTTTTTGCCGCGATTCGAACGACAAGCCAGCGGCCCCCGCAAACTCGCTGTCCTGAAATGCGCCGAAGACCATTTCCGGCGGCTCGTGTCCCGCCGCGAGACGCGATTCCCACCACGTTAACGGAAGCGCCGCACGCTCGGAAACGCTCGATGTAAAGGCATCCGGATGGCTTTCGTACGCCTCGAGCATAAGGGCGCGATATTGCAACGCTTCTATAGGAACGAGGCGTCTAATCGTCATCAGCCTGGTGCGCGGTTTGCGGATGAATCATCGCATGGGTCGTCTACTATGCATTATCGGTTAGGCAGGATGAAACCATGACGAGCACGCAAATCGATTCGGACGATGTCGGCCGCAGATTCTGCGATCTGGTGATGAAGGGTGGGATCACGTCAGGTGTCGTGTTCCCGAAGGCGGTCGCGCGCTTGTCCGGCCAATACCGCTTCCGCAACATTGGTGGGACGTCGGCGGGTGCAATCGCCGCAGCGGGGGCTGCCGCGGCCGAATACCGGCGTGCAACCGACGCCGCGAATCCGCAATATGGATTCACAAAGCTCGCCGATCTGGCGGAGGTCCTCGGCGAGCGGCCGACGGGAGAGCACTCTCGCTTGTTCAATCTTTTCCGCCCCGAGCCCGCAACGCGCAAACATTTCGCGATTCTGGCGGCAATGCTGAATCGCGGACGAGTCACGACTCGGATGATCAGCGGAATTGTTGCAGCCGTGCGCTCATTCCCATTCGCGGCGCTGGTGGGCGCAATTCCTGGCGTTATCTTGATGATGGCCGTTCGTGATACGGCAGCGATCAACATCATCGCGATCGTCATCGCGGCATTCGTGCTTGTCGCGGGTGCGATGCTGTCGGCGGTGGCGATTGCAGCGGTCTCATTCGCTCGAATTTTACCTAAGCAGGAATTCGGCTTGGCGACAGGGCACTCGACACGCGATAGCGAAAACGAGCCATTGGCCCTGACCGACTGGCTGCATTCTTATTTGCAGGACCTGGCCGGCAAGGATTCGACGCATCCGCTCACCTTCGGCGATCTCGACGGCGTGATGCTGGACGCGAGCAAGGACATCCAAGGCATCAATCTCGAAATGATGACCACGGCGCTGTCGATGGGTCGACCGTTTGCGCTGCCGTTCAACACCGAGCAGTTCTATTTCAGCGCGCAGGAGCTCGAGCGCTACTTCCCCGACGACGTGATGGCGTGGATGGTTGCCAATCCCGGCGCTCGCAGCAAGGCCAACGGCGCCCGCGACAAACTGATGGCATCGCTCGGGTTCTTGCCGTTTCCCGGTCGCGCGACATTGCCCGTGGTGGTCGCCGCTCGAATGAGCTTGTCCTTCCCGTTGCTTCTTGCCGGCGTTCCGCTTCACCGCTATGCATGGGAAATCGAGGCAACCCAGCAGAGCGACGCCGACGATGCGGACTTGCGCGAAGACCCGCGTTTCGTACCGGCGAACGTACGCAAAGTGGTGTTCAGCGACGGTGGAATCTGCAGCAATTTTCCGGTGCACATGTTCGACTCGGTTCTTCCCGGCTGGCCGACGTTTGGCATCAATCTTCGCGACGATCTCTCCGCTTCAAGCAGCAACGAAGATCGAGCGTATCTTCCGGATCGTGCGAAGTCGCTTCCGCCTGAAAACTACGCCATCGTGCAAAGCGGCGCCTCTGCGATCATTTCGTTCGCGACCGCGATCATCAAAACAATGCAGAACTGGCGCGACAATCTTCAGCGCGCGGCCCCCGGCTTCCGCGATCGGATCGTCACGATCCGGCACACGCAAGATGAAGGGGGCCTCAATCTCGACATGGCGGCGCGTGATATCGAAACGATGGCGGCGTCCGGCCAGCTGGGCGCCGAGAAATTGATCGCCGCGTTCGCACGACCGGAGAGTCTCGGTGCGGATTTCCTGACGTACCATCGATGGGTCCGCATCCGCTCGCTGCTGAATGTGCTGCAGCGTGCGATGCGCGAGATCCATCAAGGCGTGACGACGCTCGACAATCATCCACCGTACCCGGACCTCGTCCGCGATGCGCCTGCGTACGTTGGCGGAAGTTATCGGCTGAGCGAGCCGGCGCGCAGCGAAGCCGCGAAGCTTTTGGACACGCTCGACCAGTTGGACCACGAACTGGAAGACGCGCGAATCGACTATGCAAAGACTGCACCGCGGCCGGAAGTCGAGCTCCGCATTCAGCCTGTTTTATAGATGGACGCGCGCATCATTGCCGCGCGATGCCTTTCTCTTCGAGCAGTTTGCCGAGGCGATCCGGATAGTCGGTGATCAGACCGTCGATACCGAGATCGATCAATCGATTCATCTCGCCGCGGTCATTGACGGTCCACGCGAGCACCTTGAGCTTGAGGGCGTGCGCCTCATCGATCCGTTGGCTTGTGAGACTCTGCGCGTTCGCCGACCAGACCGCGCATCCGGCTGCTTGTACGAGTCTCGGCACCGATCCTCCGTAGTCGGCAAGGTTCAATCCCGCGTGCCATGGCGAACGGCCGCTTGCGTCCGGCTTGACCGTGTTGAAGTTCGCGTCTTCAGACGTGAGGCAGGCGGTCTCGATTGCGGGCGCCATCTTTCTTGCGATGACGAGCGTGCGCCAATCAAACGACTGCAGCGTGGTCCTCGCGGTCATGTCCGCCGGACGAATGCGTTCGATGACGAGACGCACAAACGTCTCCGGATCGACGGTCGTCTCGCCGCTCGTCGGCGTGATTTTCGTCTCGATGTCGATCCTAACGGTCGTTGGCTTGACGAGCGCTATGAGCTCGTCGAGCGTGGGATAGCGTTCACCATCGCTTGCGAGCTGCAGCAGAAACTGCTTCGCATAGTCGCTCTTGGGATTGAGACGTCCGATGTCGTACGTGCGAAGCTCGGAGAGCGACAACGTGCGTATCGCCGGTCCCCGGGCGACCAACCATTGTCCACTCGTATCGCGAACAATGGCGGGATTCAGATCGCGATCGTGCGCGATCACGACGATGTCGTCCTTCGTGATCGCCATGTCGGTCTCGATTGTCGTTACGCCAATCGAGAGCGCCGTGCGGAACGCTGCCATCGTGTTCTCGGGCGCCAGGCCCCGCGCACCGCGATGGCCCTCCAGATCGAAGGCATCGGCGTTTATGGCAATGCTCGCCAGGGTGAGGACGACGACACGAAGGAACGGCGTCATATCAAGCCAGCGACCAGGTTGATCGCCAGTGCGAGGATGCCTGTCGAATAAAAAAACGCCAGAGCGCCGTGGATCACCACCAGTCGCCTGATCGCCGAGTCCGTGATCTGAATATCCGACACCTGAAACGTCATGCCGATGGTGAACGAGAAGTACAGAAAATCGCCGTAGGTCGGCGACCGCTCCCCGGGAAATATGAGGCGCTCCGATGCCGAATCCGCTTTCGCCGGAGGAAGGTCTACCTCCATGTAGTAGTCGTGGGCGTAGTGCAGCGCGAACATCGTTTGGATGAATGCCCACGACAGCACGATCGTGTAGACCACGAGCACCACACGCGCGAGTTGCTCGAGACCGGCCGCTTCTTTGACCAATGGCATTTCGGCGGCGATCACCACAAGACTCGCCGTGGCCGCAACGAGCGCGAGACTCAGCACCGCCCATTTGCCCGCATCCTGGCGTTCCGCGATCTGCTTGATCGTGACCGCCGACGATTTTCGCAATCCAAAGAACAACGCGATCAATGCGGCGCTTGCGCCGACGTCCCATGCCGCGATGAAGCGCATTCGACCGTCCACGGCGGTGGCGAAGAAGAGCAGTGCGTATGTGAAGACGCCGATCAGCAGACCGAACGCGAGCCGTGGGCGACGCAGCCAGGTCCACGACGACAGGAAGCTCGCCCGTGCGGTTTCAGGGGTCATCGGCTGTCGCTTTGAGGTTTGGAATGTCGCGGCGGAGCATAAACAAAAGATTAACAATCCTATCCATCACTTAAGCGTTTCGAAAGTGTGCACTGGATCTGACACGTTACTCAGCACATTCCTACGGCTTTTGTAAGTTTTTTGGAACCTCACCGCGAAAACGTTTGTCGTACCCACCTTCTCGTCGCGGACGGACCTAGGCGTTCGCCGTGAGGGGGAGGTTATGTTGTGACCGCGCGCGTATTGCTCGCGGCCGTCTTTGTTTTGGAGGTTCCTATGGCGCAAGAAGCACGCAACGTTTCGGTCGATCCACAAAAGAGGACGAGGCTCCTCGAGGTCTCATGGCAGGACATCAGTGAGCCCGGCACCTATGTCGAGGTAGGGTCTGGCGATTTGTATCGGATTCCCAAGGAAGCCCTGATTCAGGGCTCCTCGCCAATGATCAGGAAGGAAAGCGCGGGCTCGTCCCGGCTGGCCCTGGTCAGCCCGAATCCATTCATTACGACATTCGAGGCTCGGATGGTGTGTGCCGAGCATAATGTCGCGCCGAACTTCTAAGCGGAGTACTTTCTGAAGGGATAAGAAGCCCGCCGCAAGCGGGCTTTTTAAAGGCCCGTAGCGGCGGGTCCGGTTGAACGCGTGGTTGGGCGTCAATGTTCCATATTGAATGTCCGAACACAGCTTCGGCCATTCGAGGATCGGTCATTCGATCACCCGGTCGGCGCGCAAGAGGACCGATTGCGGGATTGTGATGCCGAGCGTTTTGGCGGTCTTGAGGTTGGTGACAAACTCGAACTTGGTCGGCTGCTCAATGGGCAAGTCGCCGGGCCTCGCACCCTTGAGAATTCTGTCGACGTAGCTCGCGGCCCGGCGGGAAACGTCGATCGTGTCCGCCCAATACGACATGAGGCTCCCGGCAAGCATGGTGACGTGTACTTGCGCACCTTGCTTATTCACGGCGCGCGGGCGGTGTTGCGTGTGAGCCGCGTGCGCCACGACGCGAAGAGCCGTTGGGCGGAAGTCTGCGCCATCGGCGTCCCGACAACGTGGCAGCGGTCGCGCTCGCGGCTAAACATGCACGCATTATCTGGGCGTTGCTGGCGCACCAGCAGAACTATTGCCCGGCGAGCTGATGTAACGAATGGAGATTGCGACGATGAAGCGGTGATGGGCAACAGGTCAGACCGGCGCGCGCAGAACCTGGTAACCCGGCAGGTCCGATAGCGAGACCTTTGAACGAATGAGGAGCGGGCGCGCGGCTGTTCCATCAG
>WNGI01022295.1_pt1 | contig 12654 bp, 8 predicted proteins | sample 5400621 | NCBI WGS metagenome assembly WNGI01 (sample SAMN13153374, study PRJNA577476) | soil metagenome | isolation source: 20 cm soil or saprolite under Garry oak tree replicate 1 | place: USA:California | collected 2016-06-15 | reverse complement strand
GAAATTCCTCGCCATCGCGCGGTGAAGGATGTCCTCGATGAGCGTGGACTTGCCGCTTCCCGACACGCCCGTCACCGTGACGAAAAGACCGAGCGGTATCTCGACGTCGAGGTCGCGCAGATTGTGCTCGCGCGCGCCCTCGATGCGGATGACGCGCGAGGGATTCATGCGACGGCGAACTTCCGGAATCGGGATCTCGATTTCGCCGCGGAGATAACGCCCGGTAATCGACTCCGGGCTGTTACGCACTTCGTCGACCGTGCCTTCGGCGATGACGAGACCACCGTGCTTGCCGGCGCCCGGCCCGAGATCGATGAGGTGATCGGCAGCCTCCATCGTCTCCTCGTCGTGCTCGACGACGATGACGGTGTTGCCGAGATCACGGAGCTGCCGGAGTGTGTTGAGCAGACGGGCGTTGTCGCGCTGGTGCAAGCCGATCGATGGCTCGTCGAGGATGTAGAGCACTCCGACGAGGCGCGAGCCGATCTGTGTCGCGAGACGAATGCGCTGCGCTTCACCACCCGACAGCGATTCCGCGGAACGCCCGAGCGTGAGGTACTCCAAACCAACATCGTTGAGGAACCGAAGGCGCTCGCGCACTTCCTTGAGGATGGGCGCGGCGATCTCCGGATCGAGTCCGGGCCTGCCATTGGCTCGTACCGGAACGTTCTCAAAGAACGTCAGCGCGTCGGTGATCGACAGCTGGACGAGATCTCCGATGTTCTCTCCGGCGAGCGTCACGGCCAGCGACTCGGGCTTGAGTCTGCGGCCGCCGCAGGTCGTGCACGCGCGCGCCTGCATGAACTCTTCGAGCTCGAGTCGGACCGAATCGGATTCGGTCTCGTCGTAGCGGCGCTGGATGTTGGAGATGATTCCTTCCCAGCTCGTCCCGGATTTATCGACGCGTTGTCCGCCCTTGCCGCCGGTACCATATAGAAGCTTGTCGCGCACTTCGGGACTCAGTTGTCCCCATGGGGCGTTGAGGTTGAATCCGAACTGTTTGGCGAGGCCCGGCAGAATCACCTTTTTGAGGTAGCCGTCGGGCTCACCCCACGGCAGCACGACTCCCTCGAGGATGCTGATGCTCGGATCGCCGAGTATGAGCTCTTCGCTCACCTCGCGGCGGGAGCCGAGCCCACCGCAGGCGGGGCACGCTCCGAACGGGGAGTTGAACGAAAAGTGGCGCGGCTCGAGCTCGGGCAGGGAGATGCCGCACTCGGGACAGCCGTATTTCTCGGAGAACAGGTGGAAGCTGCGATCGTCGGCGCGCTGAACTTCGACCAGGCCTTCCGCCAGCTTGAGGGCAGTTTCAACGGAATCGTTCAGGCGTCCGCGATCTTCAGCGCGCACGACCAGACGGTCGACGACCACCGAAATAGTGTGGTTCATCCGGCGGTTGAGCTTGGGCGGATCGGCGACCTCGATCAGCTCTCCGTCCACGACCGCCCGCACGAATCCCTGCTTCCGCGCGGCCTCGAACAGCTCCCGGAATTCTCCCTTGCGGCCACGCACGAGCGGCGCGAGGATCTCGATCTTCGACCCCTCCGGCCAGGTGAGAATGGAATCGGCAATCTGTCCAGCGCTCTGCCGCTCGACTGGGCGTCCACAGTTGGGACAGTGCGGCGTTCCGGCGCGGGCGTACAAAAGCCGGAGGTAATCGTAGATCTCGGTGACGGTGCCGACGGTCGATCTCGGGTTGTGTCCGGCACTTTTCTGCTCGATCGAGATCGCGGGCGATAGTCCCTCGATGGAGTCGACGTCCGGCTTCTCCATCAGCCCCAGGAATTGGCGGGCGTACGCCGACAGCGACTCGACGTAGCGGCGCTGTCCTTCAGCATATATGGTATCGAACGCGAGCGACGACTTCCCCGAACCCGACAGCCCCGTGATGACCGTCAAGCGATCGCGGGGTATCGTGACGTCGATGTTGCGGAGATTGTGCTCGCGCGCGCCGCGTACGATCAATGATTCTTCCGGCATAGCCTTGTAAAATCGCGGGTTACACCGCCAGACTCAAGCGGGCCCATATTGAGCCCGATCGTGCCGGGAAGCGGCCGTTGTCACGGCTCAGGCGTCCATTTTGCACCGGGAGGGCGACATGCCCGTTATGAGACAGATAATCGACGTCTTGACGATGAAATCGGATCGTCCAGTGCGCCGTTTGGTAGCGTATTACGTGATTCTGGCGATCATCGTTGCCATAGCAGCGTTCTTCTTCCCCGCCACAATAGCGCGGGTCGCCGCCAAGGGCCTCGGGGACGTTCCCGAGGGTCCGACTGTATTGACGGATGCGCTCTCGGCCCCCACCTCGTTAGGGACCTTCGGCTTGGGATCGCTGCTGGGCGTTGCGATCACGACCATCTTGATCCTAATCGGCGCTCTGGTGCTGATGCTTCCAGTGACGTGGGTGTACATGTCTGCCCGGCCTTCAGGGGGACAACACAATCAAAACGTAGTGCAGACGTTGATCTTCCTGCCTCTGGTCGTGGCGGGAATTGTCTTCATGGTCCAGAACAGCCTCGCATTGGCGTTCAGTCTTGCCGGAGTGGTCGGTGCGGTGCGATTCAGGACGACGCTCCGCGACTCCCGGGACCTCGTTTACATCTTCCTCAGCATCGTGGTTGGGTTCGCGGCAGGGGTCCAGTCGCTCGCCGTAGGCGCAGTCGTCTCGATCGTCTTCAACTTCGTGCTACTAATCACGTGGCACTACGACTACGGCAGGAACATGCTGATGCCGACCGCGGCGGCGCAGTGGTCGCGCCCACTGCAAGCTCTCGCAAGCCCGACCGGAGATCATCAGATTCCCGATCGAGACCTCCTCCTCTCCCTGACACCGGAGGGGGCGAACGCGCTCGCTGACCGGTTCGGTCGGGTGCGTGATGCCATGGGCAAGAAGAAAAAGGCGCGTTACAACTCGGTGCTGACAATCACGACGGACAACGTGCCGGAGGCCCAGAAGCAGGTCGAGCAGGTTCTCGACAGGATGACCAAGAGGTGGGACCTCGACGAGCTCGTCACCAACGTTGGTAAACCGTCGGAGCTTTACTACCTCACGCGCATCAAGAAATCCACCCCGCGAGACGTCCTCCTCGCCGCGATTCACGAGAATGCCGGCGACGTTATCGCCTCGGCTGACATCGAGACCGGCGAGCTGGCGAATGACCAGGCGGCCGACAAAGGATGACCGGCGCGCGCAGTTTCGTACTGCTGGTAGGCTTATCGCCGTGGGCTGCTGGCTGTCGGGAGACGCCGCAGGCCAAGGCGGCGGAGACGCACGCGGTCGAAGCGACGCGTAAGCAGGAGCTCGCGCGCAGACTCGCACTCGCGGACGCCAACCCGGGGAAACCGGTGCCTGTGGCCCAGTGGATCATGCCGCCGGAGCTGCGAGAGATTTCCGGCCTCGCCCTTACGACGCGCGGGACCGTTCTCACCCACGACGACAACGTCGCCAGGGTCTACGAGATCGACCCGAGAACCGGGATCCTCCTCAAGGGTTTCTCTCTTAGAGGCGGAGTGCGCGGCGATTTCGAGGCGATCACGATCGCCGGAACCGACATCTACCTGCTTCAGAGCAAAGGCAGGATCTACAAGTTCAAGGAAGGTGCTGACGCCGAGCAGGTGCCCTACTCGGTTTACGATACCGGATTGGGGAAGGAATGCGAGTTGGAGAGCATGGCCTACGAGGCGGACAGCACCCGGCTTGTCCTGGTCTGCAAGAAATTCCTGCAGAGAGATGTGCCCAAAGAGCTGCTGATTTATCACGTGCCGCTGCCGCTGGGCGATCGCTCGGCGATGACCGCGCTCAAAGTTCCGATTAAGGATGTGATCGGCTCGAACAAGTGGAAGAATTTTCATCCTTCCGACGTCAACATCGACCCAATCACAAAGAACTACGTCATCGTTGCGTCCCACGAGAAAGGGCTTGTGGTGATCACTCCAGAAGGGGAAGTCGTGCGTTCCGAACCCCTGCCCGGCGATCACCGCCAGCCGGAAGGCGTGGCGATCACAAATGACAGGCTGTTGATGATCAGCGATGAGGCCAACGTGAAACCTCCCGCAATCACGCTCTACCGGTGGCGCCCATGACACGGACCTCTTGCTGAGACGACCTATGATTAGTGCTCGAGCCCATATGGCTCGTACCGCGCTTGGGTTGGCAGCGGTGCTGCTGACCGGCGCGGTTTCGAGCGCGACAAGCCAGACCACGCTCGTGCGGACTATCGGAACGGACAGCGTTGTCGTCATCCCCGGCGATATCTACGCCGCCGGCAGCCTGCATCGATTTTTTCTCGGTAGCAACTACCGCGATGTCTGGACGACGCCGATCAAGGTTCCGGTCCTCGATCTGAGATCGTTTCACGGGGGCTTGCGGCCGGTCAAGGAAGGCGGCGGCAAGCAGGCCAAGTCTCTACGCCTAATAGCCCCCGACAGCTCGGAGTACGTTTTCCGCCAGGTGCGCAAGACGAAGACTATTCTCGGCCCCGAATACGATCACACCATCATCGAGTACATCGTCCGCGACGAGGGCAGCGCGTCCCACCCGACGGCCGCGATCGCGGCGGCTCCGATGCTCCGTACGGCCGACGTGCTCCACCCCAGCCCCAAACTCTTCTTCATGCCTGATGACCCACTCCTCGGGAAGTTCAGAGCACGTCGGCCGTACGGAGCATCGGAGCCGCCGCGATCGCGGCCGTCGGGTGGGACGCGCTGCCCTCGTCGCGGACGATGTACTCGATGATGGTGTGATCGTATTCGGGGCCGAGAATAGTCTTCGTCTCGTACGAGGGCCTCGTCCTCAGCATCGCGCGCCGCGCGGTGCCAAGTCTCGTGGAGTTTCGCAGCAGGTATTCGGATCCGACGGCGCTGTTCGCCAATGCCGGCGAGTTCGACCGCAGGTTGCTCCAAGGTCTGGACAAGGCAGTCTGGGATTCTGTCGCCACCAGTCTGATGCAACGGATCAGCGATCCGGTGATCGACAATGCGGTGCGGGCGATGCCGCCCGAGTATGCGGTGTACTCGCCGCAGCTTGCCGCCAGGCTCACAGCGCGGCGCAACGGATTGCGCGACGCCGCCGACCGCTACTATCAAGAGCTTTGGCGGATTGCGGACATCCACGGCACCGACGCGAACGATCAGGCAACCGTGGTTCGATCCGCGGACGGGATCGTGGATGTCCGCATCCAGTCAGGAACCAACGCTCCCTACTTCGCCCGACGGTTCATTGCCGGAGAGACGAAGGAGATCCGCATCTACCTGCACGGCGGCGACGACCGGGCGACGGTGGAAGGGAATGTGGGTCGCAGCATCGCCTTGAAGATCATCGGAGGAAACGGCACCAACACCTTCGTCGATCTCTCGACGGTCGGGGGCAGGAAGAATCCCACGCGGTTCTATGACGCGGGAACGGTGCGGGACGTGAAGTATGCCCGCGATACGATTGATGAGAAGATCAATATCGACGACGCGTTCAACCACTATTTCAATCGCCGGCCGTGGGTACGCGCTTACGGCACGTTGATACCGCCTCAGAAAGACCGTGGCTCTTCGATCCAGCCGGTGTTGGGTGTGCATTCGCAACGCGGGCTCGGCATTTATCCGGTCATCGGCTTGGCACATTATGTCTACGGCTTCCGCAAGGTTCCGTATTCGAGCATGACGGAAGCCGATTTCTCGTATGCGACCGGCGGCAATCGCGTGCGGGTTCGCGGCGCGTTCGACAAACGGTTCGAAGAATCCGACATGCACATTCCGGTGCAGGCACACGTTTCACAGTTCGAGGTCGTGCAGTTCCACGGCTTCGGCAACGATGTGCCTGACCTGCGGGGCCGATTCTACAACGTCAAGCAAACCCAGTGGCAGTTCAACCCGGCGATAGGCCGGTCGTTCAGTCCGGTCAGCGATATCTCGCTTGGACCAATCGTCCGCTACACGACAACCGACAGTGTCGTCAACCGCTTCATCTCACAGCAACAGCCTTACGGCTTCACGCGATTCGGGCAGGCTGGATTGCGGCTCAAGATGCACATCGACAGTCGTTATTACCCGGATACGATGAAGCCGCGCGTGGTGCTCGACGTCGCGGGGAGTGGATACCCGGGGATCTGGGATGCAGTGAAGGCTTACGAATCGGTCGACGCGTGGGCAGCGGCTTTCTTCACCTTCCCGGCGCCGAAGAAACCGGTGCTGGCGTTGCGCGCCGGCGGCAAGAAACTCTGGGGCCCTTTCCCATATTTCGACGCCGCTTTTCTCGGCGGATCCGAAACGTTCAGAACCGAGGAGAAACAGCGTTACGCTGGCGATGCCTCGGCCTACGGGACCGCCGAGCTGCGCGTTCCGATCGCGCAATTCCCGTTCATACTGCCGCTCGACGTTGGGGCGTTGGGCTTCTATGATGCGGGACGTGTCTACCTGAACGGCCAGTCGCCTGGTGGATGGCACACCGCCGCCGGTGGAGGATTGTGGATCGGCTATCTCAACCCGGGCACGAACGTGAACATACTCTTCACGAACAACCGCCAGCGGAGAGTGACGAGCAGCTTCGGGTTTGCGTTCTGAGCTAGAAGCCGCTCGGGCAGGCTACCGAGTCCGAAGTTTCATCCGGATTCTGCGGATTTTCCGGATTACGCTGATCGTTCCGAGAGGCGATACGGCTCATAACACCAGGAGTGGGATTTTTTGGCAACTGCCGCTAAAAGAGAAAATCCGAGTAATCCGGAAAATCCGCTTCATCCGGATGAAACTTCCGTCTCGGTGGCCGGCTCGAGCGGTCGTTCGTTCACTCGATGTTTGTTGCTCGGCGTTGCTTTGGTCGGCGTGCTGGTCGGCTGCTCGCGCGATGAGCCGCCGACTCCACCGCCGGCCGGTCCGCCCGCAAAGGAGGTCGCGCTTCCCGGCGCCGCGGTGATGATCGCCGCCGGCGACATCGCGGTGTGCGGCACGAGTGGAGATGAGGCGACTGCTCACATCGTGGACAGCCTGCTCACCACCGACAGTGTGGCGAAGCTGCAAAATGTCGTCGTGACGATTGGTGACAACGCCTATCCGTCGGGCTCCAGCGGAGTCGAGAATGATTTTCCGCGCTGCTTTTCTCCCTCGTGGGGATCAACGCGCATCATGAAAGTCATTCACCCATCTCCGGGAAATCACGATTACGACAGCGGCAGCGCCGAGCCGTATTTCTCCTACTTCGGCCAGCGGGCGGGGCCGGCGGGAAAAGGCTACTACAGCTATGAGGTCGGCTCATGGCATGTGGTGTCGTTAAACAGTGAGCTGTACTTCGAGCACGGCAGTCCCGACGAGGTGCAACAACAGGAAGACTGGCTCCGCAAGGATCTCGAGACTCATCGGACGCTCTGCACGCTCGCGTATTTTCACCGCCCTGTTTTCAGCTCCGGCAAATACGGGTCGACGCGCGCGACGCATCCACTCTGGAACATCCTCTACGAAGCCGGGGCGGATCTCGTCCTCAACGGGCACGAGCACGACTACGAGCGATTTCTTCCGCAGACACCGGCGGGTGTCGCCGACTCGGCAAAAGGTATTACGCAGATCGTCGCCGGAACCGGCGGTGCGAATCTACGCCCGGTGGACTACCCGCTCGCACGCAACTCTGCCTACCAGATTCACGGACGTTGGGGCGTGTTGAAGCTCACGCTCGGCGCCGGCGAGTATCGCCATGCATTCCTGGACACCGGCGGTCGAGTCTGGGATGCGGGCGGCGGCAAGTGCCACTAGACGCTCGGCGATAATTGGGTGTATCGCTGGACCGCGTGTCCATACAACTTTGAGTCATGGGTACGTCGCCCAATTCCTATCTGACCGTCAGCACCACTGGCTCGTTCCAGCTGCGGAACGATACGGACGTCCGCGTCTCCGCCATTGACATCGGATCGAATTCGATCCGGCAGACGATTGCCGACGTCTCGCCCACCGGGGTGATCCGCGTCGTAGACGAAATGAAGGCCGCCCCCAGACTGGGAGCCGGTCTCTACGAGCGAGGATCTCTCAACGAGATCGCGGTTCAGAACGCCCTCAGCACGCTCAGCCGAATGGCGACGCTCGCCAACCAGCTCGGCGTGGAGCGCACCGAGGTCGTGGCCACTAGTGCCGTGCGGGACGCCAGCAACGGGGAGCAGTTCCTCAAGCTGGTGCGGGGAGAAACGGGGCTCTCGGTGAGAGTTCTGCGTGGCGACGACGAAGCGCGTCTCAGCTTCCGCAGCGCGCTGGCGCATTTCGATCTTGGAGTCGGCCGTGCCGTCGTGATGGATATCGGCGGTGGCTCGCTCGAGCTCGCGTTGAGTGCGGACGGACTGGTGGAGCGTTTGATCTCGCTGCCGTTCGGCGCCATCAGAATGACGGAGCAATACGTCGGAACGCCGTTCAAGAAGAAAGGCATGCGCAAGCTCCGCAAGGAAGTCCGGCGAGAGCTGCGCCGAACCGTCGCCGCCCGGCACTGGAACACCTCGCGGATCATTTGCTCGGGCGGCACGTTCACGAGTCTTGCCGCGATTCATCTCGCGCGCACAGGCATCGAGAACGCCAAGACCGTGCACGGAACCGTCGTTCCACGCGTCGAGCTGGAGCACATCGTGGACATGCTTCACAACATGTCGCTGGAAGAGAGACAAACCGTGCCCGGACTCAACGCCGCGAGAGCCGATATCATCGTCGGCGGGCTGGCTGTCGCGGCGGAAGTAATGGCGCGGCTGGAAGCCAGAGAGCTGGTGATTTCAGCCTACGGAATTCGCGAAGGCATTTTGCTCGAGAGCGCGCACGTCGTCCCGACGCCCGCTGACCCCGGAGAAGCGCGGGAACGCTCCGTCCGCGAGCTGGCCGAGCGGACTCACTACGAGGAGCCGCACTCCCGACACGTTCAGAAATTGGCGCTCCAGATTTTTGACTCGATTGGCGCGCGTCTTGGCTGCGGCGCCGATGACCGAAGGTTGCTGGCTGACGCTGCTCTCTTACACGATATCGGATATCACATCAGCTACGACAAGCACAACAAGCATTCCTATCATCTCATCGAGCACGCCGAGCTGCTGGGAATGACTCCAGCCGAGCAGATCATCGTGGCGAACATCGCGCGTTATCACCGCGGCGCCGAGCCCAAGAAAAGCCACGTCAACTACGGTGGGCTGGAGAAGTCGATGCGTGAAACGATCAAGAGACTCGCGGCCATCCTTCGCGTTGCCGACGGCTTCGACCGAGGCCACGCCAATGCGGTATCCGAGATAAAAGCCCGCTGGATGGACCGCGCGCTACGGCTCACCGCGGTGCCGAGTCGCCAGAACAACAATCTGCGACTGGAACTGTGGGGAGCCAGCCGCAAATCGAAACTGCTGTCGGAGGTTGCGGGCGTTCCGGTGGAGATCGTCGCGCCCGACGGTTCGGTGACGACCTACGAAGACGAGGTGGGCGCCGCCGACTGACGTGCGGCCGGACGTTCAGCCTGCCGCCGGTCCATTCCATTCTCCTTGCCAGGCGGCAGCTGCTGCTGTCCCCAGGAGCTCTCCAGAAACCGTTCGTGCGCTGACACGACGGGACGCGTCGCCGGCTTTCTCTGCACGTAGGTCCCGTCGGGGTTTAGATCCCACGCCAGTCTGTTGTCGGCGAGGTTGGTTTCCAGCAATGCGCAGACGCGCGAATGCAGGCTCCGGTCTTCGATCGGTGTGATGACCTCGACGCGCCGGTCGAAGTTTCGCGGCATCCAGTCCGCCGATCCGAAATAAAGCTCCTCGTCTCCGTTGTTCGCGAAATAGAAAATCCGCGAATGCTCGAGAAAGCGGCCCACGATGCTGATGACGCTGATCCGATCGCTGATCCCTTCGATCCCCGGCCGCAGGCAGCAAATGCCGCGAACGATGAGGTCGATGTCCACGCCCGCCTGGGATGCATCGTAAAGGTGCTGGATGATCTCGGAATCCACGAGCGCGTTCATCTTCGCGATGATTCGCGCCGGTTTTCCCGCCCTGGCGTTCTCGGCCTCCCTGTCCACCATCTCGGTGAATCGCTGACGCATGTTTTGCGGCGCGACAAGGAGATTCCGGTAGGAGTCCTGCCGCGAGAATCCTGTCAGCGAGTTGAAGAGATCGGTCAGATCGGCGCCGATCAACGGACTGCACGTAAGCAGGCCGAGGTCGGTGTAGACGCGCGCCGTCTTCGAGTTGTAGTTGCCCGATCCAATGTGCGCGTACCTGCGAATGCCATCGGGCTCTCGCCGGACGACCAAAACGGTTTTCGTATGGGTCTTGAGACCGGGCGTGCCGTAGGCGACGTGCACGCCGAATCCTTCCAGCGTTCGCGCCCAGGTGATGTTGTTGACTTCGTCGAACCGCGCCTGCAGCTCGATCAGCACGGCCACCTGCTTGCCGCGCTGAGCGGCCTCCGTCAACGCGCGCACGATCGCGGTGTCGCCTGAGGTGCGGTACAAAGTCATCTTGATCGCGAGCACGTTGGGGTCGATCGCCGCGGAAGTCAGAAAATGCTCGACCGACGCACTGAACGAATCGAACGGATGATGGACGAGGATGTCCTTCTCCCGAATTGCCTCGAAGATCGACCGATTTGAATCGCGCAGCTCCGGTGGCGTTGCCGGAATGAAGGGCGGATCTCGCAGCTCGGGAATGTCCATCGTGGCCAGCCACATCAGATCCCCGAGCTCGAGCAGCGGCCCGGTCTCGACCAGATCTGCCTCGGTGAGGGCGGGCATTTCCGGAGGCTGATCTTCGAGAAGCTCTGCTAGCAGCAGCTCGCGCAGCTCCGGCGGTGTTCCTCGCTGCACCTCGACGCGGACTACCTCGGCGAAGCGGCGCTGGAAAACCTGTTCCTCGATTATCGTGAGCAGGTCGTCGTCCTCGTCCTGGAGAGCGAGATCGAGATCTGAGTACCTGGTGACGCGAAATGTATTGAAGCCGCGTATTTCCATTCCGGGGAAAAGCGCTCCCAGACTGGCCCCGATGACCCGCTCGAGCGGCACGAACTGGTTTGGCCGGCCGAAAGGAATCCAGCGGGGGAGGCTCTTCGGCACTTTGACTCGGGCGAAGCGGGTCGTGCCGGTCGCCGGATCATGAATCTGAACCGCGAGCGAGAGCGAGAGGTTGGAGATGTAGGGAAAGGGATGCCCGGGATCGACCGCCAGCGGAGTGAGCACCGGGAAGACCTGTGACTCGAAGAATTGATCTACGCGCTGCCATTCATCAGGAGTCAGCTCCTCCGTCCGAACGAGCCTGATTCCGTGTTCCTCCAGCTCAGGCAGCAAGACGTCGTACAGACACTGCTGCTGCTGATCCACCAGCTCGGCCACACGCTTGAGGATCGCGGCGAGCTGATCGGCCGGCGACATGCCGTCGGGCGGAAGGTGCTGCACGCCGGCTGCAATCTGACGGCGAAGCCCGGCGACGCGAACCATGTAGAACTCGTCGAGGTTCGTGCTGAAGATCGCGAGGAATTTGAGGCGCTCGAGCAGCCGGTTTCTGGGGTCGAACGCCTCGTGCAGAACCCGGGCGTTGAACTCGAGCCAGCTCAGTTCGCGATTGATGTAAAGTGATGGGTCGAGCGCCATGATCTATGTTGTACCCCCGAACCAAAGATGTGTCCTACTGGAGTCATTGTTAAGCTCGACACATTAGATTCATCACATTCTCACCGGGACCTTCAAGTGGGCCACACCGACGCGGTCGTCGTTCTCACCACACTCGCCACTACGGACGAAGCGGCGAAGTTCGTCCGCGCGCTGCTGGATCGCCGGCTGGTCGCTTGCGGGACGATTTTTCCCGCGGCACGCTCGCTCTATCGCTGGGAAGACAAGCTTGCCGACGAGACGGAGGTCGTCGTAGTGCTCAAGACCCGCTCCGGCGCGGTTCACGGCCTGGAGAGCGCATTTAAGGAGCTACACCCGTACAAAGTCCCCGAGCTCCTCGCGGTACCCGTAAGTGGCGGGCTCGACCGCTACCTTGGGTGGATCAACGACGAAACGAGCCTCACCATCGTTTAAATCGCGGTTCTAAATCGTCTTAATGGGGTGAAACACCCGGTCCCCTTTTCAGAGCAGTCAAAGTGACATCGACGCGCGGCGTTCTCGCCGTGATGATCGTCGCCCTTTGGTTGGGTGGGCTGATGATGATGCGCCGCCGCAACGCCAATAGAAGCGAGGCACAACAGCTCGCTGAAGTGGCGCTCAGGCTTCAACCCGCGACTTTCTACTACATCGTCGAGCGCAACGGCCAGCAGATCGGCGCAGCCTCTTCGTCAGTCGACACCAGCGCGAAGGTGCTTCTGAGCGAGGAGTATTTTGTCGGTGACTATCCGGCGCCCGGCGGGAAAGCGGTCGAGCGGACATCGACTCGCTGGCAGACGCGCCTTTCACGTGCGTTCCGTCTGGCTACGTTCACCATACGTGTGGCGCGCCCGACGCGGCCATTCTCGATCCACTCTTCCGTCGAGGAAGACACGAGCCTCTTCATTGCAGGAATCAAAACGGAACGTCCGCAGGCCCGATACACATTTACTCCGCCGCTCTTCACGCCTTCCCTGGCACCAGTCGCGTTCATGCTCGGCGGTCCCCATGAGATCGGCCGCAGAAAGACGATTTCGGTGTTCGATCCAACCACGCGCACGGTGATACGACCCCAGCTCGCCATTCGCGCCGAATCT
>WNGI01004363.1_pt1 | contig 12654 bp, 11 predicted proteins | sample 5400621 | NCBI WGS metagenome assembly WNGI01 (sample SAMN13153374, study PRJNA577476) | soil metagenome | isolation source: 20 cm soil or saprolite under Garry oak tree replicate 1 | place: USA:California | collected 2016-06-15 | reverse complement strand
CTTGATTGCGATCCAGGGGATCGCGATCTGCGAGACCGGCGTGCCGAACTCGCTGATCGTCTGCCCGGCCCACAACTTCATGAAGTCCGGGTGATCCCAAAGGCCGCGCTGCGGGCGCGACCGTCTAAACGCAACATATGGATCACCGCCGAGCCGAACAACCTCGCAGAACGCCTTTAGTCTCCAAGCCATCGACGCGATCAGGGTATCCGTGCGCCGTGGGGACATCGTCGAGGCGGTCCACCGCGTGCACGCCGTCGCGGTGCAGGACGGCGCCGTCGTCGCGGAGGCGGGCGACCCCGCACGGACGGTGTTCATGCGCTCGTCCTCGAAGCCGCTCCAGGCACTGCCCCTCGCCCGTGCGCGGGACGATCTCGATGCGCGGGACCTGGCGATCGCGTCTGCGTCGCACCTCGCCGACGACGCGCAGCTCGTGGCCGTGCGCGCGCTGCTGGCGAAAGCGCCGGCCGGTGTCGACGAGCTCGAGTGCGGCCCTGTTGGCGATCCGCCGTCGCCGCTCAACCACAACTGCTCCGGGAAGCACGCGGGGATGCTCGCGCTCAGCCGCGCGAACGGCTGGCCCAGCGAGGCCTACCGGCTGGCGGATCATCCCGTCCAGCGAGCCATGCTCGCCTTCCACGCCGAAGCAGCCGAGGTCGCCGAGGGCGAGATCCTCACGGGGATCGACGGCTGCGGGGTCGTCACCTTCGCGCTGCCGTTGGAACGGATGGCACATGCGTTCGCGCGCTTCGAGCAGCTGGTCGCCGGCGGGCGCGTCGTCGCGGCGATGCGCGAGTACCCGGAGCTCATCCGCGGCCCGCGCGCGACCGACACGCGCTTGATGCGTGCCCTGCCTGGCTGGATGGCGAAGGGCGGCGCCGAGGGCCTACTTTGTGCGACAGGTCACGGAATCGGCGTTGCCTTGAAGGCCGAGGACGGAAACACACGCGCGCTGGGCCCGGCCGCCGCCCACTTCTTCAACACGCTTGGCCTCGACCTCGGTGAGCTGGCGGTGACGCCGCTCGAGAACAGTCGCAAAGAGCGCGTCGGCGAAATCCGCATCTAGCGCGTTCCGAAAATTCGCTGTTTGCTTCTGTTCCAACTCTGTAATATCCGGCGGGCGAGAGGGTGAGCCGGGAGTGCGTCTGGTTCCGGCTCTTTTGCGTGTTACAGGTCGATCGAGTCCCCATCCACCTACGCGAAACAGCCGGGAGGTTTGCCGCCGTTGCTCACCGTCGAAATCTCCCTTCCTGAAGTCGAGGAACTGCAGAAGCTCGTCCAGGAAGGTCTCGAGAAGGGCGTTCTCAACTACGACGAGATCGCGGCCGGGCTCGATGACGTCGAGCTCACGAAGGAGCAGATCGAAGACTTCTACACTTACTTGGTCGACCACGGGGTCGAGCTGCTCGAAGGCGAGACGCACAAGCATCCGCCGCACGAACAGTTCCCCACACCTGAGGAGGAGAAGGGCCCGAAGCTCGACCTGAGCGTCGAGCCGTCGCTGGACTCGCTGCGCCTCTACCTCCGCGAGATCGGCAAGGTCTCGCTGCTGACGGCGGACCAGGAGGTCTATCTCGCCAAGCGCATCGAGCGCGGCGAAATGTTGGCGAAGACGCAGATGATCGAGGCGAACCTCCGGCTGGTCGTGTCGATCGCGAAGTCATATCTCGGCCGCGGTCTGAGCTTCCTCGACCTGATCCAGGAAGGCTCGCTCGGTTTGATCCGCGCGGTGGAGAAGTTCGACTACCGCAAGGGCTACAAGTTCTCCACCTACGCGACGTGGTGGATCCGCCAGGCGGTCACGCGGGCGATCGCCGACAAGGCGCGGACGATCCGAATCCCGGTCCACATGGTGGAGAAACTGAACAAGGTGGTGCACATCGAGCGTCAGCTGGTGCAGCGGCTCGGTCGCGAGCCGCGCCCGGACGAGATCGCGGAAGAGCTCGAGATGACGACCGAGGAGGTGCGCGAGATCCTGCGCATGTCGCAGCTCCCGATCTCCCTGGAGAAGCCGATCGGCGAGGAAGAGGAGTCCGAGCTCGGCGACTTCGTCGAGGACGAGTCGGCCGAGTCGCCCTTCGACACCGCGACGCTGTCGCTCCGGCGCGAGGACGTGGAGCACGCGCTGTCCGCGCTTCCCGAGCGCGAGCGCCAGGTGATCGAGCTCCGCTTCGGGCTGCTCGGCATGCCGCCGTGCACGCTCGAGGAAGTCGGCCGCGCGTTCGGCGTCACCCGAGAACGCATCCGTCAGATCGAGAACAACACCCTGAAGAAGCTCGAGTCACTCCCCGAGGCCCAGGGACTTAAAGACTGCGTCTAGCGGAAGCGGACAACAGGCGCGAGTGCGCTGACGGCGCGCTCGCCGAGGTAGCCCTGCTTCGAGCTCTTGAAGTGCAGGCTCCACGGTCCGCCGGCCGGGACCTGGAAGTGCAGGGCGATTCGCCGCCCGGGCTGGAGGCGGACGGTGCGATCGATCCCTCTGCCCGTGAAGTGGAGCGGCGTGACCTGCGTTCCCCGGGGCATCTTCAGAACCAGCTCGAGCGTGCCGCTCTTGCGGGGCCATACGGTGATTGCGCCGCGCGTGGCCAGCCAGTCGTCGGCGAACCGGCCGGCGGCGAGCAGGCGTAGCCGCGGAGTTCCAGCCGGGCGGTAGAGATCGAAGATCGCCTCGTGCCGAACGCGCGCGACGCCGGTGAGCTGCACGGTCGACGCATAGGTCTGGACGAGGAGCGGCCGGTGATCCACGCGGCCGCCGACGAGGAGGCGGCCGTCACGTGCAATGTGCACGCGCTTCGCGTCGAACTGGTCGGGTGCCGGGCTGCCGAGCAGGAGCAACCGCGTGACGGAGGTGTTCCAGAAGAGCTGTTCCCACGACTGCTCCTTCCGTGCGCCCGGAGGGGCGACGAGATCGACCTGGCCCAGGTGGGCATGGTCGACCCAGCGCAGGTCGGCCGGGAGCGAGTTGCGCAGACTGGTGCTGCTGCGATGGTCGAATGAGGAGGCCCCGGCCGAGAGGGCGCAGCACGCTGCAATCGCAGCGGCGACCGCGAGCGCGGGCGGAAGCTTTCGAAATGCAACGAGCGCCCCGAGTCCCGACAGCGCAGCTGCGACGAGCGCGACCGCGAGTGCGCCGTTGCCGACCGACACGAGACCCTCGAAGCGCAGCACCGCCCAGAGCGTCGGCGAGTCGTCCTTGTTGTGAGCAGCGGCGTAACCCGAGAGCGGTATGCGCGCCGCCACGAGCAGCAAGCCGGCCGCGCAAAGCCCGACGGGAATGCGTCCGGGCAGCCCGCGCTTGACGTAGAGGCCGAACGCGGCGGCGAGCAGCGGCACGAGCACGAACAGATAGCGCTCCTGGAACCGCTGCGAGTCGGTGTCGGCGATCTGCGCCGCCTCGAGCAACAGCGCGCCCGCCAGCAGCAGCGTGGTGACCGCAAAGGCGACCTCGACCCGGCGTAGCGGGCGCACGAGCGCGACCGCGAGACCGGCGAGGGCTCCCGGCACGAGCACCCAGCCGCCGGCGTAGGTGAGCAGCATCGTCTCGCGCCCGATCCAGTGGCCGAGCGAGCCAGGGTGAAGTGCGTGGTTGCCGTTCGAGTACACGCCGAGCACGCGATCCGTGCCGAGCGTTGCGAACAGGATCGCCGGCGGTGCAATCAGGAGCACGAGCGCGAGCCAAACGCGTCGCAGTGACACGAGCACGTGGCCGCGGTCGGCGACGAGCTCCGCACCGAGCACGGCAACCGGGACGACGGCGTACTGGATGCGCGCCGCGATTGCGAGCCCGCTGAAGACTGCAAAGGCGAGCTGGCGTGCGCGTGTCGATTCGTCGACGAGACAGACGCCGAAGTAGACCGCCGTGAGCACGAGCGGATACGCGAGCGGATCGGCCAGCATGCTCGACGCGTAGACACCGTCCGGCACGGCGACTGCGATCGCCCCGACGCCGAGCGCGAGCCACCGCGGCAAACCGAGGCGCTTGCACAGGAGATAGGCGGGAATCGCCGCCAGCGAGATGAACGCCGCGTGCAGGCCTTGCGTGAGGCGGTACGCCGTCAGCGGGTCGCTCGTCACGAGCCAGACCGGTGCGGTCAGGAGCGGCTCGAGGAGTGCGGGGAAGTGCACGCCGACGCCGCGGATCAGCGGCCGGCCGTGCTCCGCGAAGCCGCGCGCGAGGGAGGGGTAGATGTACTCGTCCGGGAGGTAGTGCGGCGCCAGCCGTCCGGCAGCTGCGATCAGCCGGCCGCCGAAGCTCGCCGCGACGATCCCTGCGAGCCAGACCCAGGCCGGCACGGCGGCAAGCCGCGCGAAGGCGTTGGACCCCTCTCGGTCCGTGCGGGAAGCAGCGACCTCGACAGCCACGGATTCCCTATCGGCAAGCGGGTCCTATCCCTTGAACGAGGGATGCGCGCAGCGCACGTCCGCGAAGCGGCGTCCCCGAGTCGCTCGCGAGAGCGTCAGCTCTTGCGGCCGCGGGCCCGGTCAGCCGGGACGAACAACTTGCAGTGCGGGCATTTGAAGCCGCGATGGCGCTCGGTCTGGCCGGCGATCAGTTCGGCCGTGAACGTCTTCTTGCAGTGCGGGCAGACGACTTCCTGCGCGCCTGTCTCGGCGGGAACTTCGGCCACAGAGCCAAGGTACCTGGGGCACTCCCTCTAGGGGAGGTAAAAGCGGTACGCGTCCAACGGCGCTCGCTCCGGCGCCGACGGCTCACCACGTGGTGAGCCGAGATGGATCAGGCCGAGGAAGCGCTCGCCCTCCGGAAGCCCGACCGCGTCGCGGCCGGCTTTCGTGCGCAAGACGCGCGGCGTGCGCCAGTACGCCGCGAGGCCGCGCGCGTGCGCCCCGAGCAGCACGGTGTAGATCGCACATGCGGTCGCACAGATGTCCTCTTCGTCCTGTTGCAGGTCGCCGCTCAGCACGCACGACGCGAGGACGAGCGTGCGCGCACGTTCGAGCTTCGGCGCTTCGGACGGTCCGGCCGCTTCCTGCAATCGCGCGAACGTCTCCGCTCCGACGATGCGAAAGCGCCAGGGATTCGTCCGGTGGTGGTTGGGCGCCCAGCGCGCGAGCTCGAGCAGCTCGTCGATCGTCTCGCGAGGGACGGGATCGGGGCCGAACGACTTGTGCGTCCGCCGCGAGCGGATCAGGTCTGCGAACGCTTCCACGTGACGGACACTAGCGTCGGGTCCCGGTTTGAACCCTCGGGGCCGGTCGGCGACACTTAGGTGCATGACCGCCGTCGAAGTCCAGTGCGCGAACTGTGGCGAGGCGAACCCGGCCGGCGCTCGATTCTGCAGCAGCTGCGGCGCTCCCCTCGCGGACGTCGCTCCGGCGCAAGAGGAGAGGAAGCTCGTGTCCGTCCTCTTCATCGATCTCGTCGGGTCGACTGCGCGCGCGGACAAGGCCGATCCCGAGGACGTCCGCGATGTCCTTCAGCTGTACCACCGCGAGGCGAAGGACTGCATCGAGCAGTACGGCGGAGTGCTCGAGAAGTTCATCGGCGATGCGGTCATGGCCGTCTTCGGCGCACCGGTCGCGCATGGAGACGACGCGGAGCGTGCGGTTCGGGCCGGACTGCGGGTGCTGGAAGGAATCGAACGGCTGAACGCCGACCACGGCCTCGAGCTCGAGGCGCGTGCAGCCGTGAACACCGGCGAGGCGCTCGTCTCCGTCGAACACGCGCGAACCGGCGGCGCGCTTGCGACGGGGGACGTCGTCAACACGGCGTCTCGCCTCCAGAACGCCGCACCTCCTGGGCGCGTTGTCGTCGGTGTCGAGACCTATCGCGCGAGCCGCATTGAGATTCGCTACGAGGAGCTCGAACCGATCGACGCCAAAGGCAAGGCGGACGCGGTGGAGGCGTGGCTTGCTGTCGAAGCGTCCACGGCGCCCGCGGATCGTCCCCTCGGGGGCTCACCGCTCATGGGCCGCGAGCGAGAGCTCGAGGTGCTCCGATCGGTGTGGAGCAGAGCGGTCGAGGAGCGCCGGTCACACCTGGTCACGCTCGTAGGGCCGCCGGGGATCGGGAAGTCACGGCTGTGTCGCGAGATCGTGTCGCTCGTCTCCACGAGCGGAGGCAGGATCCTGCGGGGGCGTTGTCTCCCCTACGAGGAGAAGGCCGGCTACCAGGCGTTCTCGCGCGTGGTTCACGATCTGAGCGGAATCCTCGAGTCGGATGCGCCGGCCGTCGCACGACCGAAGCTCGAGGCGACAGTGCATGAGCTCGTGCCCGCGGACGAGGCCGCCGAGACGCTGCGTCACCTCCTGCTCTTGTTGGGCCTCGCGCCCGACGACGAAGTGTCGGACGGCCGGCTGTTGTTGTTCGCTGCGCGTCGCTTCGTCGAATGTGCGGCGCTCGCGCAGCCGACGGTCTTTGTGTTCGAGGACGTGCATTGGGCGGATGACAGCGAGCTCGACTTGCTGGGCTACCTCGCGCAACACGTGCGCGACGCGCCTGCTCTGCTCGTCGCGACTGCGCGACCCGAGCTCCTCGATGTCCATCCGACTTGGGGAGCCGGGCTTGTCGCTCAAACGATGATGCCCCTCGAGCCGCTGGCGGCCGAGGCTGCGCAGCTGCTCGCGTCACGCTTGATCGAGACGGTCGGCGCGACCTCGGTCGATCCCGGGCGTCTCGTTGAGGTCGCAGGAGGAAATCCGCTGTTCCTCGAGGAGCTGGCGGCGTCGGTCGCCGAGCGCGGTGACAGCGAAGACCTTCCGGTCACGGTGCGCGAGGCGATTGCTGCACGCATCGACGCCATGCCTCCGCAGGTGCGCGACGCGTTGCTCTCGGCGGCTGTTGTCGGCAAGACGTTCTGGAGAGGAGTGCTCGAGGCGGTCGGCGAGGTTTCGGACGTCGACGAGGCGCTGCACGTGCTCGAAGCACGCGATCTCATCCGGCGCGACTCGTCGAGCCAGCTTGCCGGGGACGTGCAGTACACGTTCAAGCACATGCTGATTCGCGAGGTTGCGTACTCGACCGTGCCTCGAGCCACGCGGCGCGAGCGCCACGCGGCGGTGGCGCACTACATCGAGGACGTGCTCGCCGGCGAGACGCTCGCCACGATCCTCGCCTATCACTGGCGCGAGGCGGGGGAGCCGGCGCGCGCCATTCCCTATCTCCTCGCCGCGGCCGACGCGGCCCGCCGTAGCTGGGCGCAGGGCGCCGTCATCGAGCTGTACACGAGGGCGTTCGACCTGGCGGAGGACGACGAGCTGCGCCGGCGGATCCGGCTCCAGCGGGGCCTTGCGCTCGTCGTGCTGAACGATGTCCAGGCCGCCGCAGACGAGTTGAAGGACCTCGCCCCCGAGCTGACGGGACCGGACAAGCTGGACGCGCTCAGCGGCCTCGGCCTCGCCTATGTCTGGACGGAACGCGACGCCGAAGCGATTGCGACCGCGCAGGAAGCATTGACTCTCGCGCGCGAGCTCGGCGACGAATCGGGCGTCGCCGCTGCGCTTGCCCTCGAAAGCGAAGGGCTTGCGATGCGCGGCGCAGAGGGCGATCTGGACCGCGCGCTCGAGCTCGGAGACCGGGCGCTGGAGCTCTGGGTTCCCGGGACGAGAGAGCTCGAGCTGGCCCACATCCTGCATCTCCATGCCAACACGACCGCGTGGCGCGGGGACTACGAGCGGTCGGCCGAGCTCTCTCGCCGAACGAGCGAAGAGGCGCGCGACGTCCACAGTGCCGAGGCGCTGCTGCGCGGTGGCGGCCTCGAGGCACTCGCCCTCGCGGGCCTCGGGCGCCACGAGGAAGCAATCGCGATCTGGGACGAGCTCTTCGTCATCGCGCGCGAGCTCGGACAGAACCATCGCGGGCTGCTCAACTACTCGTCCCTGGCATACCGAGAGGTGTACGACCTCGAAGAGGCCGCCAGACGAAGCAACGAGGCACTCGAGCTCTCGGCGGGCATGCAATTCGGAATGCCGAAGCAGTTCGCGGGCTCCGACATGATCCAGACCCACCTCCTCGCGGGCGACGTGGGCGCTGCACAAACGGAATGGCCGGAGCGCTGGGCGGACGCGGAGCAGGCAACGGGCTGGACGACGTGGCTGATCGCGGGTCGGCTGCTGGCGGCGCGCGCCGAGATCGCAATCGAGGCCGAGACGCCTGAAGCCGCAGCGGAGTGGGCTCAACGCGCCGTCGAGGTTGCGCGTCGAACGCGACGGCGGAAGTACGAAGCACGGTCGCTTACGACCCTCGGTCAGGCGCTCGTCCGACTCGGACGCCGCGACGAAGGGCTGGAGGCGCTCCGTTCCGCCGTCACCATCGCCGACAGGATCGTCAGTCCGCCGGCGCGGTGGCATGCCCGCGCCGCACTCGGACGCGCCGCCTACGAGCTCGGCGAGGACGACGAAGCCGCTTCTGCGTACAGCGAATCCACCGGGCTGGTCGAGGCGTTCAGTGCGTCGCTCGCACCCGAGCGCGCCGCGACCCTGGCCAAGTCGCCCCTGGTGAACGAGATCCGTTCGGCGTGAAGCTGACCACGGTGGGCGACGTCATGGTCGACGTCGTTTCCGAGCGATTGCCGTCAGCCGGCGAGCGTGCGCACAGCAGCGTCCGGTTGCGTGCCGGCGGTTCTGCCGTGAACGCAGCGCTGACGGCCGCCGAGCTCGGTGCGGACGCGCAAGTGGTGGGGCGCATCGGTACGGATGCCGCAGGCGAGCTGATCGTGACGACGCTCCAGGCGCGAGGCATAGACGCCCACCTCGCCCGCGACGACGAGCTCCCGACCGGCACGGCGGTCGCGCTGCAGGGCGCCGTCGTCGCCGATCGCGGCGCGAACGCTCGCCTCTCGCTCGACGACCTGCCGTCGCCGCTGCGCGGCGACGCGCTCCTCGTCTCGGGGTTCGCGCTCTTTCAGGACGGCTCGCGCGAAGCGGCGCGTGCGGCCCTCGAGCGGTTCGACGGAAGCTGGGCCGCGGTTGACCTTGCTACGCCGCGGCTCGCAGCGAACGCGACCCTCGGCGTCCCCCGCGCGAACGTCGTCTTTGCGACCGCCGAGGAGGCGGCCGCTGCAACCGGATTCGAGCTCGAGGACGCAGCCCACGAGCTGGCGCATCACTTCGACGTCGTGTGCATCAAGCTCGGCATCGAGGGCGCGCTTGCGGTGCGAGGCGATCGGCTGGACCGTGCAGCCGTCGAGCCGGTCCCACGCGTATCACCGTTCGGCGCAGGCGACGCGTTCGCGGCTGCCTTCCTGGTCGCGCTCAGCTCGGGGGAGGACGTCGACGGTGCACTGCTGCGCGCCTGCGAGGCGGGTGCTCGGGCCGCGGGCTCCGGTTAGTGGTGCAGCTTCGGTAGGTCGCGAATTTCTTTCGGCGAGGTCGCGCCGACCCGCTGATGGCTGTTGAACGCCCAGCCGCGGCCGTCGTACTGGCTGCCGGGCTTGCCGAACCAGAACTTCCAGGCCGGCTTCCCTTCGATAGAGGCGATGAAGAAGAAGAAGGCGGCGAGACCGGCGGCGTTCACCGTCTGCCCGACAGCTGCCCCGATGGCGATGACGAGGAGCAGGAAGACGACGAAGGAGCGTGGGGGTCTGCGAAAGCGCAGCACGCTCTGAGTATGCGCCGCCGGATGGCCGAGAGTGTTGCCCGCGCGTTAAGCGTTGACTGACCGGTCAATCTGTTTGCGGCTTCGCCTGGGTCGGGAAAACCGCACTGGCAGCACACCTGCCTCCCGCAAGCGAGAAGGAGAACACGATGCTCATGAGGCGAAAGACCGCCGTCCTCGGCACGGCGCTCGCTGTCATGGTCGCGGCGCTGATTGCAGCTGCGGCATCCCACGCCGGCCCAGCTGCGTTCGGCGCGCCGGTCAAGGTCACGCCGGACCTTGGGTACGGATACGAGCCGAGCCTCGTCGTCGATCCCTACGGCAATATCTTCGCGACCGCGCACAAGGAGAACTGGCAGCTCGTCCTCGGCCCGGATCCGAACTCGCCGACATTCACGCGCAGCATGTCGTGGGCGTGGACGTCGGTCGACGGCGGCAAGACCTTCGTCGACATACCGGGCCTGACGGCACTCTCCCTCGAGCAGCATCAGTTCGGCGACGAGGGCGACATGGCCTTCGACGACGCGCAGCACCTGTACTTCGTCGACACGAACGTCGCCGACGACACGATCACGCGCTGGAGCGTGACCGGCCCCGGACTGAGCAACATGAAGCTCGACCACACCCGGCCGCTGATCCCCTCGGCGCAGTTGGTCGACGATCGCCCATGGGTGACGGCACACCTCGACGGTCACGTCTTCTACCTCGGCAACGAGGGAGACAAGGTCACATACCCGCTCGGCCAGGGTTCGGGCAGCGGCTTCGGCCCTGGCCGGTACACGGTCTACCGCTCAACGGACGGCGCGCTCACGTTCGACCCCGTCGGCTACACGCTGAAGGACTCAGGCTGGTGCCGGCCGGCGGCGGCGGCGCGGACACAGTACGTCTATGTCGTGTGTGGCAACGACGGCGGTGCCAACGGCATCTACACCGCCAACAACCCGAAAGGCACGCTGTACGCCTACGTCTCGACGAACGACGGCCAGTCGTTCGAGCGATCTGTCGTGGGTCGTTACGACTCGACCGACGCGACCTTCAGTTGGCCGACTGTCTCGGTCGCACCGGACGGATCGATCTGGGCGCTGTACGTCGACGCCAAGCAGACCACCGATTGCGGTTCCGATCTCTTCGGCTTCACCACCTGTGACCCTGTGACGAACCGGCTGATGCTCTATCACTCGACCGATCACGGACAGACGTGGAGCGGGAAGGACATCACGCCGGGTCGCGGCCGCTACCAGTACGCGTGGCTCTCGATCTCGCCGGACGGAAGCAATCTCGGCGTGGGTGTCTACTACCGGCCCAACCTCACGTCTGACTGGCGGGTGTACGGCGCAATCTTCAAGCCAGGCCAAAAGCCCGCACTCCTCTCGCTCGACCAGGCTCATCCGGTCGCTCCCGCTTCGCGTTCCGAGCCGCCGGGCGACTACATGGGCAGCTACTTCAATCCCGACGGCACGCTCAACGTGATCTGGACACGCGTCGTCGAGGCCGTGGAGGGTGTGACGACGATCAAGCGCGACATCTACTTCGCGCGGTCGCGGTAGTCACGCTCGTGGAGGGGCGGCTCTGCGCCGCCCCTCCAGGTCAACCACGTTCAGACCCAGTTCTCGATCTGCACTCCGGATCCCAGTGCGGAAAAGTCGCCACGATCGCGCATGTCCTCAGCCACGGAAACCAGCGCTGCTACGGCGACCCATGTGAGCGCGCCGCCGACGCTGACGCGTTGCGCGCCGGCGACGACGATCTCGCTCATCGTCAGCGAGGGGCGTGCGAGCACGTTCACCGGCCTGGACAGGGCGTGGCAGACCAGGCGGATCTCGTCCAGGCTCGCGAGGCCCGGTGCATAGAGCACGTCCGCTCCCGCTCGCTCGTACGCCTGCAGCCGGCCGATCGTGTCGTCGAGGTCGGGATTGCCGCGGATGTGGTTCTCGGCGCGCGCGGTGAGCGTGAACGGGACGTCGAGCGCACCCGCGGCTTCGGCCGCCGCCGCGATCCGCGCGGCGGCATGGTCGCGATCGTAGATATGCCCGTCCGGGTCGTAATCCTCGATCGAGCCGCCGACCGCACCTGCTTCGGCGGCCCGCGTGATCGCACGCGCGGCATCGTCCGGGTCGGGGCCGTACCCGTGCTCGAGGTCGATCGCCACCGGCAGATCCGTTGCCCGGTCGAGCGCGGCAGTATGCGCGATCACCTCGTCCAGCGTGACGCTGCCGTCAGGTCGCCCGAGCGTGAACGCGAAGCCCGAGCTCGTGCTCGCGAGCGCCTTGAAGCCGAGCTTCGCGAGCACCCTCGCGGAGCCCGCGTCCCAGGGATTCGGGATGATGAACGGGTCGCCCTCGTGCAGCGCCCGGAAATCGTGAGCCTTGCCCATGGGGTGGACGCTACGGTAGATACTTCATTTTGGGAAGTACGAAAGGGAGGGCACATGGCGTTGCAGCTTGGGGACACGGCTCCGGACTTCGAGGCCGAGACCACCGAAGGAGAGATCCGCTTCCATGACTGGATCGGCGACTCGTGGGCGGTGCTGTTCTCGCACCCGCGTGACTTCACGCCGGTGTGCACGACGGAGCTCGGCTACATGGCGCAGATCAAGCCGGAGTTCGACAAGCGCGGAGTGAAGATCATCGGGCTGTCCGTCGATCCGATGGACAACCACTCGAAGTGGGCTCAGGACATCGAGGAGACGCAGGGCACCGCGCCTAACTATCCAATCGTCGCGGATTCGGACTTCAGCGTCTCCAAGGCGTACGGAATGCTGCCCGCGGACACGTCGGGCGATCCGACGTCGCGGACGCCGGCCGACAACCAGACCGTGCGCAACGTGTTCGTCGTCGGGCCGGACAAGAAGATCAAGCTGATCCTCGTCTATCCGATGACGACCGGCCGCAACTTCGACGAGGTCCTGCGCGTGATCGACTCGCTCCAGCTGACCGCGAAGCACAAGGTCGCGACGCCGGTCAACTGGCAGCAGGGCGACGACGTGATCATCGCGGGCTCGGTCTCGGACGACGAGGCCAAGGAGACGTACCCCGAAGGATGGGAGTCTCCTCGGCCCTACATCCGAATCGTGCCCCAGCCGCGCTAGCGGACTACGCGCA
>WNGI01004361.1_pt1 | contig 12656 bp, 10 predicted proteins | sample 5400621 | NCBI WGS metagenome assembly WNGI01 (sample SAMN13153374, study PRJNA577476) | soil metagenome | isolation source: 20 cm soil or saprolite under Garry oak tree replicate 1 | place: USA:California | collected 2016-06-15 | reverse complement strand
TGTGCACACCACGAGCACGCGGCGGTTCATCACTCAGTTGCAATGTAAACGTATTTCCGCCTTCGTCCCCCAAAGCTGATTTATCCTTGTCCGGATCGGCAACGTGACCTTGCGCGTCGAAATACTCCGCGCCCACATGTAGCGGCTGGTGAATGTCGGCGACGAAATGGGCAAGCAGAATGATCGCAATCGGCTTGGTGATCTTGCGTTCGTTTTGTTCGGGCACTCGTCCCCGCAGCACTGCGACACAGTACGGAATCATATGGACTACGTCCCATTTGCTGCGGCCGGCTCTACCTTCCGCGTATTTCTCCACTCGCACCACTGGGACGTCCGTATAGTGAAACCAATGATGCGAAGGCACCGCTGAGTTCATGTCATGCGTCGGCTGATTAGCGCGCCAGAAGTCGCATAATTGCCTGTCAATTTTCGAATGCGCCGAGTAATGGAAGGCCCTCGGAACGTCCACGCCCTTTTTGTCCCAGCCTTTGATTTCGTCGGGAATCACGGCTGCCTGTTCCAGCGTCATCCCATCGATCAGCATGCTGATCTTCGCTGCAGTGGGGGTGTTCGCCAATCGTTCATCCGCAATCGCGCCGACAATCTCATGCCCCAGCGGGGCGTACGCCTGCAACCTGGGCGAAAATCCAGCGGTAAGAAGAATTGCCGCAAGGATAACGCATCGAGACGCGAATCGCATTTTTAGATCGGGCGACAATACAATTGAATCGCACCTTGCCCAGAACAATTCGGAACCAACTTTATGCCATGCGATTTTACTGCTAAAAAGTTGAGCGGCTCTCGGGCAAAGCCACGCATGGTAAGGCCGATGTTGCAATTTTGCGTGAAAGGTACGCTAAACAGCGTTCATCAAACATTGCGCGCGAATCTCTTCGAGACGTCTCTGAAGTTTTGAAAAGTGCGATCCAGGCCAATAAATCTGGCCGCACCCGGTGCAACGGCGGAATTGTTCATAATAGATTTTTGTAAGTGGCTCGAGCTTCTCAATGATTTCAGCTTTGTCGACTTTTTGGAGCGGCGCATTGCAACGCAAGCAACGGCTAAATGGCACGATGGATGAGAAAAGATTAAACCGACGGAGTACCTCGATCGTCTGTTCGTCAGCATTTTGGGAACGCGGACAATATCCTGTTTGCACAACAGCGTGCATGAGCAGACGGCGATCGCGCGTAAGGAGGGCGCGGTTCTCGCGCTTCATTATGCTGAGTAATTTTCGATCTTGCGCCTGGCGGTCGTAAGCAACATCGAAGCCGAGCAGGCGCAGAAGCCGACTGAGTCTTCCAAGATGGCCGTCTGCTACAAATCTATAGCCAGAGCTCGCTTGTAATCGATTTTCCTTGAACAACGTGCTCTCAAACTGCACAGGAAAAACGTCGATATCCGCATCGCGCTCGAGAATGTGGGTAAACTTAACGGGCCGCCTTTTTATCAAAATCAAATCGACTTCTGGATGCGGAACACCGCACGACTCGATTACATCTTTTACCGAAGTTTTCTCACCTAGACTCCGCTCGATAATCCCGTCACGTGCTCTCGACCCTAGAAAAAAAGGAAGGTCGCCATGAAAATTGAATCGAACTGTGAAAAAGCTCACTTTACTTCTGCAGTCTCGCGTCCGAATACGCGTACTCAAAGGTAGTTCCACGGGGCCGGCCCATGAATCGACCTGGCCCAAGCGGCTCATCTTCCCCGTAATACAGGTCAACCTGCCACCGCCGTAAACCGCCGCCAGTATCGACAATTTTCCACCGCGTGCTGCCAAAAACTTCCCTCACTGTGGCAGACGGGGTCTCAATGATCACGCCGCGGCGCAGTCCGCCTTGACCCAATTTTGCGGCAGCGGAAAAACGTGCGACGAGAGTGCCACCTCCTCCGGTCGGCGTCGACGCAAAGGCAAACGAATCGCCGCCATTGTAACGAATGTAGTTGCGCCCGCTGATGGGGGTCGTTATCCGGCCGAAACCCTCCTTTTTGACCGAGCGCAGAAAATCGCGTGGATATTTGCGTCCATGCAGCCCCGGTTTCGTAACCGGCGTTGCATCAAAACCGCGCTCGACGGTGAAGCCAGATTCCTTGGGAGTGTAGTAAAGTGTGCAGACAACAAAGTATTCGCCGCTGTGACCTCGTGGACGCCGTGCCAACCTCTCATTTTCGTAGGCAAGACGTTGCACGACTTCCGGCCATGGAATGTCCGCGCGAATCTGCGCGGAGCTCACCACTACAAGACTGAGGCCGGCTGCCCGGGCGATCAATCGCCGAAGAGCGATTCGATCGGTCCGCCGACTAGTATTTCGATGGGAAGACGTTTCCATTCGTATTCGTAGGGTGGCTGCTTCCACTGAAATTGTTCAGGGTAAATCTTGCGAATGCATTTAATGATTTCTACTCCGGTGAGAAACGGACGGAACCTTTCGCGATCAATCACGTGCAGTTGGGCGCCGCCACACAGTTCACCGCTGAACTTGTGAAATGTGGGCTGGAAAAAGTTCTCGCGAAAGAAAACCCCCGGCAGCCTTAAGTTGTTGAGTTCGCGACAAAGCAGGTCCGCGTCGATAAATGGTGCGCCGAAGATTTCAAACGGCCGAGTCGTGCCGCGACCTTCCGAGATGTTTGTGCCTTCGAGCAAGCACATTCCCGGATAAACAGTGGCCGTATCGAGCGTCGGCATGTTCGGCGACGGCATCACCCATGCCAGACCGGTTTGATCAAACCACATTGCGCGCTCCCAGTTTTTCATCGGCAAAATCGACAGTCGAGATTCGGGGAATGCTTCGTTTCGAAATTGCTGGGCAAGTTCGGCGATCGTTTTTCCATGGCGTACAGCAATCGGATGCATGCCGACAAAGGAGTTGTAACTCGGATCAAGCGGCGGCCCCTCTGTCGTCACGCCATTAATCGGATTTGGGCGATCGAGCACGAGGATCCCGACATTATGTTTCTCGCAGACGCGCATGCAGAGGTACATCGTCCAGATAAAAGTGTAATAGCGCGCGCCAACGTCTTGAAGATCGATAAGAAGCAGATCAATGTTCTCCAGCATTTCTGCGGTTGGCTCGCGATGTTCAGCGTAAAGACTGTAAACGGGAATGCGCAGCCGTGGATGCTCATAATTTTTCCATTCCACCATGTTGTCCTGGGTCTCACCACGAAAACCGTGCTGCGGACCAAAGAACGCCGCGAGGCGAAACAGATCGCCGTTATGTCGCTCCAGAACATGCGACGCATGCTCGAGGTTTGTCGAAACCGATGCCGGATGAAGCAGCGCACCGACGCGCGCGCCGCGAAATTTCTTTGGCCAAAGTTCGTGCAGATGATCCAGTGGCAGTTGAACAGACATGCGTGCGAGTTGTACCACATGCAGCTAATTCTCGCGAGGTGGATTCCTAGAGCTTTTCAGCGCGATCGGGCCCTGCGCCACCCGCGCAGCGAAGCAGCCGCAATAATCGTGAGAAGAGTGATCCAGGTGCAGACTTTGGCAAACAGATCGCCGCGCCGCGTGTAAAAGGTCAACTCATGTTCGGTCGGAACGTTAATCTCGCCAGTGAGCACGCCTTCCGTAAACGTGCTGCCCGTCTCATCCTGCAATGTTTGCGTGACACGGCCAAACGCATTCACGAAACAGGTGACACCGGTGTTGGCCGCGCGAACCATCGGCCGGCGTGTCTCAACGCAGCGAAAAATTGCGTTCGCCAAATGCTGATACGAGCCAGCAGAATGCAAAAACCAGCCGTCGTTCGTTACATTTACCAGCAAATTCGCGCCAGGACCCGTATCGGTTGGCAGCACAAATCTTCTCGTCAACTCGCCAATCGTGTCTTCGAAGCAGATCAATGGTGCAACTTGTACATCGCCATTCGTTAGGCGAAATACTGTATGATCCTTGCCAGCGTCGAAATCGCCGGGCACTTGGTCGCCGACGATCCGTGCGACCAAAGGGAACCAATGGCGTCCCGGAACGAATTCACCAAACGGCACCAGATGAAGCTTCCGGTAAAGCTGCACCTGTTCGCCGCCCTCGGAAACGAGTAGCGCAGCATTGTAAGCATGTCCCTCCTCTTCGTCGATCGTGCCCAGCAGTAGGTCGCTCTTTGTCGATTCGGATAAACTCATGACGAACTGGTAGCTTTCCCGGTCTTCAAGGACGGGCCCGGGCATAGAGCTTTCTGGCCAGATCAACAGGTCGGGTGGGGGATTTGATTGCAGCGCGATTGCACTCAACCGCGTGAATTGGTCGAAGATTTTTCTCGTGAACTGCGGATCGAACTTTTGGTTTTGCGGAATATTCGATTGCACGGCGGCAACCCGGAGTGGTTTTGTTGGCGGCGAAACCTGAACCGCGCGCGCACCAAAAGTCAGGACACCGACAATTGCGGCCATCGTGAGAGTGAGGTCGAAATGCGCCCGCATTGCATGCGCGCGTGCCTCAAGAATTAGACGCCTCACTGTTGTCAGCGCGATGACGTTAGCAAACGCAACCATGAACGATAATCCGGCGACCCCGGTGAACTCCGCGATTTGAATAAGCGGCCAATTCGCGTGTAATGCGACGCCCAGACCATTCCAACCCCAGCCGGAAAAAACCCAGCCACGCAACCATTCCTGCGTTGCCCATGCAGAGGCGAGAACAAACGCGAGCAGCAGATTGTTTGTCGATCTTGTCCATGCTGATCGCGGCGGTGGCGCGGAGCGGCCGGCTTGGGTCAACATCTGGTTCCATTTATTTAAACGTGGTTCGTCTATCGTTTCTCGTGGCCGCAGCAATCCGCAAAACCATCCCCAGAACGCGAAGTAAAGCGCCATGTAGAATTCGAGAACGAACCAGCCGAGAACCGTGACCGTCGTCAACCAGGAGAGAACCGTCCAAAAAAATGCCAGCCCGGCGACGTACCCGAGCAGGAGATTACGAAGCCAGTAGCGGCGCGAATTTTCTCCTGAAAACCAAATTGCCGCGATCAGCGGTGTCAGAGCGAACCAGCAGAGCCAGGTTTGATTAAATGGCGCAAAGCAACCTGTGCAAAGGAGCCCGCTTAAGATCGCTGCCAGCCACGGCCAAAACCGCAGTGCTTTTGGTAACCAGTTCACCGCGTCATCTGTTCAGACGCGACTGAGCGTCCTTTTGTAGCCAATCCCAGAGCCGCTCCAGTTTATCTCCGATTTTCGCCTTGATTCGCTCGAGCTCCGCGGAATCGAATTTTCCTTTCTCGGGGCGGCGCTCCGCGAAAAGGTAAAACTTGATCTTCGGCTCGGTGCCGGAAGGGCGTACCGCAATTCGCGTCCGATCTTCCAACCCAAAGATCGACATTTTCTCCTTGGGAATCTCATCGCCTTCCACGTCTCGAATTGTCTCCGTCTCGAAGTTTCTGACGCTCGTCACTTTCGATCCAAGCACTTCTGAGAACGGGTTGGTCGCGTACGATTCAACGAGACGCGCAATTTTGTTCGCGCCTTCCGCACCCTCGAAAACAAGCGACCCATTCATTTCTTCGAAGTAGCCGAACATCGCAAAGACTTCGTCGAGTAATTGGTCAACTGTTCGGCCCCGCGATTTCGCATACGCGGCCACTTCGCAAAACATGATCACGGCGCCGTTGCCGTCCTTGTCCCGAACGAAATCGGCGCCACTGTAACCGTAACTTTCTTCACCGCCAAAAACGTAAAACGATGAATGAGCCAGGCGAAGTCGCCGCGTTTCTTCTTCGCCAAGATCGGCATAGTTCTGTCGCATCTTTTCGGGAAGCGCCCGCTCATACTTTCCGAGCTTTGCTCCGATGTATTTAAAGCCGGTGAGCGTTTCCATGCAGCGCAACCCATAATGCTCCGCGATCGCCTTTTGCAGATCGGTCGTAACAAACGTTTTGATGATCACGGCGCGCCCCGTGTTCTCTTTATTAAGAACGCCCTGATCGAGTAGCGTCTTTGTACGGTAGTAGGCAAGCAGCGATCCGATTTGATTGCCGGTCAGCAATTTCATTTTACCGGCCTTTGTCCGAACCGCCGCACCCATCCGGTCACAATCGGGATCGGTCGCGACAACAAGATCGGCATCTTCCCTCTGCGCGAGATTGATCGCCATCGCTAATGCCTCTGCGTTTTCCGGGTTAGGTGATTTTACCGTCGGAAACCGGCCATCGAAACGGTCCTGCTCTTGCACGACTTGGAAATTAAAACCGAGCCGCTTAAGCATTGGTTTAATGATTACGCTGCCGGTCCCGTGAAGCGGTGTATAGATAATGCGCAGCGATTTCGCCTCGCGAATAATCTGCGGATCGAGAATCAGTGTCTCGAGCCGTTGCATGTACGCTTCATCGATCTCTCTGCCGAGTGTCGTCACTTTTCCTTGCCGATCTTTCGGCAGCGGCGTGAAGGTTTCGGCAGTGATCGCGTTTACTTTCGCAATGATCCCGCTCGCGTGCGGTTCAACGACCTGTGCCCCATCGCTAAAATAGACTTTATAGCCGTTATCGTGCGGCGGATTGTGACTCGCTGTAATAACCACGCCCGCGTTTGCTTTGAGATGGCGAACCGCGAAGGATAGTTCCGGCACCGAGCGTGGTCCGTCGAATACGAACGCGTCGCAACCGTTTTCAGCTGCGATTCTCGCCGCGAGATCAGTGAATTCGCTTGAGAAAAAACGTGGGTCGTGTGCGATGACGATTTTCGGTTTCGGGGAAATTTTCTCGCGTCGGTTCCGATCATGCAGATAAGCGACCAGCCCCTGCGTCGCGCGACTGATATTGGAAAAATTCATCGCATTCGTGCCGACGCACGGAAATTGCGGCCGTTCGCCTTCGCGCGAGCTACCGCGCTCCGCAGCCGTGACAATTTTCCCGATCGTGCGGCCGCGAAGACCACCGGTGCCGAAGGCAAGTGTCTGATAAAACCGGTCGTTTAATTCCCGCCACGCATCGGCCGCAACAAGTTCATCAACGACTCGCATGTAAAGGTCCGACGGCGCTCCGGCAAGCAGGGTTCGAATGTTTGTCGCCGCCAACTCCATCAATTGGCCGTCGGCAACCGCGCGCTCGATTTTTGAATTCAGTTCTTCAACGCTCGCGGACATTGCTGCCAACTGTTCCGGCATGAATGCCCTTTGCAAGCGGTAACGTGGGTAGCAATCCGAGCAATTTCGTCAGCGCGATGGGGCCATCGCGCCCTACGATTTGTAAGTCAAACGCCTTCGACCAGGATCATCTTCGTCTCTGCGGTGCGATGGCGCATTTTGCGCGGTTCGCGATACTCTTCGCAATTCAGCCACTCCTTAGCTCGCTGCGTCGATTCGAATTGAAGGACAACGATGCGCTTGGGTCTCCAATTGCCTTCGAGCACTTCAGTTCTACCGCCACGCACGATGTATTTCCCGCCATATTTCTCCACGGTCGTGCCGGCGAGTTTCTTGTATTCCTCATAGCCGGCTGGATCGAGAATATCGATTTCAACGATGACGTAAGCGGACATCTTCGGAGGTGAGAAGAAAGAAGGAAAATTAAGAAGTAATAGGTCAGTGCCCGTTTCCGCTGCCGCGGTCTTTTGCGGCTAGCTCCGGGATTTTTTTTCGCCGGCGCAATCGCAGCCAATTGTTCCAGGTTTTGCGGAGACTATCGCGTGGTGTTTGATATTTTTGGTTGAGCTCGTTGCTCTTTAGAATCTGCGCGAGAATTGCTTTCGCGGAAAAATCGTCGGTGTTCACAATCGTGTAAGCGGTCCCGACCGCGGCGGCATGATGTGCATCGCTCGCCGCGGTCATGGGCAGATCGCGAATCTGCGCATACTTAAAGGCGTAACGATTGTAGCGGCGCAGCGTGGTCGCGGCATTGAAGACTTCGATGGCGTCAATCGGCAGGGTTTCCAATGTTGAAAGGCGGATTCCGGCGCGAAACAAATCGTAAGGGTGCGGCGGAATGGCAAGCCCGCCGCGTTCATGAATCATTTCGCAGACCTCGCGGGCCGGCTTTCCCTTCAGATAGGGAAGCGTCGCGCCGATGCAGAGAAGATGACCATCGGCTGTCGTCACCTCCACACCGGACAGGATCAGGAAATTATCGACCGGCAAACCGTCGAGCCGCATCAAGCCTTTCTCGAGCAGGTAATTGACCGCATCGCAGGTGTTGTGATCGGTAATCGCGATGCCGTGCAAACCTTTGGCGCGCGCGGAAGCGATCAAATCTTCCGGACTGGAAATACCGTCCCCGGAAAAAAAGGAATGCGTATGCAGATCGATATTGAACGGCATTTCCCGGAGGCTAGTTTGGCGGCAGCAAAATGGAAAGCGTTGGTTTCAAGGAATGGGCCATTGTCTGTGAAGCGCTCGGGCGTGGTAGGCAAAGTATCATTTTACGCAAAGGCGGTATAGCCGAAGGCCGCGGCGGATTCAGTTTTCATTATCGCGAATTTTTTCTCTTCCCGACTTATTTCCACGAACAACCGGAGAAAGTTCGCGAGATCGACATCGAATTTCCAGTGCGATCGAACGACAGAATCGACATCAACTTTTTCGCCAAACTCGAGCTCGTAAAAACAATCACGTCTTGGGAAACGGCGCAGGCGCTGGAGCCATTGCACATCTTGAAAGCCGAAGTGGTTCGAGAGCGTTTTGGATACGATAAAGCGCCGGGATTACAGGTCGGCTTCGTCCGGGTTTTTCAGGTCGTTCCTTCCTGGGCGTTCCCCGATCAAAAATCGTACGGTGGTTGTCGATCCTGGGTGAAATTACCAGAGCTGCCAAAGGCGCTGCGCTTTGAGCCGATTCTGTCCGACGGCGAGCACGTGCTGCGTCGGAATGAATTTACTGATCTTACCAAAGACGCAGAAGCAGTCGCAGCGAGCCCTTAAACAAGTTCCTCCACAAGAATTCCCTCTTCGGCCGTGCTTGGCTCTTGGGGCCGATTGAACTGGTGGTCATAAAGCCGGCGATAGTACCCGGATTTCTCCAACAGCTCAGCGTGCGTGCCGATCTCCTTGATGCGACCATAATCCATCACAACGATTTGATCGGCCGACAAAACCGTCGAGAGCCGATGCGCAATTGCGATCACGGTGCGTCCAGCTGCGAGTTTTGCGAGCGCCTTTTGAATCTGCTTTTCCGACTCGGAATCGAGCGATGATGTCGCCTCATCAAGAAGAAGGATCGGCGCGTTTTTCAACACGGCACGCGCAATCGCGAGGCGCTGCTGCTGGCCACCGGAGAGAAGACAACCTTTGTCACCAATGATTGTTTCATAGCCATGCGGCTGCGCCATGATAAAGTCGTGGGCGAAAGCAGTGTGGGCCGCTTCATAAATTTCTTCTGGCGTGGCATCGAGCCGTCCGAACTGGATGTTTTTGAAAATGGTATCGTGAAACAAAAAGGTCTCCTGCGTGACGAGCCCAATCTGTTCGCGTAGCGATTTTTGGGTGACCATGCGCAAATCCCGTCCGTCAATTTTCACCGCGCCCGACGTCGGATCGTACAAGCGCAGGATCAGGGAGAGAATCGTGCTTTTGCCTGCGCCGCTCGCACCGACGAGCGCGTAAGTCCTCCCCGGCTCGATGTGCAGGTTCAGGTTACTGACCGCGTCAGTGACGGTATTTGCATAGCGAAACGTGACGTTTTCAAAATCGATACGGCCTTCCGATGAGGTCAGCTCAACGGCATTCGGGGCGTCTTGCACAGCCGGCTCTAGATCCAAAATCCTGAAAATCTCAGTTGTGGCGGAGACTGATCGCTGCATGACGATGTGAATCTTGCTGAGAGTCTTGATCGGCTCGTAGAGGATGAAAATTCCAGAAATCAGGCCGAAAAAACGTCCAGCGCTCAGATTTACCGTGTAAACGTAGAGTAACGCCAGCCCGACACCGGCCGCGGCGATGATTTCGACCATCGGCCCGACCGCTTCCATCGACCTGATCATGCGCATTGCATTTGAGAACTGCAGTTGGTTGCTGTGCTTAAACGATTTTTCCTGATGCGGTTCGCGCGCAAACGATTTGATTACGCGAATACCGGCAAAGGTTTCCTGCATGGTCACAACCATTTCGCCCATGCCTGCCTGCTCGTCGCGCACCGCATTTCGCGCGCGCCGGCCATAAATGCGAATCGGCAGCAGACAGATTGGAAAGAGAATTAAGGTGACGACGGTGAATCGCCAATCCATGAGGAGGAGGACGGTAATACCGCCAACAATCGCGACAGGCTGCTTAAAGAGATCGCTGCTTACAGTAGTCAGCGCCATCTGCATGCCCCGGGTGTCATTGGTGATCCTCGATATGAGAAATCCGGCCCGCATTTTGTTAAAGAACTCCATGGAGTGGCGCACAATTTTCGAAAAGAGCTGGGTCCGGATGTCAGTCACCACCTTGTTGCTCACCCAGTTCATGCAATAAGAGTTTCCGTATGAACAGAGGCTGCGCAGAGTCATGATCACAGGAATGGCGAGACAGATAAGAAGGATCGAATTAATTTTGGGGCCGGCGTTTAAGGCTTCGATATTCGAGCGCAACTTCATCGGGTTGGGAGCGGTTCCGTGGAAGATCGTGCTTGTCACTCGAGCGACGACTACCGGGAGAAGCGAATTGACCATGCCAAAGGCAAAGCCCAGCGACAGGCCCAGTATGAAACGCGCCTTATACGGCTTGACGTAACCATAAAGCCGCCGATACGGGCCGGAGGCTGCCTGCAACGTCTGCCAGAATGACAGTTTTTTCTTTGCGCGTTTTCCTTTGTTCATGAAGTTACCGTCGCCGGAGATGACAACAGCGAATCCATAGCATTGATCACTGCTTCCGTCGAGATTTGGCTCATTGGTAGACGCGCCTGGACCGGTGAAAACTCAGTCAAGGGAGTTCTCAATTCTCCTTGCAAGATCAAGGCGGGGCTCTCCCGCGGGCGCCAGTGAAAAGGATTGGTCGGGCCAAAAAGAACGACTTGCGGCGTCTGCATGGCTGCCGCGAGGTGCATTGGAGCGGAGTCGACCGTAACAAGAAGGCGCGCTTGGGCGATGAGCGCTGTCAGCGTGAGCAAATCTGTTTTTCCAGAAAGATCGATGAGTTGATGCCTTGTCTTTGTTTTAATCTCGGCGACGTGTATCTGTTCCAACGGCGACGCTCCACTCGTAAGAACAAGATCGATATTGTTATTTCGACCAGCATGATTAATGACTTCTGCCCAGCGGGCTGGATCCCAAAATTTTTCGATTCGCGCTGAACCCGGATGAAAAATGATGAAGCGATTGTAGATCTTCGAATCGCGCCGGAGCTGATCGGCTTTTTCGCGCGCCGGATCCGGCAAGTCGAGATGTAGCGCGCGGGAAACATTACGAATCCCCAGCGGCTCGAGCAAAGCGAGATTATAATCGATCGTGTGCATGTCGCGCATACGATTGTCCACGAACTCGTTATAGATTCGCGCCCGAGTCTTTGATTGATCGCGCACGCGATAAGACACGACCCGTTTCCGAGCGCCGGATAAAAAGGCAAGAAACGCGGAGCGATCATTTCGCGTGAAGTCGATGCAGCAATCAAATCTTTCTCGCGCGACAGCAAGGAACAGGGTCGCGTCGCTCAGGTTACGCCGCGCTATCAAAACCCGGTCCACCCCCGAAATGGCTGGCAGCAAGTCCGCGCATTCGTTGGAAACGACGAGCGTGACGCGTGCATCAGAAAAGTTTGCCCGCAATGTCGCGGTAGCCGGCATCGTCAAAATCAAATCGCCGATCCGTTTGAGTTGAAGAAGGAGGATATTCACGAATGAGTGATGGTAGCGGCGGTTGACGACCGTCGCATTTTATGACTCCACCTGGCGGCTACAGCTCGCCGCACGGGATTGTTACACTACTACTTTCTCCATCGCGATTTTGTAAGCGTCGAGCAATCGCGTCCGAAAATGATCCCAAGTAAAATTTTCAACCACGCGCCGCCGGGCCGCGCGGCCCATATCTTCCACGACTTCGGGATGTCGATGTAAATGCTCGAGCGCCGCTGCGATCGCCTCGACATCTCCCGGTCGCACGATGATCCCCTCTACGCCATCACGCACAACATCGCCTGCTTCGCGCGTAGTGATCTGTGGCAAACCGCAAGCAGCCGCTTCATACGTGACTTTGGCACTGCCTTCCCATTGCGACGGAAATACGTGCACTGTTCCTTGACTCAGATACTTCTCCAGATCGTGGACAAATCCCACAACGCGAATGTCATCGCGTCGAAATTCCTTGAGATACGGTTTTGCTTCATCATGCACAGAACCAACAAGCCACAGCTCGGCACTTGGCAGATTGAGGCGATGCCAAGCCTCGAGCAAATGGTGAATGCCCTTGCGCTTAATCAATGCTCCGGAAAAAATCGCGCGGAATTTCGTCGGACGCTGCCCCGGCTTGAAACGGTCCACATCTACACCGCGCGGTAGATAAAATAATCTTTCTTCCGGGAAACCTCTCACGCGGAAAGTGTCCGCCGCCGTTTCCGACAAAACGAGTAGCAGATCGGCGAGGTCGTATTCCTCGACGAAACGTCCTCGCTCGGCCAACAAACCAGCTTTCCATTTTTGAAACCACGAAGTGTTCTTTGTCGATGCAGGGCTTCTGGGCCGCTTAGCTTTGGCCCGTCCGCCATCGCGATGCCAGGTTGGGATCTCGAGGATCGATGGGATGCGGCGTTGTTTC
>WNGI01011957.1_pt1 | contig 12657 bp, 15 predicted proteins | sample 5400621 | NCBI WGS metagenome assembly WNGI01 (sample SAMN13153374, study PRJNA577476) | soil metagenome | isolation source: 20 cm soil or saprolite under Garry oak tree replicate 1 | place: USA:California | collected 2016-06-15 | reverse complement strand
CGACTTTGGCTCGAGCCTGGCCGGTACCGACGTAGCGAACGGCCTCAGCGGTCTCGCTTAACGGGTATTGCCGATCGATCACCGGACGGAGCTTTCCGTTGTCGGCGAACTCCTTCAAGACGAGAAGGTCCTCGTGGGTGACGCTCGCCAGAAACGGCACCAGCCATCTGTTCCCGAAACGCTTCCGAACGAGCGGCACGATCGCGCGCCACATCACAGCGAGCATGCTGCCCTTCGCCGCGCCGGTCACCACGAGCCTTCCGCTCGGCGTCAGAAGGCGGCGCATAGCCGAGAACGAGCGGTTGGCGGCGACGTCGAGGATCACGTCGTAGCGCTCGGCGCGCTTGGTGATGTCCTCCGCTGTGTAGTCGATGACCTCGTCCGGGCCCATCGAGCGGACGATCTCCAGATTCCTCGTGCTCGTCACCGCGGTGACGCGCGCGCCCAGCGCCTTCGCGATCTGAACAGCGAATGTGCCGACGCCCCCTCCCGCGCCGTTGACGAGGACGCGTTGTCCCGGCTTGAGCTCACCCCGATCGCGCAGACCCTGCAGAGCCGTGATGGCCGCGACGCCCATCGTCGCCGCCTGCGCGAAGGTCAGCTGGCGAGGCTTCGGCGCCAAGCCTTTCTGGGTCGCGATCGCATACTCCGCAAAAGTTCCTCGGCCCGTCCCGAAAACCTCGTCGCCGAGCCGAAGGCCGGTCACGTCCTTCCCGATGGCCTCGACCGTGCCGGCCAGATCGGCGCCGCGCACCGGGTTGAACTTCTGGCCCATCAAAGACCCGATCAGGCGAACGGCTTGGCCGCCGTGGACGGAGTGCCAATCGAGCGCGTTGATTGAGGCCGCGCGAACTCGCACGAGTACGCGGTCGTCGGCCACAACCGGCCTCTCGATCTCCTGAAGCTTGAGAACGTCCGCTGAGCCATACCCGTCCTGGACGATCGCCATCATCTTTTCTTTGGCTGCGATTGCGGATACCACGGTCGCTCCCTCCCTGCGCTCGAAGCAGCATCAGGCTGCAATGTGAAGAAGTTGTGAATCAGCGCCGCGCTGGCTGAAAGAGCTCGATCGGATTCCCAGAAGGATCGTCCAGGACGATCTGCTTCCCGCCAGGTCCGGTCACGATCTCGCTGCGGAATCGAACGCCCGCCGCGCGAAGCCGCGCGACCTCGGCCTCGATGTCGTCGACGACGAAGTGGATCCGGTTCCAGCCGCCCGGGCCGGGCCTCGTGCCGTCCGGCATCGGACGTCCGGCGGAGCTTGTCGGTCCGCTCAGCAGGATGCGAAGTGGCCCGCGGATGACGTCGGCGAACGCCGGAGCCATGTTCGAGCCCAGGGTGAACCCGAAGTGCGTCGTGTAGAAGGCGACCGCGGCGTCGACGTCCTCGACCATGTAGCGAACATTGACCGCGCTCTCTGCCACGACAAAAAGCTACCGGCTCCGAACCGGCCTTGCGTTACTGCCCCTTCAGGAACAGGAACCGCCGGATCCCCAGGGCGCGAAACACGGGCCTCTGCCATCCCGGGAACGGCGAGTCGGCCGAGTCCGGATCGATCGCTATCGGGTCCACCAGGTGATGCTCGCTCCCGTCCTGGCGGATCGTCGCACCGCCGCTCGCGATGATGTTGCGATACCAGTCCGCGCCCTCGCCGAAGGCCATCGGAATCGCGAACCCGCCTGGGACGCGCAGCCCCACCACGGGCGTCGCGTATTCGCGGCCCGAGCGTCGGCCCCGGTGCCGTAGAAGGACATACAGAGGGACGTGTCGCTTGCCGGCGATGCGGGTCACGAGGCGGTTCAGGATCGGTGTGAAGAGACCGAAGATTCTTCCCGCGAGCGGCCGCTCGGGCTTCCCGGTGCTCTGCGCGACTAATGTTCTTGCCATCGTGAGGACCTCCCCTGAGGCGTTTGATCGTCCACGTACAATTCAATCATCTGATTGATGGAAAGGCAAGAGGCACTCGTCCAAGCGGCCTATGAGCTCCTCGCCGAGCGCGGCTTCGAGGGGCTTCGAACGCGCGACGTCGCAGCGAAAGTCGGCGTCAACGTCGCGACGTTGCACTACTACTACCCGACCAAGGAGGAGCTGATCCGGGGCGTCGTCGGCTATGCGATGGGACGCTTCCGCACGACCCTCCGGCCGGCCGGTTCGCCTGGCGAGCAGCTGCGCGCGCACTTCGCGGGTATCCGGCGTCTCGCCCGGACCGACCCGGACCTCTTCGTCGTCATGGGCGAGCTCGCAATGCGTGGGCGGCGCGATCGCGCGATCGCCGCGATCGTCCGTGACGTCGATGCCACCTGGGAGAAGACGCTGGCCGCGCTCCTGCGGCATGCCGCCAAAGAGGGCGCCATCGCGAAGCCGGCGAGGCCCGACGAGCTGGCCGCGCTGATCGTCGCCACGCTGAAGGGCCTCTTCATGCTCTCCGCAGATGACCGCGATCCGAAAGCCGTCGACCGTCAGCTGCGCGCGCTGGAACGCCTTATCGCGTAGCGGCGAGCGGCTCGAACCGAGCGGTGAAGTGGCGAAGCTGCGGCGGCTCGTCGACGATCCGATACCCCCGCAGCTCGGACGCGCTCTTTGCGACGGCGAGCACGACCTCGATTACGTAGTCGATGTGACTCTGCGTGTAGGTGCGGCGCGGGATGGCCATGCGTACCAGATCCATCGCTGCGGGTGCCTCGGTCCCGTCGGGACGGCGGCCGAACATCACCGTGCCGATCTCCACGCTGCGGATGCCGCCGGTCTCGTAGAGCGCGACAGCGAGTGCCTCACCGGGATACGCGAGCGGCGGGATGTGGGCGAGTAGCGTGCGCGCGTCGATGTACACCGCGTGCCCGCCCGCGGGCTTCACGATCGGCACTCCCGCGCGATCGAGCGCGTCGGCGAGGTACTCGGTCGAACGGATGCGGTACCGCAGGTAATCGGGCTCGATCGCCTCGCTGAGTCCTTGGGCGATCGCTTCGAGGTCGCGGCCCGCGAGGCCGCCGTACGTCGAGAAGCCCTCCGTGAGGATGAGGAGGTTGCGGCATTTCTCCGCGAGGTCGTCGTCATTCACGGCGAGCCACCCGCCGATATTCGCGAGAGGATCCTTCTTGGCGCTCATCGTCATCCCGTCCGCGTACGAGGCCATCTCACGCACGATGTCTCCCACGTCGCGTTCCGCGTAACCCTTCTCACGCAGGCGAATGAACCAGGCGTTCTCGGCGAAGCGGCAGGCGTCGAGGAAGAGCGGGACGCGGTGACGGTCGCAGACGGCCCGCACAGCGCGAATGTTCTCCATCGAGACCGGCTGCCCCCCGCCCGAATTGTTGGTGACCGTCAGGAAGACGACCGGTACGTCCGACCGGCGCTTCGCGAGAAGGTCCTCGAGCGCCGCCACGTCCATGTTTCCCTTGAACGGGTGGATCCGCTGCGGCTCGCGACCCTCGGCGATGACGAGATCGAGTGCCTCGGCCCCGGTCGCCTCGATGTTCGCGCGGGTTGTGTCGAAGTGCGTGTTGTTCGGGATCACCTTGCCCGGCCCGGCGATGACCGAGAAGAGGATCCGCTCAGCCGCGCGGCCCTGGTGCGTCGGGATGACATGCCGGAACGGGAAGAGCCGCTGGACCGCCTCGAGAAAACGGAACCACGACGGAGATCCCGCGTAGCTCTCGTCGCCGTGCTGGATCGCTGCCCACTGATCTCGTGACATCGCGCCGGTCCCGGAGTCGGTCAACAGGTCGATGAGCACATCCTCGGCGCGGAGCGCGAAGACGTTGTATCCCGCGGCTTTGATCTTCTGGCGCCGGTCTTCCTCGGTTGTCATGCGGAGTGGTTCCACAGAGTGGATGCGGAAGGGCTCGATGATCGTCTTGAACCGGTCCGGCACTGCGGCGCCGATGCTAGTGCGGCGGCGCTCCTTCTCGGATGCGACGGACGGCCTCGGCGAGGCCACCGGTCCAGGGCTGACCATGTCCCGGCAGTACGAGAGCCGCGTCGAGCCGCTCGAGCTTCGCGAGAGACTCGCGGGCACGCGGGAGGTCCGACCCGAACGGCGCGAGCTGCGGTCCGGTCTTTCCGGACAGCACGTTCAGGGTCGCGAAGGCGTCGCCCACGAAGAGCGCACCCTGCGCTGGAATGTGAAGCGCCGCGCTGCCCTCGCTGTGGCCTGGAACGTGGATCACGCGCGGCGCCCCCGGGACGTCAAGAGTCGCGCCGTCCCCAAACGTGGCGACCTCGGCGATCGGTGTCGCCCGAAGCATCCCCTTCGAGAGCGCGAAGGCGATGAAACGGAGCGCCGCGAGACCGATCCCGAGCATCTTCTGGTTCTGCGGCTTGGCTTCACCGCGCGCCATCTTCGCATCGAGCTCGTGCACGCTCACGGGAACCCTTCGCTCGCTGCGGAGGCGCTCCGCGAAACCGACGTGATCGATATGGGCATGCGTCAGCACGAGCGCGCGAATGTCGGTCATCGATCGGCCCATCGCGGCGAGCTCAGCCGGCAGATCGTTCCAGTAGCCGGGCGCGCCGGCGTCGATGATCGTGATCTCGCCACTCTCCTCGAGGAGGTACGAGTTGACGAGGCCGGGGCCGAGGCGGTGGATCCCCGGCGCGATCTTCAATGCACTTTCCGCTTCGGCAGCGCCGTCGCCGCAACCGCCTCGTAGCTCTCGTCGATCCAGCTGCGCAGCAGCGCGAGCGGGACCTCGTCGCCTTTGCCGAACCGCGCGATGACCCATCCGGACTTGTCCATCCCGTACCCCATCTTCGTTACGAATTTCTGTGCGCGCGCGAAGAGCAGCGACCGCGGCAGCTTGACCCCCACCGAGACGTCGGGACCTTCGCCGCCGAGAAAGACGAAGATCTTCTTCCCGACCTTGGCCACGTGGTCGCCGGGCCAGGGCTCGTCCGTCCAAGCCTCGGGATGCTTCAGCGCATGAGCGCGAAGCTGCTTGCGTGCGGCACTCGGGGTGGTCACTCGGGAATGTCCGCGATGAGCCTATCGTTGTCGGGTCGTGGTCTCTCCCGAGAAGTTCCCCAACCCCAAGCTCGACGAGACGGTGCCGTCCAAGGACGGAGAGGCTATGGCCGTTCTCGCGGGCGGATGTTTCTGGTGCGTCGAGGCGGTCTACAAACAGCTCGATGGGGTCCGCTCGGTAACGTCCGGCTACGCCGGAGGGACGGCTGAGACCGCCGACTACAACGTGGTCTCGTCCGGCCGCACCGGTCACGCCGAGGCGGTCGAGGTCCGCTTCGACCCCGCCAAGGTGAGCTATGGACAGCTCCTCAAGGTGTTCTTCTCCATCGCGCACGACCCGACGACCCGCGATCGCCAGGGCCCGGACGTCGGAAAGCAGTACCGCTCGGTGATCTTCTACGCGGACGACGCGCAGCGGCGTGTGGCGGAGGCGTACATCGCTCAGATCGACGAGGCGAAGGTTTTCAACGCGCCCGTCGTCACCGAGGTGATTCCGCTGGATCGGTTCTACAAGGCGGAGGATTACCACCAGGACTACGCGGAGCGCAATCCGTCACAGCCCTACATCGTCTACAACGCCGCACCCAAGGTGCAGAAGGTCCGCAAGTACTTCGCCGATCGCGTAAAGGTCGGCTAGTACGCCGACGGCACTCTCGCGGCGGCTCCGCCTCGCTCCGGGCATGCGCGCCGCGATCCTGAATCCACCTCCCGGCTATCTGCGACAGCTCGAGCCGCTGCCCGACGGAATGAAGATCCGCGCGCAGCCCTCCAAAGATCTGGACTTCGTCCAGGTCTTCGCAGCGAACACTTCCGAGCTGCGGCGGCTCGGTCCGCGCGCGATCCGCGCCGCGAAGCCCGACGGCATCCTCTGGGTCGCCTACCCCAAAGGCGGCAAGACCAAGGCAGTGACCGATCTGCCGGCGACACCGTGGTGGAAGCACCGTGACGTGCTCGGCGAGATCACGGGCGAGAAGGGCTATCGGCCGGTCGCGTTCGCGAAGATCGACGAGACGTGGACGACTCTGCGGTTCCGAAAGGCTGCGCCGCGATGAAGATCGGCCTCCAAATCCCGTTCTTCACGTGGCCTGGCGGCGCGAAAGAGATCGGTCCGACGCTTACGAAGATCGCGCGCACCGCCGACCAAGGCGGATTCGACCTCATCGGCGTGATGGATCACTTCTTCCAGATCCAATCGATCGGTCCGCCCGAGCAGGACATGCTCGAGGCGTACACCACCCTGGGCTACCTCGCCGCGAACACGTCCCGTGCGCGGCTCGTGACGATCGTCACGGGCGCCGTCTACAGGTACCCGGGTGTCATCGCGAAGATCGTCACGACACTGGACGTGCTGTCCGGGGGCCGCGGGATGCTCGGCATCGGCGCCGGGTGGAACGAATACGAGGCGAAGAGCCTCGGCATCCCGTTTCAGCCCGTCGCCGAGCGGTTCGATTGGCTCGAAGACACCCTCCGCCTGTGCTTGCAGGTGTGGAAGGGCGACGAGTCTCGTCTCGAGGGCAAAAGGTTCACGTTCGAGCGCCCGCTGAGCTCGCCCCAGAGCCTCACGCGGCCGCATCCGCCGATCATGATCGGTGGCATGGGCGAGCAGAAGACTCTTCGCCTCGTCGCCAAATATGCGGATGCCTGCAACCTGTTTCCGACGCCGCAGGTGGCGCACAAGCTCGACGTGCTGAAGCGTCACTGCGAGCGCTACAAGCGTAACTACGACGAGATCGAGAAGACGACGATGTTCGGTTTTGATGTCGGCGACCGCGGTGAGAACGTCGCGCAGATCGTGGAGCGGCTCCGCGGCCTCGCTCGAATGGGCTTTTCGACCGCGATGGGTGGGGTGAAGGACGTCTGGAAGATCACGCCTCTCGAGATCATGTCGCGCGAGGTCATCCCCGCCGTCGCCGCGTTCTAACTAGCCGACGCGGTACCCCGCGGGATCGATCCGCGCGGCGATCAGCAACGGGCGATCGCCAGGCGCGTGCCGGAACGCGTCGCGACATTCGGCGACCGTGCTCACGGTTCGCGCGTCGATCCCGAACGCAGTACCGAGCTTTTCGTAATCGATCCCGCCGAACGTCGTGCCCGTGACGGCGTAGCCCTTTCGCTCCTGGCCGGCTTTGATCTGGGAGAGGGCATCGTCGGCGAGCACGACGACCGTCACTCCGAGTCCGAGCCTCGTACCCGTCTCGATCTCGGCCATCGCCATCGCGAAGCCGCCGTCGCCGAGCACGCACGCCACCGGTCTCGTGCGGTCGGCCAGCTTGAGCGCGAGCGCCGCCGGTAGGCCGTAGCCCATCGACGAGAGGCCGTTGGAGACGAAGAACGTGCGCGGCCGGTACGCGCGCCAGCACTGCGCGCTGACCGCTTTGTTGTAGCCGACGTCGCAGGTCAGGAGCGCGTCCTCCGGTAATGCGGCGCGCAGCTCGGCCAGCACATCCTGCGCGGTGAGCCCCTTTGCGCTGCCACGCACGCGGGAGGTGAATGCGTCCCGGAACGCGTTGATCTCGTCGCGCGCCACCTTTGAGGCCGCCTTGCTTGCCGCGAACAGTCGCTCGATCGCGGCGTCGATCGGGCCGACGATCTCGACTTCGCTGCCGTAGTAGCGATCGTCATTCGGGACAACGCCGATGTGGACGATGCGTGCTTTGGCGGACCAATCGCGATCGAATTCGACCGGGTCGAAGCCGACCATGAGCACGAGGTCGCATGTGTCGATGAAGTCATACAGGTAGGCCGTACCGAGACCTTCGATCGTGCCGACGAAGAGCGGATGGTCTTCGCGGAAGACGCCCTTCGCCTTCGGGCTCACCATCACGGGCATCTGCCAGGCCTCGGCGAGACGCCGGAGGGGCCCCGCGACGGCATCCCGCCGCGGCACGGATCGCGTCGTCGTCGATCGCAGGCACGTGCTCGGTCGCGAAGCGCGGAAGCGCTACGTCGACGGTCTCCTGTTTTGGGACGTCGCTCGGCACCTCGAGGTAGATCGGACCGCGGCGTGCGCGCGTGGCCACCCGTAGTGCCCGCTCGACCACCGCGGCCGCATTCGCGGCGCTGACGGTGGCCTGCCACTTGGTGATCGGGGCGAAGAGTCCTTTCAGATCCAGACGCTGGTGGGTCGCGACCTCATACCGCTCCGCCGGTAGCTGGCCACTGAGCGCGATGACGGGGGCGCGGTCGAGGTACGCGTGGGCGATACCGGTCACGAGATTGGTGGCGCCGGGCCCAAGTGTGGCGAGGCACACCCCCGGCGTGCCGGTCACGGTCGCGGTTGCCTCAGCCATGAACGCGGCGGCCGTCTCATGTTTGGTCAGCACGAACTCAAGGCCGGCCTGACGGAATCCCTCGATGAGGTCGATGACCTCTCCGCCGGGGTGCCCGAACACGTGCCTGACGCCCGCTGCGTGAAGGCGGTCGCCGATAGCGCGGGCGACGGTCGGAGGCACGCGAATAGGATGCCGCCGTGACGGTCGTCTTGCTGGCGTTCGTCGCCGCGTTCGTTCCCGCGCTGCTCTGGCTCGTGTTCATCTATCGCCGCGATCGGTATGAGCCGGAGCCGAAGACGCTCATCGTCCGGCTGTTTCTGTGGGGGCTCGCCGCGGGGCCGTGGGCCTCCGGGATGAACATCCTCATCGCTCATCTCTTCGCCCCGTCGATCGACAGCGCGCAGCGTGAGGGCGCGCTCTTCCTCGCGGCGATCCTGCTCTTTGCACTCGTCGCCCTTTCGGCGTTGAACGAGGAGGTCATGAAGTACGTCGTGGTCTCAAGCCGCGTGCGCGGCGATCCCGCGTTCAACGAGCCGGTCGACGGGATGATCTACATGAGCACCGCGGCGATCGGCTTCTCTGCGGGAGAGAACGTCGTGTACATCCTCAACACGTACTTCGGCCTGATCGCCGACTCGACGCGGCCGGGCGTCCCGCACGATCGGCCACATCACGTGGTCGGGGATCACCGGCTGGTTCCTCTCACGCCACTATCTCGAGAAAGGCTCCGGCAGGATGCTCGTGGGTGGCATCCTGCTCGCGGCGAGCTTCCACACGGCGTACAACCTTCCGCTCTTTCTGCAGGAGCTGGGTCTCGCGGTCGGATGGATCACTTGGCTCGTGTGGATCGCCGGGATCGAGCGGTACCTCACGCTCCTCGGTCGGGCGCTGCTCGCGTCCCCGTTTCGCAGAGCCGCCCTCCGAGCAAAGGGTGCGGCAGCGGAACACGCCGAAGTCCAGCGCGCGTACCGATCACTCCGCGCACGTCAGCTACCGGTCACCGTTCTTCTCGTCGTGCTTGGCATCGCGGCCGCCGTCGCCGCCGCGTTGGCCGGGTTGCCCCAGGAGGTTCCATATACCTCGGCCTTCCTCTTCGTACTCGCCGCAATCGCATTCAGCCGATTTAACTGGCGATGCCCGGTGTGCGGCGCTCACCTCAACGGGATGAACCCGAAGGTCTGCACCCACTGCCACGTCTCATTCATTTAGACCCGAGCAGGTCTTATCGAGCGCCCCGCGGGTGGCACGGGGGAGCGGGTTGCGCGCGAGCCGCTGACCGGACGCGTCGCTGAAAAGCTGATCGCACCGGCGCGAAGCGGACCGGTAGGCGAGCGCGCGACCCCGACCCGGGACAGGACCCGCGGGGCTCGCAGACACCTAGGAGTGGCGGGTAGTGGTGAGGGGTGCGGTCGTCGTGGTGCGGACACCACGGCGGAGGTTCAGAGCCGGCGCGGGTGTCGGCGCTGGCGCCGCACGCGTGCTCGCGGTCGTCACGACCGGCGGTTGAAGCGGTGCGGCGATTTGCTTGACGTTCGCGTTGGCGTAGCCGAATCCGAAGAAGAACACGTTCACCACTGTCACGACCGCGGTCAGCTTGAGCATCCAAACGGGGACGGTGCGGGACCTGGTGAGTCCCGCACCGTCTGCGGAAGGAGCCAAGGGGTTGCGGCTAGCGGCCACGCCGCCCAGGGAATGGACCAGTGTTGTCGACGAGCTGCCCCAGGCGCGTCGAGAGGTTCGTTTTGAGCTGGGTCGCCTGATCCGCGGTGATCGTGCCGGCCTTCTGAGCGGCGTCGATCTTGGCGGTCGCGTCAGTCACGAGCGCGTTCAGGAGACCATCGCGGCTCTTACCCGCGGTCGCATTCGCGATCTGCGCCAGGGTCTGGCCCGCTCGCATCTTCGTCTCGAGGTCTGCGGTGGTCGTACCGAGGTACGTCGCCGCCGCTGCCACCGAGTCACCGATCACGTTGCGGTCGCCGGGTCCGCGGCCGAAGCCTGGCCCGGGACCGTAGCCGTTCGCGGGGTTCGGCCGCGCGCCGACGCCCTTCTGGTCCACGAGCGTCGCGATGTTCTGCTGCTGCGCAGCCGTGAGAGCGGCGATGAGTCCGTCGCGTGTCTTTCCGTGCGCGATCGCCACATCGGCGAGGCTCTTGTCCGTTCCGAGCTCGGTCCGGAGCTGCGCCTCGGTGATGCCGATGTACGTCGCCGCGGCCGTGAAGTAGGAGCCTTTCCCGCCGAGGGTGTTGCCGAACATCTGTCCGACGGTCTGATCCCAGATCTGGGAGACCGCCGCCGGAGCGCTACCGCCGGGCAGGAAGGCGGCTGCCGCGAACCCGCCTGAGAGGCCGAGCCCGATGACCGCCGCGATGAGAAGCGCCTTCGCTGGTTGTATTGCGTTCACGCGATCCCCTTTCCGAGGTCTGTACATGACTAGCAAACGGTCGGCGGCCGTTCGTTGCATGAAAGGATTCCAAGAGTTCGCTAAGGACGCTGTTCCTTAGGCCGTTCTTACCGGACCCGCTCGTAAACTCGACACCAATGCGCGTCCTTTTGGTCGAAGACGAGCCTGCTGTCCGGGATGCCGTCGAGCGCGCCCTCCGCGGGGCGGGCCACAAGGCAGATCTGGCCAGGGAGGGCCCGGCCGGCCTCGAGCTCGCGATGACCAACCCCTACGACGCCGTGGTGCTCGATCTCGGTTTGCCGGGCCTCGACGGCGTCGAGGTCTGCCGCCGCCTGCGGGCATCGGGCAATCAGGTGCCGGTCCTCATGCTTACGGCGCGCGCCGCCGTACGCGACCGTGTCGAAGGACTCGATGCGGGCGCCGACGATTATCTCGTCAAACCGTTCGCTCTCGACGAGCTGCTCGCGCGCATCCGAGCCCTCGGGCGTCGCGGCGACGACGGCGCGAAAGCGCGCGGCGTGCTCCGCTTCATGGACATCTCGCTCGATCGTGACGCCATGGAGTGCCACCGCGGCGACCGCATGATCCCTCTTACGCGCACCGAGTACTCGCTGCTCGAGCTGTTCATCGCGAACCCGCGCAAGGTCCTTCCGCGCGACGTCATCTTCGATCGGGTGTGGGGATACGACTTCGGTCCCGACTCCAACTCGCTCGATGTGTACGTTGGCTACCTCCGGCGCAAGCTCGAGACGGGCGGTGAGCCGCGCGTGATCCAAACGGTTCGCGGCGTCGGCTACGTCATGAAAGAACCGTGAGCTTTCGCCTTCGGGTAACGGTCTTCACGGCTGCCGCTGTCGCGATCGCCGCGATCGGGGCATCCGTTGCGATGTACCTCGTGGTGCAGGACCAGCTGATGCATCAGGTCGAAGCAAACCTGGTAGTGGCCGCGCAGAACGCGGCACGCGGTGGTCCAGGGCCCGGTGATGGGAGGCGGGGCTTCGGTCCGCAGTCGCAGTTCATGACCGGACGACCGGACATGTACGCACAGATCATCACCGCAACCGGCACGATCTTCAGGACCGACTTCGATACCCCGAACACCGGACTTGTCGTCCAGGAGGTCAAAGACGTCGCGAGCGGAAAGCGCGGTGCGTTCTTCGCGACCGCCGATGCGCAGGACACGCGGCTCGCGGTCTACGTCGTTCCGATCCAGGGCGGAGGCGCGATCGAGGTTGTCCAGGACCTCGGCCCAGCCGGATCCGGGATCGATCCGGCCCTCGCTCAGACGCGGCTCCTCCTCATCGCCTTTGCGGCAGGCGCGATCCTCCTCGCGGCCGCTCTCGGCGCGCTCATCGGGCGCGCTGCGATAGCACCGGTGAAGCGTCTCACCTCGACCGTCGAGGAGGTGACGAAGACGCGTGACCTGTCACGTCGGGTGGCCGCGCACGGTCGCGACGAGCTCAGCCGTCTCGGCACGAGCTTCGACGCGATGCTCGGTCAGCTCGAGACGTCGCTCCGCTCGCAGCGTCAGCTGGTGGCCGACGCGTCCCATGAGCTGCGGACGCCGCTCACCAGCCTGCGCACGAACCTGGAGCTCCTCGAGCGCGGCCAGCCGGTCGATCCGGTCGAACGCCAGCAGCTCCTCGGCGATCTGGTGAGCCAGATCGAGCGCCTCACCACTCTCGTCGGCGATCTCATCGAGGTCGCGCGCGACGAGGAGAGCCCGATGCCCTTCGAGCAGCTGCAGCTCGACGAGGTCGTGCACGAGGTGGTCGATGACGTTTCCTTCCGCTATCCGAAGGTGCACTTCAACGTGGCGGCCTCGCCGTCGACGATCAACGGCGTCAAGGTCCGCGTCGCCCGCGCGATCACCAATCTTCTGGACAACGCCGCGAAGTACAGCCCGCCAGGGGCGACGGTCGACGTGTCCGTCGCGAACGGCGAGATCTCCGTGCGTGACCACGGTCCTGGCATCGCCGCGGAGGACGCTCCCCGGGTGTTCGACCGTTTCTGGCGATCGAACG
>WNGI01006499.1_pt1 | contig 12657 bp, 9 predicted proteins | sample 5400621 | NCBI WGS metagenome assembly WNGI01 (sample SAMN13153374, study PRJNA577476) | soil metagenome | isolation source: 20 cm soil or saprolite under Garry oak tree replicate 1 | place: USA:California | collected 2016-06-15 | reverse complement strand
GTCGACGTGCGGTCAGGCGGTTTCATCGGCTTCAACCGCCCCGCCCCTGCCGAGGCGATCACAGCAGCGCAGAGCCACGGCATAGACCTCACCAAGCACCGCTCGCGTCCCGTCACGGCTGACGTCGCCCGTGGCGCGGATCTGATCGTCGTGATGGATGCGATCCAGCGACGTCTCGTGTATGAACGCTTCGGACGTCGACTGAGCGATATGATCATGCTCGGCGACCTCGACCCGGCGGTCGTCGAGACACGGGCGATTCGCGACCCCGTGGATCAGAGCAGCCAGGTATTCGGTGAGGTCTACGACCGGATCGCACGCTGCGTACGGGAGTTCGGGAGCGTGCTCGACCGCCGCGCCGGCTAATCCCGCAGCGTTGGCGCGGCATTCTGTTGTTGCAGCAAGGCCATAAGCCGTTGAGGGGGCGCCGCAGGGATCAGCCCCTTCCGATTGTGCGAAGCCCCCACCACTCCTGCTGGTCCTGGTCCGAACCTTGCCGACCACGCGCCGCAGGAGGATTCTATGCGTACTCAGACCACGATCTCGAAGCTTTCAGTCTTTTTGGCAGCCGCTTTGCTCACGACGGCGTGCAGCGAGGCCGTCGCACCCCCGGAAAGCGCTCACAAGCCGTTCCAGTGGACACCCGCGTTTGCCAGCGTTGCCAACGGCCCTTCTTCTGGGATCGCCTTCGATCAGCAGAACGGCACGATGGGCGAGACTGGCACGCTGATCATCAAGGGATTCAACCCAACGAACCCGCACCGCGGCGACGCGATCGTCGCGACCTTCTCCTGGGTCGGCTCGACCAACATCATCGACTCGGTCGTCGATGTCTTGACGAGCTCTCCGACGTATACGCCCGTCGGCAATCGGTACACGCTGGTCGACTACGTCACGTCCGGCGGCTACTCGATGGCTACATATGTCGCGACGAATGTGCAGGGTTTCCCTGATCCCAACACCGATCCTTTCCAGGGCGACATTCTTGCCGTGGGGGCGTACTTGTCACAGCCCATCACCGAAGGCGCGGTCAACATTGTCGCCTGGACCGGCGTGAACACGGTGGCAGGGCAGTCGCTGGGCGCGCATCGCGCAGCGTCGGGTTTGGGCTCGGGCATCACGCCTGCGGGTCCCGGCTCGATTTCGATCGGCGCGGGTGCGCTGGCGTATGCAATAACCATGTCGAACGGTCTGGTAGGCCGCGATCCGCCGGCTGGATTTGCGCCCCTGGGCGTCGGGTCTGACGCCGCGATGGTGATCGAGAACGACTCTGCGTCGCAAGCCGCGATCGGCACTGTCAATCCGCAGTGGACCTGGTACTTCGCCGACAGTCCACCGAGCACGTGGCTCGCGACGGTGCTGGCGCTCAACCCGCCGTTGCACCTCGCGTTCACCGTGCAGCCGAGTAGGACGGCTCCGCTGATGACTATTCAGCCCGCGGTCCAGGTGACGGCACTGGATGCCGGAGGCAATCGGGTAACCAGCTTCAACGGTTCGGTGACCATCGCCATCGGCCACAACGGCGGCACGCTCCTCCCCGGCACGCTGTCCGGCACAAAGACGGTGACGGCCGTCAACGGCGTCGCGACGTTCTCGAATCTGAGCATCGACCAGCTGGGGAACGGCTACACCCTGGTGGTCAGCGCCGCGAACGTGTTCGGGGCGGAGAGTGCTCCCTTCAACATCGGACTGTTCTAATGCGCCCGCGAGCTGGATTCGTAGCAGCCGCTTTCCTTGTCGCGGCGTGTGGTGAGCCCAACGGCCCCCGGCAACAGGCTACCCCAGGCCCTGCCGCTGACGCGGTTGCCGGGGCGGGTATTGTGCTCGATCAATTCGCCGGCGTGATGGGCGAGACCAATATCGAGATCGGTCAGGGGTTCAATCCGACGAACCCGCACGTCGGCGACGCGATCGTCGCGACGTTCTTCTGGCGGGGCTCGGAAAACACCATCGTAAAAGTGTTTGATCACTTGTCTGACGCCATGGATGCTGACGCGACGCCGGTCGGCAACACGTATACGCTCGTCGAGTATGTCACGGCCGGGGGCTTCTCGATGGCCACGTATGTCGCCACGAACGTGCAGAACTTTCCCGACCCGAACCCCGACGATGGCACGGTTCTCAATGTGGATGCGGTCTTCTCGTCGCCAGTTAGCGACGCCGGGTGTCTGCTGACCGCGTGGTCCGGTGTCAACGCCGTCGGGGCACAAGCCGTGGGTGCGCACCGCTCCGCGTGGGGGTCCGGCTCGGGCACGCTGGCTGGAGGTCCGGGCTCGATCGCGACGGGCCCGGGTGCACTCGCCTATGCGGTGACGTTGGGGGACGGGTTGTTCGGCCGCGATCCCCCAGCAGGTTTTACGCGCTTCGCCGACGGGGCCGACACCGTGATCGTCACTGAGGGCGACTACGCCCTTCAGGGTGCGACCGGCTCGGTCGATCCGCAGTGGACCTGGTATTTCGCCGACAGCCCGCCACGCAATTGGCTCGCGACGGTGCTCGCGCTCAACCCGCCGCTGCACCTCGCGTTCACCGTTCAGCCGAGTACGACGCTACCGCTGATGGCTATGCAGCCCGCGGTCCAGGTCACGGTAGAGGATGCAGGAGGCAACCCGATAACCAGCTTCAACGGCGCAGTGACCATCGCCATCGGCCACAACGGCGGCCTCCTCATCCCCGGCAAATTGTCCGGCACAGCGACGGTGACGGCGGTGAACGGCGTGGCGACGTTCTCGAATCTGAGCATCGATCAGCTCGGGAATGGCTACACGCTCGTGGTTAGCGCTGCAGGGGTGACCGGGGCGGAGAGCAGGCCCTTCAACATCGGAGTGTCCTGACACCTACGGAGGCAGGAGCATGACGAGGGCAACGATCGCGTCCCGGGTTGGGCTGGCAGTCGCGCTGTTCGCAATAGGGTGCACGGAATCCATCGGCCCGGAGCGCGGCTCTCCCGGCGTTCCCCGGTTTTCCTACTCGCCGAACGGCATCACGCTTTACAAGGAGACCGGCACGCTCGGCGAAAGCGGGAGACTGCTCGTCAAAGGGTTCAACGTGGGGAACCCGCACCACGGCGACGCGATCATCGCCACGTTCTATTGGATCAACCCGAGCGGGAGCACCGGCAACATCATCGACTCCGTACGGGACGTCACGACCACCGCGCCTTCGTATACGCCGGTCGGCAACCAGTATCATTTCGTCGACTACGTCACGTCCGGCGGCTACTCGATGGCCACGTACGTTGCCACGAACGTGCAGAATTTTCCCGATCCCGCCGACCCCGCCCACGGGGGCGGCGACATTTACGCTGTGGGGGCCTACCTCTCCCAGTCGGTCTCGGACGGCGGCGTGACGTTGAGCTCGTGGACCGGAGTAGACGACAACTTTGCGACGGCGCTCGGCGGGCACAGCTCGGCCGCGGGTTCCGGCGCGGGCGGCTTTGTGCAGACGCCTGCCCAGGCGGGTCCGATCGCGGTCAACGCGGGTGCGGTCGCCCACACCGTGACGATGTCGGGCCGGTACGGACTGGACGGGCCCCAGGGTTATACGACCAGCCAGGGATCTGACACCATCGCCCTAAAGGAAGGCACCGCGTACGCCATACAGACGAGCGCGGGCACGACCAATCCCACGTGGAACTGGTTCATGGGTTCCCCAGACACATGGCTCGCCACGAACCTCGCGCTGAACGCCGCGCCGCCCCCGGGGGCGAACCAGTCGCCCACGGCCGCCTTCACGTCGAGCTGCGGCAATCTGACGTGCAGCTTCACGAACACGAGCAGCGATCCGGATGGCTCGATCAGCGCCAACAGCTGGGACTTCGGCGACGGCCAGACCTCCACGGTCGCGAGTCCGTCGCACAGCTACGCCGCCGCGGGTACGTACAACGTGACGCTGACGGCGACTGACAATCAGGGAGCCACGAACTCCATCGTGCACTCCGTGACGGTAAGCCAGGCGAACCAGTCGCCGACGGCTGCCTTCACGTCGAGTTGCAGCAATCTGACGTGCAGCTTCACGAACACGAGCAGCGATCCGGATGGCTCGATCAGTGCCAACAGCTGGAACTTTGGCGATGGCCAGACCTCCACGGTCGCGAGTCCGTCGCACAGTTACGCCGCCGCGGGTACGTACAACGTGACGCTGACGGTGACTGACAATCAGGGAGCCACGAACTCCATCGTGCACTCCGTGACGGTAAGCCAGGCGAACCAGTCGCCGACGGCGAACTTCACGTTTAGCTGCTCGGGATTGAACTGCAACTTCACGAGCACGAGCAGCGATCCCGACGGGTCGATCGCGAGCTACAGCTGGACCTTTGGTGACGGCAGCACGTCGACCGCGCAGAACCCCTCGCACAGCTACGGGGCGACGGGCGGCTACTCCGTCACGCTGCGGGTGACCGACAACCAGGGGGCCCAGAGCCCCATCACGACGAAGACCGTGAACGTGACGGCGCCGAACCAGCCGCCGACCGCGAACTTCACGTTCAGCTGTTCGGGGCTTACCTGTAACTTCACGAGCACGAGTAGCGACCCCGACGGCTCGATCGCGAGCTACAGCTGGAACTTTGGCGACGGCGCGACGTCCACCGCCCAGAATCCGTCGCGCACGTACACGGCCGGGGGGAACTACTCCGTCACGCTGCGGGTGACCGATAACCAGGGGGCACAGAGTACGGCGACGTCGAAGACGGTGACGGTCACGGCCCCGAACAGTGCGCCGGTCGTGAACGCCGGATCAGACACGCACGCGCTGACGGGCCTCCTGTGGTCCACCAGCTTCAGCTTCAGCGATGCCAACGGCAATGGGCCGTGGTCCTACACGATCAACTGGGGCGACGGTACGACGTCGACCGGCACGAGGACGACGCAAGGCTCATTCACCGTCGGGCACACGTACATCATCGTCTTGCCACGTAGCTTCACGATTACCGCCACCGTGAGGGACGCCGCCGGCGCCTCGGGCTCGGATTCCAAGGTGGTTTCGGTGACCCTGTTGTGAGCGTCGATTCTCGCTTCCGCGCTGCGGTGCATGGGCCGCAGCGTGGGCGCGACGGAGTGCTGCTGGCACCCGACGCATTACGCAGGGAGTACGCACGGATGTAGCGGGCACGGCCGTTGCACCTTCTCAGCGCGATGACCGCACATCACTTCACTGTCGATCTCGAGGAGTATTTCCAGGTCTCCGCGTTCGAGCCGTACGTGGCGCGGTCCGATTGGAAGCACTTCGAGTCGCGAGTCGCGCGCGAGACCGCCAAGCTCCTCGAGTTGTTGGCTCGGCACGAGGTCCGGGCCACTTTCTTCGTGCTTGGTTGGGTCGCTCAACGGCACGCCGAGTTGGTTCGGACCATCGCGCGAGAAGGCCATGAAGTCGCGTCGCATGGCTGGGACCACGTGCGCGTGACCCAACAGACGCCGCATCAGTTCCGCGAGTCGATCCGGCGCACGAAACATGTGTTGGAGGCGATGACTGGTGCGCCGGTGCTGGGGTTTCGGGCACCGAGCTTTTCGATCGTACCGGGGCGGGAATGGGCCCTCGATATTCTCGTCGAGGAAGGGTATCGCTACGATTCCAGTTTGTTTCCCGTGCGACGTCCCGGCTACGGGTATCCGGGCGGCAGGCCGGATCCCTACTGGATGGTGCGTCGCGCCGGCCGCCTTGCAGAGATTCCGCCTGCGACCTTGCAGTGGGGTCCGCTGCGCCTGCCCGCCGGGGGCGGGGCGTACTTCCGGCTTCTCCCTTACGGCCTCGTCCGCGCGGCACTGCGTCAATGCGAGCGACGCGAAGTCTCGGGCACGTTCTACGTCCATCCCTGGGAAGTGGACCCGCGCCAACCGCGCGTCGCCGTTTCGTGGCTGACACGCGCCCGACACTACGGGGGACTCCGCAGAACCTTGCCGCGACTCGAGCGTCTGCTAACCGAATTTCGGTTCGCGCCAATCCGCGAGACTGTCGCCGTGCTCGGCCGCGCGCGTCCGCGCCCGAGTCGTCCGGAAAGGATCCTTCTCAGGAACTCGGCGTGAGCCCCGCTCCACCGTATTCCCAACTCGAGGTGCTGCCGCTCGACGGCAACAGGCGCGCCTGGGACGAGTTGGTGACGCGGGCGAAGTGCGGCAGCTTTTGTCACCTCGCTGGCTGGCGTGAGATCCTCAGCGACGTCCTGGGGGCGGAATGCCTCTACTGGCAGGTTGTGGACGCAGACGGCGCGTTGCAAGGAATTCTCCCGCTCGTACGAGTGCGCAGCCGAATCTTTGGTCACTACCTCGTCTCGCTTCCGTTTCTCAACTACGGTGGTCCCTTAGGATCCCAGGCCGCGCAGGATCGGCTGGTGCAAGAGGCCGTGACGGAGGCGGCTCGGACACGCGCGGACCTCCTGGAGCTCCGCACCCGCGATCCGGGCGGTTTCGATCTTCCGGTGTCGTCGAGAAAGATCACCGTGCTCCTGCCCTTGCCGTCCGATGCCGAAACGCTGTTCACACGATTTCCTGCCAAGTTGCGCAGTCAGATTCGCCGCCCAATGAAAGAAGGACTCGAAGTGCGGTTCGGACCCGAGCAGCGCGAACCGTTTTACGAGGTGTTCGCGCGTACGATGCGGGATCTTGGCACACCGGTGTTGCCGCGCGCGCTGTTTGAGCGCCTCGCGGCGACGTTTCCCGATCTCGTCGTGTTCGGCGTGGTGTACCGCGGGGAGCAGCCGCTCGCCGGAGGCTGTGGCTTCGGATGGCGCGGAGAGTTCGAGATGACGTGGGCGGGGGCGCTGCGCGAGTCGCGCCGACTCGCGGCCAACATGCTCTTGTACTGGGCATTCATGGAACACGCAATCGGCGGCGGCGTCCGTGTCTTTAACTTTGGTCGCTGCACGCCAGGTGGCAGCACACATCACTTCAAAAGACAATGGGGCGGGGTCGACGTGCCCTTGTCGTGGCATCAATCAGTCGGCGGAGCCGGTGGCATGAGCGCTACGCCGTCACCCGACGATCCCGCGTACTCCTGGGGACCGCGGCTGTGGCGCCGTCTGCCGCTCTTTGTCGCAAACCGACTCGGTCCCCGACTCGTGCGGTTTCTGCCGTGAACGGTTGGCGATACCAAGCCCCGGCCCGCTCGCCTTTGTCTGCCCGGGCCGTGATCGCGGGCGTACACGGAGTCGCGCGCAATGGGCGCGTGAGCGCTCGGAGTGAAGCCCGAGTCGTCGAGCTCCTCACAGCGCGATACGAGCCTCGCGAGATCCTATTGACCGATAGTGGCACCACGGCACTAACCGCGGCACTGCTCGGCGTGTTAAAGGATCGGCCGGGCGCCGTCGCGCTTCCCGCGTACGCATGTTATGACCTCGCCACGGCGGCTGAGGGGGCCTGTGCGCCGGTCCTTCTATACGATTTGGATCCGCGTACCCTGGCGCCTGATCTGACGCAGCTTAATGACGCGCTGCGTCAAGGCGCGACCGCGGTCGTCGTCGTGCACCTCTATGGCCATCCGGTCGACCTCAGCGAAGTGAAGGGACTCGCGGCGGAGCGAGGCGCCTTGGTGATCGAAGATGCAGCGCAAGCTACCGGTGCCAAGCTCGATGACCGCTCCGTCGGGACGCAGTGCTCTCTCGCTGTACTGAGCTTCGGTCGAGGAAAAGGGCTCACCGGAGGGAGCGGCGGCGCGCTCCTGGCCAACGATGCCGCCGGAGCGCGCGTGGTGGAGGGCGTGAGAGGTTTGCTTGGTGCACCGCGACGAGGCTGGCCGGAACTCCTCACCATTGCCGCTCAACTAATCCTTGAGCGCCCCCGCTTGTACGGCCTTCCAGCGGCCCTGCCTTTTCTCCGCCTGGGCGAGACTGTCTATCGCGCGCCGCGGCCCCTGCGCCGGCCGAGCCGTGTGTCCCCTCCCGTCGTCGGGGCCACATGGCACCTCGCCGAACGTGAGGCCGAGACGCGACGCCACAACGCGGAGCGTCTGCTGTCGGCCTTACGATGGCAGCCGGGTTTCGAAACGATCATTACGCCGCCGCGCGCCCGACCTGGCTACCTGCGGCTGCCGGTGCTCGCGTCACCAGCGGTTCGGCGCTCAGCAGTGGAGCCAGCGGTTCGGCGACTAGGTGTGATGCCCGGCTATCCCCAGCCGCTCTGCGACCTCGAGGGCTTTCGCCAGCGCTGTTTGAACCGGGATGCTGCATTTCCGGGGAGTCGCTTGCTCGCCGCGAGACTGTGTACCCTACCGACCCACGGGCGCCTTCGGTTGCGCGATCTCGAGCGACTCGAGTTGTGGATTCGAATCACGAGCGGTCGATAGGGCTTTCTCGTAGAGCGCCGCGTAGCGGTCGAGCATTGAGCTGAGCGTGTAATCCTCGGACGCCCGCGCCGCCGCAGCCGCGCTGAGCCGGCGCGCGTGGGCGGGGTCGGAGAGCAGGGTCCCTAGCGCGCTCGCGATCGCTGCCGCGTCTCCTGGCGGGACCAGCACGCCGGCGCGGCCGCCGTCGAGCACGGTCGGCACTTCCCCTACCGCAGTTGCCACGATCGGCCTCACAGCCAGCATCGCTTCGAGCAGCGCGAGCGGTACCCCTTCGGAGAGCGAGGGCAACACGAAGACGTCCGACGCAGCTAGCACGTTTCCGATATCAGACCGGAGGCCCAGCAGATGGAAGCGTTGGGTCACCTGGAGGCGACGGGCTTGTGCGAGTAACGGATCGGCCAGCTCGCCGCGACCGGCGATCGCCACGTGCAGCCGTGGAAAGCGGGCGGCGAGAAGTGCGAAGGCTTCCAGCAAATAGGTGTGGCCCTTTACCGGGTACAGATTGCCGACCGCAACGACTAGTTGATCGTCAGCCGTCAAGCGCAGCTCTTCCCGGAGCGAGGACGCGGCGACTGGCATCTCCCGTACGCCGTTCGGGATGGTTACGGTCCGATCAGCGCTCAGCCACAGGTCACGCTGCAGGTGGCGCGCCAGGATATGGGAAACGGCAACGACCGAATTGCTCAGTGTGGCCGCAACACGCAGAGCGATGCGGCGCCTCAGGCGTTCGGCGTAGTAGCGACCGCCGTGCATCGTGAACAGATGTGGGATTCCCGCACGGCGCGCGGCCCACGCGCCGTACACGGCCATCGAGAATTCATGACTGTGGGCTAATACGACACGGTGCCGGCGAAGCGTCTCCTCCAACCCGCGCGCCAAGGCCGGCGAGAACGGTCGATCGAGATGAAATTGCTCCACGTGCACGCCGCTGCCGTGCAGCTCGCGTGCGAGCCATCCCTCTCCTGTCGCCGGAACAATGACGACATTCTCGTTGCCGGCAGCCTGCAGCTCAGTGGCGAGGCTGGCCAACATGCGCTCCGCCCCTCCCGGACCGTCCGATTCGATGAGGTGCGCGAGGCGGAGACCGCGAAGTCTCATGGGTGGAGGCCCGCGGTCCACGCTTGGAAGGCGGCGTAGCCGATTCCGGCCGGCACGTTCATTCTCGGGAGCGCCCATGGGTCGGTTCCGTCGACTGGGCCCCGCTCGAGAGTCAGGGCTGCGCTGTAACCCGCCGCGCGCACGACCTGCTGGACCCTGTCGTTCCAATGACCGTAGGGATAAGCGAAGAACTCCGGGATGAAGCCCGTACGGAGCGTGATCTCATCGCGGCTCTCGACCACTTCTCGCTCCAAATCGATCTCGTCCAGAGCGGGTAGCGAGCGGTGGGTCGCAGAATGGACCCCGATCTGCAACCCGGATCTTGCTGCGTCAGCGATCGTCTGCCAACCCGCAGGCTGGCAGAAGCGGGGGGCGCGCACAGGAGCGCCGCCGTTGGGACCGAGCGATGCCACGATGGCCGCGCCGTCACCGCGCAGCGCAGTGACCCAGTGCTCGCGCCGAGCCGGGGACGAGGCGCGCACAACGGCGGGGTGATCCCACCAGAAGTCGGTGTCCCGCCCTGGCGCTTGCGCCACGACGAATACTGTTGCCGGAAGCCCCAAGTCCCGTAGCAGCGGCCACGCGTCCTCGAAGACGCCGACGTAGGCGTCGTCGAATGTCAGTGCGACGGTTCCGCGCAGGGAGATCCCGTGCGTCACCCGCTCTACGACCTTATCCAATGAGATTACGTCGTACTTGGCTTTGAGCCAGCGCATCTGCCGCGCGAATATGGGAAACGGCATATGCAGGCCGAGGCCGCCCCAGAGACCGGCTTCAGACTCGGGGATGACATTGTGGTAACAGAGAATGAGACCGCCGCTCCCAATCCGCCGAGCAACAGTCGTCACTCCAGTGAGCCTCAGAAGGGCGTAGCCCAACGGTGCAAACCTCAAGGTATTCCGCTAGTTAGGTCACGTCCTTGGGCGGGCAACTTCCGTGCCGCTCCCGGGCTGTGGCATGCATCCTGCCCCTCGTACCGGACCATGTTTTATCGAGTGATGGGCGTACTGACCCTGGTCGTTTCTTCTTGCCAAGGCGGATCGGGCGGCCAAACCACATCGCGGGCAGACACTCTGTTTGCCGAGGACTTTGAGTCGGGGGATGGAGTCGACCCGACCCATCACCAGGTGATTAGCGATCCGAGCTTCGCGCAGTCGGGCAGCCGGTACCTCGAGGTGACGTATTCCACCGGAGGCGAAGGCGGGTGGCTCACGCACTTCTTCATGCCGGGCTACGACTCCATCTACGTGAGCTACTACGTGCGCTTCCCAACGAACTGGCAAGGCGGCACCAAGCTCATCGCGCTCTACGGCTCGCGGACGGACAACCAATGGTCCGCGCTCGGAAAAGCCGGGCTGTGCCCGAACGGAACTGATTTCTTCGGGACGTGGCTCATCACCGAGGTGTCAGGCAACCCGGGGCCGACGCGCTTCTACTCCTACTACCCGGCGATGGCCCGCGAACCCGACGGCGTGACGTGTTGGGGTCGCTACGGCGATGGGTCGGAGACCTACGTGCCGCCGCTGACGCTGAGTCTGGACGTGTGGCATCACATCGAGTTCTGGGTGAAGCTGAACACGCCGGGGCAGTCCAACGCCAGCGAGACCTTCTGGCTCGACGGCGTGCAGCGGGGGAACTGGGCGGGTTTCAGCTTCCGCGCCAGCACGATTCTGCGGTTGAACTCCGTGCAGCTCAGCTTCAGCGGCAATGCCACTGGCGCGACACGGAAGCTCTACGTCGATCACCTCGTAGTCACCACAGCGCGGCCCGCGCCGTGACGATGTCTTTTCACGTTCGCGCCCACGGAGGCTGTATGACGTTCAAGCACAAGTTGTCGCGGCGATTGGCCCTGCTCAGGAATGTGGTCCTGCTGGGCGGCCTCACCGCCGTGACGGGATGCGACCTGCGGGCGTTGTTGCAAGGAATCGTGCTGACGGTGTCGGTGCTGCCCGCGGCGTCCGACATCGGCGTGGGGCAGACCGTGCAGTTGACGGCGACCGCGCGAGACGCGAGCGGCAATCCGGTTACCGGACGAGTAGTGGCATGGAGGTCGAGTAATGAGGCGATTGCCTCGGTAGACGGCAACGGGTTGGTGACCGGTGCGACTGCGGGCTCGGCGACCCTTACGGCGACGAGCGACGGCATGTATGGCACGGCGACCGCCACAGTTACGGCGGCGCCTCCTCCGCCGCCGCCCCCGCCGCCGCCGCCTCCTCCGCCGCCGCCGCCGCCGCCTCCTCCGCCGCCGCCGCCGCCCCCGCCGCCGCCGCCGCCCCCGCCGCCCCCGCCGCCCCCGGCGCCGGGCACGGTGAACAACCTCGGCGTGGCCAGCGTAACGGCCAACTCGGTGACGCTCTCCTTTACCGAGGTGAACAACGGAGCGGGATCGCCGGCGAGCTATGAGATCAAGTTTGCGCCAGGCACGCTCTCCTGGGGCTCCGCGACTGTTGTCTCCCAGGGCACTTGCACGGCTCCGCTGGCGGGCACAACGATCGGGGCGGCGCGGACCTGCACGGTGCTGGGACTCGCCACAGCAACGGCTTATCAGTTCCAGCTCGTAGCCTTCCGCGGCACGCTGAACGTGGACGCCGTGTTTGGCAATCTCTCCAACGTGGCGAGCGGGACAACCGGGTCCTCCAGTGCTCCGGTGGCAACAGTGACGGTGAATCCGGCGACCGCGAGTCTCCCCGTGGGCGCGACGCAGCAGTTCGCGACCACGCTGCGCGATGCGAGCGGCAATATCCTCACGGGCCGCAGCGTCACGTGGGCGAGCAACAACCTGCCAGTCGCCACCGTCAACGTGGGCGGGCTGGTCACGGGTGTGTTGGCTGGGCCGGCGACGATCACTGCCACCAGCGAAGGGCAGAATGGGACGAGCGCACTCACGGTGTCCAGTGGCAGCTCAGGGTCGACCAACGAGCCGCTCGGCATGATCCTGATCAATGAGCAGTCCTGGAACTGCATGGCGTGCAACGGTTGGAACTACCGCGCGGACGCCGGGTGGTCGGACATTCAGAGCGACGCCTCAGCACCCAAGTCGCCCTCGAGTGTGCTACGCGTCGTGTTCCCGACGACCATGCCGCGAGACAATGGTCCCAGCAATCAGTGGATCTATCTCGCGAATCCCAATTATTGGCACGAGTTCTACGTGTCCTACTGGATCAAATGGGGCGATCCCTGGGACTCTCAAGAACAGGGCGCGAAGATTTCCTTCATGTGGGCGCAGGGCGGTAGCTACATCTACGCGATGCAAACTGCCGGCCCCCCGTATCACGTCGGCAT